>JRYE01000020.1_pt1 | contig 44574 bp, 20 predicted proteins | sample 235321 | NCBI WGS metagenome assembly JRYE01 (sample SAMN03074214, study PRJNA261473) | activated sludge metagenome | biome: Common Effluent Treatment Plant; feature: Wastewater; material: Activated sludge; isolation source: activated biomass in a lab-scale reactor treating industrial wastewater at... | reverse complement strand
ACGGCGCCATCTGGCCGCCGCCGTGCGCGCCGCGGGCGGCGAGGTGGGACTGCACGGATCGTTCACGGCCTCGGAGAGCGCCGGCGCGCTCGCCGAAGAGCTCGCATCGTTGCGCGGCGAGGCGGGACGGGTGGACGGCGTGCGCTTCCACTACCTGCGCTTCCGCTACCACGAGACGGTGCGGTGGCTCGAGGCCGCGGGCGCCCGCTACGACACCAGCCTCGGCTTCAGCGAGGCGCCGGGATTCGCCACCGGCCTCGCCCGGCCCTACCGGCCCTACCTGGTGGGGGAGGAACGCCCGGCGCGTCTCACGCTGCTGCCGCTGGCGGTGATGGACACCGCCCCGTCGCTGGCGGAGCTGCAACTGGCCTGCGCCACGCTGTCCACCGCCACGGTCAATTCCACGGGTTCATTGATGGTGATCGTGACCGAAGTGTCGCAGTTGGCCGCGTCAGTGATCACCACCGTCCAATCACCGGCGCACAGACCACCCACCAGGGAAGTGCCCTGGCCCGAACCCGGCTCGGGGGTCCATTGGAAGCTGAGCGCACCCACGCCGCCGGTGGTGTTGAGGCTGATGCTGCCATCGCAAGCACCGTGGCAGGTAACTTCTTGTACGGTAGCCGTGGGCATGATCGGCTGGAAGGGCAGGATCTCGAACGTGATCACCGTATCGCATCCGGCATCATCGGCGATGGTCACGTTCCACCAGCCGGCGCAAAGGCCGCTGACCTCGCTGGTGCCCTGGCCGACGGGATCGCCGGGGCCCCACAGGAAGGCGTAGCCGGAACCCGTTCCGCCCGTGGGCGCCACGGAGGCCGTTCCATCACAGGGGCCATGGCAGGTTTCCCCGAGGAAGCTAAGGTTGGCCTCTATGGGTGCACCTGCCCCGATGACGATATCCGTGACCATGGTGCATCCCACGGCATCGGTAACGATCACTTGGTGCGTTCCGCCGCACAGATTTTCCACGTCCGTGGTATCTTGCGCGATCACCGTGCCGTCCGGTCCGGTCCAAATGATGCCGTACGGAGCAACACCGCCGCTCAGGTCCACGTGTGCGGTGGCTGTGCAATCATCGAAGCACACATTGTCCGTATGGGTTGCGCCTACGGTAATGGGGGCAGGTTCATTCAGGTCCACCGTGAACGTGGTATCGCATTGGAGAACATCGGTAATGGTCACCGACCAGCTTCCCGGCCCCAGGCCGGTAACGGTGCTGGTGCCTTGCCCGCTGGGCGGCTCGGGCGCCCAATGGAAGCTGAGCACGCCGGTTCCCCCGCTTGCGTTCACGTGGATGCTGCCGTCAGCCGCACCATTGCACGTGATGGGGCCCACCACGGCCACAGCATCGATCGCCGGAGGCTCAAGGATCAAAACACCCTGGGTAATGGCGCAACCGGCAACATCGGTGATGGTGACCTGGAAGTTGCCCGCACAAAGGCCAACCACTTGCGCCGTGCCGGTGATGGTGTCGGTGCCGATCACCCATTCGTAGCCGTAGCCGCCCGCACCGCCCGTGGGGCCCACGGTGGCCGTACCGTTGCAACTGCCGTGGCAACTGTCCGGCGTGGTGGAAAGGTTGGCCAGGATCGGGTCCGGCGCAATGACACTCGCCGTGTCCATGCTGATGCACCCGAGGCCGTTCGTCACCTGCACGAAATACAGCCCGGCACACAGGTTGGACAGCACATTGGTGGATACGTTCAGGTCATTGCCTCCTGCATCGAACCAAGCGATGGTGCAGGAAGGCTGGGTGCAATCAAAGGCCACGGCCACCTCTCCGTCGCAATGGTCGGGGCACGTGAGCGTGAAGTCGGTGGTGGCCAGTGTTTCGCCTCCGATGTCGCTCACCGGCACCGGCTGCTCCAGCATGCAGCCATGGGCGTCGGTGATGCGCACGGTATACAGCCCGGCGCAGAGGCCGCTGATCGTTTCACCCGTACCTGCCACCGTGCCGCCTTGCAGCCACTCCACTTCATACGGTGCGGTGCCCCCACCGGGTACTACGTTCGCACTTCCGTCGCACGCCCCGCAAGTGCTCTGGGTGACCGCGGTCACGACCGTGACCGGAGCGGGTGCGGTGATCTCCCACGTGATCGTGGTATCGCACCCGTGACTGTCGGAAAGCACCACCGTCCATTGCCCGGGATCCAGTCCCAACGCCTGGTTGGTGCCTTGGCCATTGGGCGGCATGGGTGACCACGCATAGGTGTACGGTGCGGTACCGCCGCCGGTGGTGATGGTGATCGAACCGTCCGTGGCACCGGCACAGCTGATCTGTTCCACTTGCGCAGTGACCGAAAGCGGTGCGGGCGCCGTGATCAGCACCTGTACATTGATGCTGCACCCGTTGGCATCCGTGACCTGCACCACGTAAGGGCCGGGACACAAGCCGGTGGCTTGCGGCGTGTTCTGGCCACCGCCGGGCTCGGGCGTCCACACATAGCCGTATGGTGCGGTACCTCCCGTGGGCCCGGCCGTCGCAGTACCATCGCAACTGCCGTGGCAGGCAGTGGGCGTGGTGCTGAGGTTCGGAAGGATCTGTTGGGCCGGAGCCACATGGGCCGTGTCAAGGCTGAGGCATCCGCTGGCATTCACCACCTGCACCAAATAATCACCCGTGCACAGTCCGCCCAGGGTATCCTGTGAAGCAAGCGCATCCCCGTCCATGTTGAACCAAGCCACGGTGCATGGCGCATCGGTGCAATTGTAGGTCACCGCAACGGTGCCGTCGCAGGTGTTGCCGCAGGTGGTTTGCCCGTCCACCGCCCCGATGACCTCACCATCAGCATCTTGCAAGGCCACTGTGGCCACTGCGGTGCATCCGCTTGCATCGGTCGCCGTGGCCGTGTACACCCCGGCGCAAAGCCCGGTGAGCGTGTTGCCTGTTCCCACCGGCCCGTTCTGGTCGGACCATTCCACCGAAATGGTGCCGGTTCCTCCTGACACGGTTACCGTGGCGGTGCCGTCGCACACTGCGCAATGGCTGGGCGTAGTTGCAGGCACGATGGTGATCGCAGCGGGTTCCTGCACGGTGTAGTTGAGGTCAACACTGCAATTATTGCCGTCGGATACCAGCACCGTGTAGGCTCCTCCGCACAAGCCGTTGATCACGGCACTACCCTGCTGGCCAGCCGGGGGCTCCGGCGTCCATGCATATTGGTACGGCCCGGTTCCGCCCGTGGTGTTCAGTGCGATGCTCCCGTCGCACTGGCCGGCACAACTGACCTCGTTGATCTGCGCATCCACCACCAAGGGATCCGGTTCGGTAACGAGCACACTGAACGTGGCGCTGCACCCGCTCATCTGGTCCTCCACCACCACATCGTAGCTGCCGGCACACAAGCCCGTGGCTTGTGGCGTGCCTTGCCCGCTCCCCGGTTCAGGGACCCAACTGAAAGAGAAGGAACCCGAACCGCCATCAATGCCGATGGTGGCCGTGCCGTCGCACAGTCCGGCGCAGCTCACCGGGTTGGTGCCCATGTTGCCCACCAGCGGTGCCGGCTCCGCCACCAAGGCCGTATCCACGGTGATGCACCCGGCCGCATTGGTGACGGTGACCAAGTAGCTGCCTGCACACAAGTCGGTGAGCTGGTCGGTGCCGATGGCCAACGAATTGCCTCCCATGTCGGTCCACTCCACGGTGCAGAGCGGAGCACTGCAGATGTATGCCACGGCTACTGCACCGTCGCATTCACCGGGGCAGCTGGTGAGCCCATCCGTGGTAGTGATCACCTCGCCGTCCTCATCGCCCACCGGCACTGCCACCTGCGTGGAGCAGCCCGAGGCGTCGCTGACGACCACGGTGTAAATGCCCGCGCACAGGTCCGTGAGCAGGCTGTCGGTGGTGGTGAGGTTCAGCGGCGGCCCCCAGGTGAACAAGTATGCGCCGGTACCGCCTGCCACATGCAGCTGGGCACTTCCGTCGCATTGGCCGCAATGGCTCTGCTCCACGTCGGCGGTAACGGTGATCGGATCAGGTTCCGCCACGGTGTAGGTGGAATCGAACGTGCAGCCGTGCGCATCGGTGATCGTCACGGTCCAATCGCCCGCGCACAGCCCGCTCACCTGGTCCGTACCCTGGCCCACCGCCGGTTCGGGCTGCCACACATAGGTCAACGGTGCACTCCCTCCCATGGCGTCCACATCGATGGCTCCGTTGCACTGCCCCGCGCAGGCCGGACCCGTAATGGCGGCGGTGGCCGTGATGGGCAGCGGTGCGCTGATGACGAAGACCTGCACGGCTTGGCAGTTGTTCGCATCGGTGACCTCCACCTGGAAGTAACCCACGCACAACCCGCCTACCTGATCGGTGCCTTGGCCCTGCGCCGGCTCCGGCGACCAGTGGTACGAGAATGGTGCCATGCCTCCGGTCACGGCCACAGTAGCCGTTCCGTCACACGAACCGGCGCAGTTCACAGGCGTTGCGGTCACCACCAATTGGAGGGGTGTGGGCAGCGGCACCTCCACCGGCACCACCAGCTCGCATCCGTTGGCATCCTGTACGGTAAGTGTGTAATCCAGGGCGGCGCAAAGTCCCGTGGCCGCTGGGGTGCCTTGGCCTCCACCGGGTTCCGGCGCCCAAGTATACTGGTAGGGACCAACTCCCCCCTCAGGGTTCACCGTCGCGGTACCCGTGCATGGCGCCGCACAGGCTTCCGGGGTTACCGTGAGATGCGGATCAATGGGGTCGGGCCCGTCGATGGTGAAGGCCACCGTGGTCTCGCACCCGGCCGCATCCACCACGTGCAGGCTGCCCGGGCCCGCGCACATACCGCCCGCGCCGTTGGTGCCCTGCCCGTTGCCCGGCTCGGGCGACCACGTGTAGGTGAACAGCGGCGTGCCGCCGTCCACGATCGCCGTGGCCGAACCGTCGCACGCTCCGGCGCAGCTTACCGGTGAGGGCGTGACGTACACCGTCATCGGGGAAGGCTCGCTGATGGTGAAGGTGAACGTGGTGGCGCACCCGCCGCTGGTGATGATCACCGTGTAGTCGCCGGCGCACAGGCCCGTGGCCTGGGGCGAGGTGTTGCCGGGAATCCCCGGCCACTGGTACGTGTAGGTGCCCGTGCCGCCCGTGGGCGCCAAGGCGATGCTGCCGTTGCAAACGCCGCCGCAATCCAGGTCTTGCACGGTGGCATTGGCCTGCACCGGTAACGGCTCATCCACGTTGAAAGCAACCGTGGTTTCACAACCTGCGGCATCAACCACCGTCAGGCTGCCCGGGCCGGCACAGAGGCCGTTCACGCCATTGGTTCCCTGTCCATCGCCCGGCTCGGGCGACCAGGTGTAGGTGAATAGCGGTGTGCCGCCGTCCACGATCGCCGTGGCAGAGCCGTCGCACAACCCGGCACAGCTCACCGGGGAAGGCGTGATGTACACCTCCAGCGGCGCGGCTGCCTGGATGTTGTAGTTCTGTACCTGCTGGCAGCCGTTGGCATCGGTCACCGTCAGCATCCACGGCCCGGCGCACAAGCTGCTGGCCGTGGCCGTACCCTGCCCCACCGGCGGCTCCGGTGTCCATACATAGGTGTAGCCGGGCGTACCACCGCTTGCCGTACCCGTGGCCATGCCGTTGCACGTGCTTGCGCAGTTCAGGTCGGTTTGCGATGGCGTGACCACGATCGGGGGCGGCTCGGAAATGCTGAAGTCCAACGTGTTCTCACAGGTGCCGTTCGACACGGTGACCTGCCAATCACCAGCACACAGGCCGGTAACAGCAGGGGTGCCATCACCAGCGGGATCGCCGGGCAGCCAATTGAAGGTGAGGCCCGCAAGGTCGCCGCTGAGTGTGGCCGTGCCATCGCAGGCCCCGGCGCAGACCAAGTCCGTTACGGTCAGCACAGGCTCGATGGGCGGCGGGGCGTTGATGGTGAAGTCGAGCGTGGTGTTGCACGCTCCGCTGTTGACCTGCACCTGGTAGCTGCCTTGGCAGAGGTCGGTGGCCGAAGCGCCGTTACCGGCCGTGGAAGGCGTCCACACATAGGTGTAGGTGCCGTTGCCGCCCGATGGCGTCAGCGCGATGGTGCCGTCGCACACCCCGGCACAACTGGCATCGCTCCCTGTTGAGGCCACGGTAACGGGTGGCGGCGCATCAATGGTGAAGCTCGCGGTGGCCTGGCACCCGTTGGCGTCCTCCACCAGCACGCTGGCCGGACCGGCGCACAGCCCGCCCACGCCTGCTGAATTCTGCCCGCTGCCCGGTTCGGGGGTCCAGGTATAGGTGTACAACGGCGTGCCACCATCCACCACCGCTTGCGCGGATCCGTCGCATTGGTCCCCGCAGCTGGCCGGCGACGGGGTGACAAACACCTCGATCACCGCAGCTGCCGCAATGTTGAACGTGGCCACGGCTTGGCAGTTGGTGGACTGATCGGTGATGGTGACCTCGTACACGCCCACGCACAGTCCGGTGGCCGTTGCGCCCCCATTGCCTCCGCCCGGTTCGGGCGACCAACTGTAGGTGAACGGGCCTGCGGAACCGGACGGATTCACCGTGGCGGTGCCGTTGCAAACATTGTCGCAACTGGCATCCACATGGCTGGCATTGGGAACGATCGGCGCGGGTTCGTCGATCTGGAATTGCAGGATGGTATCACATCCGTTTGCATCCTGGATCGTCACCGTGTAATTGCCGGCGCAGAGGGCTGATACTGCAGGGTTGTTGCCCCCGATCGGGGTGGAGGGCAACCGGACCCACTGAAAGCTGTAACTGCCGCTTCCGCCCACCGGGGCCACTTGCGCCGAACCGTTGCAACCACCGGCGCACTGCACATCCGTGATGGCCAGGTTCGGCTCGATGGGCTGGATGGGGTAGTTGAAAGTGGTATCGAACGCGCACCCGTTGGCGTCCGTCACATGCAGGTTGTTGCTGCCCGGGCAGAGCTGGTTGAAGCTCGCGCCCGTTCCGGCTCCGTTGTTCCACGAATAGTCGTAGCCCGGCACGCCTCCCACCGCGAACGCGGACGAGGAGCCGTTGCACACACCCGCGCACGTGGGCGGGGTTACGCCCATGAAGATCACGCTCAACAATGCCGGGTCCGTTACTTGTACCGTGGTGGCACAGCTCACGCCCTGCCCTTGATCGGTCACGATCACGATCTGGTTGCCCGGGCATACGTTGTTCCACGTGGCGGTGGACGGCCCCCCGATCCAGCCGTAGGTGAACGGCCCGACTCCGCCGCTGACCACCACGCGCACCTGCCCGTTGCACACCCCGTGGCAGCTCACGCCAAACCCGTTGTAGTTGCTCATTAGCTGGGCATCGATCGTGAATGGTGTTTGGCCGACGCCCGTGGCGCAAACGTTGATGGCCCGTCCGTTTTCCTGCTGAACGGCATCGCCATCCCACCCCTGCGGCAAATGGTTCACCAGCAGCCGCGATGTGCCGGGGTCCACGGTGCCGGGTGGCAACACCGGGGCGTCATGCAGAAACACCACCGAGCTGCCCGCCGCCAGCTTGCAACCGGATGCGCCCATCCGCAGGCTGCGTGCCCGCAGCATATTGCCGTTGGTGGCCAAGGTCCCGCCCTGTACCACTACGGATGCCATGTTCCCCAACACCAGGTCACTGCGCATGGACCAAGTGCCTCCGTTGATCCGCAGGTCACTTTGCACGGGTATGCCCCGCAGATCCAGTTCGCCCAAGGTCTTCGTGGCGGCCAGTTCAACGGTGCCGCGGAAGTTCCACGCCACATTTCCGAACAGCTCCAAGCTTTCCCCCAAGTGGAGAAGTCCTTGTTCACCCTCCAGCGCCACGCTTCCCTTGCGGGCATCAATGTGCAGGCTGCCGATGCTGCGACGCCCGTTGATCTCGATCACCGTTGTCCCGCTTTGCGGTGCTATCACCACGGCATCCCCGTGGCCCGGCATGCCGGCCCCGCCAGGGCCATCCGCACGGGTCGCCCAGTGTGCGGGGTCGTTCCACTGGCCGCTGCCGCCTACCCAGAAACGTTGCTGCGCAGAGGCGTCCTGCGGAGCCGATAGCCCGCACAGCAAGGCACACCACACCGGGAATGTCCAATGGGCCAGGCGCATGTTCATTCGAAGATGGGGCATCGTACAATGGCTTTTTCGGGGTCCAGGGGCGTACAGGGGTAGATCGCCAGGATGAGTTCGTGCGTGTTGGAGCCGCCCACCCGCAGCTTGCTGGTGGTGACATCGTAGCTGTAGCCCAAGGTGAAGTACTTCAGAAAGGGCACCTTGAACATGAAGGCCACGGCATCCTGGTTGCGGTAACTGACGCCCAGGCCCACTTTGCGGCGATACTCCAGCATCACGTTCAGGTCCATGGCCACGGGGGCGGAAGGGGCCACCTTCAGCAGGGTGCTGGGCACCACACTGAACTTGCGGCTGACGCGGAAGCGGTGCCCCGCGCTAAGGATGTATTGGCGGGCAAGCCGGGTCTCCAGGCCGATCTTCTCCACGCGGTTGCCCAGGAGCTGCTGGATGGACAGGCCCGCCCACGTGCTCTTGCCGTAAAGCCAGATGCCGGGCGTAATGTCCGGATAGACCAGCCCCGCCCCGTTGTTCACCAGGGCGGGGTCGTTGTTGTCCATGGCATACACGTCGCCCAGGGAGAGCTTCTCCTGCTTGATCCCGCCGAAGAAGCCCAAGGACAGGAAGAAATCCTGCTTCATCTGAATGTGGTAGGCATAGGCCAACTGCAGGGTGGTGTAACCCAGCGGCCCGGTTTCATCAGCCTCCACAAATGCGCCCACTCCGTGCCTGTTGGCATGGAAGCCTTTGTGCTTGGGCTTGATCACCCCGTTGATGGTGGCCCAGCCGGTTGTGGGTGCGCCCGGAAAGCCCACCCATTGCTGGCGATAGCCCAAGCGCACATCGATGCAGTCCTTGCTGCCCGCCACGGCCGGGTTGATGGCGAACATGTTGAACACATACTGCGTGTACTGCGCGGTTTGCTGGGCCGACAAGGCCGTGCAGGCAAGGAGAAGGAGGAGCAGTGCGGAACCGCGCATCAGCGAACAAGGGTGATGGAACCGGTATAGGGATCGGACTTGCCCCCCACATCGTTCACTTGGATGTACCAGTAGTACGTGGCGGTGGGAAGCCCCGACCCGTTGAAGGGATCCTTGTAGCCGATGCTGTGGTACACGCGTTGGCCCCAGCGGTCGTACACGCTCACCTCGGCTTGCGGGAAGCTTCGCAGTTCGGGGATCTCCCAGGTATCGTTGATGCCATCGCCATTGGGCGTAAAGGTGTTCACCGGGTTCACTAAGCGTACCACGTTCACGGTGAGGGCATCTTCGTAGATGCACCCATTGATCTCGGTCGACACCGTGTACACGGTGGTTTCACCCGGTTGCGCCACGGGGTCGGCAATGGTGTTCCCGCTCAGGCCGCTGGTGGGGCTCCACTCATAGGTGGTGCCTCCCGTGGCATTCAGTTGGGTGCTTCCCCCCTGGGGGATCTGCACATCGGGTCCCGCATCGAAATCCACGTCCACCACATCCACGCCGGGGCCACTTACCTCAATGGTGAAGCCGCACTGCGCGGCTACGGTGGCACTGCCGTTGCGCATGCCGCTCACCATCACCCAGTAGGTGGTGCCGGGCAACAGGTCTTGATTGGTGGTGGCGGCAAAGGGCAACGAATCCCATTGGCAAGCGGAGGCAGGCTGGAAGCTGCTGGCCGTGCAACTGCCGTCGCCGGCCAGTACCACCACGGCCAGTTCATTGTCCATGCCGGGCAGGTCGGGGCAATTGATGTTGCCGATGGACACGGTGGCCGCCCCGCCCACGCTGTTGGTGGTGAAGCTGTACCACACGCCCACGGCGCCCGGCTGGCAATAGGCCGGCATGGTGAGGTTCTGTGCCCCGGTATTGTCCCCCGCCATGGGCTGCTGCGCGCAAAGGCTGATGGCATTTTCACAGTCGCTGTTCACCGGCGGCTGGGCTGCCAGCAGCAAGGAAGCAAGACTGGCCGCGGCCAGTAGCAGGGAGCGTGGGAAGGGCATGCGCACTCGGCGGGTTGCGCCGAAGGTAGGCTGCTGCTTTTCCCGCTTTCCGCGCGCGAAGCGCAGTTTCACACACGCCAGTGTTGGTGCCCGAAGGCCGCCTTGCGCCCTTTACCGATGGATCGGGCAATGCACTGCGGCCGGGTAGTGGCCCCACCAGGAATCGAACCTGGATCTAGAGTTTAGGAAACTCCTATTCTATCCGTTGAACTATGGGGCCGGGGAACCCCGAACATGCAGTAGGATTTGTACCACGGCCACAAGTCCTTGCGGCAGCTTGTGCCTCGCCGACTTTCCTTTCGGCAGAATGGCCAAAGCCGCTCCTCCTCAATGAAACCCTTGCTGCCATTGCACTTTCGACCCTTGCCACGAACCCTACTGCATGATCCGGGTTGGAACGGGCCGCGAATGTAGCTGCCCGGCTCTGCACTGCGTTGTCCTACGGCTTGAGCCCCGGTTGACCCTTGCAGGTTCAACTTTAGCGGTAATGACCTTTCTTTGGGGCTGACTTGCCAACAAATTATCCAATCCGTTTACATTTGGCTGGTTTCGACTCCTCCTCACCCACACTTGGTGCCTACAACTCATCTCCCATGAAGAAGAATTTTACGCTGCGTGCCGCTCACGCCTTGTCCATAGCCGCCTTCCTTGGCGTATTGGGCACCGCCTCCTCCTCACAAGCCCAGATCGCGGCGTGGGAGCTTAACGGTAATGGAGGTAACGAGGCAACGGTCAACGCCACTATGACGGACGCGAATTTGGCCACCCCGGTGCTCTCCAGGGGTGCTGGTGTTACCGCCACTGCACTTGGAAATTCCTTCGCCGCCACTGGCTGGGATGTGAGCAACTTGGCGACCGCAGTTTCAGGCAACAGGTACTTCCAGTTCACGATCGGCGCACAAGCCGGGTACAAGGCTTCGTTATCTACCTTGGACGTACACTTTAGAAGGTCCGGTACTGGCCCCAATACGTTCCAATGGCAGTATAGCTTGGATGGCTTCGCCACGGCAGGAGTGAATATCGGATCTTCCATTTCTTACACCTCGAATCCAACAAATGGCACTGCACAAGCGCAGATCGACCTCTCCGGCATTCCTGCATTGCAGAATGTAGTCTCGGGGACTACCATCACCATTCGGCTGTACGGCTGGGGTACTTCCAACGCAGCTGGCACCTTTGCCATCGGCCGTTTGGCAGGAAACGACCTTGCCATTGGCGGTACCGTCACCTCGGCGGCCGCAACCAGCTTGTCCGCTACCCCACTCACTGCCTTCGGCCCCCAGTGCATCAACGGCACCTACGGCCCCAACTCATTTACCATCACCGGCAGCAATCTGACCACAGCGGATGTGACCGTGGGTGCATTGAGCGGGTACACGTACAGCACCACTTCCAGCGGCACCTACACCAGCTCGCTCACGTTGAGCCAGCCTGGCGGAAGCTATACCCAGGACATCTACGTGCAATTCAGCCCGGCAGGCGTGGCCAACTATGATGGCAACATCCCCGTGGGCGGGGGCGGTGCCGCAAGCATCAATGTGGCAGCCAGCGGAAGCGGCGTGGACACCCCGCCTGCCGTGACCACGGGAACAGCCTCCAACATCACACAAACGGGGGCCGATGTTGCCGGCACGGTGGACATGACGGGTGCTTGTGGAACCTTGACCGCCTACGGCATTGAATACAGCACCACCGCAGGTTTCACTCCCGGCACGGGCACGGCAGTGCCCTCCACCAACCTCAGCGGCACCGCGTTCAGCAGTACCCTGGGCGGGCTGGGCCATTGCACCACCTACTACACGCACGCGTATGCCACGCGCGCCTCAGGCACCGCGTACGGCACGGAGAATTTCTTTACCACGGATGCCATCGGTGCCCCGGTGGCCACTGCCGGAACCGGTATTCTTGACAATGGCTTCACGGCAAACTGGAATGCGGTGGCGGGCGCTACGGGCTACTTCATAGACGTGAGCACGTCGCCCACCTTCGGCACATCCGGTCCGGGCACTTCCACAACGGAAACCTTCACTGCAGTGGGCGGAGGGACTGCAGGAAGCTACCTGACCCGCAGTTGGACGGGCGTGGACGGCGTGACCTGGGAAGCGTTCAAGGCCCGCACGGACCAAGAAGTTTTTACCGGGGACGAGGCCATTACCCTTAGGGATGAAGCCAATGCCTATTTGTTGTCGGGGCCCATTGCCGGTGGCGTGTCCGCCATCAGCTTTGACGTAAAACAAGTTTTTAGTGGATCTGGTGGAGAACTGACGGTTACCGTGCTTTCAGGCCCCGGCTTTGGTACAAGCACCACGATCGGCACCATCTCATACACTACGACAGCCGCCGTTTTTAGCCAATCCTTTGCAGAAATCGCAGGTCCGGCCCGGATCCGCGTGGACAACAACACCAGTGCGCGCCCTGCAATCGACAACCTCATGTTCACCAGGGCCTCCGCGTTCACTCCTTCTTTCGTTCCCGGCTATCAAGATCTTTCCGTGGCCGGCACCTCCCAAGCTGTTACCGGCCTGTCCGCCGGCACTACGTACTACTATCGTGTGCGTGCCCAGGGGCCCAGCTGCACCTCGGAAAACAGCAACGTGATCAGCGTGGCCACATCGGCCCCTGGCTGCACTGACCCCTTGGCGGACAACTACGACAGCAATGCCAGCACGGATGACGGCAGTTGCACCTACTGCGCGCCCACCATCACCTACAACGCGCCCACCCCAACGCCCATCACCATCGGCAGCGGCATCCCGGACCAAAACATGGCCGTTGCGGTGGATTGCCACAGCTTCAAAGTGGCCATGAATGCCTATGAGCGCTATGCAGGGGCGATCATCCCCACGGGTGGCGTGTACACCACAACAACCGGCTATTCACCTACCTCGGGCAGCGACCCCACCCCGGACCCGAACAATGCGCGCTGGAGCTTCCTAGTGAGCATCGACCTGGGTACGTATGACTTCACCCAAGTGCAGGTTTATTTGGACATGGACTTTGACGCGGGCACCACACCGGTGTGGAACACCGTGGACATCAGCCAGCTCGCCATCAGTCAAGGACAGGGCAGTTCGCACATCCAGCAGCAATCCCAAAACCTCAAGTCGGCGTTCTGGGCGCTGCTGTTCCCCGGTGTGAGCTTTGATGCCACCGTGCCCGGCACCTACGATTTGCGGGTACGCATAGCATCCCCCACCGGTGCCGCGTTGTGGAGCGATGCCATCCAAGTAGTGGTGGAAGCTCCCGGCTGCATGGATCCCTTGGCGGACAATTACAACAGCGCCGCAACCACCGATGACGGCAGCTGCACGTACTGCGCGCCCACCATCACTTACAACCAGCCCACCCCCACGCCCATCACCATCGGCAGCGGCATCCCCGACCAGAACATGGCCGTGAGCCAGGACTGCCGCGGCATCGACGTGGCGCTGAGCGCCTTTGAGCGTTACGTGGGCGCCATCATTCCCGCGGGCAACGTGTACACCACCACCACCGGCAACAGCCCCACTTCCGGCAGCGACCCCACGCCCGATCCCGTGCTGGCCCGCTGGAACCTGCTGGGAAGCATCGACCTGGGCACGTTTGACTTCACTGAGGTGAACGTGTTCTTGGACCTGGACTTCGACCCGGCGGCGGCACCGGTATGGAACACCATGAACCTCAGCCAGGGCATGATCAACAACGGCATGGGTGCGCTGCACGTGTACCAGGCCTCGGAGAACTTGGCCGCAGGATACTGGGGCATCGCCTTCCCGGGTGTCACCTTCGATCCGAACGTGCCCGGCACGTATGACGTGCGCGTACGCTTGGAATCCGCCTTCTCCAATGAGCCGTTGGTGACCTTGGCCATCCAAGTAGTGGTGGAAGCACCGGAGATCACCTACTACAGCCAAGGTTCGGGCAACTTCAACAACCCCATCTGGGACGTGGTGCCTGTGGGTACGGCCAGCACCGCCAGCTACGGGCCCACCGCCAACTTCATTGTGCAGGACGGCCACACCGTGACCAACACCGCAGACGTGGACGTAAAAAACCTGACCGTGAACGCGGGCGGCACCCTGGCCCTGGGCAGTGCGACCACCTTGACCGTGCACGGCGATGAGGCCATCTTCGACGGCGTCCTCACCGCGGCCAACACCAGCACGCTGGCCTTGGCCGGTGCGGATGCCACCATCCTGGAAAGTACCGGCGGCACCTTGAGCCTGTGGAACCTGACGGTGAACACCCCGCAGGGCACCCTCACCGATGCCACCCTCAACATCCGAGGCACCTTGCAGCTGGATGCCGGTGACTTTGACGCCTCATTAGGCAACGTGACCCTGGCCAGCACCGCCAGCGGCACGGGCCGCTTAGGCCCTGTGGGCGCCAACGCCGACTACATCGGCAACCTCACCGTGCAGCGCTTTATTCCCGCAGGGCACACCAACTGGCGCATGCTTGCCAGCCCCGTGGCCGGTGCCAAGGTGCAGCACTGGAAGGACGACTTCATCACCGCCGGGTTCCCCGGTTCGCACTACCCCGCCTTCGACAGTCCCGTGGGCAGCGGTATCCCTTGGCCCAGTGTCCGCTGGTACGATGAGACCAACGCCTACGCACTGGCCGATTCCGGCGTGGTGGGCGTAAGCTCCAATACCCAGCCGCTCAACCCCGGCCAAGGATTCCTGGCCTGGAGCGGGGACAACCTCCTCACCACCATGGCCTTCACCGTGGACCTCACCGGGGAACCCACCATCGCCAAGAACCCCTTCACCCTGCCCATGAGCTTCACCTCCTCGGGAACCGTGGAGGCCGACGGTTGGAACTTAGTGGCCAATCCCCTGCCCAGCCCCGTCGACTTCACCCTCATCAGCCGTGGAACCGACGTGGGCAACGCCTACTGGATCTTCGACCCCGTGGCCGGCAACAACCGCGCTTGGACCAACGGCGTGGGACAGGGCGGCCTCAACGGCAAGATCCAAAGCAGCCAAGGCTTTTGGGTGAAGGCCGACGGCACCAACCTCACCACCACCTTGGATGAATCCGCCAAGGTCAACCAAAGCGGCGGCGGAACCTTCGGAGGCGAACAAAACCCCGTCCTGCCCATCCTTAACCTCAACATCGCCAGCGATCTGAACACGTACAGCGACGAGGCCACCCTGGTATTCGCCCAGGGCACCCCCGCGCATGACGGCATCGATGCCCTGAAGATGACCTTCAAGACCATCGGCGCACCGCAGATCGGTGTGTTGAGCACCGACGGGCAACAGCTTGCGGTAGACTTCTTCGGCAGCTACTCCACCGCCGTACAGATCCCCCTGAAGGTGGACGTGGACCTCACCGGCACCTACACCATCACCGCGGCCATGGCGGGCATCAACACCCTCTCCTGCCTCAGCCTCACCGACCTGCAGACCGGCACGGTGACCCCGCTCTCCGATGGAGCCACGTACAGCTTCACCATCAACGCGGACGATAATGCCGAAGGCCGATTCGTGATCAACGGCTCCGCCCCGGTGCCCCTGTACTTGGACAACGCGCTCTGCCATGACCAGCAGGGAAGCGCCACCGTGGTGGCCGGGGCAGAACCGATCAACATCACCTGGACCGACGTCTTCGGCAACGTGATCAGCCAATTGAACAACGTAGCTGACGGCGTGGTTGAACTCCCCCTGGCCGCCGGCAACTACCAAGTGCACATCACCCCCGGCGGCGCCTGCGGCGAACTGGCCGCGGACTTCACCATCACCGCGCCTGAGGCCATTGGCAGCGATATGCTGCTCACGGCCACCGCCTGCCCCAACAGCGCGGACGGCAGTGCGATGATCGCCACGGTCACCGGCGGCACCGCACCCTACAGCATCCTGTGGAACACCGGCGCCACCACCAACGGCATCACGGGCGCTGCGGGCAATTACACGGGCACCATCACCGACGCCAACGGTTGCACCAGCACGGTGAATGCGGGGATCCCCGCCGGTGAGGGCGCCATCGCGCAGTTCAGTGCTCCCTCCGGCACGCTGGTAGTGAACACACCCGTGCAGTTCACCAACACCTCCGTGCTGGCCGACACCTACCTCTGGGATTTCGGCGACGGCACCACCAGCACGGACAGCGACCCTGCGCACACCTACACAATGCCCGGCACCTACACGGTAACGCTCACGGCCACCGGCGGTGAATGCTCCTTCACCAACACCCTGGACATCACCGTGGAAACCAGCACTGCCGTACATGCCGTGGACCCGGCCGGCAACCTCGCGGTGTGGGCCACGCCTGACCACCTGATCGTGCTGCACCCCTTCGGCATTGCACCGGTGGACGTGGACGTCTATGATGCCACGGGCCGCCTCGTCCTGGGCCACACCGCCATCTCCAAGCCGGAACGCATCACCCTGGACGGCCGCAGCCTGAACACCGGCGTGTGGTTCGTGCGCGTCACCAGCGGCGATGTGCAACGGACGTTCCGCGTGCCCCTGGTGCGGTAACACCACCTCCTCATCATTGCATTGAACAAGCCCCGCCATCCAGCGGGGCTTGTTCATAACCAGCCCCGTCGGGCCCGCTGGTTCCGTCAGCGGCCAGCGACCTTTGTTGGCACCCGGTTTCTTCCTTGAATTCCTGAAAGGTCATGCTTCGCTTCACATTCCCCATTCTCCTCCCCATTGCTCTTTCCGGTGCGCTGCTCCTGGCCCCCGCCACCCACGGCCAAACCTGGCACCAAGTAGGAACCGGCACCGCCACCAATGGCGCGAACGGCATCCCTTGCCCTTTCGGCGACATCTATGCTGGGCAGCGCGCCCAATACGTCTACCTGGCATCGGAACTTTCGGCGGCAGGCCTTGCCGCAGGCGATGCCCTCGTAAGCGTGCGCTGGGTGGTCACGGCACTGAACGGTTCGGGCATGCACGAGAACTATACGATCCGGCTGGGCAACACAACGGCCACCTCGCTCACGGGCCTGCTGGCCAACCCTACCGGCGCCAGCACCACCCCCATCGACTACCAGCCCGTGGTGGGCAACAACGATTTCCAGCTCCGGAGCCCGTTCGTTTGGAACGGCACGAGCAACCTGCTGGTGGAGGTAAGCCACTTCAGCGCCACTTACGGCGAGGCCTCGGCCAATGCCTCCGTGGCCTTCACCAGCACGGCGCCCGTGAAGAGGAGCTTCTCCCTGCTGGACGACCTCATGTTCATCGCGGACCAGACCTTCCCGTTCGACGGTGAAACGCTCAATTCCACGGGATTGCCCAACATCGTCCTGGGCGTGGGCGAAACATGCGGCCCGTTGGCCGTACAAGGCGTTGATGCCTGCGTAGGCGATGCCACGAATGAGGCCCTCAGCGGGTCGGGCTGCACGGAAGGGCTCGGCGGGCTGTTCACGGCCACGTTCATCTTCCCGGGTTCCAACTTCGCTTGCACGGGCACCGACTTCACGGAACGCAGCGTGCTCACGCTGCCACCCTTGCCTGATGGTGCCGTGGTGCAGGCAGGCCGGCTGCGGCTCACCCAGGTGCAGGCCGACGACCCGGTATGGCTCAGCGACCTGTACATGAGCCTCACGGGCGCCATTGAGGGGGATGTGCAGCTGATGCCCGCCTTCGATGAATACTCCGGCGTGGTGCCGGAATTGATGATCTCCATGAACGGGCCTTACGAGGCAGGCGATGTGCACCTGCGCACGGCCAGCACATTCGGCACGGGCATGATCGGCGGTGCATTGGTGGAATTCGACTACCTGTTGCCCACGCCGTTGTGGTACGATGCGCCCGTAGGCGGCGACCTGATCGCCTACGGCGTGGAGACCCTGGATCCCGTGGCCCTGGGCCTGGTGGATCCCGAGGTGCCCGGCACCACCACCTTCTACCTCGATTGCGGGCTGTCCAGCACCGGGTGCATCGCGGAACCTACACCCGTGGATTTCGTGGTCGCCCCTGTACCGGAACCCGCCTTCACCGTGGGCGCGGAAGATGTGCTTGCCGGCACTCCGGTCACGCTCACATACACGGGCAGCAACGACGCGGAGACCTTCCACTGGGACTTTGGCGACGGCACCACCAGCGATGTGCAGGACGTGGAACATACCTGGCCGCTCCCCGGTACTTACGCGGTCACGCTCACGGTGAGCAACGGCGATTGCACCGCCAGCAGCACGCAGGAAGTGCAAGTGGAAGTCGGTACCGGCATCGCGGAGGGTATTGGCACGGACATGCGCGCCTATGCGGCGGACGGTGACTTCGTGATCGAAGGTATACCGGCCACCGGCCCGGTGGCCGTTGATGTGCTCGATGGCCTGGGCCGCGTAGTGCTCCACGCGGAACCGGCCGCTACGCCACGGCTGTTGATCCCCGTTTCCGGGCTTGGGCCGGGCATCTGGTTCGTGCGCTTGAACGACGGGGCGGAACGCCGCACCTTCCGCGTGCCGCTGGTGCGTTGAGCACCTGAACACATGGGACGTGGGCGAAATCGTTCCCACAGCGTCCCCATCGGGAAAAGATCAAGCCCCACTGCTTGGGCCGGATCGCCCCACCGCGAGTGGCCTGGGCCAGGGGCGCATTTCGTGTGCCTCACCGCACCTCCCCGCCCGGCGGCACCGCACTTCCCGGCTGCACGAACACCAGTTTCCCCTCGGCATCTTCGGCCATCAGCACCATGCCCTGGCTTTCCACACCGCGCATCTTACGGGGTTCCAGGTTGCACAGCACCAGCACCTGCTTGCCGGGCAATTCATCCGGCGCGAAGTGCTGCGCGATGCCGCTGACAATGGTGCGCGGAGCGGTCTCGCCCACATCAATGGAAAGCTTCAGCAGCTTGTCCGCCTTGGGCACTTTCTCCGCCTCCTTGATGGTGCCGATGCGGATGTCCAGCTTGGTGAACTCATCGAAACCGATGTTCGCCTTCATGGCCGGTCCAGGTGTTATTACAGGTGCTGTGGCCGTTGCGGGAGGCTGCTGCACCACGGGGGTGTTGGACTTCAGGCGGTCCACTTCGGCTGCGATCTCTTCGTCACTGATCGGCTTGAACAGGTGCACCGCCTCCGCGATGGCGGCACCGGGCACCATGAGCCCCTCGCGCAACGCATCGCCCCAGTTCAATTCGCCCAAGCCCAACATGGCGCGCAACTTCTGCGCGGTGAAGGGCAGGAAGGGTTCCAGCACCACGCTGAGGGCCGCCGTGATGCGCAAGCTGTTGAAAAGTACCGTGCGCACGCGGTCCGGATCGGTCTTGTGGAGCTTCCACGGCTCGGTGTCGGTGAGGTACTTGTTGCCTAAGCGCGCGGCATTCATGGCCGTGAGCAGCGCGTCGCGGAAGCGGAACTTGTCGATGTCCTCGGCCACCTTGCCGGGAATGGCGGAAAGTTCGCCCCAGAGCACGGTGTCTTGTTCGCCTTGCGCCGCGTTGGACGGCGCCGGTTCCGGCACCTTACCGCCGTAGTACTTGTTGCACAGCACGAACACGCGCTGCACGAAGTTGCCGATGATGGCCACCAGCTCGTTGTTGTTCTTGTCCTGGAAATCCTTCCAGGTGAACTCGCTGTCGCGGAACTCGGGCAGGATGGTGGCCAAGGCGTAGCGCAGTTCATCCTGCCGGTCCGGCCAGCGCTCAATGTACTCGTGCAGCCACACGGCCCAGTTGCGGCTGGTGCTCAGCTTCTGTCCTTCCAGGTTGAGGAATTCGTTGGCGGGCACGTTCTGCGGCAGGATGAAACCGCCGTGTTGCTTCAGCAGGATGGGGAAGATGATCGCATGGAAGACGATGTTGTCCTTGCCGATGAAATGCAGCAGGCGCGTGTCGTCGGCCTTCCACCATTTCTCCCAATCGCCACCAGTGTCCAAGGCCCACTGCTTGGTGGCGCTGATATAGCCGATGGGCGCATCCAACCACACGTAGAGCGCCTTGCCTTCCGCGCCGGGCAGCGGCACGGGCACGCCCCAGCTGAGGTCGCGCGTCATGGCGCGGGGCCGGAGGCCTTCCTTCAGCCAGCTGTTGCACTGGCCCAGCACTTGGGGCTTCCATTCGGCGGGATCATGCTGTTGGGCGCCATCGAGCATGCCGGTGTTGATCCACTCCTGCATCCATTGCTGGCTGCGTTCCATGGGCAGGTACCAATGCTTGGTGGGCTTCAGCACGGGCTTGCTGCCGCTTAGCGTGCTGCGCGGATCGATGAGGTCCTTGGGGCTGAGCGCGCTGCCGCATTTTTCGCACTGGTCACCGTACGCATCCGGATTTCCGCAGTGCGGGCAGGTGCCCATGATGTAGCGGTCGGCGAGGAACTGCTTGGCCTCGGTGTCGTAGTACTGCTCCTCGGTGTTCTCCGTAAAAGCGCCGTTGGCGTTGAGCTGCAGGAAGAATTCCTGGGAGGTCTTGCGGTGAAGCTCGCTGCTGGTGCGGTGGTAGATGTCGAAGCCGATGCCAAAGTCCACGAACGCTTTGCCCATCAGCGCGTGGTACTTGTCCACGATGGCTTGCGGGGTGGTGCCTTCCTTGAGTGCGCGCAGGGTGATGGCCGCGCCATGTTCGTCGCTGCCGCAGATGAACAGCACCTCCTTGCCGCGCGCCCGCAGGCTGCGCACGTAGATGTCCGCAGGCAGGTAGGCCCCGGCGATGTGGCCGATGTGGAGCGGGCCGTTGGCGTAGGGCAACGCGGCGGTGACGGTGGTGCGGGCGGGGGATTTCACTGGCTTGTGGCTTGGTGCGCCCCAACATGCGCGGGGCAGGCCGCGAAATTACACGGTCTGCCCCCTCCCGGCGCTCGGCTGTTTGCCGAGCGCCTCCTTCTACTTCGGCCTCCGGCCATGGACGATGTGTTTCATGATACGGCCCTGCATTGGAAACCGCCGGAGGCGGACCGTGGTGCGGGGCACTCGGCAGGTCCTTGGAATCACCGGTTAAGCCGAGCGCCGGGGTAAAGCACCCGAGCGGGGGGTGAAAATCCAGTTTGGCTATCCCGCTGGCAGCGTCAGCCTATCGCGCTACCTTCGCGATCCTTTTCGGCCCGGCCTTCCATGAAGAACACGAGGAATTTCTGCATCATCGCCCACATCGACCACGGCAAAAGCACCTTGGCCGACCGCCTCCTGCAGATGACCGGCACCATTGCCGACCGCGATATGCAGGCGCAGAACCTGGACGACATGGACCTGGAGCGCGAGCGGGGCATCACCATCAAGAGCAAGGCCATCCAGATGAACTACTCGCTGAACGGCGAGCAGTACGTGCTTAACCTGATCGACACGCCGGGCCACGTGGACTTCAGCTACGAGGTGAGCCGCAGCATCGCCGCCTGCGAGGGCGCACTGCTGATCGTGGACGCCACGCAGGGCATCCAGGCGCAGACCATCAGCAACCTGTACCTGGCGCTGGAGCACGACCTGGAGATCATCCCCATCCTGAACAAGATGGACCTGGCCAGCGCCAACCCCGAGGAGGTGAAGGACCAGATCGTGGACCTGATCGGCTGCAAGCGCGAGGACATCCTGGCGGCCAGCGGGAAGACCGGCCTCGGCGTGGACAAGGTGCTGGAGGAGATCGTCCACCGAATACCCGCGCCCAAAGGCGACCCCGCCGCACCGTTGCAGGCGCTGATCTTCGACAGCGTGTTCAACTCCTTTCGTGGCATTGTGGCCTATTTCAGGGTCATGAACGGCACCCTCCGCAAGGGCGACAAGGTGAAGTTCTTCAATACCGGCGTTGCGTATGATGCCGACGAGATCGGCGTGCTGAAGATGGACCTGCTGCCCCGCAGCCCGCTGAGCGCAGGTGACGTGGGATACATCATCAGCGGGATCAAGACGGCCAGCGAAGTAAAGGTGGGCGATACCATCACGCACATGGAACGCCCCTGTGCCAATGCCATCCATGGCTTCGAGGACGTGAAGCCCATGGTGTGGGCGGGCATCTTCCCGGTGGACACCGCCGAATACGAGGAGCTGCGTGAAGCCATGGAGAAGCTGAAGCTGAACGATGCCAGCCTCACCTGGACGCCCGAGAGCAGTGCCGCGCTGGGCTTCGGCTTCCGCTGCGGCTTCCTGGGCCTGCTGCACATGGAGATCATCCAAGAGCGGATCGAGCGCGAATTTGGCATCACCGTGATCACCACCGTGCCCAACGTGGGCTATATAGTCACCAAGACCAATGGTGAGGTGATCGACGTGCACAACCCCACTGAGCTGCCGCCGGTGATGCACATCGAGAGGATCGAGGAACCCTACATCAAGGCGCAGATCATCACCAAGAGCGAGTACATCGGGGTGATCATGACGCTCTGCATCGAGAAGCGCGGCGTGCTTAAGGGGCAGAACTACCTGACCACGGACCGCGTGGAGCTGCACTTCGAATTGCCCTTGGGCGAAGTGGTCTTCGACTTCTTCGACAAGCTCAAGAGCATCAGCCGGGGCTACGCCAGCTTCGACTACCACCCCATCGGCTTCAAGGAGAGCGATCTGATCAAGCTGGACATCCTGCTGAACGGCGAGAAGGTGGACGCACTGAGCGCCTTGATCCACCGCGACCACGCGCACGAGCTGGGCAAGAAGATGTGCGGCAAGCTGAAAGAGCTGCTACCGCGCCAGCAGTTCGACATCCCCATTCAGGCCGCCATCGGCGCCAAGATCGTGGCACGCGAAACAGTGAAGGCCCTGCGCAAGGACGTTACGGCCAAGTGCTACGGCGGCGACATCAGCCGCAAGCGCAAGCTGCTGGAGAAGCAGAAGGAGGGCAAGAAGCGGATGCGCTCGGTGGGCTCCGTGGAGATCCCGCAGGAGGCCTTCCTGGCGGTGCTGAAGCTGGATTGACAGTCCCTGCGCAGGGCCCCGAGGCAGTGACCCTGCGGGGACTGGATGTCATTCAGTTAAGGGAGCATTTATCAACGGATCATGGTCCGTGGGCTGGAAGCCTGCGATGTTGTCGTTCACAGGCTGGAAGCCTGTGTTACAACAGTGCTCTTCCGCCACAGGCTGGAAGCCTGTGCTGCAACAGTGCTCTCCCTCCCTGAACTGAATGACATGGGCGGTGGTCTGCGGGGACTTCGGTCGATGACGGCGACCGCTACGGTGACAGAAATTGGCTGCTGCTCGCATTCCCGCAGCCGCCCCATACCGCCTGCATGGAAGGCGTTATGCCCCTCCACACCCAAGCGGTAGCGGCGTGCAGGAGCAGTTTCTCCTTGGCAGCACTTGTAACATCCCAGAACCATTTGCATCGAATGACTGTTGATTGAACAAAAGATCCAATTTCAAAACCACAATGAAAAAGCTCACTGCGACCCTCCAACATGGTGCGATGCTCTTCGCGCTTTCCGCCTTTGTCTGCGGGGGTGCCCATGCGCAGGCAAACCCAGCGCTCAATGATGCGGAGATCGCCCACATCGGCGTAACCGCCAACCAGATCGATGTGAACTACGGGAACATCGCACTGAAGAACTCCACCAACCCCGAGGTGAAGCGTTTCGCCCAAACCATGATCGACGACCACAGCGGCGTGATCAAGGCGGCCACCGCCTTGGCGCAACGCTTAGGCGTGACGCCTCAGGACAACGCCATGAGCAAGTCGCTCAATGAAGGTGCGGTGGCAGAAACCAAGAAGCTTGAATCGCTGAAGGGCGCCGCCTTCGACAAGGCCTACGTGAACAATGAGGTGGAATACCACAAGGCGGTGATCACGGCGGTGCACACCCTGCTGATCCCGCAGATCCAAAATGCGGATGTGAAGGACCTGTTCGTGTCCATCAGCCCCGTGCTGGACACACACTTGGAACACGCCTACATGCTCCAAAAGAAGCTGAACAGCAAATGAGCAAGATCCAATCCTTGTCCCGGACGGCAACTGGTGCCTTGTGTGCATCGCTGCTGTTGATGGCCTGCGGCGGTGGCAGCAATGCCACCGGCAGCACCACCGAGAACGATACTACGGCAGTGGCCAAGTCTGACACCGTGTTCATCGCCAAGATGCAGTTCAAGCCGGCAACGCTTACGGTGCACGCCGGTGACGAGGTTGTCTTCATGAACAACGATGTGGTGGCACACGATGCCACAGCCTTGCCCGACAGCGCTTGGACCTCGGGCAAGTTGGACCCGGGCCAAAGCTGGAAGCTGGTGGCCGACAAGTCCACAGACTATTTCTGCAGCATCCACCAAGTGATGAAAGGCCATTTGGAGGTGCAACCTTGAGGGTTGATCCGAAGTGAAGGCACAAGGGCCGTCCGTAACCGGGCGGCCCTTGCTGCTTGCAGTGCCTTGTCCGTTCCCCGGTGGAACGGTGCCATGCNNGCCAGGCGCAGTATTAAGAGGCGATAGCCCTGGATGGAATGCGGGTGCGCCGATGCCCGCTGTAACTTTCACCGGGTCCGCCCGTCATACCCGTGATCCCTTCGCCGTGACCCTCCACGAATACAATAGCGCCGTGCAAGCCCATGCAGACGGTATTTTCCGCTTTGCGGTGAAGCACCTGCTCGACCGCGACAACGCCAAGGACGTGGTGCAGGAAACTTTCGCGAGGCTTGTGGCAGAAGCTGGATGACGTGGACGGCACCAAGGCCAAGAGCTACCTCTTCACCACGGCGCACCACCTTTTGGTGGACTCGGCACGCCGGGATACAAGAAGCACGCGGATGGACGAACGGCACGAAGACCTGCGCTGGGGTAGCCAGTCGCAGCCCGACCTGAAGGAAGTGCTGGATACCGCTTTGGCCACGTTGCCCGAAATGCAGCGCAGCGTGGTGCTGCTGCGCGACCTGGAGGGATACAGCTACGAAGAGATCGCTGAGCTCACCCAATTGAACATCACGCAGGTGAAAGTGTACATCTATCGCGGCCGTACGGCACTGAAGGAATACATCGGCAGCTTGGAGAACGTACTATGAAATTGGACCGCACCACATACGAAGCTTGGTTGCTGGACCGCGCCGAGGGTGCGCTTGCGCCGGAACAGGAAAAGCAACTGGATGCGTTCCTCAAGGCACATCCGGAGCTCGTGGCGGGCACGGGCGAATTGCCCACGGTACAGGCCGGTGATGAGCACTTCCACGATAAGGGCCCGCTGCTGCGCACCTTCCCTCCCACCGGCATGCCGGATGCGGCCCGGTTGGATGACTTCCTCACCGCGCGCATGGAGGGCGACCTGTCCCCGGCACAGGAACTGGAACTGGGGCGCTACTTGTACAACCACCCGGAAGCAGCACGGAACGCGGCCCTCATGGCCAAGGCCAAGGTGGAGGCCGAAGCGCTGCCGTACAAGCAGAAGGCCGTCCTGGAAAAACACTTCCCGCCGCATGGCCTGCCCGACAGCTATCGGCTGCCCGACTTCCTGATCGCCGCGGCGGAAGGTGACCTGACCGCCGACCAACATGCTGCGCTCGTACAATACCTGCACGATCATCCGGAAACGCCGCGCGAACAGCGCCTGGTGGCTGCAGCGCATATTCGGCCGGCGCCGATGGCCTATCCGTGGAAAGAACAATTGCTGAAGCGCGAATCGCGCGTGTTGCCCTTGTGGGCGCGTTGGGCCGCAGCGGCAAGTATTCTGCTGTTCATCAGCCTGGGGCTGCTATTGCAATTCCGAGGCGACAGGAATGATGCGTCCTTGGCACAGCGCACCCGCCCCTCGGCACCGGCAGCACCGCTTCCTGCCAAGCCCGCCGCACAGGAAACGGCTTCACACACCGCGCCGCCAACGCAAGTGAACCGCCCCGTGCAGGAGAACACCGCAGGCCGTGCACCGACTAATGCCGGCAAGCAAGTGAAGCGTGAAGCGGCCCCTGCTGAACGGCTGGAGAATCCACGTGAGGAAACTCAAGTGCCTGTACCAGTGGAACCGGAATTGGCTGAAGTACCTGCCGCACCGCTGGAGCCAACAGCACCTGCTTCACCCGCACACCAAGCAGCACCCGCAGCTCCAGTGGCAACTTCGCAAGGCCAGAACCTCGCTGTTTTCGCGGCCAACCAATTGCGCGGCGACGTGCTGGCCACGCCCAAGCGTTCCAGCCGATTGGACGGCAATGATCTGTTGGCCATGGCGGACCGTGCCGTGGGCGCCATTAGCAACGGGGCAGGCGGTGTGCAGGTGCAGCGCAGCGCAACGCGCGAGAAGATCCGTTTCAGCCTCGGCCGGAACTTCGCCATCAGTGCGAGCCGCGCCCGTTGAGGCCCGTCCGCACCGCACGGGTGCCGTTCATCACAACCACGCATGTGCCTTGTAACAACATCCGTTGTACGGCTGTCTTATGTCCGAAAACCAGCACATCACAACCATGAAAACCGCACATCTTTCCCTCCTGCTGTTCCTGGGCACCATGCTTTTCGCCGGCCAGGCCCGCGCCGCAAGCGGTGATGCACCGGCACCTTCCACCACCAACAGCCGCGCCATGGAGCGCGCCGTGATGCACCAGATCGACCGCCATGTGGTCTTTCCGCTCGATGCGGAGGGTGCGGAGATGTACGGTGTGGTTGACGTGGCCTTTGCCGTGGACGTGAAGGGCCGCCTGGTGGTGAAGGAAGCCAGCTCGCGCAACGCAGCGCTCCGCGATTACGTGGTGCGCAAACTGGGCCAGATCCGGGTGGAGGCGAACCCTTCAGGCCTGTGGAACACTACCCATCTGCGCTTCACCTTCAAGCCTGAACACGGTGAACTGTAACAACCGGGGCACTTCCCCGTCGTATGGCAAACGCGACACCTGATGAAACCCCTGTCCATCATCGTTCCGATCCTGCTTCCCATCGCAGTCACCGCCCAGCAGGACAGCCTGTCGGTGGACACCGCAAAGCACGGATCGACGCACTCCATCGTGCTGATGGCGGGCGGCCAGGGGGTGAAGTTGAAGGTAGTGCCCAACGACACCTTGCAGGCCGAACAGGGCGACACACTGCGGATCCTCACCAAGCGGAAGCTGGTGCGCATCATCACCACGCCCCGCGAGGACCGCGACACCACCCTGCGCTTCGAGGACGAGCTGGCGCGCCTGCGACGCGAGCGCCGCAACCTGTTCACCTACTGGGCGGGGCTGGAGTACGGCATCAACACCTTCCTCACCACCGACGGCCGCATTGGCGACGGGCCGGAGAGCGGCCCGCTACAGCTCAACAATGCCAAGAGCCGCTTCTTCGCCATCAACTTCATGGAGTACAAAGCGGAGTTCGGCACCCACCACGTTGGGCTGTTCACCGGCCTGGGCATCGAGTTCGACAATTACCTGCTGAGCGGGAACACCACGCTGGGCGCTGACGGCGACAGCACTTTCGCCGTGCCCATGGAGCTGCCCGTGCTGAACAAGAACAAGCTACGCCAGATCGGCCTGCGCGTACCGCTGATGCTGGAGCTGAACACGGCGCGCGCCAAGCTGCCCGCCACACCGGAGGAGTACGCAGCGAAGAAGGATTGGTCCTTCACCCGCAAGAACAACGTCCACTTGGCCGCCGGCGTGGTGGGCACCTGGTACTTCGACACCATGTACAAGCAGAAGTACAGCGAGGGCGGGCACAACGTAAAGAACCGCAGCAAGGACGATTACAACCTGCTGCCCTACCGCCTGGCGGCGCGCGCCCAGGTGGGCTTCGCGGGCCTGAACCTCTTTGCCGAATATGCGCTCACGCCCCTGTTTGAGGAAGGCACGGCACCCGACCTGCGGGCGCTGAACGTGGGCCTGACATTGGTGGGATTCTAATACATGTACGCATTCAATATCGGCCGATCTGCTTGCCCTCTTTCCGGATGACTTCTCCGCAGAACAGGTTCCGTAGGCCCCGCTACGCAACCTGTTCCGCGTATCGTCCTCCGAAAAGATCGCGGCGCATCTCTTGGCCGGCCTTGAATGCGTAAATGGTATAATGCCTGCCGATCCTGCGGCAACGAGGGGTTGACGCGGGCCGGCACCGAAGGGCCGCCGCGCTTGCGGCGGCCCTTTCTTTTCCGGACATCCGCGCAACGCATCGGCCACGTGCTACCAGCGCATGCCGACGGGTTCGCTCGGCGTGCTTTCGGTGCCGTCCGGCAGCACCATGCGCAGCAAGTACAGGTTCAAGGCCCCGCGTACCGGTGCTGTGTCCGTGTATCCTTCCGCATTGACCGGCAGATCTTTCAACAGCTTGGGTTCGCCCCCTTCCACGGACCGGTAGAGCTTGAAACTGCGGCCCTGCCTTTCCCGCCCGGCCCAGGTCAGGCTGATCCCGTCCTTGGTGCGGACCGCGTTCAGCAGGCGCGGCGCATCAGCACCCGCAGGCAAGGCGCCCAACGATACCGGTTGCGAAGGCAGGCCCCGGGTGCCTGTTAGGGATACGCCTACCACCCGGTAGCGGTAGGCCAGGCCGGGCATGGCCGTGGAGTCGACATAGGCCAGGATGCCCGGCTCCAACGCTTGTTTGTTCACCGGCTGGAAATCCGCCCCATCGCCCACGGCGCGCTCCACCTGGGCCCAAGCGATGCCGCGGTCACCGGACCATGGATCGCGCCAACTGACGATCACCGCGCGGTCCGTACGGCGCACCACCACATCCGTGGGTGAGGCCGGTATGCGGGCATCGGCGGCTTGTACGCCCGCCACCGGTGACGGGCCGCTGATGGTACCGCCAATACCCACGGCCCGCACCCGGTAGCGCAATACGCTGTTGTCCGTCGCGGAGCTGTCCATCCACTGCGGACCGGCACCGGCACTTGGCCGGATACCTGCGGCAACCATGACGAACCCTGTGTCAGCGGGTGTGCCTCGTTCCACATTGTACTCCAGGACATCCGGGTCGCCCCCGGGCCAGTACAAGCGGATGCCGGAAGGACCGTTTTCGGCCTGCAACCAAGCGGGGGGCGCCACGGGCGGCGCGTAGTCACACACCCCTTGCACCGGCATGCTCATGGTGGAAGTGCCCACCACATCGATCGCTTCCAGCCGGTAGAAATAGGTGTCCTTCACGCGCTGTACCCGGTCCATGAAGGTGGTATCCGGCACGGGCACGTCAGCCAGGTGCAAGTACGGCCCGTCAAAGCGGTCCGCCCGGTAAATGGCGATCCCCCGGGTGCGCACGGCATGTTCTAACCGCCAGCTAAGCCGGATGCCACGTGTACCGGGTGCATCATCGGCCCGGATGTACTTGAACCATGGCCGGGCCTCGGCATTGAGGTTGTTCGCGGAAACCCACGGGGAGGATGGTCCTTCGCGGCCTGCGGTATCCATGGGCATCAAGCGGTATTCGTAGATGCCGAGCTCGGTGAACAGCGTGTCCCAGCAGATCACGGTGGTGGTGTCATTGCGCGTGCCTTGGACGATCACCGGATGGATCTCCGCTTCGGTGCCCACATGCTGCCGCCTGCGGAACACGCGGACTGCGGCAGGCACGCACTTCGGCGCAGCCCAAGCCACGCGGATGCGCTCGCCGTTGGTTTCCTGTGACACGGGTTGGAACAAGCAAGCCGTTTGGGCTGTCTTGGTCGTGACGGCCTGCTGGCCTGCGCAGGGCAAGGCAAGCACCAGGAAAGGAAGGATGAATGTGCGCATGGTCATGGCCGTTTTCATTGCCCGCATGATCCATCGATGCGGTCCAAAGTGATATTCCCTTGGGAGTTCACGCTGCCCTTCACCGTAAGGCCGAAGCTGTCGCTCACACCGCAGATGCTCGCGCCAACACTGGTGGACCCGCAGGCGATCAAGCTGAAGGTACTTCCCTGGAGAGCGGCCTCGAACAGCACTTCCGCGCTTGCGGAAAGGTCCAGGCTGGAGCAGTCGGGAATGGGGCTGAGCAGCCAGAAGCTCAGGCCCACATCGGCATAGGCCATGCCGCCGAAGCCGAGGCTTCCGGAAAGGTCCACCCAGTTGCGGCCCTCCACCGCACAGCTCGCATGGCCCGACACGCCCATCACCCCCAAGTTCAGGCTGGGCACCGAGAAGTCGATCAAGCTCAACTTGTCCTGCAGGAACAAGCCTTTGAGCTTCTTGCCGGCCATGGTGGCGGGCAGTGATTTGTAGCGGTACCCGCTCATCAGGTTGGAAAGCAGCGTGTCCGGAATGGCGTTATGTGCGCCGATCATGAATGCCGGGTGATGGTCTTGCAGCGGCCAAGGGACCGGCGGTACGATCACATGCGAATCGTAACAGCTCACCAAGAACCCGTCCTTGTCCACGAGCAGGCCCAACTGGGCATTCACGATGTTCACCGCGCCGAAGTTGTTGTTGGACAGGCCTAAGCTGCCCACTAAGCGGGCGTGTTCAAAATCGTAGCTCATGGCCATGTTGCCGAAGGGCGTGGCCAGTTGCGACATGCCGATCTTGCCTTGCCCCAGTTCCACGGCGCCCTTCACGGTAAAGGAGAGTTCGTTCGCCGGGTTGTCGTCGATCCCGGCCAAGTTCACCAGGTTGCCCTTGAAGGAAAGATCGTTCCATTGGTCCGGCCCCATGGTCTGGCGCCCGCTGTTGAGGAGCATCTTCTTGTTCGGCGATCCACCGAACCGGACCTCCTGCCTTGTGCTGCCCTTGTAATGCTGCGCATCGGTGCGGATCAGGTCGATGTAGGTGCTCGCCGCCGTATGGTCCAGGAAGCCGTATGCATAGACCGGTTCACCGGAGGAACCGTCCTCGGGATCGATCCGGAACCGTCCGTAGCACGTGAACTGGCCGGGCTTGATCACTTGGGAAGGCATGCGGTCGTCCAGCGTGAAGTACACGTTGCCCCGGCCGGTGGTGATGGTGGCCCCCAGCGGTTTGAGGCGGCTTGCGGTATTGTTGCCGTCCTTGTAAAAGCTGAAGAAGCCCGTGGTCTGTGGCAGGCCATGAATCGCAAGCGAGCAGTTCACCAGCAGGTCCACGCCGTCCGGGGTGAACTGCATGCTGCCCACCGGCGTCATGTCCATGATGTTGAAGTAGCGGTAATTCATGGCACGCACTTCCGCAAGCGGCTGGCCTCGGCTGAACAGGGAGAAGCTGGAGAACTGCACCTTGCTTGGCACCAGTTCCGCCGGGCCCTGCACGGTGGCCACCGAGGCGCTGCCGGTTGTGAGGGCGCCAAAGCGCCATGCACCGGCCATGCCCTGGTACACATAGCCCGGGTCGTAGCCGAACGTCCAAGGCACGCCATCGGCCGGCTTCAATGGTGCAACACCGCCCAGGCGCACTTCACCCAGTTGGCCGGCGTTCATCTCCAGCCCGTTCGGGCGGATCATGATCTGGGACATGGCGGCCTTCGCCAGCACCATGTCCAAGGTGCCTTGCGGGATGACGATCGCGGCAAGGTCATTGTTGAAGGACCAAGGTGCCGTGGCGGTGAAGCTCCAGTCGTTCAATTTGAAGTTGAGCTTGTCGCCCCCGCCTTGGATCCCCTCAATGGTTTGGGGGGTCACGCGGATGTCGCCCACCTCCAGTTCCAGCAGTGCGGGCGTGATGTCTGGCACGTCCTTGACCTGCACCACGGTGGCGATGCGGAAGACCCCCGGCTCCACAAAGGAGCGCGTGCGGTCGCTGCGCGCCGGGAAGCCGCGCAGGGAAAATGCGGCGTTGGAAGGTTCCCAGAGCAGGCTCATGGGGGCCAGTTTGAACGTCATCAGGTTGAAGGTGCGCTGCGCGTACGCCCCGTTGCTGCGGAACACGTCCAGCCGCGGTTGATCCGGGCCATCGCCCAAATAGAACCGTCCGGTGAAATCATAGGAGAAGTTGAAGGTGGACAGCTCGCTGCTCACCGTGCCTCGCACCACCCCGCCGGTGGCCGTGCCCTGCACCTGCACCAGGCCGGGGAAGAATGAAATGGGCACGCCCTTCAATGTGGCGTCCAGTGCGCCATAGAGCTTGAGCGGCACCTGGGCCATGTCCGTTGCCACGGCACCGCTTACGGGCACCGCCCGCGGCAAGCCCAACGGCCCCATCGCCCCGGCCTGCACCTTCACATCGGTGAAGGCGATGCGTTGACCGGGATCCTCCAAGCTGAAGTTGGCATTGGCCGGAAGGTTGATGAAGGCGCCGCTGATGGTGGACGTCCCGTCGCTGTTCTGCGCGCGCTTCTCCACCTCCACCGGGAAGCCCAGCAGTTTGGTGAGGTCCAGGTCATTGGCACGCTGCAGCACCAGCTCCACATGGGGCATCCGGGGGATCATCTTGAAATCCGGCGGCGGTCCCGGCATCATGAAGTAGTTCACGTCCTGCGCCGTGCCGATGTAGCTTACCAAGCTGTCCGCCTTGGCGGCATGCACGGTCAAGGGCCCCATGGCCACGCCGTGGAGCGTGAAATTGCCCTGTCCGTCCGTGGTGGTCTGGTTCAGCTGTGCACCCTGCTGGTCCGAGCCGGTCTCCACCCACACCCGGGCCCCGGCAACAGGGGTGTCACCGGGGCTTGATACCACCTGCCCGCTGAGGCTGGTGCCGGGATCCAACTGCACCTCCAGTGTCACCGGTTCCGGGGAAACGGGATTCACCACGATCCGGTTCACCGGCATCAGGTCGCCGGGTGGGTACACCTTCAACCGGAACTCGCTTTCGGGGGAAAGGAACTCGAAGTAGGCCACGCCGGCCTGGTCGGAGGTCTGCTGCCGCTGGTCCAACCACACCACCGCACCGGCAACGGGTCCGTTGGGAGCGTTGAGCTTCACGCGCAGGCGGTGGCGCTTTTCCTTCACCGTGAACACGCCAAGATCACTTGCCTCGGGGCCGTTGTTGAAGGGCACTGTCCGCGTCATGGTCAACGGGAAGTATTGATCGCTCAACGGCAGCAATTTCACCTGCTGGATACCGGACGGCGCAGGCACTTCAAAGCGTTCAATGGCTTGGTAGGCCTGGTAGCTCAGGGCCTCTGATGCATTGACCATTCCGCCCGTGGTTTGCCCGGCGGTGTGTACCCCGGTAGTTGTGGAAGTGGCCGGCAAATGCAATACCCAGGACGGGACCCCCTGCCCCGCACCACCGGTGAGCTGCATTTGCACTAGCCCCGATGGTGCCCATTGCCCCCCTGTGCTGCCCACATGTTCTATTGGCACCATCAACAACGCGGTTTCCGACCTTCCCCACGGCCCGTCGCCCACCTGCACATCGCAGCGCACGGGCTTCCCATCCTCATCCTGGATCGTGCCCTTCACCTTGCCGTACGGCTTGAGCAGGATGCCGCTGGTCATGTCCCATTGCAGGCCCATCTTCAGGTCCACTGCAGGTTCTTGCGGGTTGCTGTTGTTGAACTGCCCCGGCGGAATGCCCGGTTCGTTGCCTGCGGGCAAGGGCCGGGCTGCCGGCCAGAAACCTGGCTTGCTGACGGTGATGCTTGCATGCGGGCCGAGGAAGAACATGCCGTCCTGCGAGCCCTTCACCAGGATGCTGCTGAATTCAAAGAAGCCGTTCGGTCCGGATTTCGTGGTGTAGGTCATCTCCGTGAAGTCCGCGGTTACCGTGCTCTCGCTGCAACCCACGACAACCGGAGGCACTTGGCCGGGAGCCTTGTCGTAGCGCAGGTGCAACTTCACGATCGCATCAGGCAGGGGCTGCGCCACGTCTGCCATCAACCTGCCGATCACCCGAGGGCCGCGTGGCACCAAGGAAACGGCCACATCGTATTGAGGCACTTGGAAAGCACTGTTGCGCATCGGCGCATCGCCCTCCGAAGCCACGGGACCGGTGATTTGACCGCCCGGAAATGGCGCCGTGTGGCGGAAATAGCTGTACAGTCCGCGCTCGTCGCTCGTCCTGCAATCCACCACATACTCATCCGGGGTGGCCGTATTGTGGAACACGAGGTTGTTGAACAAGGCGCTGCCGTCCGCCGACTTCGTGAAGCACTGTGAAACCAGGGGTACTTCACCCATCCCCGGAATGGCCATGGCAGCGGCCTTGTGCTGGCCTTCATCCTTCGGTATATGCGATGGGCGGTGGTCCGCAGGCCTGAGCACGCTCACCTGCACATTGCCCATCGGGCTTCCCTTGCCGCCCATCTGGTGGTTGCAGGCGCCCTGCACCACGGTCACCTTCAGGTCGTAGCTGCGCACGTAGCAGGCCTGCTCGGGCAGGTCCACGTCATCGCCGGGCTGTGCGTAGATCTCCAGGTCCGGGCTGCAGTAGTAGGGCGAGGCCACCTCCAGCATCAGCACCTTGTAGGCGTTCGTGGCGGCGGTGGTGCTTCCCAACCATTGCTTCTCGGGCAGGCCGTACTTGTTGATCCACGAAAAGTAATTAATGCTTCCCGGCACGTTGATCCCGGTGTAGGAGGGCTGGTGGTAGAAAAACTCATATTCTCCGTTGCTGCCCGTGGTACCCGTGGCGATCACCCGGCCATAGTGCCATTGGCTTCCATCCTCCGGCTGCGGCAATCCGCTGCTGCCGGGAAGCTGGTCCACACCGAGCACCACGCGGTCGGCCTTGGTCACATGCCCCTGCTTGTCGCGCGTTTCCACGCCCTCCAACACAACCCGTTCCACCAGCCTGATCGGGATGTCCGCCAAGGCCTGGCTTCCTGCGGTACTGACCGGGAAGCGGTCCTTCCACTTGTAATCCGGGAAGATCGTGAACACATTACCTGATACAAGGACGTTTGGTGACTGGTCATATGCGTTGATGACCCCGGAGGAATGATCATAGGCACCGATGACCATCGATCCACCACTGGAAACATCTACGCCCTGCACACCGATCGCGCCTTGTTGCGCACCTTGTCCATTCCCCAAGAAGGGAGACATGGCGGAAATGATCACTTGCGATGCCCCCAGTTGCAAGCCCCCCAAGGACATTTCCTGTGCACAACCTTGCCTGCCGCTGTCCTTGAACCGGTACACCAGTCGGCCCTTGATGCGCGTATCCGCGATGGGCCCGATGGGCAGCATGTTCGCGGGCATGGTCTGCACACCGACGGTATGGGCCGGTGGCGGAGGTTGTGCCGGTTGTATTTCGAACGTACATGCCTCGCTGCGGCCCTTGTTCTCGAATGGAATGCTGTTGGTTGCATCCTTGGCCACCACGGCGGCAACGTAGGTCACGCCGGTGTTCAATTTCGGGTCGTAGGGTTGCCAGGCGTAGGTGGGGGCCGTCAGGTTGGTGCGCACGATGGGATTGCCCATCAGGCCGTCCATGGCCAGTGCGATCGCATTGTTCGGGTTCTGCCCCGCGAGCAGTTCCAGGACGTACAGGTCATAGCGCACCTGGGCCAGGTTGAAGTTGCCCACGGGCGGGCTCCAGGTAAAGACCGGCCATTGCGTTTCCACGGCCTCACCGCACAGCGGGAAAGTGATCACGGGCGGTTGTGCCATGGCGATGGTGAAGAACAGGCAGCCCGCCGGGGCCTCATCGCTGAGCGGCGCATTGGTGTTGTAATCCAAGGCTTGCACGCACAGCTCATAGTTGCCTTCCGGCAGGATCCCCGTCTGCATCGCGGCATCGGCCACCTGCTGGGGCGCACTCACTTGGAAGTTGTTCGGGTCCAGGAACGCCATGGCCTGGGAATTGGCCTGGATCACCTTGTTCTCCAAGCCCGCTAGCACGATGGGCGACTGCGGGGCGTAGCTGCTGCGCGTGCGGCCGCTGTATCCGTTGTCGCCGGTGATGGTGCCCACCAACTTCACCTGGCGCGGCGCGGTGGCGGTATTGAGCAGGTTCACGATCAGCGCTCCCTGGTAGTCACTGAGGTGGATGCTGTACGGCGGCGTGATGATGGGCGTCACCACTACCTGTCCCTGCGCGGCGGCGGACATGGCGACCAGCGCGGCGGTCATCAAGGCGGGCAAGGTTCTCATGGCACGGGGCTTTTCATGGTATCAGAAGCGGATGTCCGCGCCGATGACACCGGTATCTTCGGTGAAGGCGGGGACCGACGGGTCATTGCTGCGGTTGTCCTGATGGCTCAACGTGAGCACGAAGGAGATGCGCTTGGTGGCCTGCATGCTCCCCTGAAGGTCCAATTGCCAGGTTGATCCGTGGCCGCCCGCGGGAAGTGCATTGGCCAGGAAGGAGCCGCGCAGTTCAGTGCCCAAGCGGCCCTCCTTCAGCCAAGAACGGCCCGCTTCCACGTGGAAGCCTTTGCTGATCGTGCGCCCCACGACGCTCTCGGTGTTGCGGAAGATCGCCCCTCCGCCCAGGCGGGCCTGGTCCTGCTTCCAGTTCCGCGTGTAGGCCAGGTCCGTGTGCAGGCCGGTGAGCATGGCCCGGCTGAAGGCTTCCGCACCACGGTCGCTGAGGGCAAAGAAATTGATGGTGCACGTGGCAAAGTGGCTGCCATTGCTTGCGGAATACGTCACGCGCGGCTGCAACAGCAGATTCTGGCTCACTTGCCTGAACCGTGCCGTATCGTTTGCCACCGGCCTGAGCGGGTCCTGCACAATGCCGAAGTTGGAGTAGTTGAGCACGCAACCGAACGCCTTTCCGCCCGTGTAGCTCAACCCCAGGTTGGCCATGATGCGCTTGGCGGTGGCGGCACGCAGCCGCTTCAGGTTGTTGTGCTGCCAACCCACGGTGGCGTTGGCGCTCAGCCGGTTCTTGAGCAGGCTGCCGCTGGCCGTGCCGGTGACCTGTTCCACATCCGTCTGGAAGTAATAGGTGCCCATGCTCTTGTAGTCGGGGTCCACCCGGCGATAGGTGAGCTTGCCGCGCAGGCGTTTCCACTTCAACACAAGGCCGGTCTCAACGGCCATCAAACCTTGGGTGCTCGTACGCGTGGTGAACACGGGGTTTGCGACCCGGGCCCAGGGCCTGTCCTCTTCCGCCAACGGCGCCGCACGCAGATCGCGCGTATAGGCGCTGCCAGCCGCATCAAACTCCCAGCGCAGCACCTCGGACAGCTTTACACGGCCTGCAAGGCCCACCGCCAAGTTCTCCGCAGGCGCCAGTTGAACCGCTTCCGGCACGGGGATCGAGCGTGCATCATCACGTGCGCGCAGCACGACGACATCCACATACTGCTCCTCGGTGCCCACGCCCAGCTTCACCGCATAGCCCGTGCGCCCGTATGCCGGTATGGGGATGTCGCTGATGAACTTGGAAGGGTCGTACACGGCGGCGGTGTCCTCGGCCACGGCTTTTTGTAACCGTCCGTACATAAAGCCGAACCGGAATTTGCCGGGGTTCAGTTCCACGCCTGCCATCAATGCCCTGTGGCCGGCGAGCGTGAATTTCGAGAACGTGAGGTCGCGATAGCCCAAGTGCAGCTTCGCCCATTTGTAGCGCGGGCTGAGGCCGAACTGGTTGAAGGGCTGCTGGAACGAACGCTGCTGATCGCTGAGCACCAGCATGAACGGCAATTGGATGCCCAGGACGCTGAGCACGGGTGATCCGCTGATGGACCAAAACCCCGGTGTGTGCCGCGGATCGATCCCTTGTGCATGGTACAGGCCGAAGCGCGCCTGCAGCGTTCCGTTGAACTGGGCAACCGGGGCCTGACCAATTTGCGCAATATCCTGTGAGCGTGCCGTTCCGCACACCCCCACCACAAAAGCCGCAAGAAAGATCGGCTTTACCCCATTGTGCCAATGTCCAAAATTGCAATTTTCAAACGCAATGATGTTCGTCATGTTCGCTGCCCGGTTGCCCGGCGCACCGTTCCATATGCCCGGTCCGTGGTGCCCCGCCTGTAGGGAAATGATGGGCAACCGCCCATAACTTCCTACTTTCGCACACCCTGCGGTGCATTCCGCATTTCCAGGACAAACAGACTCTTTCCATGGGCCGCATTTTCGAGAAACGCAAGCACAAGATCTTCGCCCGCAACGCTAAGCTCAGCAAGCTCTTCACCCGCATCGGCAAGGAGATTTCCATGGCCGTGAAGGCCGGCGGGCCCAGCCCCGAGGCCAACCACCGCCTGAAGGTGGCCATCCAGAACGCCAAGGGCATGAACATGCCCAAGGACAACATCGACCGGGCCATCAAGAAGGCCGCCGGCGGCACCGAGGAGAACTACACCGAGATGACCTATGAGGGCTACGCGCCCGGCGGCGTGGCCATTTTCGTGGACACCGCCACGAACAACCCCACGCGAACGGTGAGCAATGTGCGCAGCTTCTTCAACAAGTGCGACGGCAACTTGGGCAACTCTGGCTCGCTCTCCCATGTGTTCGAGCGCAAGGCCGAATTCGTGGTGACTGCGGATTCGCTGAAGAAAATGGATCCCGATGAGTTTGAAATGGCCCTGATCGACGCGGGCGCGGACGACCTGGTGCACGACGAGGAAGGGTTCATCATCCTAGCCCCGTTCACCGAGTTCGGCAACATCCAGCACAAGTTGGACGAACTGGGCATTGAGGCCAAGAGCGCCGAGTTGAAGCGCTTCCCGTTGAGCACCATCCCCGCCGACCTGGCCACGGCGCGCAACGTGATGAAGCTGATCGACATGCTGGAGGATGACGACGACGTGAACGCCGTGTACCACAACATGGAACTGAGCGAAGAGGTAGAGGCGGCCTTGGCCGAAGGATAAAGGGCTTCAAGCGGCACAGCCTCAACTGCGGTGCGCCGTCCTGAAGCGGATGTGGTAACGCGTGCCCGTTTCGTCCGATTCCATCGAAAGGGTGCCGTTGAGCTGTTCCACCAGGCTGCTGATCAAGCTGCGCCCCAGCGTGTCCGAAGGCTGGTCCTGCTTTTCCAACGGAATGCCCTTGCCGTCGTCGCTGTAGTTGAGGTCGAACTCCTGCTCGCCTGCACGGTGCACCCGCAGGTTGATGAATCCCCCTTCACCCGGCGAGAAGGCATGTTTGAACGAGTTGGTGATCAGCTCGTTGAGGATCAGTCCCAGCGGCACCAGCGTATCCATGTCCAACGCCAGGTCGGGGTCGATGGCGGTGCGGTAACGGATCTTCTCCTGCACCTTGTTCAACAGCACCAGCTCGCTAAACAGATCGCGGATGTACTGTGCCAAACTGAGCTGCGCCAGGTCGCTTCCCTTGTACAGCTTTTCATGCAGCAAGGCCATGGAGGCCACGCGGCTCTGGGTCTGTGAAAGGGCCTGCTGGAGGCGTTCGTCGGCAATGGTGCCCGACTGCAGGCGCAACATACTGGACACCAACTGCAGATTGTTCTTCACCCGGTGGTGGATCTCGCGGATCAATGTTTCAATGCGGGCGTTGGCCTGTTCCAGCTTTTCCTTTTCGTTGAACAGGACCTGGTTGTACTCCAGGTCCCGCTGCCGGGCCGCTTTCAGGTTCTCCCGCATGCGGGTGAGCGAATGCCCCAGTACGTCCTGCTCGCCACTGATGAGCACCGAGGCATCGTAATCGCCCTGCCCGATGGCATCGGCACTGGCAGACAGGGAACGGATCGTGCCGATCATCTTGTTGAACGACCCCGCCATCTGGCCCACCTCGTCGCGGGTCCTCACCGGCACGTTTCCGCGTACATCACCCTGGGCCAGGGCGGCAGCAGCATGGGTGACTTCATTGATGGTGCTCCGCAACCCGCGCATGATGACCATGGCCATCACCGCCACCGCGCCTACCACGATCAACAGCGCGGCCAACACCAGCACTAAGCGCCGCTGGGCATCGCGTGAAACGTCCTTGCTGGCCCGGATGATCGAATCGATCGACTGTTCCTCCGCCGCGCGCAGGAGCAGCATGGCCCTGCCACTGACCTCCCACCATCGGGCGGCATCGGTGCCCAGGTTGGCGATGCTCCGCTTGGATGTCACCGTGCTTAACACAAACCGGAGGAAGTTGACGTCCGGCCCTTGGAAGGTGTTGCGGTACAGGGCCTGCATGTCCGGCGAGGCATCGCGCTTGAACAGGAACAAGCTGGTTTCGTACAGTGCAATGCGGTCGTAAAGCTCCTCTTGTTCCTGCTGGGTGATGCCCGAGGCCAGGCCTCTGAGCACCAGCATCCGGATGTCGCTCAAGGATTCTTTGGCATAAAGCAGGCTTTGGTGGGCGAACATCCTGTTGTTCACATCCTGGTCCACTGCCTGCCTGGACATTTCGGCCAGGTTGCGGACCAACTCCTCGTTCATCGACCTGAAACCAAGCTCGGCAAGAGCGGGGGCAATGCTCCGCCCATCCACTTGGCGGCGCAAGCCATCGAGCGGTTGCAGGTCCGCCGAAGCACGCATCATGGGGCCACCAGTAACGGCGTTCTCGCCCAATCGGGCCTTCCGTGCATCGCTTTGGGCACGGGCCAGCTGCAGGTAATGCCCGCCGGGCAGCACCTTTTCCAACGTGGCCACGCTTACCGCCCCTTCGTACTGCATGGCATCCACCACATCGCTGATCGCACGGATGCTGCCCGACTGCTTGGCCACGTAGCCCAATACCCTGCTGCGTTTCAGGTTGGAATCAACCTGCTTGCCGATCAGCAGCACCAGGCCGAGCACCGGTATGCCCAGGGTCACCAGGAACTTGGTCCGGATCGGAAAATCAGCGAAGCGCCAGTTCATGGGCCAGCGAAAGTAGGGGAAGCCAGCGTGCCGCGCTATCTACATTTGGCCACGCCCGGAACGTACCCGGGGCCCAAGACACAAGATCCCGTTGCCGATATGGACATGAAATCAAGGTTCCAATTGCTGGACAGGAAGATCGCCGAGGCGCTCCAAGGGGGAGGTGCCGAGCGGATCGCTTCGCAACATGGCAAGGGCAAACTCACCGCCCGCGAGCGCATCCATCTCCTGCTGGATGAAGGCAGCTTCCAGGAAACCGGCCAGTTGGTGACCCACCGCAGCACCAACTTCGGGCTGGACAAGCAGCACTTCCTGGGCGACGGCGTGGTCACCGGCTACGGCACCATCAACGGGCGCACCGTCTTCGTGTTCTCGCAGGACTTCACCGTGCTCGGGGGCTCGTTGGCCGAGGCCCATGCCGAAAAAATCTGCAAGGTGATGGACCTGGCCATGCAGAACGGGGCACCGGTGATCGGCTTGAACGATAGCGGCGGTGCGCGCATCCAAGAAGGCGTGGTCTCCTTGGGCGGCTACGCCGATATCTTCCACCGCAACGTGATGGCCAGTGGCGTGGTGCCGCAGATCAGCGCCATCATGGGGCCCTGCGCGGGGGGGGCCGTGTACAGCCCCGCCCTCACGGATTTCGTGCTGATGGTGGAGCACACCAGCTACATGTTCGTCACGGGGCCCAACGTGGTGAAAACGGTCACCCACGAAACCGTCTCCTCCGAGGAACTGGGCGGGGCTTCCACCCATGCCTCCAAAAGCGGCGTGGCCCACTTCACCGCCCCGGACGAGTTTGACGCCATCGACCAATTGCGCCGGTTGGTGGGCTACATGCCCAACAATTGCGAGGAGCGCCCGCCCATGCTGCCGTACGAACCGGGCAACGAGCTGCGCCCCGAACTGGATGCCATCCTGCCGGAGAACCCCAACCAGCCCTACGACATCCGGCAGGTGATGAACGCCGTGATCGACCCGGACAGCAGCATGGAAGTGCATGCGGACTACGCGCGCAACATGGTGATCGGCTTTGCACGCGTGGCCGGCGAGGTGGTGGGCTGCGTGGCCAACCAGCCCGCGGTGCTGGCCGGGGTGCTCGACATCGATGCCAGCTTGAAGGCCGCACGCTTTGTGCGCTTTTGCGATGCCTTCAACATTCCGCTGCTCGTTTTCGTGGACGTGCCCGGCTTCCTGCCCGGAACCGAGCAGGAATGGCGCGGCATCATCAACCACGGGGCCAAGCTGCTGTATGCCTTCAGCGAAGCCACCGTGCCCCGCATCAGCGTGATCACCCGCAAGGCTTACGGCGGCGCCTACGACGTGATGAACAGCAAGCACATCGGCTGCGACATCAACTATGCATGGCCTGCGGCCGAGATCGCCGTGATGGGTGCCAAGGGTGCGGCCGAGATCATCTTCCGCAACGAGATCAAGAACGCAAAGGACCCCGAGGCCACGCTAACGGCCAAGGAGGGCGAGTACAAGGAGCGGTTCGCCAACCCGTACGAAGCGGCCGCACGCGGCTACATCGACGAGGTGATCCATCCGCACGATACCCGCCGCAAGGTGATCGAAGCCCTGCGCATGCTGCGCAACAAGGCCCGCACGCTGCCCCGCAAGAAGCACGGGAACATTCCGCTTTAGGCCGACAGGGCTTGGCAAGGCAATTATCTTGGAGACCCCAACGCCGTTCAACATGCTGCAAGCCCCACCGTCCGGCAGGCGCGTTCATGCATTCCGTTGGATCGCGGCGGCGTTGGGCCTGTTGCTGGCCAGCCTTGTGGCCAGGCCTCAAAGCCCGGGGCAGGTACTTGCCATGCCGGACGACACTACCAAGGCGCTCACCCTCTCCGATCTCTGTTTCGCCTACCGACGCACCCATGCGGATTCCGCCGAACTATTCGGACAGGCCGCGCTGCGCCTGGCGCGCAAGCTGCGTTTCACGAGAGGCGAGGCCCAGGCCCTCAACGACCTGGCCATCCTGCGCATCGACCGCAGTGCCTATGATGAAGCGGACAGCCTGCTGCGCCTATCGCTGGCACTACGCGTGCAGCTGCACGATTCCGCCGGCATGGCCGCCGTGCACAACAAGCTGGGCATCATCCACCAGGAGCGCTTCATGCTGGAAGATGCCTTGGAGGAAGACCTGAAGGCACTGGCCATCTACGAACGCACCGGGCCGCCCGCCCACGAAGCCACCCTGTTGAACAACATCGCCATCCTGCAGTTCAACCTCAAGCAGCTGCCCCGGTCGCTGGCCACCCACCGCCGCGCCGCCGCGATCCGTGAGGCCATCGGTGACAAGGGCGGGCTGGCCGCCTCGTACGGCAACATGGCCAACGTGGAAGTACTGATGGGCGATACAGCAAGCGCCATGGACCATTACAACGAGGCGATCCGCTTTTTCCGCACGGCGGGCAGCGGGCCCGAGCTGGCGGTGCAACTGCACAACCTGGCCAGCATTGAAGTGGCACGGGGCCAACTGGAACAGGCGGCGCAGCACTATACCGAGGCGTTGACCATCCGTACGGCCTCGGGCGACCGCAAGGCCATGGCCTCCTCCATGGCCGGGCTGGGCGGGGTGCGGTTGGACCAGGGCCGCATTTCCGAAGCACGCAATTTACTGCTCCAGGCCCTGCACATCAGCCACGGGGTGGATGCCCGCAGGGAAGGTTTGCAGGCCCTGCTGGACCTGGCCCGGCTGCATGCCCGGCTGAACCAGGGAGACAGCACCCTGCTCTACTACGGGCAGTATGCAGCCCTGAAGGATTCCATCTTCAATGCGGACCTGGGCGCCCGGTTGGCCGAGGCGGAGGTCCGCTTCGAAACCGGCAGAAAGGAAAGGCAGATCCTGGCACAACGCGCCGCCATCGCCGAACTGGAGGCCCAAAGCGAACACCGGAAACTCCTGCTGGTCCTCCTGCCGGGGGCTGCCTTGCTGGTGCTGTTGGGCTTCCTGCTGTTCACTCGGGCGAGGCAGCACCGCCAACGTAACGCGCACGACGCCGCCATCATCCGCGAACGGGAAAGCGGAATGCAGGGCATGTTGCAGGCAACGGAAAGCGAACGCAAGCGGATCGCGCGGGAACTGCACGACGGCATCGGCCAAGAACTCACCGGCCTGAAGCTCCGCCTGGAGGAAATAGCGGATCAAATGCTCCGGGGCCGCCCGCCCCGGCAGGAAGCCCTGGCGGAGGCCCTTTCCATCACCCACGGTGCCGGCAGCGAGGTGCGCGCCATCGCCCACGCCCTCATGCCGCAGGCTCTGGAGAAAGTGGGGCTGGTGGCCGCCACGGACGAAATGCTCAGACGCACGCTCCAGGGCACGGAGACTTCCTACTCATTGGAACAGTTCGGGTTGCGGCATCGCCTGCCACCCGCCATGGAAGTGGCCTTGTTCCGCATCGTGCAGGAGCTGGTGCAGAACACCCAGAAACACGCCCATGCCCGCCATGTCGGGGTGCAGTTCTTAGTGAACAAAGGGCACCTGGTACTGATCTATGAGGATGATGGCCGGGGCTTGGGGGCAGTTGAGGACCGGGGAGCAGGCATCGGCCTGCTGAACATCCGCGAACGCGCCCATGCGCTCCAAGGCAGCTTCACCATGGGCAAGGGCGCTGAACAAGGCATGGTGGCCACCGTGCGCATCCCGCTACCGGAACCGGCATCCGGATCTTGATCACCATCTTGCGGCCCAGCCATGGTACCCGGAAATATCCCCATGAAGATCGCCATTTGCGACGACCACCGCATTGTGATAGAAGGATTGGAGCGCCTGCTGGCCGACGCCGAAGGGCTGGCAATGGCCGGTTCCGCCCTGAACGGGGAGGACATGCTGGAATTGCTGGAGCGCATCATTGCGGACGTGGTGTTGCTGGACCTGAACATGCCCGGCATGGAAGGCGCGGAGGTCATGCAGCACATCAAGCAGCGCTGGCCGGCCACCAAGGTCATCATCCTGACCATGGAGGACGGGCCGGCGATGATGCGCCACCTGATGGACCACGGGGCGGACGGCTACGTGCTGAAAACATCCGGCCGGGAGGAGCTGATCACGGCACTGCATGCCGTGCACGCAGGCAGGCCGTATTTCTCCCCGGAGATCACCGAAAGCCTTAAGGCACCGGGGAGGGGACCGAAGGCCGGCAAGCTCGACATCCTCAGCAAGCGGGAGATCGACGTGCTGGCCGCATTGGCCGAAGGACTGTCCAACAAGGAGATCGGCCAGCGGCTGTTCATCTCACCGCGCACCGTGGACACCCACCGCACCAACATCATGAAGAAGCTGGCCGTGCACAATGTGGCCGCCCTGGTGCGCATCGCGTTTGCCGC
>JRYE01000319.1_pt1 | contig 45112 bp, 58 predicted proteins | sample 235321 | NCBI WGS metagenome assembly JRYE01 (sample SAMN03074214, study PRJNA261473) | activated sludge metagenome | biome: Common Effluent Treatment Plant; feature: Wastewater; material: Activated sludge; isolation source: activated biomass in a lab-scale reactor treating industrial wastewater at... | reverse complement strand
CGAGCAATTCTTCCTGAACGGGGCTTGCAACTACCAAACTTAACGGAAAGCAACGCTCAGTTTTTTTCCAATGGGTTGGCGGTGTCCGTTTTTGGCCGGTCGTGAGCGACCACAATAGGTTGGAATAGGCATACTCTTTTACCGGCAATCCCGCTCAGTTCGAGACAGGCCATTAGCTGCTGACGTGGTTAAAGCTGAAGTTTTACCTATTCCAGCTCAGTAGAGCTAATGGGCGCTACCTTTAGACAGTAAGTTAAGAACAGCAACGCCGCCAACAATCATTGCCATGCCGATGAACGCCCAAATATCTAGTTTCTGCCCATAAAATACCCAGGCGACAGCTGTCACCAATACAATTCCGAGCCCTGCCCAAACTGCATATGCAATGCCCATGGGAATAGTCTTTAAGGCTAGGGATAAAAAGTAAAAAGCGAGGCCGTAACCTAAAACAACTAATATTGACGGAAGTGGTTTTGTGAATCCTTCGCTTGCTTTTAAAGCAGATGTGGCTGCTACTTCACCAAATATTGCAACAGCCAAAAACAGCCAATTATTCATTTGCCTTCTCCGTATGTAGGTGTATGAAGATTTTAATTTTTTTATTCAAAAAAATGCAGTCTTGCGATAAAGAATTTACTGTGAGCAAAGTTGTGTAGGCGCTGAGCATGCAAAACTGCGCATTGATTCTTGCGGTAATGTGTGCGCATCGTTCAATGCGATATAGCGCGAGGGTTCGGGCCGCAAGAAACTTCCGGAAGGTGATCTGACCACAGTAGGCAGGCGCGATTTCGAGCGATAGAACGCTAAAAAAGGGGCATGAACGACTGTCTGCTTCTGGCCGATTCTGTTGAAAAAGTAGCGACCTCCCCGTGCCGACGGCAGAATCACTCTGTCGGTGAGCGCGGGGGCGAACAGCATGATGGGACAGCTACCGGGTGGACAGCAGCGTCTGTTCTACTCGTTCAATCTGGAAGACCACGTCCCAGCCCAACACCTCCTGCGCAGTATCGACCAGAGCCTGGATCTGAGTGACCTGCGCAGCTACCTTGCGGATTTCTATAGCCCCATCGGACGCCCCTCGATCGACCCGGAGTTGATGGTGCGGATGCTGGTCGTTGGCTACTGCTACGGCATCCGTTCCGAGCGACGGCTGTGCGAAGAGGTGCATCTAAACCTGGCCTATCGTTGGTTCTGCCGGCTGGGTCTGGAAGACGAAGTACCCAATCACTCAACCTTCTCGAAGAATCGCCACGGTCGTTTCCGTGACAGCGGTCTGTTCCGTTGGTTGTTCAATGAGGTGCTGCGCCGCTGCATGGCGGCTGGCCTGGTCAAAGGCGAAGGCTTCGCTGTGGACGCCAGCATCATCAAGGCGGATGCCAGCCGGCAACGTGGAGTGACGGGAGATGAAGTCGATTGGCGTGATCCCGCGCTCAGCAGCCGCGCTGTGCGCGAGTATCTTGAAGCCCTTGATGAAGAGGCGCTGGCTGAAGCTCTTCCCAAGAAAATCTCGCTCACCGATCCGCTGTCCCGTTGGACTGCTGCGCCAGGCGGCCCGGCCTTCTTTGCCTACTCCACGAATTACCTGATCGATACCGAGCATGGCGTGATCATGGATGTGGAAGCGACTCCGGCGCATCGTACTGCCGAGGTCGATTCGACCAGGACGATGGTTGATCGCGTTGAAGCGCAGTTTAACCTCACGCCAGAGCGCCTCATTGGTGATACCGCCTATGGCACTACCCCGATGCTGGCCTGGATGGTCGAAGAAAAGAACATCGACCCGCATGTCCCAGTCTGGGACAAGACCGAGCGCAAAGACGACAGCTTCTCCAGTAACGACTTCCACTGGAATCCGGAGGCCAATGAATACCACTGCCCAACCGGCAAACCGCTACGCAGTGAATGGCGCGCCTTCACCCAGAAAAGATCGCGGGTGACCAAGGCCAACACCATCATCTACCGCTCCAGTCAAACCGACTGCGCCACATGTCCGCTGAAAGCGAAGTGCTGCCCTAACACACCGAATCGGAAGATCGTCCGCAGCATCCATGAAGCTGCCCGCGACGTGGCCCGACGCATCGCCAAGACACCGGAATACCTTGTCTCTCGTTGCGAACGGAAGAAGGTGGAGATGCTTTTCGCCCACCTCAAACGGATCATGAAACTCGACCGTTTACGATTGCGTGGCCTGACAGGTGCCGCTGACGAATTCACCTTGGCTGCGACGGTGCAGAACCTGCGCCGCATGGCCAAGCTTTTGCCTCAAGGGCCACCACTCACGGGATAGGTGCGCCTGCGGCGAGCAGAAACCCTCGAATTAACCCTCAGACCTGGGCAAGGAAGCTCAGTGAAACGCCGAAAGGCAACTTGAAGTGGCTTCCAGTCACTTCGATAGCAGGCACCGCTGACCAGCTGGCTGCCGCAGAACTTAGTTTTTCAACAGAATCGGCCGTTTGCTGCCTATCGCTACCGGCAGCAATGGGGCGGTCTCTGCCTCCGCGTCTCTGTCGCCCGCTGGTCAAGTCGGATGCAAGCGGGTGGTCAGCATCAATGCAATTGCCTGGTCAGATGAGTGCAATTTCGCACCCTGCCACGAATCTGCGATAGAACTCCCCGTGAGCGCTAGCGGCCACGTCGACATGTCGCGCCAACGCTGCGCAAGCGTTCGCACGAAAGCGAGTTTCGATCGGTCCAGGCTCAATCAGACACACATGGACGCCACTGCCATGCAGTTCCAATCTCAACGTATCAGCAAGCCCCTCCATCGCAAACTTGCTTGCGACATAGAGCCCGCGGCCCCGCATTGCAACAACACCCAGCACTGAACTAACGAACACGATACGGCCGCTCCCTCTCTCCCTCATCCGTGGCAGCAACGCATGGTTGATCTGGTGGGATCCGAAGAGATTGGCAGCAAACTGCTCTTCTATCGCATGTCGTGAAAGATCCTCTACTGCGCCGTAAAGACCGAATCCTGCGTTGTGAATGACCGCATGCGGGATGCCATGGGCCATGATCTGCGAAATGGCTTGATCGACACTCTGCGCCTGTCCAAGATCTAGCTGCAAGACGTCCAACACGCCTCTTCTCATAAGAGACTGAATGTCAGCGGCTTTCCGTGCGGTTGCAATGACTCGATATCCCCGGCGGGCTAACTCCAGGGCTGTATGGCGACCAATTCCGGACGACGCACCTGTAACGAGGACAGTTTTCCCTATGCTCGAATCGGCTCTCACGCAAAGCTCCATAAAGTCCGCCGCAACGCTGAGCGGCCTAACCTAAAAATGCCATGAAAGACACTCCACGCAAAACAGCATGGGTGCTCGAGCTACGATCAGCCTCTGCGCTCCACCCTGACGCGCCTTTCCCGACTTACCCACCGCCTACGGCCGTGGATAAGTCGCGACCTGTCGGCTGCCTTCCGCCTTCGCTGTAAGCGAACGCGAAAGTCAGGCCCATGGGCCTCCGGCGGGTCTGCGACGCCTTCTTTTCTAGAAGTTAGGTTTTCAGAAGCAAGAACATTCCATTTTCGCCATTTCGTTAATGGAGTACAGCAGTTAATTTCCGGACTATACATCCTTACAGTTTCGCAGCTAAAATCTGGATCGCAATGACTGCAAGATGAGTAAAGACAATGAAGCAGAGTCAATTCGACCAGTGGATACTCCGTCGAGAGGAAGAAGGGACTGGAATCTCCGATGCCTCTCAAAAGGTCTATGCCGCGATGTGGCGTACTCTCTGCAGGGAGATGTCAGACTCTGAATCGCCGAGTGTTCTGGAGATCGAATCTGCGCTTGAGCGTATAAAACTCTCTCCGACGACACGTCGACGTTATCTTCAGCTCCTTGCCAAAGTTCTTGGTGCCGACAGCGCTGCCGCTGCAGTGCTGGATAATGCGGCTATCCCAGAAAAGCCGGCACCAGAGGCTTTGTCGAGTACGCGCGAGTCATGCCTAAGAGCTGCGCTCGACTCGCTTGATCCGCGAGACCGCGCCCTGACCCTTCTCTATTTGGGCGCAGGCCTTCGCACAGGGGAATCCGTGCGCTTGCGGCGTGAGGATTTGCATCTCGATGACCCAGTACCCTGGATCATGGTGCGAAACGGCTTTGATACGATTGTTCGCTCAGCACCGCTGAATGTAGCCGCAGCACAAGCGCTGAAGGAATGGGCGCATTCGCATGACAATCCCTTTGTGTTCCCAGGCAAGGATGATGGCCCGCTTGACGTGAGTAGCGCCTGGAAGATCTGCAAAAAAGCGAGCCAGATTGCATTCGGGCACAGGGCCGACGAAAGTCCGCGGCGAATGCGCCACGCGTTCGCCATTCGGCAATTGGCGGCCGGAGAGTCTCTCTCCACCGTAAGCGACTGGATCGGTCACCGACAGCTGAGCTCGACGAAGCGTTTAGAGATGCTCGTTCCGCATACCCGTCAGCCAGTTTAACGCGTTTGTTTGGCTCATCGGCCTTGGCCGGCTAGGCTGCATGCTTCTCGCGTCAAGAGGTGATCTGCCATGGAGTTGTCACGGTTTGAGAGCGGTCTGCCACAGGATTCGCTCGGCGGCCGATGTGTAGTGCGATGGTTCTACAGATCGTCCTGCACCGCAGATGCCGTAGCCCTAATCCTGTGCATCTCCCCTGAGCAGCTTCCGGCCATGAACATCGACTTCCAGCGAGCTCAGCATGCAGCAGCTTCAAAGCAAGAAGGTATCGTCGAGCAGTTCAAGCACCTCACTCATTACGAGGGGCCGATCTTGCCTGAGGTGCAAATGAAGACTCAAACACGGGAGACATCATCAGATGCTTCCGAGAGTTCACAGCTCGGGCTTTTCTGAACGCAGCACATCCCTCGAATGGTCCTCAAGAGCCGCACTAGTGCGGCTTTTTTATTCCCGCGCGTCTTACTACCGCTGGCACAACGCCGAACATGCGACACGCCTCGGGCTGCCGTATTTCACAAGGCTTGTGACTAAACCAAGGCAGCCAGAGTAGCCGACTGCCCAAACTCGATACCCAAGCGATCGCTAAGTGAAGAGCTGATATCGCGCGAAAGGAGATTCAAGATGACAACAGGACCGTATCAAGTAGCAGATGTGGAAGACCCCGAGAATGCCGCATGCACCTGCAGTGACTGCGGCTGGACTGGTACTGCAGATGCCACAACCGACGTTCAGGATTGCGCACTGACGCCTGGCGACCCTTCGCCTGTCGGCCGCTGCCCTGAGTGTGATTCATTGGCTTACCTCGATCGACCGCTAAGAGCCGGGTCTCTCGATCTACGCCTGCTGGAACTGGTGTGCGATCTTGAGCACTATCTCGGCGCGATACGCGACGAGACGCTCGATGGCAGCGAGCCCGCCCTCGGCAGGTTGCTCGAGCGATCCGCGGCACTGCGCCGGGAGTTCGCATATCGGCCGCCCTCGGAGCGGCGCCATCGCTCGCTGAATGAGAATCCTAGGCTGTGGCTCGCGATTGTGGAACATGTGGTCGTGCCAGGCGCGAAACTCAAACTTGTGATGCAACAGGCCGAGCCAACACCCGCTGAGATCCTGCCGCATTTCGCGGGCGAAATTGGGGATGGCGAATCGCTTGACGACCTGTACCTCAATGGGGTTTTTGACGTCACTCATGAGCTTCAGCACCGGGGCAACCTGCAGGCATTCATGGAAGCTGCCGTGCAAATCGAGGCCCTAGAAGCTGAAGACGAGCCACCCAAGGTGGTCCTGAAACTGAGTTACGACGGGGCAGCTCCGAGCATCGTTTCGAACAAGCCGATTTCGGTCGCAATTCTTCGGGGCGGCAAGGATCTCGCAGGTTATGACAAAGAAGAGATCTTTGGGATCCGATCCAAAGACCTTCGTAGTCGCAATGAAGAAGCGTTCGGACATGTTAAAGCCCCCATGATCGATGCGCCCTGGGTCGAGGAGATCTTTTCGTCGGTTGCGCATTCCGATGATCCCGAGTGCCGAGCTCTACTCCATCCTGATAGCGAACTAAGAAATCATCAGTCTAAGGAAAAGGAAACGGCCAAAAATGACAACCTTGCCACGTTTAACTATCAACTACTCGGACGACTTCAGCAGGACTGCGAGTATTACTTGGGCGCGGGAGCTCGAAACAGCAAACACCTTTGGGCGCTGAATGAGGCTGAACAAATACAGAAGATGAAGGACCTGTACGCCGCACTACCCGAAAAGCCGGTGTGGCTAACGCTCAAGGATATTGAGCAGTATGAGGCTGCGATGATAGGCCTCAAGCTTGAGGATGAAAAGCCATCAGGCGCATCAACCAAGATGTGAGCCCACCCCCTTTACGCCCCAGCGTCATCGATGCCGGGGCGTTTTTACGTCCCCGGTAGCGAACGGCTGATGTCGTGCCGCGCTTGCTCATTTCTGCACTATTGAGCGTTGCGTATTGACGCATGTCAGCCCAATACCCGCGCAACGCACTACGATGCCCGCGCCACGCGCCCTGCGCGTCTATCCCGCCTTCCCTTCTCGTACCAAGGGATCTCCCTTGGCGAATTCTTTAACTAAGGAGCACCAAATGAGTAACTGGGAAAACAACGCGATTCAATTCCCCCGTCTTCTGGCAGAGATCATGGCCACACAGGACGCGATCGACATCCCGGCTTTGGCCGAATCCATGGACCTTGCCGTCGATGAAGTCGGCGAGCTCTTCGATAGAGCCGATGCTGCCTGGCAGCGCATCAAGGCCGGCTACAGCGCGACCATCGAGCTACCGATGAACGGTTTCGATCACGAGTGCAACGTCGTGAGCACCACGACAGCGACTCTGACCCTCGAGCAGATAGCCGATATCGTCGATCACGCAAGGCAACTGATCCTTGTTCGCCAAAGCGCCCGACGCTCGAGTGGCGATACCGAAGGCGCTCTCGCGGAACTCGAAGAAGCGCTAGAGGCTACCGGCCTCCTCGACACGCCTACATGAGGACGGTTATCGCCATTCAACAATCAAGCGATTGTCCGTTCACATTCCATCTCACAACACAAGTGGAGTTCTAGCATGTTCCCTGTCTCGAACAACATGTACGCACCGCTGGAGGGTTTTTACGCTTCGCCGATGTACCTGCTGATCACCGACGATTTCGGAAATGAAGTGATAACCGTTTGGACGATTTGCGAAATCCGCGGCAGCCAATTGCACTGACCTTTATGCCATTCAGGATAAATAGGGCCCTCTTATCAGTGCCGCAATACCTCTCCCCTGCACGATTGCAGGAACCACAAACCAATGGAGATCCTCTATGAGCTCCCCTAGCGAGTTCGCTGTACGCGACCTTCACATCAGCGCATCCCCCCGTGAATGCGTGCGCCACGTCTCCCAGAAGATCGATCCCACAAAACGCAGAAACCGTGCGTTCCGGGCGTCCCGCCATGCACTCATTCGCGCCGCACTCAAAGCGCATGAAGCCAACCGCAAGCTCTACATGACCTGGAGATTTTGATGACCTCTACCAATGCCCCTGAAGCTTCCAACGTCCAACGCTTTCCGCTCGTGAAGCTCGGCTACGATGTTCGGTGCGACCTGACGCGTCAAGTACATGACGGTCAGTGGTACTGGACCATGGCACGAGACGGCGTAGCTGACGTCATTGCGCCGGAGGCCTACTTCATGTCGGAAGGCGCAGCCTGGGAGAGCGCGGATGCAGATGCGCGCAATACTTACCCTGAAGGCTGGTTTGAACCGTTCTACCTCACAAGAATCCAGGTGGAGGTCATGAGCGAAGGAGACAACGTGCCGGAAATGGATCTTGCCACCATCGCACTCGAGATGAGTGCAGGTGATCTCTCAGGTACGACCTCCATCACAGGGCACTGGCGTCTCAGTGCATCAGAAGCCGCAGCGGAGCTTGAAGCGCAAGGCTCAGATCCAAGCTTCTTCCATGCGCTCGCAGAGATCGATGAGCGCTCGCGCTTCATGCGCCCTTCACCCGCAAAGGCTTTCGCTCAAGGCGTTCACTCCTTTATGAAGGAGCAAATCGATGCGGCCACAGCAGGGACACCCGTAAAACTCGATGCCGAGTTGATCCAGAGACTGATGGATGAGGCTGAGGAAATCCTCAAAGCCACTGTATAACCCCCAAAGCCCGCTCTCCTCGAGAACGGGCTTTCCTTTTCACGGACGCCGGGCTCCGAGGTAAGGGGCGAGCCACGCGCACAGGGCAACAACATAGGTAACGACCGCTCCCCATTGCGCGACCATCAGTACCGAGGTCAGCGCCGAAGAGCCAGCGATCACCGTTCCTGCAAGGCCCAAGGTTGCGCCAGATTCGAGCCGGCACCCCCCTTCAAGGGCCCCGCCAAGAAGCACGAATCCGAGGGCCGCAACCCCAGCCCACCGGACTCGGCGAGCAGCGTCACAGCGCCCCAGAAACCGGAGATCGCCGCGGCCAAATGCTGCGCCAGCCTGCGATAGCGCAACCATCACGCCAAAGACAAACGGCACCTGCCCACTGATCGGGAAGCGCTCAAATACGGACGTCAACAGGAACGTCAGGATAACCAGATCAAGGATATGACGACGCGGTGTTCTGTCCGCGGATTGAGCCTTTGGGTTCTTCATGAAGCCTCCTTGTGCTCATGCTATCTCCCATGGCGCCCAAAGCGAAACACCGCTACCGCTTACCTGGCCATGCCCGGGATAACGCCAACCCTCGGACGCTTCGGGGCCATGCGCGTATAGCGCACTGTAGATCCACCTCCATACAACGTTTTCGGCCGTTCAGCGCCGATGTTTCTTAACTGGAGGTGTTCCATGTGCAGCAACGCAATCCAAGTCGAGGCTCACGAAGTGCTTCTCGAGTCGGCGCGTTTTCAACTTCAACGAACCGCCGAGGGGTTCGCACTCATTCGACGCGATGACCACGCANNCACGCAAGAGTGATCTTCAAGCCCGAGATGAGTGACGAGATCGAGCGCGATCTGACCTACATCCGGGCGCGAAGTAATGGCGACCCCGCGGTTGCCGAGTCGCTCTTTCACTCTATGGCGAACTACTACAGCCCCCTGTTCGCTCACTCTGTGATCGACAGCGAGGTCTGAGATCCCCTCTGCACTGGAAAGCCAGAGAAAGACCATCACACGGATGACATCCGCGTGAATCGAAAGGAGCATTCATGAGCACTACGACAAAGATCAAGGAAGCAGCCGCTTTGATCCTCGAGAACACCAACAACGGCAACTCACTGCCATTCGCAGAGCATTTGTTGGTGAAGAAGGCCATCGACGGCGACCTTGCCGACGACGAGCGAGGCGAGCTCGAGTCGCTCTACAAGCGCGTCTCGGACGGCACCTACGATCCTGCTGACAAGGTCTGGTTTTGGGGCATAGAAGGACTCACAAAAGCAAGGCAGTATCTCTGCTGGAAAGACCTCCCGGTTGCATTCTGGGAAAAGGTTAGCCCCGCAGAAGAGAAAGCCATGGCCCAGCGGATTGGCGCCCGATGCAAACACCTCGAGCACCTCGGTGTTCTCGTTACGATTGCGAGCGTCGAATGGTTCTGGGCATGGTTCGACGGGATTGACAAGAGCAACCATTACCTGCCGCTACTGGCCATGACACCATTTATGTGGGAGCGGGAAAAACCCCATGGGAGCGTCGAGGTGATGTTCGTCACAGGCCTCGATGAGCATTACCGAGGCATAATCTGGGACGGAGAGCATGTCATCAAGACACCGCTGCCAACCGCCGATCACGCCTGGTTCAGGAGCATGGGATGGGAAGTGATGCTTCACAACTCCCCTCATTACCGCCGCCACAAAACGGCCGACTGGCGCGAAATTTGCGCTTACTTTGAATCCCTCAGGGTTCCTCACGACATTCTCGAACGCTGAGAATAGTCATTGCATCCAAAGCTCCAAATCATCGATTTGGAGCTTTTTTTCATTTAAAGCTTTATCGAAGCGTTGACAACGAGCGAACAAGGATTATTCTACGCTGACAACGATCATCAATAAGGAGTTTTCATGGACTTGAATAGCCTTCCGCTTCAGGAGCTTCGCAAGCTCAAAGACAAGGTCGAGCGCGAAATCGGAAAGCGCGAGGCCGCGGGCAAGAAAACACTTCTTAAGCGACTGCAGAAGATGGCCGCCGACGAAGGTCTGACGATGGAAGACCTTTTGCCTTCTGCGCAGAAGCCTGCAGAGGCGCAAGCCAAGAAGGCGCCTAAGCAGCGTGTCGCCACCAAGCCAAAGAATTCTCCGGCACCCAAGTACGCACACCCCGAGGACCCCTCGATCACATGGACCGGCCGCGGGCGGAAACCCGTATGGGCGCTCAATTGGATCAACGACGGCAAGTCGCTCGACGAGCTGCTGATCCAGAAGTAACTGGAGATCCTTCCTGCAAAGCCTCACTTGCAAGTGAGGCTTTTTTTCGTACCGCGGTTGACTTGGCGCCCCTGTCGCTACTCCCTGTGACACACGTCACACGAATGCTTTCGGCATTGATGTAGAGTATCCCTAACCGACTGGCACACCATGCGTAAGCATGGGTCGCAAAGCCTCCGGTCCAGGCCAGACTTGGATAGCGGGGTTGCATCTATCGAGCATACTCTTAGGGCATAGCCGCTCCGCGATTGAACTCGATGGGGTCGCAACACTCTATCGGGTCATGGGTCTGTCAATACTGAAAAGGATGACGCCATGAACACGCTCTCTCGCTTTGCCGCCAAGCCCTTCGCAGTCGCAGCCGCACTGAGCGCAACGCTCCTTTGCGCCCCCGCGCAAGCAGAGGAAGCCCGCATCCTGCTCCCGTACGACCAGATCTCGAACGAGATCGCCCAAACTCGCATGCTTCCGGAAGCAAACACTGACGGCCTTTACGTTCGCGGTGCGATCGCCTCAGACGTGCGCGAAGGCGTTGAGGGTCTGGATGAAGCCATGGTCCAGTTTCCCAAGACGGTTGCGGCCATGATGAAATCGGTCGGAAAGCATGGCATCGCTGCTTTTGCCTACGACGACCCCTCCGTCAAGACGGAGACCGACAGCCTGGCCCGATCATTGGGCAAAGGCATTGGCGGCATCGTGCGCGCTGTGGCACGCGACATGACCGATACGGCTCGCGGCAAGAACCTGTAAACGAAAATGCCAGGTCCGATGGACCTGGCTGTGGGTTGGTAAATGAGCGGGGTTACCCCCGGACCTTAAGCTACGTATGCACGAAACCTTGAGCTCACCATGGAATCTCCTCGCCATGGGAACGCGCCACGACCAGTCGGCCACGGCGACGGTTAAACGCATTCGGTAACCGCTTTCGCGCGCGGCTAAGGGACTGGTCAAGGCGGTCAAGGAACCGAGCCAGAGCAAGCGACGGAATCCCCGTGACTTTCGAGGTACGCGCCTTTAGCAGCTGCTGGCAGACCTCGTTGAGGGCCTCCGCGTTTGCTGGCGGCGGTGCGGCGTTAAATCGCCCACGATGCTGAGCGACCGACACAGCAAAACGCCGATGAAAGTGCACTTCAGCCGTACTCCAGGTTGCCTTGTTGTCCGGATCTCCCCGCAAGCTCAAAAGCACAACTCGCGGATCGCTCAGCGACTGCGTGTAGCCCCCTGCACAGTGGCGCATCTGGGAACCCTCCATGAGTAAGGCCCAAACAGTAAGCAATTGTCTTACAAATACTCCCCGGACGGCCCCGTCACAGATGTCCGGCATTCTCGAAGGGATGCTCCGAATCTCTTCCCGCCGATCCGCGTATGTTTCTTGCATGATCCGCATACGGTCAGCGTAGGCCTGAACATCCGACATTCGTGGCACCATCGCCGTCTCGAGCACGCCGATCGCCGCGAGACCCTCCGACTTTGCAAGGCGCTTGATCCACTGGATTGTGGAGAGCAACTCGCCCCATGAGCGCGCAACAGCCAAAAACCAAGTATCGAGCCGACGATGGGACTTCATGAACCACAGTGCATCTTCGATCTGCCTGGGTGATTTCGCCTCATCAATGATGTGCTCGAGCCCGCAGAGGACGCCCATGACGCCAATGGCTTCTCGCACCCCCTCCCCTCTCGACCCCAGCAGCGCTAGAGTCTTCGCCTTGCGGAGCGGTTTAGCAGGCCTCATGAAAAGGCGGGCAAGCTGCGCATAAAGTGGCTGAGGCCAATCGGACGCAACTCTCATGAAATCATCCTCGGGGAGTACCTTTGGCTTCAGGGTGGAGTAACTCACTGTGGTGGAATTTCCTTCGCGATCTTGTACGGTGCGCTCGACTTCAACCAAATCGAAGAACGGCGAAAGCCTTGACTCATAGCGTCGAGCTCGAGCAGCGATCGCGGGACCCAAAAGCGTCCGACACCACACAGCAACACCCACTCCGTTGTGCTCTCGACATGTCGCAAGTTCGATCGCGCCAGCAAGGCTTTTCATCACGCGAGGGAGGTCACACCACACGTCCGGTTGTTCATCGATTTTTTTGACGGCGCGGACCGCCGTATGTGCCGGCGTATGCATTGACACAACTTCAAGCTGACGCGTCTGAACGAACTCCTCGAACTCCCGATTCCAGAAGAGCCGTCTGGTCACCAAATCCACTCCGACCTGCACACTATTGAAATCGAACCCGTCGATGAGCTCCCGCCCGGCCAACTGGTGATCGTCTGCGCCATTGAATATGCCCGTCTGATTGCTGACGAGCACTACGCGAACGCGATTGATGAGGTCATGCTGCTCGCTGCCCCGGACCCAGTACCTAGCCCTGCTAGACAGCGCCATCTGACCGTAATCCTCGACAGCCTCATGAACAACTCCGACGCCAAGGCGCGCTTTTTCCCAATCGACCCAGCGGTCCGCGACAAAATGATCGACATCGTTGTAACGCGGGTCTTGCAGGCCAAGATAGAGCGCTTCAACGGCGGTCGCGACGGCCTGCCCGGCGAGCCAGCCGGACGAAGGAACCTCCTTGAGATTTGCAAGCTCGACGAGCAAAGCGAGCACCCGCTCGCCTGCCTCACGTGCATCTAGAGACCGCAGAATTGATAGTGCCCTAGGGCCCCGTATCACAGTTTGAGACATCACGACTCCTTTCCGTTTGAGAGAAATGTTCTCGAGCATCACGCCCGAGCGAATCCATTGCGCATGCGATGGGGCATCACCCAAGGATATCCGCATTATGAGGCCGACCTTAGCTGTCATGCATCATGCGAAAGAAGACCTCCACGCCGATGGCATGGAGGTAAGTGGCAAAGCCGTAGCTTTAACTAGAACTCAATTACAGTCGAACTCTAGGATCGGAAGACCCGCAATCATTGACTGGCTCCGCTCGAGTGCATCGAGGAGCTCTACGCTCTCTGCATGGTGCCCCGCTTTGACGTCATAGACTTCACCGATCGAAGCAGCGAATTGGCCGAACGAGAATCGCTTCGGGGTGCAACCGTCCAACTTGCTTCGCAGCAGGAAGCCATAGGCTTCGATGACGTACCGAAGCATCTCGCGCTGCCCCGCTGTGCATCGATAGGGCTCTATGGACAGCCGGAGACGCTCGACGACGATCGGTTGCGCGGAATAGAAATTGAATATTTTGCTCATCATGAACTCCAGGGGGCATTGGCCACACGGTGGCCGGTTGTCGTTGCCCTCTGGTAGGAGCGAGTCGGTCTATATGGAGATGAGGCAGTAAGCCTTGATTGTCGGCTCTCGGTGCCACTGCAGCATGGAACCGATTCCGTTACGTCACCGATGGTCTGGCTTTGGCCTGTCAAGGGCGGGCCCTGGCCCGGCTTTGCGCACCATTGACAGGCCAAAGCCAGACTGCAGCCTCTGGATCAGGGGCTGGGTGCGGCTGTTGCAGCCAGCCCCCGAGCCCGTCCGGCGGCGAGGACGGGTCTAATCCCCGCTGTACCTCGCAGGCTGCATGGGGCTGACTGAGAGAGCTCTATCTGCGAGCCGGAGCGAAGAAAGTGGTTGCAAGCTTTCTACAGCCCTATCGCATCCCTTGCTGCTGCGTAAACGTGAAAAGCCGCGATCGACGACGTCGACCACGGCTTAGGGGTGGGACTATGAAGCCTTTCGGCCAGAACAGATCGCGGCCTTACGCCATAAACAAACGCTGCTCCAGAAGGTACTAACTTTTCAATAAGTAGTGTCAGCCCAGGATATAGCGGCACTCTGGCTGCCTGAAAAATGACTTCACGAGTTCGGGGAGCTTCTGGATGCTGCGCAAAGCACCGAGTGCGAGTCGCTTCATCTCCTCGGCGCTCTCGACCAACTGGCGCGAAACCTTCCGCTTCACATGAGCCCAGACTGTTTCGTCCGGGTTCAGCTGCGGCGAGTAAGGCGGCAAATAGAACAACTTGAGCTTGCCGTCCAAGCTCTCGATGTAGCTCTTGACCATCTTTGCCTTGTGAATCGGATGACCATCGACGATCAGAAAGACCGGTTTCTCGGCATTGAGCATCAAGCGCTTGAGGAACTCGACGAACACTTTCGCACCGACCGAGCCCTCATGCAGCATGAACCGAAATTCGCCCTGCGTGCCGACGGCCGAGATCATGTTCAGCGAGAAGCGCCGGCCCGTCGCCTGCACCACCGGCGTCCGGCCTTGTGGCGCCCAAGTCGTGCCGGTGTGGTAGTCCGAGCGGATGCCCGACTCGTCGCCAAAGTAGATCGTTGCTCCGAGCCGCTTGGCTTCAGCGCGAATCGCGGGGTAGGTCTCCGTCTCCCAAGTGCGCACCAGGACGGGGTCTTGCTGCCACGCCTGGTAGAGCGGCTTCTGGGCGCTGAAACCCAGGATCTTCATCAGGCGGTGAACCGAGGAGACCGACAGCTCTTTCTTGAATTGGCGTTTGATCAAGTGACGGATCAGAGACAGCGTCCACAAGCCGAACTCGAACTTGAACTGCTGCGGGTTGTGGTCACGAACCGCATTGGCAATCCACGAAAGCTCCTCGGCGCTGAGTTTGCTCGGGCGTCCCGGAATCGGCTTGGCGAGCAATGCGTTCTGTCCGCCATTGGCAAAATCGGCGAGCCACCGGAAAACGCTGCGCTCATTCACGCCATACGCCGCCGCGACGCTTTGCACCGTCTGCCCGTCACGTACCGCTTTGACGGCCTGCTGCCGCATGACCTGCAAGGTGTGATGATCGAGAGCTCGGCCGTCGGAAAGTCGTTTGCATTTCATAGGCCATATTATCGCTCACATGACACTACTTATGGGAAACTTAGTAACGGGCGAGAACCCTCTGAATTTCACTGCGATTAACGGCATCACTGAAGAAAAGGCCAGCAAAGCCGCCATCAAGTTCGCCAAGCCCCTTCTGAATTCGAAGGCACCCCGCATTGATAGCGTCTTCGGTAGCTTGATCGAGCAAGGCGTTCAACTCGAGGAGGTACTTGGCTTCAGATGTTGCGAGCCCATACTCGGAAGCATCCACTTCAAACCGGCCGCAATCCGAGAGAAAGGGGTTAAACGTCCACATCCCCTGGCGTCCAAATCCGATCTTCACTTCGCCTGAGGCTCCATCCTCTCCGACCGTAAGACGATAAGGGAAGGGGCCCGCCCCAAGCGCAGGAGACTCAAGGCCTTCCTGGCTTACGCCCGCAGCCGATTCTTTTCCATTCCTTATAATATGCTCAGACATGTTACTTTCTCCGAATTTATCTAGCGAAATTGCCTTGCGATACGCGGCATACATCGACTTGGTATTCTGAATAATGCTCCGAATACAAGTGGTTGCCTGCATCGTCATCAGCTACCGCAATAGCATCGTGCTCTGTTCGCGCTGAGAGCCGGAACGTCCGCACCCCATAACCAACCCGAGTTACGGTTGCCTCAAACTCCACTTCTTCCAGGGCATTGATGTCAATTTCCTGAATCTCTGGTCTACGCTCAAGCTTTCCCCTTACCTCAAAGGTAAGACCAGTGCTGAAGTGCCCAGTCACATGATAAGTGACGTTTGAGAGTGCGCTTACGCCGATTGCGCGCTCAACAAGAAGGCTAACCAGCGCTTCACGACTCAGTCCAAACATCTCCTCTAACTCAAGATCGACTCTGGTAACCAGAAGGTCGTTAAGACCCACTCTGGACACTTTTCCATTAGGCAGCTTGACGGCTTGCATGGAGTTTTCCTCTCTGGAATTTGAAATATCAATGCGAAATCGCAACAGCGCAGAAGGACGTTGCGATATCGCTGGACTTACTTGTCCGCATAAGAAAGGCGGGATGGAAATGCGAGAAGCCTCCATCACTCAGACTGACGCCGTTTTGGCAAAGAGCTCGGGATTGTTCAGGGGCAAAGCCTCCCGAATCGTGCACCTCTTGACTTCCCGCGATCGCCTAGGGGACTACGGCATGCACATTCTCGAGTCTGCTCGCATGTGCGGCGAATGGTCTCGCGTGCTTCGGTACGATTTTCTTGCGGAAGCGATGGGCTTTGCTATATTGAAGCCACGGCATGACAAGAGGCGCCATTAAACAGAGAATTGCACTGCCCTTGAAATGCTGACTGATAAAACGCAATGCAACGATATTTCTGCAACCAGATTATCAACGCTTCATTGTTCCAAGCCGGTCGACGGCGACAGCTCTACCCGCAAGCGCCGGAATTCACTGCAATCCAAACCCGCGCTAAATGCGTACGCACTCGTGCATGAAATTGAGGGGGATGACGATTAAAAACCTGATAACGATTGTGATCGAGTAACAGGATGGTCACCGGCTTGCATCCGCTGCCTTTTCTCAAGGCATTCTGAATTCTGTAAACGTAATACGGGGGTGATTATGAAAGCGTTTCGTATTGTATTGGGGCTCGGCCTTTGTGCAGCATCGCTGTCGGCTAATGCAGAATTGCGTATTGCTGTAAGCCCGGATTACCCTCCGTACGAATATGAGAGGAACGGCCAATATTTTGGTTACGACATTGATGTTGGCAATCGTATCTGTGAGAAGCTTAACCAGAAGTGCAAGTGGGTTAGAGTCGAGTGGGGAGATATGACCACTTCACTTGAACAGGGAAAGGTTAACGCAATCTTGTCGTCCTATAGCTTGTTTAAGCCAAATTCGAACGAATTAAAGTCAAGCGAAATTGTAGGGACATATCCGGTTGTCTTTGATCATAATGACGGAAAACCTACGGTAATGGCTTTCAATCTCAAGAATGCCGCGCTTCGAGACTCTGCCAATTTGGCCATTAAGGAAATGATTACAACAGGAGAACTGAGCGCTATTGGGATGAGGTACGGCCTCGATGCCAAGCAAGTACCAACACTTGCTTCACTTAACCAAAATAAAGCCAGCGATCAAGTCGAGCTGATGACTCAGTCAAACGGGAAGCCTCGGGACTACTCTTGTGAGCCATTTGTTCAAGTTGCTGAAGGCGACTTATTACAGGAGATTTTTTATTCTCCTTTTATATATTCAGACTCTCTCGAGATACAGGAGGCGGGGCTTGAGGGGGCGCCGCTCACCGAAAAGTGGAAGTTTATATCTAAACTTCGCGGTTACAGCGGCACGATGGAGGAGCATTTTCAGAGATTAAACGCGCGGCGAGAGGAGCTGATGCGGCTTCATAAAGCGCAATTGAGAATCTTCCCTCCTGGGTCTGGTCATCACAATTACTTTCAACAGTTATTTTCACTTGCACTTTGCTACAAAGAGCGAGGATGGCCTACAGATGTTCCAATCCGTAGATGCAGCTTACACGATGGGAGTATTTATATTGTACCAGGAGCTTGCACACCTATTTAATGGTTGTTTTCGGTTCCTTTAAACATTTGAGATAAATCTTGTATTGTTTCATCTAACAATCGACATCTTCAATCGGGATCGAGAGCATTATCGTCACCAACGCCTAGCGGTAAACGCCGTCGCCCGATTGCAACATTATCGGGCGATCGCATCTAGGTTTTACAACTTTACGAAAGCTTGCCGGCTATGTTTCAGATACCCAAGTGAAACGCGAATAGACCCTAGCGCATCCAGAATCGTTAAAAAAACAGCCCTTGCGTCGAAGACGTAAGGGCTGGGTGCGGAACCCCACTTAGGGGCGAGAGAGCTTGAGCAATACAACGCTCACACTCGTTCCGGCGAACTGATTTGAGTAGACCTCGCTCCACTCATGACGCATTCCGGGGACAATCTCCTTGCCTTTCGCCGATGCCGGCATTACGGCAACGATCCTACCCGCAGGAGCGAGGACACTTGAGGCCTTGAGAAGATGCAGGCGAGCCCGCCCGTTCGAGAAAGGGGGATTCATGACAATGACACTGAAGTTTGTCGATGGATCCCAGGTGAGGAAATCATGGCAAATTGCATGGAGACCATGACCTTTTAGTACGGCCACGTTGAGCGCAGACACCTCGCCTCGGGCGTTGGATAGAACTGATGAGTCAGGTCGTCAGGCACAAGCCCAGTACGGCGGAGCTCGTCGACCACTCGCCTGACGTCGTAATCGAACTCGAAGCAGCGCGACTGGATCTTTACGCCCCCGATTGCCTCCAGGACTTCTTGCGTATCCTTAGGAGGGTCCTGGCTGGACCACATGCGACGACCTGTAGCCTCAAACCGCACGGAATGCAGGTAACGGATGGTTCCTACCGACACCAAGCGGTGATCGAGCGTGAAGTCCTTCGGCTGAACAACCGGTTTGCTGCGGTGCTCCATGGCGATTGCACTGGGATAGAGACTTCCCAAGATCTGGTTGAGGCGATAGGCAACCAGAGGATGAACCTCCAGGTGTGCGGTGCCTTTCTTGAACACCTTGAGCCTGAAAACCCCGCCGTCGAAGCGCTTCCACTCCGCATACCCCCCGTCACGGACGATGCCCTGGATATCGCGACACGTTGAGTAACTTGCGTCGCATTCACGCCCATAGAAGCGCGCGATGACGACGCGAAGATCATGAATGAAGTCCACCTTTCTCGTTTCAATGAAGCCAAACTGATCGAGTACCCCCTCCAGAATCATCCTCTTTCTGAAACCGCTCGGCGAGTTGGTCACATGGGAGCGGGAGAGCGCCCGAAAGATCCCGTCCACACGCTGAGCGAAGAACTTCCCGCGGTCTGCCAGCAGTGTCGTCAGTGTCTCACGCACGGTAGAGGGTTCGAACGCGGGGGTCTTGTGCTGGCGGATCTGATCTGCCCATTCATGCCGCGAGGCCGCCGGCATGAGCTCGAGGACATCCGTTAGCGCTATCGCCTGCTGCCAATACTGAGCATCGAGCGCCTTTACCGCCGGCTCTGCATCAAATGACGGCGCTGAGCAGTACCGCCCCCTATCATGCGCGTCGACGTTGGAGGCCTCCACGAAATAATTAAGAATGCCTCCAGCCTTTTCGTTGGCCAGTTCAGAGAACGCTTCGATCTTAGTCTTCTTGGATCGATGCTCCGCAAAAAGTCTATCGAGTGGTGTTTCGATCGAAAGATATCCCTTCGAAGATTCGAAGGGGTTCTCTCCATCGTCGAGAATCAACTCGGCAGACGATGTTTCGAACTCTGCCAATTTTTCAGATTCCATTACTCCCATTTTTATACTCCTTCCGATTTTCGTGCGAGCATCACGCGCGCACTTGAGAGGCCAAAGGCCCGATGTACGTTGCACTCCCGTGGCGTGACGCGGAGCGATACGAAAAAAGCTCTTCGACGACGTCGAAGAGCTCGTGGTTTACCATCAAGAGTCCCGCAAGGGACGTTTTAGTCGGTGAAAGATTGCGCCATGCGCTCTGCAATCTCATTTCGCATCATCGCCGGATGCGAAAGGGCCCAGCGAGCCATCCGGCGGGGGAGGTCTTCAAGCGCGAAGTGCCCTTCCTCAATCTGACGTGAAACCCATGCTGCAATCTGCTCTTCGTCCAAGGTGTCGGCGGAAGCCGTTAACTGAAAGACTTGAGAATCGTGTGTTTCGACATACGCATCCGAGTTTCCGGTCAAAAGACCTTCACCCGTGCCTCGCGAGACAAGGTTGTACAAGTTGCGAGTCAAGTGCTCTGCCTCGCCTGCCGCATCGCGATAACGAACTTCGAGCGCAAGATGCAAGACCGCCTCATCGGGACGCCCACTCAAGGTCACGATCCAGGCTGCATCGCTCTGAGCACCATTCTCGAGAAGCTGTCCGCTCTTCAGCTGGGCATCCACGAGTGAATCAATACCCGCATTCGCGACGATGGCTTCGACATCGACCCGATCGCGTGCGTAACCGAGTGGCACTGCTGTGGTCTCTTCGTCGATGACAGGGTGAAGGTGCCCAGGGCGAGCCGGGTACAGCTCCGAGAGACAGGCCTGCACTTCGCTTCCAGCCTCGTTGCTCAATTCGATGATCGTGTCACCCATGAGCGGGAGCTCCTCATCGCCCCTGATCCCATCGATCAGGTAATAGCCCGATGAGTAGAGATCAGGGTCCTCCCAAAACACCTCATCCCTGGTTTGCATCGCACGGAACCAGCCATAGTCTCGATTCTCTTTCATAGGTTGCTCCTTTCATCAATGATTGCCCGCGCTTGCGCGACGGGCCGGTTGAACGCCTTCAAGCTGCCGGGGTGTCCGGACGAGCTCTTCAGGCACGAAAATGGTGTCGCCATAATGCGAGGCGACCAGACAACGTAAGCGGGCAATCGGTGCCGTCTCGCCTTCTGCTTCGACGTTGTTCACGAGGAATGGGCCGTTGATCTTCTTAGGGAGTGGAGTTGGGCCACAGCCCAGTCAAGCGGCAAACCAAGAAGCGATCGTGTAGCGACTTTCATGAAAACCTCCGGTCATTGTGGACTTGCTGAGCCCGTGAAGCACAACAGCGCATGCATTGTTCCCAGGTGACATCACGTCGCCCAATATGAAGTGAAAAGCCCTCCGCGATGCGAAGGGCTTTGGGTGCTTTTTTGCCTACCGTGGAGCCGGCAAGGCATTTGGCGCCGCTCGAGAGAGCCGGCGATTCAGTTTTTCAACAAGCTCAGGCGAATTCGGAAGCACATGCGCAGCCCGGCTAGTTTTGAACCACCGCAAGGTGAAGTATGGAAAATCACACTGGCCGCTCTGTCCGCTCCTGAAGCTTTTCATGAGGTGCTGATGCGCACCATTGCGATGATCCGGATATGGCTTTCCATCGAGAACATGGAACGCACGATTGAGATCGTCAATTTTGTTGACCACCTCAAGCGCTGGATAGCCACCTCCGTAGCCCAAGAAGTACGAAAGAATGACCTTTTTCCCGAAGCACTGCGGAAGATTGCTGGCGTAGTCCCAAGACAGCCCCTGAAAGAGCTCCAGGATTGCTTCGTCGAGCAACGCCTCGCGATGAACCAGGTAGGTCTCAAAGGTGTCCCGGATGTTCTCGAGCGTAAACTCCATCACATCGGCCGTATCGATCTTCGTCTTCCATAGTTCGCGCGCTGACGCGCTCAGCGAAGACCTCAAACCAGACTGCGACACAAGCCGCTCCCAGAAGCAAGCGTCGATGCGTCGAAGGACTAGCTCGAGATCATCCATCAGCGCAAAGTCCCTGAAGATGTACTCCCGGCCGCCCAGGGCGAGCTTGAATGGCGACATGTCAGTTCGCCAGAATCGGCTTGCTGCAGACAGTGCGCTTGCGGCAGTTCGAACGTGTCCAACGACCACCTCGCGCTCTTTGAGCAATTGCCCCACCGAGATCGATGGAACGAGTTCGCACGTTTGTTCCACGTCAGGCTCCTAGTCGATCTTCCACTCTCCGGACGGTAATTCCCGCATCCCCTTCGTGCAGGGGTGCGTGAATCTTCCATCGGGCCATCTAACAACGCAGCGCAGACCAGTGCAGCCCTCCATGAGGCAACGATACGTTGCACCGGTTGCAACGCCGATCTCCGCTCCGTCGCGGGATTGAACTTTTGTTCCTTTTTTCATTTTCAAAACTCCAAAATGTTTGATTCTTTATAGAGTCTCACCACGTGAACTCGATCGTCTCGATTTGACTCAGATTGATAAGCCCACACTGCTGATCCTCAAAAGGGGTTTCTCCAGACAAGAACGCTCCAACGAGTTTGAATGGCGCCTCAAGATGCAAGGTCCGGCCTGAAGCAAGATGAACGCGTACTACGCAGGCACCCTTGAGATCCCTACCGGTATTCGCGATAAATAGGTCTTTCAGTTTTTCAGAAGCACCACTGATGCCTGCTCCCTCGAGGTACCGAGCGACATCGTTATTTACATCGGAGTCAACGCCGATCTGAGCCCCGTGACCGCGCAACTTAGACGACAGCGCCTCCGCGTTTTCCATAGCGCACTTGATCCTCGATTGCGCTTGCCGAACAAAATCGCCGTCTTCATTTGTCCCCAAACCGTCCAGTAACGCAATTGCGTCGTCGAGACAGGCCTTCACTGCGGATAGATTTTCCATTAACAACTCCTTTCGAGATATTCGGCCGCTTGCTCGCTGCGACCGTCGCACCGCAACCAATCAAGGTCTGCGGGCTGATGAGATGATTTTCACTTCTGATGGACGAAATGGCCTCGAGGCTTCACTTGAGCAAAGCAAGATCGCTCCTGTGAACGAACACGTGCTCGATTCGGCTGTGATCAAAGTAGAACACCCGAGCGCCGCGGTATTTGCTTTTGTGAAAGCTCACCGCCCAGTCATCCTTCATTGACAGATGCTTGTCGTAGCCCAGCGCTCGCTCGATTTCGGCCAGCCCCATGCAACGCTTGCGAAACGTCGAATAAGTGACCTGTCGGGCACGCTCGGACATCTTGCTTATCTCTTCTCCGAAAAGTTGATCGTCCATATCTCCATCGCCATCACAACAGCGCGTATAAAAGACGTAGCACCTTGTTTCTGTGAATTTCTTACAAACAGATTTGCTTGCTATAGCCTTCCTCATTTCGGACTCCTTGGAATAATGCGCTTTAGGATTCAGCGCGAAGGTCTTTGCATGAGGGTGGCGTGCGCCAGGCACATAAGAAACGCAAAAAAAAGACCGACTCGAAGAGCCGGTCCTGTGGTTGATGAATGCGGGTCAGGCAGCAGCCTTGAACCCAGCCATCGGCACGGCTACTTCATGGCCAGCCGCAAAACGCTTGATCGCTTCAGCAGCAGCCTTGGCGATTAGACGAAACGGCGTATACACAACCGCCTGCCCGAGGATCTCGTGCCCCAATGTAATCCCGACGTCTGCAACGAGATGTTCGGGAACACCCTTCATGCGTGCGTGTTCAGCAACCGTCGGCAAGCGCAGCAGTTCCGGATTGGATCGATTTATGATGAATGGGTCTGTAGACCTACGCTTGGCCATCCCTTTCGTCAAAGTGGCAATTGAATTCTCATCCCCTGTGAATAGCTGCATTCTGAAGCCCTTGCCAGCAGCCTTGTCTCGCACCTCTTTTTCCTTGAGGTACGTCATCGGCGACCAACTAGGATCATCCTCCGGCACTGGATCCAGAACATCAGAGAGCTTGCGCTGCGCGAAGACAGGCGGCGTCACGCGCTCGATATCAAACTCGATGCCTCTTGTCATTGCAACGAGGCACCAACGCTGCCGCGCTTCGAGCTCCCCCCAGTCAGTCCCCAGAAATTGCCGCTCCTGCACGTCATAGCCGAGCTCGCTAAGCTGCTTGCGCAGAATCGCTGCGCTCGCTGTGCTGGAATATTGGGTGACATTTTCCCAAACTATGCACACAGGATTTAGCTTTACGAGCAAGGCAATGGCCGCTGCGATGAGATGCCCGACATGCTCATGATCCTCCATCATCGCGTTCTTGTTCCGCGCCTTCCCTGCGACGCTAGCGCCCGAGCACGGAATACCGCAATCGACCAGGTCAACCGGTTGGAGTCTTTTCAACACCTCGTCATCGAAGGCAACCTCCTGCAGTGGAGCATTGAGCACGACGGTGTATTGGCTCAGCGAATCGTTGTGAACGAGCGCATGGTCGACCAACTCCTCCCGGATCTCATTAGCCACTAAGGCGTGCGGAGTCAGCCCGGCGTCCTTGATCCCCTGATGCACCGCATGGGTCAGAATTCCACCGCCAAGTGCGATACCGCCTGTCGACAAGCCTCCCTGGGCGACGTGACGCTTTACTCGCTCAAGGCGCTCCTGGCGGCGCAGTTCAGAGGCTAACGCACTCACGTAGATCTGCCCTTTACCAAACACCACGCGTACAACTTCGCAGCCAGCAACCGGAGAGAGCGTCTCTTTCGAGTTGATGTCGATGACCGGCACCGTACGTTCTCCGCGCTTTTTCTGCGACACGACGCGCTCGCCTTCGGTATCGAGCTTGATCAACAAGCCCTTTCCAGAGTGCTGCACTACGAATCGCTGGCCAGGCTCGAATCCAGCTCGGCGTGCGTTCTCGCACGAGACCCAGACACGCGGGGCACCGCGATTTTCTCCCACTTTTAGAACTGCCATGGCAATCATGATCTGCTCCTTTCGGTAAAAGCCGTGAGGTCACTCACGACAAGTTGCGTTGTTCCCGCCTGGCGCAACGGCGCCATATATGGGCACTTCGCGGCGCTTATGTGACCGCGCACTGCCAAGAACTGCACAACGCCACCTGCTGATCGTTAAGTCGATCGGCTTCATTCCTCGAAGGAGTCCTACGTCATGTTCAAGATGCTCATGCAACCCGCGACCGCTCGTATCATCGCTATCGATGGCAACACTGTCGTTTCCGGGCAGATCGGCCGCAAACTGACTCGCAACTTCTTCTCCAACGAGGATGTCGCTGTCAAGTGGTTCAATACGCTCAAAGGCGAAGCTGTCTGGTGGGAAGCGGATATTCCGGTGACCTCCGCAGTCGAGTTCGAACACGTCATGAGACTTGTCGGCCGCGTTGCATCCGATCGGATGCTGCTCGTTACTGACAGCCGTTACCTCATGAACGCACTCTGGGAAGTTCTCTTCGCGCTTGGCGCCAAGGACTTCATCGAGTATCGAAAAGACGCGCCTGCGCATCTCGCGCTGGAAGTCACTCGTGCATCGCCCTGGTATCTCCGACTGGGCAACGCGGTTCGCTCTGCAGTTCAAGACGCCCTTATGAGCGTCAAGGCAACGTTCGCGTAAGCCTTTGTCACCCCCCAAGCCGCTCGATCTTCGATCAAGCGGCTTTTTTTCGTCTGGGGGCAGCTCAACGCATTGCGTATGCCGGCCCGTCGCGCCATGCGATCACAACGCAACTGCGCCACCTGGGCGCAACATCTGACGAAGGAGATGATGATGGTGAACGAACAGTGCGCTGCCGAGACCTTCCACGTTGGGATGGAGGTCGGCGCAAGAAGGTGGCCGTACGAGGGTGCTCATCCGGCCTGCTGGCTTGAACCGCTCAAGGGGATCGTGCTTGCTGTCGACGATCTGCGCGCATGGGCTGGAACATGGTACGGGCACTCGCAGGCAGCGGTCGACGCGCATCTAGCGTGGTGTCGCCGCGAGAATTTGCTTGACGACGCTATACCGGTCTTATGGATCTCGGCGAGTGGCGAGCCTTTTGTGTTCTGGAGCGAACCGAGTACGTTGCGCCCCTACGCGGAAGATGTTGCCCGCTGGAAGGAGGCCAGAAGCAGCGCCTTACAGTGCCTCGACAGCGGCCGAAGAGCAATCGAGGCTGATCTCCCTTGCCACGCCACTATGAAAGCGGCACAGCAAAAAGACCCCAAAGCGAAGCTATGGGGTCTTGGGGTGCGTACTAGACTATGGCGTCTAGACACTGAAGCAGAAGCTTCAAACAAAGCCACACTTTCGTATGACTAAAGTCCAATGGTTTGAACCAGAAGACTTGAGGCTTTAAAGCCTGATGACGTTGTGAGACGGACTATACACAACTGTGTTTCGGGTAGCAAGTACGCTGAAAACGGTTTTACAGTCGTTTTCATATACCACTAAGGCCATAGAGCAAAGGAGCTCGAGAAGCGACTAGGCGCACCCTTCGCCACAGGCGGGGCGTCTGTCTATTTTTCTGTCACCAGACAACCAGCGCCTTATCGGATCGTGGATCTCCACCCGAGGACAACGACACAACACCGGCAGGCAACTGCGGTGCCCAACCCTCGAAAGGAGATCCTCTATGAAGAAACTTTTTGCCCGCTGGGCTTTCACGAAAGACGTGCGCGCCTCGATCGCACGAACGCTGGACAAGCTGTCCTGGATGGGACTCACTGTCTTTTCCGCGGTAGGCCTCGCTATGCACTCCTGGGTAATCGCAATCGCGACAGCCCTCTGGTTTGCCCTCTTCCAAGTCCTTGCACACGTCGTGCTCGGGCTGCCGTACCAGGAAGACAAGGCTAAGCCATCAGTGAGTGACACCCCTGACCCCCATAGCCGGCTTGCCACACCCCTGGAAGGCGATCGTGCTCCGCCGGTCTGAAGACCCCTGCAACTGCAGCGGCTGAACCAGCCTCAACGGCTCAAGTTCATTTTCTTCATACGGTAGGGCAAGGAGCCAACCATGTTGAACCTTACAAACGCCGAGATTCTCGTGCTGACGATCCAGGGCATCACCGCGCTAACAGCGGTCGCTGTCACTCTGGCTTGCCTGTACGCGAAGAAACGCGAGAAAGGGACAGGATCGAAAGGACTGAACCGCTAACCCCCCCCCGAGCTCCGGACATCGTCTGGAGCTCTTTTTTTGGACTGTGCCGCCGTTTCCCCCGCTTATAGGCAAGCGCTCACCTATCACCTTTGCATCAACATCCTGGGTAACACCCAGCAACCCCAATTGCTACAGGAGAGCAAACATGAGTCAACACGACTGCAACCTGTTCGGATTCGACATCGCCATCAAACCCGAGATCAAGCAGGACGAGGTCATACAGGCATTGAGAGACTTTGCAGATAATACCGGCCGCGGATTCGACTCTGACTCCGTCACTTTGGAAGACGGGACGCTCGAGTTTGACATCAATTTCTATAGCGATGGCGGCGGAGCTATCGACGACAACGTGCGCGATTTGGCTCAGACGCTCGATCAGATGATCTCAGGCAGAGGTGCGATGATCCTGCGCGACTACGACACAGGGGACTATGAATCGACCCGGATCATCCTGGGGCTCGGTGCCAACGCCCGGGAACGGCGGCTTGGCGTACTCGACTTTCATCTCGCAGAACTGAGCCATGCACTCTCAGACCGGTTGTCGCCCGATATCTTCGACGCACAGTTTGCGCAACCGCTCCGCGCCGCAGTGAGCGCCACCTACAAACAAGGAGAAGACAATGGACGAGAAGACGATCCTGAGTCGCCTGAAGGCACTTGATCGACGGGTAGAGGCAGAACGCAGCGCCTGCGCCGACACCGCCTCAACACAGTGGCGGGAACGTTGCCTGGTCTTCATGACTGTTAGGACTACGATCGCAAAAGGTGGCATCTCCGAGCTACAGAAGTGCTTCAAGGGCCGGATCCCGGATCGCCAGCTCGAAAGACTCTGGCGGGATGCAGAAACCCTCTGGAACGAGCTCTTCTCAAATGCGAAGCGCCAGGGGCGTATATGACGACGCATCACAAGCCCCCCCTTGCAAGGACGTTTGACTACGGCGTGGTGCCAGGTCGGTCTTTGCTCGTCATCTCGATGACGGATCGAAAGGAGCTTTGACTATCATGTCAATCTTAGTGCTAGGTGTTGTCGCGTTCTTCCTCGGGCAGGACATTGCTCAAACCGAGGTTTCCTTCACGCAACCGATGGTCGACCAGCGTACACAAGCGATGCTATTGGTCCATGACAACTACGGCCGTCCGCTTCCGGCCGCGTCGGTCTATTTCTCGCGCTCGTTCTGAGCGTCGTCATAGCTGAACGACCCTGCTGTAGCCCGACTTTCCAGTAGGCTACTTCCTCGAGGCTTGGTGCATCGCACTGAGCCTCTTTTTTCGTTCACCGCCGAGGGTAGCATCGCCTAGAACTCCAATTGAGCGAGCAAACTCGAAGACTCCCCGTGAGCACGGTCCCCGATCCCGCAGATGTCTATGCGCGGAGACAGACCGCCTGCAGCGCTGAGCACGAATGCCTCGAACTGCGCTGCATCAGGCTCCCAGTCATGGTCTTCATGACGATAGGCGTGCGTCGAGCAGTAGTACCGATTGAATGCGCGATTAGGAACCGTGACGACCACTCGCCGCGGCTTTTGGCGCAGTACAGCCCTGAGAAGCCCGGATGCGACGTCGTAAGGCATATGCTCAAGCACCTCTGTGATGAGCACATCGGCGTCAAAGGGAATCGACTGAGTGCCGAATGCCCCGTAGAGATCGACGTGAAAAATGCCTTCACTTTCGAGCCGCCGCTTCGCCAGCTCGCGTATCGGGCGAACCTTCTCGTACCCTTGGGCAAACGCGTAACGCGGGGCGATCTTTGCCAGGTAGGCTCCAGGCCCGCAGCCAATGTCCACGAACGCAAAACCCGCTCCATCAAAACGGGGCAGGATCTGGGCCATCCGGTGCTCATGTGACCCACCCCAGTTGAGGACATAATCGCGCTCCTCGAGGATCGGCGCCACTTCGGCGAAGTACGAGAGATCTCGCAGGAGATCGCGAACGAATACGTACCGCAGAAGATATGGGGCGTTCGTGTCGACGAGCGCTTTCGCAACCTCACGAATACGGTCCAGCATCTGCATCCCGTTGGCGTCTGCCTCGCTGCCACACTTGCCGCGGTCATCGCTAAAGGCCTCGTATAGCGCGGACATCGAAGCGAACGCCGCCTCCACAGCGCCTGGGAGCCTTTGAACACTAGGCTGCTGATCATATTCCTCTACTTCAGGCCTGCACTTTTGTTTGCCGTCATGGCCAAAAGCCGCCTCGAACGTAGCTCGCAGATCTGCACCGACGCGCTTGATCATCAAGCACTCCCGAAATGGACGTTCCCCTATTGTCCAGTTGGCGGCCCTTATCCCAAAACAACCGTTCGCCATACGCTCCAATGCATATGGCTCGACGTCGCTTTATCTAGGCCGCAATGCACTACGCCGCCCCGCGGCCAGCTCAATCACAGAGGAGTCATCATGCTCGACGATGCAATGGTCGATAACCCGACCGTAAAAGCCAAACGTGCGACCAGAACCGTAACACCCGAGGACTCTCGTACTCCTGCCCAGGGCCTCGCCGTTGGCGCCCCCGTCCGCAGACGCGCGAGTGACATGTTCGGCCCGGCCTTTGGCCCGACTGAACTGCCAGGATTCTATCCAGGGCAGCAAACCCCCCCGATTGACCCCCACTACCTCTTTCGCGAGGACCATGTCCGGATCGGGCTTCTGTGGCTTTCGGGTCGGATTAAGAAGTCTCTCTATCTCTCGGGCCCCACGTCGGCAGGGAAGACGTCTTTCGTCGAGCAGCTTTGCGCTCGGATGGGTTGGGAGGTATTCCGATTTGCGGCCCATCGCGACGTCGAACTCGTTGACCTGACCGGGAGCATGGATCTCACCCGCGACGGCACAGAATTCAGCCCTGGTCTGCTCTACAAGGCCATGACCGCACCTGCGGGCGTGCTCCTGATCGACGAGATGGATCTTTTACCCCCGGCTGTGTCTGCCGGTTTGCACACGGTGCTCGACGGTAAGCCGTTGTGGGTGCCACAAGCTAAAGAGTTCATCTACCCAGGGCCTCAATTTCGCATCGCGGCGACGGGAAACTCGGCGGGGCTAGGCGATTCCACCAAACTGTACAAAGGCGTTCAACGGCAGAACATCGCGACGATTCGCCGCTTCCTGCATGTCCGCGTGGACTACTTGAGCGAAGAGGAAGAAACAGACCTTCTGAAACGCCTGATTCCAACCCTCGACCCTTACGCAGCAAAGGTAATGGTGAAGGTGGCCAAACTCACGCGTGATGCCTTTGTCGGATCCGCGTCCGCTGAAACGAATCACGACGAAGAACTCGATGTGGTCATCAGCACGGACACACTGCTTACGTGGGCGAAACTGACGCTTGCATTCGAAGCATCCCCAGCTCTTCGCGCAAGCGGCAGAGACCCCCTCGAGGAAGCGCTCAAGCCTGCGCTACTCGATTGCATCAACGACCCCGGCAACGCTCATAAAGCCCACGCCATCAGAGGTTTTCTCGATCGAGTCCGCCAGGACATGATCAATGGAAACACCGTCTCTTGATTCCCAAGGACGCAATACAGGCCAGGTTGTAACGACCCGGCCATACCACCGAAAGGAGCCAACAATGAAGTTTTCACTCATTGCCGCCGCGCTTGCTGCGGTCGCCATTCAGCTTTGGTCTGGCGTCTCTGCAGGCGCTATCGCAATCGACTCGATTGCCACGCGCCTCGTAGCACGAGACATCCAACTCCAGCGCTTTTAACGTAACCCCCAAAGAGGCGAGCCATCGGTTCGCCTCTTTTCTTTCGCCTTTGGGAAGAGGGGTCTTATTGGATCGCGTTTCACTATCAACGTCACAACGACGCCTTACCCAGACAGAGGTAGCTCAACCCAGATCCACACATTACGCGCCAGGCCTCGATCATGAAACTCCCCCTCTCCTTCCGCTCATACTTTCCCGCAAGAACATCGGCCATCGCGCCAGACCAGTGCTGCGTCGTTGCATACGACACGGAACACGGTGAAATCCAGATCTTCAACTATCCAAGCGTTCTCGGTCATCGCGGAGAATTCCACTATTCGGGCTCACCGTCCCATTTTGAAGTCCTCGTCTCCAAGATCACAGCCCTTCGAGAACGGGCCGGGAAAGACGTCTCGCATATCGAAATCGCGCATCTTGAAGACGCAGCACGCGCATTGCATCACCGCCTCGGACTGCGGGAAACGTCCCTTTCCGCGCAAGCGATCCGAGCTTGTCTCGCAGAAGTACCCCTTTCCTTCTCTCTGGTTGAAATCCCGGAATATCATCCACAGCCCGTAGCAGCATGACCGTCACGCTGCACGCCCCCGCCCACCTCAACTTACCCCCTTCCTCCTTCATGCCCGCCTCTGCGGGCTTTTTTTGTTCACGAACGCCTCATCGGCATACTGGATAGATGGAACTTAACCTTCTTCCCATCCTCGAGTGGTCTGGTTGCCTGTTGAGCATCCTGGGCTCCTTCCTCCTTGCGCGCAACGACCGTCGCTCCCGTTATGGTTTTGTTGCCTTTCTCTTCGCTAACGTCCTCTGGTTCGGATATGCAGTAATGACGGAAGCCCCAGGGCTCGCGCTCCAACAGATCGCGTTCACCGCCACCAGCATATATGGGATCCGAACTTGGTTTGGGCGCCAGCAACCGCAAGCGAATACAAAGGCATCAACATGCGACCTTTCCTGCTGATCGCCATCTTTCTTTGCGCCTCCTGCGCGGCTCCACGAGATCAACTCCGATCAATTGCTTCGGTCGACCGTTACCTTACCGATCNNGCAAGGCGCCCCTTCGCCGATAACAGCCGACTCTTATAGGAGCGCGTTCGTCTACCTCGACTGCAACGTGCTTGCTTGATGACTCAAGCGAGACTTTAAGTCGTGAACGACGACACCAACTCAAAGGAGCAACACCATCATGTTCGGCAACAAGTCCAACGCCTCCATCCAATTCGCTCGCTTCAACGCTGCTACCGGCAAATTCGTCATTGACCACAAGTCACCTGTGGAAGGCGCCGTCGAACATGCGCCTGGGAAGTGGCGCACCACGTTCGACAGTGTGGAAGGGGTGATCACACGCATCCAGCACTCCGTTGACTCGGACCCCCAAGGCGAACCGAAGAACATCGTTCGTCTGCGCATCAAGGATCCGGCCGGCAGTCAGCCCGACGCGCTGGTGACCTTCACGGTTTCGGCGCTGTGCGTCGCAAAGATGCTTGGCGCACTCAACGCCTGCGATCTGCGCGAATCCGTCCGCCTGGTTGGTTCCTTCTTCCCGAAGGGCGCAACCTCAATCGGCGATAAACAGCTTGATCGTCCGCTGGAAAACGACCAGGTGTTCCTGTCCGTTTTCTCGAAAGACGGTTACGTCGCACCGAACTTCGGCAAGAACGACCTTCCCAAGGCTGTCGAACACAAGGTTGGCAACAAGAAGATCTACGACACCAGCGAACGTGAGAACTTCACCCTGGCCCTGATCCAGCACCTCGAAAGCGTCTGCTCCAAGCTCCACGATTCGGCCTCCAGGGCTCCTCGCAGTACCGGCGCCCCGGCCTCTGCCCCGGCCGCCTCGTCGCCCACCTCCGTCCCCGAAGGTTTCGACGGCATGCCCAACGACGACCTTCCGCCGCCCAGCGCCTACGAACAGGATTACGACATGAATCCGTTCGCATCCGCTTAACCCCCCCAACCCTCCAGAGCTTCGCTTTGGAGGGTTTTTATTTTGATGGCCAAGACCTAGCCGGAACACTCATGCCAGATTCAACCATTGAATCGTCCGTGCCACACACTGCGAACTCGCCCAGCCTTACCGGATTTGTTGAGTATGCTCGTCGTGGCGGAGGCCTCAGCGCCGAGCTGGCTGCTGAACTTTCATTCGAGTTCGATGAGGCGTCTCAGACCCTCACTCTTTATGGAGGGCAGCGCGCGGCGACTTTGGCAACCCATGCGCGCATTCAATCGCTCTTGCTTCGCGTGCACGACTACTGGTACCAAGGCAACTCAGCAGATATCCCCTTTGTTGAGCTCGTGCTGCCTGAGTCGGGCCACCTGCATTAAGTCACTCCCCCTGCAAACGAGCACTCCTTTCCCTCTTACACGACCGCGTCCGCAACTTCGGAAACGGAAAACTTTTTTCCTCCTATTTTCTGCAAGCCGTTTTTGTCTTTGTTTTCAACGGCTTGCGCATCTTCTGTCTTGATGTAGCTCGTTTCTTTTTGCGACCCTGATTCGGTATTCTGGGTTGCATGAAAGCAGCTTATCGACTTCTCTTCGCGACATCTCTGCTCAGCGCCGGTTCTGCCTCGGCAACTTGCTGGGACGAGGCTTCTGTCGAATACGGGATCCCGGCTAACGTCCTGAAGGCGATTGCGAAGGTTGAGAGCAACTTCAACCCCAAGGCGGTTCGAAAACCGTACGTTGCGGGAAACAAGGATGGCTCTTACGACATCGGCTTGGTGCAGATCAATTCCTCGCACTTTCCCAAGCTCGAGCGCGAGTTCGGAATCACTGAAAACCAGCTGTACGACGGCTGTACGAACCTGAAGGTCGGCGCCTGGATTCTGGCCGATAACGTCCGCCGCCTGGGATGGAACTGGAACGCAATCGGCGCATACAACGCAGGCTGCGCCCGCATCACCAAAGAGTTGTGCACAAAGCTTCGTCTCACATATGCCAACAAGGTGTATGCCGCACTCCAAAGGCTCGATTCGGGCGCGGTCGTGGCGACGCTTTCTTCGCCGCGCCAATCCTCATATGGCAACCCGGGAGCGCCTCTCCATTACGCGGACGCAGGTTTGTCGGTTTCTAGCCGTGCTCCAGTTTTCGTCTCTATCGACCTTCTCTCGGCCAACCGTGGGACGGCCGCGCAGGTCAGCTATTTCAGCGACGCCCTATGAAAATGAACGCGCCGTTTCTCACCCTATTTTTCATGGCAGCGACCCTCGGAGGCTGCTCGTTGATGCACAGCCCGGAGTCGGGCACAACCAATTCGCAACAACCTTCACCGAAGGAAAGGTTTGTCGTTGGACAGGGGACCCCGCGTGGCTACGTGGAATACATCGCGTGCCTTGAGGGTCAGGCGTGCGACACGCCATCGACAAAGTATCTGCAGACATCAATCAACAAGCCGGCCAATACGGATGCGCCCCTACCTGCTGGCACATCCCACCGTGTTCATTTCGAGTGGTCCAAGAGCGTAATCACACCGAGTGAACGCGCAAGGCTGGAATCCTTTGCTGCTGGCCGTCTGCGCGACGCGAAAGAGATCGTTATTCGTGGCGGCACAGATCCGACTGGTCCCGAAGCATTCAATCTCAAACTGGCTCAACGCCGGGCAGATGCTGTCAAGCAAGAGTTGATTCGCCTTGGGGGCCCGAAATCACGCATCAAGGCGATCCGTCACTCGCCCTGTTGTGAGCAGCCGCCCAACTCCGGGCCAATGACAAACCAGGATCTTCGCAGAGCCGATATCGAGATCGAGATTTTCACTGGAACCAAGAAATGAGCGCTCCTTTTGTATCGAAAACGCATGAAGTTGGCTACCGGGCAGTTCTTTTGCGCGAAGAGACAAAAGAAGCCCTCCGTGAATTTCGCTGCAACCTCCCTGACCGCGACCTCAATCAGGAGCNNCGTCTTCTCGATCGGGCCCGGCATCATCGCCGGCATGATGACCGCCGTCATCTGATCGTCTGCGCACGGAGCGCGACGATCCGCGCTCCGTGCCTGGCTGCACTTCATCCTGCATACCGCCATCCAAGGAGCATTCCGCATGAATCTCATCAAGAACCCCGCCGTCCGCAAGTCCGCCCTTCTCGTCGGCCTGATGGCCCTGGCCGGCGCCGCCAGCGCCTCGACCGAAGGCACCGAGTTCCAGGATCTCTACGACATGCTCGTGGGCTGGTCCGAAGGCTATCTGGGCAAGGCCCTGGCCATCGCAGCCTTCCTGACCGGTGCGATCGTCGGCTTCGCAAAGAGCACCGCCATGCCGGCGCTCGTGGGCGTGGTCTTCGCCGTCGTCTTCTCGATCGGGCCCGGTGTCATCAGCGGCATGATGACCGCCGTCATCTGATAGAACCCAATTCAGAACAAGAGCGTCCTCATGAATGAAGAACGTCGCTATCTCATTCCTCAGCGTCTTGATGATCCACCCAAGTTTCTTTGGTGGGATTTCGACGTCGCATTAGTATTCATGGGGACGCTCGTATTCGGTTTGGCCGTTGGCTATATCCTTTCCTTTATGTTGCTTGGAGCGGTACTCGCTTCGATGTACCAAAAAACCAAGGTCGGCCAACATCGCGCGTTTGGTATGCACCTGATGTACTGGTACTTGCCTGTCACCTTTGGCTTCAAAAGAACGCCCCCGTCGTGCATCCGTGAATTCATCGGCTAAACCGCGGAAGGCCGTCGCGTAAAACGCATTCTTTCAGACAACGAGACAATGGACGCAAAAAAGCTCGCGTACGAGCTCGAGGTAAAAACTGGTTTCAGCCGAGTATTTCAAGGCGTCCTCGCCCTTTCTCTCGCTACCAACCTCGCGCTAGCGGTTGCATATGCAACCTCTGAAAAAACCATTCGAACGATTCATGTCCCTCCGCAGATCGAGAAGACGTTCTGGATAGAAGGGAAGCGGGTGTCCGTTGAATATCTGGAGGGGATGGGTATTTTTATTGCTGGCCTCCTTCTAAATACGACGCCCAGCACGGTTGATTACCAGCTTCAGACCGCACTGAAGTACATGGACCCCAGAAACTTTGCTGAATTGCAGCGACGTCTGACAAGCTCTGCAGAGAACGTTAAGAAAGAAGGTATCTCCAGTTACTTCACCTACGTCCGCGTCAGAGTCGATGAAAAGAGCCAGCAGGTGGTTCTGACGGGCAACCTGGAAGTATGGATTGGCGGGAAGCGCATCGCTGAACGTCGAGCCGCTTACCTTCTTGCTTTTCAAACGCTGGATGGTCGCATCGCCCTCACTGACTTCAGAGAGACTAATGAAAATGATCCTTTCGCGCCTCTGCAAGACACTGCTTCTTAGTTGTGTCTTTGTCGCTCAGAGTGCATTTGCGCTCCAGATCCTCGACGCAGTCGAGGGGAAAACGCTCTATGCGAAGATCTCAGCGAAGGAGCCTTCCCGCCTCTCGTTAGAAGGCGGAAAGCTGCGCAAACTTATGTTTGACGCTACAGAGCTTCATGTCGAACCTGACGTTAGCACCGGTCAGGCATTTATTCGACCGCTCGTTTTCGACAAGCCGATCAATATTTTCGCGATCGCAGAGAGTGGCGCAACGTACACGTTGCTGCTGCAGTCGGTCGACATCCCCGCAGAGAACGTCATCCTGCGCGACCTGAACAAGAAGGCCGCGAATGTTCCGCCGATGGAGCGGCAGGGGGATTACGAGAAAACAATCCGCTCGATGATCGTCGGCATGGCCTCTGGATCGACACCTGATGGGATCGAATTTGAAGCCACTCAGCAGGAATACGCTCTCTGGGAGGGTTCAAAGCTGATTCTTACTGGCCGGTATACCGGCAGAAATGTGATCGGCGAGCGCTTCAAGCTAATCAACACAGGTACGGACGTGATGCGCTTGGCAGAACAAGAGCTCTATCGAAAAGGGGTTATTGCGGTTGCCATCGAGCATCTCAACTTGAACCCTGCTCAGGGAACCGACGTTTACGTGGTCCGGACGACAGCTTCGGGGAATTAAGATGCCGAAAATCACCCCTGGTAAGGCCGCTACGCCGGTCAGAAAGAAGCAATTGATAATTCTGGCGGGGCTTGTTGTCTTCGTTGGCGCAATTGTTTTGATCGCCGCGATGATGGCGCATGACTCGACTCCAAAGCGACAGGTAGTCAAGAAGGACAATGTTTCGGAAAAATCCTTCCTTCGGCCTGCAGATCAAGTAGCTCCGTCGGACGCTTGGCGAGCTCAGGAGGGGTCGCGTATCGACTCTATTGCACAGGAGCTCAGTGCCATGCGCAAGGAGCTCGAGGCACAACACCTTCTCAGCCAACAAGCGCTGGAAACTGCGAACAAAGCGAAGGAACGTCCGAGCGCTGCTTCTCCTCGCGTGCCGCCGCCTCCGCCCGAGCCCGCAGTAACAGACCTCGAAGCAACCCCGCCTCAAGTAACTCCCAGGCCGCCTGCCCGGGCCAACATGGCTACTCCGGCCCCGATGCCTGGACAGCTCCAGCTTGCAATGCCCGCTCCCCGATTGATCTCGAGCATCGATCTAATGGAGCCTCAGCTTGCCAACGCAAAGGGTTCTGGACAGGCCACATCTGGCCGCGGACGTGATCAAAGCAAGCCGCAAACGGCCGAGAACTACCTGCCTTCAGGAACCTTCATTCGCGCAGTCAACCTGTCTGGCCTTGATGCACCGACAGGGGGGCAGAATCAAAATGATCCGCATCCGGTGGTATTCCAGTTAGTAGACCACGCCATGCTACCGAACAAGTTCCGCGCCAACCTGAGGGAGTGTCGCGTGACAGGCAACGGTTACGGAGACATCAGTTCGGAGCGTGCATTCATTCGCCTAGATCGTCTCAGTTGCATCGACGAGAACGGCGGGGCTATCGACGTGGACATCAAGGGTTATGTCGCGGGCGAAGACGGCAAAGCTGGCATGCGAGGTCGCCTCGTTGAGAAGACCGGCCAGGTTCTTGCCAACGCTCTTCTTGTTTCGGTGGCCGGCGGCATTGGACAGGCGTTCTCGGCAGACGCGACGACGACTTCAACCTCTGCGCTGGGATCCGTGAGCACCGTCAGCGCCGGGAAGGAGTTCCAAGCAGGTTTTGGCGATGGCGTGAAGGACTCCATGGATCGTCTCGCACGGTACTACATCGCCCTTGCAGAAAAGATGTTCCCAATAGTTGAAGTCGATGCTGGACGGATGGTCGATATCGTCCTGACACAAGGTATTTCCATCGAGAGGCAATGAGCATGAAGACGACGAGACTCAAAACACTCCTGACGGCCCTCGTCCTGGGCAGCCTGATGCAGTCGGCCCCGATCTGGGCCCAACAGCCTCAAGCAGACGCCAAGATGGCTGATCCTTCGGTCATCGCAGCAATCAAGACCGCCTATCCCAACACCGCTTTCGATCAAATCAACGCAACGCCGATCGAGGGCATCTACGAAGTGGTGATGGGAAAGAACATCGCCTACACAGATCGAACTGGTCAGTATTTCTTGTTCGGGAATCTCTTCGACATGCGAACTCAGACGGATCTGACGCAACCGAAGCGGCTGTCTCTGAACAAGATTGACGTCAAGAAATTGCCGCTTGCTGACGCAATCAAGTCTGTCAAGGGAAAGGGCGAGCGCAAATTGGTCGTCTTCGCAGACCCCAACTGCGGTTACTGCAAAAGGTTCGAGGCCGAACTCGAAAAGGTCGACAACATCACGGTTTATACGTACCTCATGCCGATCCTCTCGCAGGATTCGATCGCCAAAGCCAAGGCAATCTGGTGCTCAAAGGACCGACAGGATGCATGGAAAAGCCTGATGGTTGAGAACGTCATGCCGGCCCCGACTGACTGCGAAAATCCGATTGAACGAAATGTCGCACTCGGACGCAGCTATGGCGTCAATGGAACGCCGACCCTTGTGGCAGCCGATGGCAGGATGCTTCCGGGCTATGTCGCCGCTGACCGACTCGAGTCCTGGCTGGAGGGTGGGCAATGAAGCGCTTATTGACGCTGGGATGCGTGCTTGCCTCTCTTTCCGGGTGCGGGAGCTTGAGCGGCATGGGCGGCACTTCGGAGTTTAGCTGCTCAGCTCCAGATGGCGTTTCTTGCGAATCGGTTTCGGGGGTCTACACGAACGCTCTCGCCGGGACTCTCCCATCTCAACAGCCGAAGAAACGTCCGGAGGGCGACTCGGAGGATTCCTCGGAAAAAACCACGCCCCCCCAGTACATCGAGGCGCAGCAGCCCACTATCTCGCCGAAAGACATGGCGGCCATGGATAGCGGGATGCCTATCAGACAGCCGCCCCGAATCCTTCGGGTGTGGGTTGCACCTTGGGAGGATGAAAGCGGAGACCTGCACGATCAGAAGTATTTCTACACGGTGGTGAACACAGGAACTTGGCTGATCGAAGCAAACAAGAGCGCAATTCAAGAGCGATTCCGACCCGTGTACCCGCTTGGCCGCCAGAAAGACGGTGACTCCGTCAAACCGAACTCCACGCCGTCCCGCCCTCTGGGTGTTCCAGGAAACTGATCATGGGCGCATACGAGCGAATCAAGGATTTCTTCAAGTCCTCTTCCTCAAATAAGGAAGTGCACATCCCTCAGCCTCTGGCTGAGCCGTCGCGAGCCGCCGAATTCAACCGCCTCGCGGACATGCTCCCCTACACGGGATATATCAAGGAAAACGGGCTGTTCGTGATCGAGGGTGACACACCAGGATCGGTGGAAGCGCTCGGGTTCGTCCTCGAGATGGTGCCTCAAACGGGGGCGCCGCAAGAGATGGCCGAGATCCTGACCAGCGTTTTTCTTGGTGTGCCCGCGGGAACATCCTTTCAGTGGCAACTCTTCGCCTCCCCTGAGACGGAACCGTTCATCAGCGCCTACGAAAATTGTCGTATCGACCCTGATCAAGTTCCAGACGAGGCGACGACCTTGAAGGAACAGTCTCGTCTGTATAAGACCCTCTTCCGCCGGCGAGCTGACCACTTCCGTAGAGGCTCGACGACCGCCCTCATCCCGAACACGCCATATCTACTGCGAGACTACCGGGTGATCATGGCGGTTACGGTCCCGGCTTCACGCATCGATGATGAAGCGCTCAACGATTCAATCGACACGTTGCGCGAATCAGCAATCACGACGTTGCGCACATATCACCAGTATTCGCACACCTGGGGACCGGAAGACCTGATCAACTGGGTCGCAGTGATCACCAATCCGCACAATTCGCTCGTTCCTCAGCCTGCGCGCTTGCACTACGACGACGGCCGGCTGATCCGAGACCAGATCGTCGCGCCTGACACCGTGATGCGAGTAGAGCAAAGTGGTCTGAAATTTGGTCTGCCCCAGGACGGCAACGAGTTGGTGGCGCACGTGATGAGCGTTCGCAGCTATCCACCGTCGTGCAACCTGGACAGCATGGGACAGGTCATCGGCGACTGGACCCAGACAGCTCTGGGCTATCCGTGCCCGTTCCTGATCACGATGACAGCAGTGACAAAGGACTACGAGGCGTCGAAGAACCAAACGCAAATGAAGCAGGTTCGTGCGACCCAGCAGGCAGAAAGCCAGATGGCGAAGTTTCTGCCGGATATCGCCGAGAAAAAACGCGACTGGGATATCGCCCAGTATTCGTTTGAAGACGGGAAGGGCCTGGTCAGCCTGACGCACCAGATTGTGCTCTTCGCTCCACCGAAAACCGTGACCCGGGCGATCCAGTCTGCCGTTGCTGTTTGGCGCAATATCCAGTTTGAACTTGTCAGTGACACTTACATGCAGATCCAGGGCTTTCTCACTGCCCTGCCGATGACAACGTCTGAATCGCTTCAGCGGGACATCAAGAATGCTCACCGCTGGTCGACCAAGACCATGTTCAATGCGGTGAACATGGCGCCAGTGCTAGGCGAGTGGACGGGCCTATGCAAAGCCCCCGTTTTGGGCTTCTGGGGGCGCCGTGGGCAAGCCATGGGGATCGATCTCTTCGCTAACTACTCTGGCAACTACAACGCCTGCGTAGTGGGGGTGTCTGGATCTGGCAAGTCGGTCCTCCTAAACGACATTTCACTTGGGTATCTTGGAATTGGCGGCAGATGCTGGATCATCGACGTCGGTCGGTCCTACGAAAAACTGTGCCAGACCGTCGGCGGGCAGTTCATTGAATTCACCTCGGACGCACAGATTTGTCTCAACCCCTTCTCGATGATCAAGGACATCGACGACTTCGACGACCAAATGGGGATGCTTCGCGATCTGCTCGCGCAGATGATCTCTCCGAGCGAGCCGCTTGGGGATTACGAACGATCGCAGATCGAGATCCACCTGCGCAGCTTGTATTACGAGAAAGGAAACGCCATGACGATGGACGACCTGGCGTACTCCTTGATCAACAACTGCGAGCGTGGGGGGCCCAATCCGCAGGCGGTCGACGAAGAATACCGCGATCGAGTACGGAACATGTCGCCCGAAGAGCGCGACAAGATTTGCGACCCCGCGATTCGTCGTCTTGGGGTTCAGTTGTTCCCATATACATCGGACGGCAGCTACGGCCGGTACTTCAATGGCCCGGCCAACATCGAATTCAAGTCCAATTTCATCGTGCTCGAACTCGAAGAGCTCGCCAGCAAACCCGACCTTCAGACCGTAGTCATGTTCTTGTTGATGTACAAGATCACGGACGCGATGTACTTGACTCGTAATCAACCGAAGATCTGCATCATCGACGAGGCCTGGAGTCTGTTGAATGGTGGGCGTAGCGCAACATTCATCGAAACCGGATACCGACGTGCGCGAAAATACAAAGGCAGCTTCATCACTGGCACGCAGTCAATCGGGGACTACAGCAAGTCGCCAGCGGCCGAGGCCGCGCTCAATAACGCAGACTGGATGTTTCTTTTGAGGCAAAAACCCGAGTCGGTAGAATCTCTCGAGAAGTCGGGCAAGTTACTGCTGTCACCGGAAATGAAGAAACAGCTTCTTTCCGTTACGACTAGACAAGGGTCGTATTCGGAGGTTTTCGTACATTGCGGACAACTTGGATCTGGTATCGGCCGCATGTTCCTCGACCCGTTCTCGCTAATTCTTTACAGCTCGGCTGCCGAAGATTTTGAGGCGGTCCGTCGCTACCGTGAGCGCGGCTTGAACACGACAGAAGCAATTGAAGCAGTTCTGAAGGATAGGGGATTGAATTGAGCACGACAGATAAGGACAGCAACAGCGCAGAAGAGAGCTCTGCAACTTCTCCAATGTCGTCTGTCGAGCCAGAAAGAGAAGAGAATACAGGCGTCACCATTTCAAGCCTGCTGGTAAGTGTCTGCGCGGCGCTTTTCATTTGCGTCACTGCATTAGCCAGCTATCACACATGGTTCGCATACAAGCCCACACTCTTCGGAAAGCTGAATCTGGCGGAGATCATTGAGATCCGCCAGCTGCAGTTCTCGATGGGAGTGGCTGCAACTGACCTCGCAAACAAGGCTGCAGCGCGCGAAGAGGCCGTAGCTAAGATCGCCTTGATTGGCAAGGAGATCGAAGCAGCAGTTGCAAACCTCTCTGACGATTGTGCTTGCACGCTGTTGGTGACTGGAGCCGTCGTTTCTAGTGACCTACCCGACTACACCCCACTGCTCAAGGAGCGAATGGGCTTGGGCTCGATCAACCTCGAGAGCCTGCGACAACAAGCAAGCGCAGCGCTTAGCCCTCCCCTCTCCCCTTTCCAGCTTCCGCAATAAGGACCCCTGGCCATGACCACGGAAACCTCGAAACTCGCTCCGGAAACCCCCGCAAAAAACAGACTTTCAATAGCGGCCTATTCTAGGCTCCTAAAGTCCACCCTCAAGAAGCATTGGTACTACTACTTGGCCCCGATTGTGGTTGCGGTAGCTTTTAACAACTACGCAATGATCGGCATCAACGTCACTGACAGCCTAAAAGACCATGTCTTCCTCACAATCAAGGGCCCCTTCGAGCCGGAGCGAGGGGACAAGATGGCCTATCGGTGGCATGGCGGAGGTGGCTATCCAGAGGGTTCCATCTTCGTCAAGATCGTTCGCGGCGTTCCCGGGGACACGGTGACCCGTGAAGGGCGGGATTTCTTTGTGAATGGCAGCTACGTCGGCACAGCCAAGGAGATCAGCAAGACCGGCAAGCCTCTGGAGGCAGGCCCAGTTGGCGTCATACCCCCCGGGCATTACTACGTCGCTACGACCCACGTCGACAGCCTGGATTCCCGGTATGCCGTGACAGGCTGGATCAAGAAGGACGCGATCAAAGGCAAGGTCTTTGGCCTCTTCTAGCCTTGGACTCAGATCAAAGGACCCAACGCATGCTTGCAGCAAGAGCCCTCGCCTCTGCCGTTACGATCTTCGCCCTGATGTCTTCCCAGGCATACGCGATGGAATCGATCGGTCCGGTCAACCCCATTGAAGAGCCGAGCATGCTCGATGAGATCCACAAGAAGCTCAAGGAACTCGAGGCAAATGGCGAGATGGAGCGGTTCAAAGAAGAATTCGTCGAGAACACTAAACGCTCCGTCGAAGAGCCTCAGCCAGTCCAAAATGTGATCACGACCCGAGAGGCCCGCAGCTATCACATCGACCCGACTTGGACTGCCCCGAACACGATCACAACTCCTGACGGGAAACATATCGTGCAAGCAGGCGACACGATCAATCCTCTGGACTACATCACCTGGTCAAGAAAATTTCTGTTCTTCGATGCACGCGACAGCCGCCAGGTTGAACTCGCTGCGCAGATCATCACCGCCGAGAATGGGGCTGTTCGCGCCATTCTCGTTGCTGGCCGCCCGCTGGATCTGACAAGGGCGTGGAAGCGTCAGGTGTACTTCGATCAGGGGGGCTCCTTGGTCAGGAAACTCGGCATTCGCCAAGTGCCGGCGCTTGTCTATCAGGACGGAAAAAAACTCCGGGTCGACGAGATCGTGCCATGAAGCATTTTCGGAATATCGTTGCCGCTGCTGCAGCAGCTCTGCTTGCGCTCGTATCCGGGTCGGCGTTCGCCGACGTCACCGAAACGCCTGACAGCCCCACATGCCAGGGGAAATTCTTTAACCCCTTCACAGACGTTTGCTGGAGTTGCGTGTTTCCGATCAGCATCGGTGGCAACGCCTTGATGCGAAACGGGCAGGAGGACATCGATTCCTCCAGCGGGAATCCCTTCTGCGTCTGCCGGACTCCACCCAAGGTCGGTGTCAATATGGGATTCTGGGAGCCCGTCAGAATCGTTGAGACGGTCCGTTCGCCCTACTGTTTCACGTCTCTCGGCGGCATCAAGATCGATCCTGGTATCGATGCTCCGGGACATACTCAAACCGCCAAAACAGAAGGCAAATCGAAGCATTCCTTCTATCAGGTCCATTGGTACACGAGCCCCCTTCTATTTTGGCTGGAGGTCTTGTCGGACAATTCATGTCTAGAGCAGGGCAAGTTTGACTTGGCCTACTTCACTGAACTCGACCCCCTATGGGCGGATTCGGAAGCGACCTTCTTGATCAATCCAGAGGTCGCTCTTTTCTCGAACCCCGTCACTCAAGCGGTGTGCGCGCTCGATTGCGCAACAGCAACCGCTGGATTCCCACTCACCGAGCTGTTCTGGTGCGCCGGATGCCAGGGGTCAATGTTCCCATTGAATGGCTATGTGCAAAGTCATATTGGAGGCGTTCAGGCAAGCTCCCTGCTGGTCCAGCGCATGACCAACAAGCTGCACCGCGAGTTGCTGATCTGGGGCGCTTCCGGAACTGAGGGGCAGTGCACGTACTATCCACAGGTCTTAATGGATAAACGGAACTACAAGTACCAGATGATCTACCCGAAGCCATGGACGGACAAGATCGCCGGCAAGTGTTGCAGCCCGTTCGGCCGTTCAACAACCGTGTGGGGTAGTGGGCGAGAATTTCCTTACAAGGGCGAGGATTTTGCATATCAACTCTTTCGAAAGCGCGATTGTTGCTCGGGCGCAGCGCTGAACTCCTTCGGCGGAGGATTCTGAAAATGACTGCTCGCACGCTTCTGGGAGCTCTGATGCTGATCGGCTGCGCACTTGCGCAGGCACAGGAACTACCTACCCTTCCGTCGGATTCGTCCATCGAGTCGCTCATGAACGCCCAGCGCTCTCGATCGGCAACAGCAATCGATGACGCTTCACGTTCTGCGCTCTTGCCGAGGCGTGCTCCCGAGATCGACATGGATCGGGCGGTTCAGCTTGGCGGCGCCGATCCTCTAGCGATTGCTCAGCAGTATCAGCAGGGACTTCGAGAGCAGCCCCAAGAGGCCGTGTATATTTTCATCTCGACGTCAGTCCCCATTGACACCCTGAAGCTGCTTGGCGAGCAAGCGGCCAAGGGCGGAGCGGCCCTGGTTCTCCGCGGCATCCCGGGGGGCTTCGACGGCTACACGAAGATGTTCGAGACTCTCAAGCCGGTGATTGCTACTGGAGCCGAAATACAAATTCATCCGGAGCTATTCGATCGGTTTGAGGTGTCCAAGGTCCCCGCCTTCGTCATTGCGAAATACGAAGAGGGCTGTCAAGGGAACATGTGCGATGCGGAATCTATCTCCGTAGCGGGGGATGTTTCGTTTCCATACGCACTGGAGCATCTCGCGACCCGCCCACACCCTCTCTCTTTAGCAGCTAAAGAAAGGCTAAAGAGGTTCCGGTAAGCCACTGTTTTAAAGGCGCTTTATCGCCGCCTCGCAAGGGCGGCTTTTTTTCTTTTTCCGGAACGCACTCTGTATCATGAGGTGAACAGCACCTAAGAGACTGAAATGAAGGGAATCTCCTTTGCGCTATTGGGACTCGCTCTAGTCTCCTGCGGAGCACTAGCCGAAATGAGTGCGAACGATGCGTTCAACGAAGGCAACAGCTTTGGCGTCGCTCGCAATGCAGAGGTCCGCGATGGGGTCAGCACCAGCGCCGCAGAGGACACCGTCCCCAACTACAGCAGCACCAGCG
>JRYE01001139.1_pt1 | contig 45729 bp, 58 predicted proteins | sample 235321 | NCBI WGS metagenome assembly JRYE01 (sample SAMN03074214, study PRJNA261473) | activated sludge metagenome | biome: Common Effluent Treatment Plant; feature: Wastewater; material: Activated sludge; isolation source: activated biomass in a lab-scale reactor treating industrial wastewater at... | reverse complement strand
CGTGAGACTATTTGTCAGTGCCTGGTGCACTTGCTCTTTTAAAATGTAGATTGGTTGTCATCTATCACCCATGCTTGAATGTGAGCTTGTGATTTTGTGTGTCCCTTAGGGCTTTGCGTCTAAGGGGTTGCATACAGATCACTCGCCAATCCTGAAGGGTGATGTTAGGTGATCGTGGTGTTTAAGTGGGAAAGCGCAGCATACTTGCATTCATAGCAGGCTTGCGCAAGTAACCACCACAAATAATGCTTGACAGAACGATGATACCAATCTACATTTGAGCCAGTGCTTAGGCGCTTGTTCTTTAATAATCTAATGGTTTTCTTGCATGGCTACTCAATGAAGTAGTCCCGTTGTAGGTGCCGAATTGCGTTTAATCACCGCAGCAGAACGAGATCGTAGGGGGTGCCCTATATTCTCTAATATGTGTGCCTGATTGAAAGCACTAGCATTATGCGATGAGATGAGATAATCGGGAAAGTATGCAAGTAGTTGTAGTCTGCTACGGTGGACACATAGTAATCAGCCATTGGGTTATCGCTCTTTAACATTCAGCCCTGACTGTCTTTATTCGCTTTGAATGGAGTAGTCCGTCTGCCTGGAAACAGGCTAGATTCCCAAGCCCCTATTGTATAATGGGCACCCACGTTTACAAATATGCTGGGGAATTGAACGAGATGGACGAAACAAGAGAACGAAAGAGGGATCCCCTCTTGACAGTCGGGGCTAGAATGTTTACACTAGAGTCTAACGAATTAGGCTTTAATCTAAACACTCACAAGGGGTTGACATGGATATCTTTATCTGGCATCGTATCTGGCCTGATTATGCTGAACGCCTGGAACGTATGGGCAATCCTGCGTCCGTTTCAATGGCGAAACGTGCGGCCAATCAATTAACCCTGGTTCCAATGGAGTAGTCCATGCCTGAATTCTACCTGATCGAATCGGATATTCGTCGATGGTATATCGACGGCGAGCATCGCACCTTTGATTGGTGGGATATGCTTTCGAATTGGTAACGGGGCGTCGTCGCCCAATGGATAAAAAGTTTGCCCGTCGGAGGTGGGGCGAGAATGGTGTAACCAATTACCCTTGCTGTACTTATCAGGTGAGTGCGATGCCTGATAAGCGCACTATATCGCACACCGGGAAAACCAGGGACAAAGTAGGGCGCTTACCGGACGTGTCAACTACTCCCGACATACTGACCACGTATCGGATTGTATCCGCCTTGCGCATCTGAACGGTGCGCAATGGGATGCAGGACGCATCAATCTGCAACTGTTTTCTATTGGAGCAAATCATGGCTAAGATCGCTGACCATAAGGCTTTTGACGTTGAATTCGCTAACGCTGTGCAATCCATTGGTGCGTCCGAAAAGATCACCAAAGACCTGCTCAAGGTGTATGCTTCGCTGGCTGTTCAGGCTGTCCATCAATTCCAGAACCCGGACTACCTGAATCGACTGCGTGCTGTGCTCACCCCGGTGAACATGCGTGCTTTCACACAATTCGCCATTCACTTCTCGGGCTATTCGTTCGAAGAAGAAACTATGAGCTTTACCACTAAGTCCAAGAAGCGTTACGCAGCTGCATTGGAGCTGTGGGGTAAGTTCAGCGAAGATCCTCTGAACAACATTTGGACTTGGCAGCGTGACAACCTGAAAGTTGAGCGCCAGCCCATGACCATTGCTGGCCTGAGCGATTCGTTCAAGCGTACCTGGAAACAAGCCCATAAGGCTAACATCTCTAACGTTGAGATTCTTAAGGCTATGCTGTCCGTCAAGGATGGTGACGATGGTGTGGTGTTCTCTGCTCAGGACATTGCCGAAGCCCTGCAAGCGATGAACGAGCAAGCCCCTGTGGCCGGTGAGAAGGTGGAGCTCCCTCTGATCGAAGAAGCCCCGATGTAATCGGTCAATCTAAAAAACAAATGCCCTACTTCGGTAGGGCTTTTCCTATTGGGGATTTGAAATGTTAGATTGCGAATATGATTCTGTCACATCACGTTGGTACATATTACAATTCAAGTATGTTTCCATGTGGTTCTCTGTTGATCGGCTCCAATCCCCCTGGTTCGATTGACCTGCTCGCCAGGCTACGATGATACCACAAACGCACTGAACAGTCAGGCCGGCTGGCTTTCCTTCCTTTATTGGAGATTTTCATGACGAACAATCAACGCAAGGCAGCGTTCATGAAGCTGCTGCATCATTACATTCTGCACACTGACCATGTATTCCTGTGCCACTTTATTTCAGAGCTTTTCAATCGTAAGTTGTTGACGAAGGGAGAAGCCACCTTCCTCCGTGCAATGATCTCAGCAGAGCTGAATCACAGCAGCTACCTTTATCTGCACAGTGTCATTGAACGCAAGAAGGTCAAGCACTGGTTCTTCTTCGAGCGTTTGGAGACAATGCGTGAATTGCGTATTCGTTGGTTGCAAGAACAGATTGCTAAATTCAACGTATAACTCTAGTATAATAGACTCTCACTCACCACTCTATCGATTGCGTTCGTTCGATTCTCTCTCTTACCGAGAGTAAGACCCCAAATTTGGAGAAAATTAGACATGTTCTACTACTACAAGTTGAAAAAAGACATTCCACAGAAAGACCTTGTGTACTTCGGTTACGAAAAGATTGATCGTAATGATGTGTTCTTTTCAGAATACGAGATTGCTAGCGGTTATAGTTACTACGATGTAACAGGGAATGTCTACCTTCGTTACGGGTTCTTCGATCTTGCTACGAAGGAAGAGGTTGATGCGTTCCTGGCTGAACAAGCCAAGTACACCATCGAAGAGTACGTCAACATGAAATCTACCCGTAAAGGTCTTGGAACTACCGGGGTCACTATCGGTGGTGTACATGTCGTTCGTAACAACATCCCATGTCATGCTTCCTTTTCTGGTAAGAAAGGTGTTACAGCAGCCGCCACTTACACCAATCACAATCGTAAGTACGTCACCGATGAGAACATGAATGCGTTCAAAGAACTGATCCATTGGATTATGAATGACAGCCCCTGGCTGCATTGCATTGCACGTTCTTGGGATATTCTCTCTGCAACGGAGCGTACTGATCGAGCGTTGAATGGTGCTGTTCCAATCGACATTGAAGCACCGGCTAACGAAGTGGCGAGCTTCTGTGTTGCAATGCGTGTTGTCACTGAACATGAGTGTACACTGGACACTTACAAGGAACTCCGTTCTATGAGGATCAACATCCCTCTCTCGTTCCTGTTGTCCGGCCATCTCGTCCATAAAGAAGGGAGCTTCCGTTACTTCCGTAATACGAACTGGCATCACTTCATGGAGTACACTCAGAACATCAGCCATCTGTGCAAGTTCTTCAAGGAAGGGTTCTTCTTTGAGGGACGTTCCGACGCCCCTTTCAAGAATGGTCGTTACTCTTACATTGCCAAGCAGATCACTAGTGACAATACGAACAGTGTGGAAGAACTGGCAAACAAGTGTTTGAAAACCGAAGGTAAGGGCTTTGATGCTAGAACGATTTTCGATTACAAGAAATTAATCAGCGCCTTTAAGAAGGAATGGGAAAATGCCTAATAAGATCAAGAATGTTTTCATTGAGGCAGGTGGTTTTGATTACAAACTCATGTTCATCACTCTCGGATACACTGTGGTGCCTAAACCTGAAGAAGCTGACCTGATCGTGTTCACTGGAGGTGCTGATGTATCTCCTCACATGTACGGTGACAAGGCTCATCCAGCTACGTTCAACCACACCTACCGTGACGCTAAGGAAGAACGCTTGTTTGCCTTTGCCAAGGATAAGAACATCCCTTGCGTTGGCATCTGTCGTGGTGGTCAGTTCTTGAACGTCATGTCTGGTGGTCGTATGTACCAGGACGTGACCAAGCATACAGCCCCTCACTACATCACTGACCATTTCACTGGCGAGGTGATCTACGTTTCATCCACTCACCATCAGATGATGATGCCGGGTGGTGATGCTCAAGTGGTGGCTACCTCCAATCTCAAGGGCAACCGTGAGTGGTACGACCTCGAAATCTTCCGAAAGGATGTTGCTGATGAAGACTATGAGGTGTTGTTCTATGAACGTACCAAGTGCCTGTGCTTCCAGCCTCACCCTGAATTCACTGGCGTGCCTTATGAAGGCATGACCTCCTATTTCAAGTCATTGATTGATCGTTACCTGGAGAACTGACATGGCTTTCACTAAGAAAGAGATTGAACAAACCATGGAATTGATGGGACTAGACCCGACGGTCGAGGTTTCGATAGAATCCATTACAGAACAATTGGGACGACATGACACACCTTGCAACTGTTGTTTCATCGGTTTCGATTCTTATGGAAACTGGTTAAAGAAGAATGTTGAAGTGTTGTTTGCAGCAGCTCGTCTTTCTGCTCGTGAAGATTGTGCCCCAACATTCGGTCTCTCTGTGACTGAGAAAGAGCCTGCTTACAAGGCGATCATGGAGTACATCAAGGACAGTCCTCGATTCCAAACCATTACAACAGGCTCTCGTCATGGTCGATACAAGGTTGTGTGGGTTGTGGGCCGTGCTGATGGTCGTGCATTTCCCCAGCCTAAGAACAAGAGCCCTGTCACAAAAGGCTTTTCGGTAACAGGAAAGAAGTGATTAACAATCTGCCAGTAGCTCAGTAGGATAGAGCATCTGCCTTCTAAGCAGANNTCGAATCCCTCCTGGCAGGCCATCCATGTGCTGCGTTAACATTAGTGGGAAATGTGTATAGAAATAGATAGCTCAATTGACGGCAGAGTATGTTTACATACGAGTCCTAGGGAAGAACGCGCATCTAAAGTATATAGTCAGTGGTTCGATTCCACTACGCAGCAACCTAGTGTGGTATCATCATGAAACAAGCCCTACAAGCCATTTTAATCCTGTCCCTAGGGGTAGGTATTGGTTGGTGGTTAAAACCTCCTCCTGAGCCTTCTATGAGGCTTGTAGAGGTATTCCTTCCTGCAACAGATCAACAACTCTTGTCTTTCTGGTTTGGTCCAGGGGATAAGGCACAACTTAGAAAGCGAGTTTGTGGAAAATGACAACTGAAAAATATACGCCCCATGTTCATGCTGAAGTGATTAAGGCATGGGCGGATGGAAAGCCTATCGAGTGGCGTGAAAACCCTTCTGAAGATTGGCAATTGATTAAAGGTCCATCATTCGTAGAAAATTTCGAGTACCGTGTCAAGCCTGAAGAGATTGTGGATTACACTGTCGTACTGGTAGTAGGTCGTCCGGGTGCCATTTTTACATCAACTATCCCGGAACTCCCACACTACTACACTGAAAACAACTACCAAGGGTTTATGAAACGCACCCGCATCGATGGCAAAGTCGTTTCTTTTGAGTTCATTTCCAAGTAACTTCCTCTAACTTAAGCGAGAATCTATTATGTGTGGAATCGTGGGTGCAGCCGGTCAGCTCAACCAAAAACATGAGCGAGCGTTCAAAACAATGCTCATCCTTGACTCTCTCCGTGGAATTGACAGCACTGGCGTGCTTGTTGTTCATCGTGATGGGAGCTGTGACTTGCCGAAGGCTGTCGGCAACCCTTTCTATCTGTTGGAATCCCGTGTGCTTGCAAAAGCTATGGAAGGTTTTCACAGTGTTTTGCTGGGTCACAATCGCTACGCCACACAAGGCAAGGTGAACATCCGCAATGCCCACCCGTTTGAATTCGACACAGTTGTCGGTGTTCACAACGGCACACTTAAGAATAAGTATGCTCTTGAGGATGGTCACAAGTTTGACGTGGACAGTGAAGCGTTCTACAATCACATCAACAAGCACGGTGTTGAGGATGCTGTTCACAAGCTGGACGGTGCGTGGGCTATTGTCTGGTACAACAAGGACGAAGGCACCCTCAACATGCTTCGTAATTCTGAGCGTCCTCTGTATGTCTCCGTTACCAAGGAAGGCCAGTTGTTCTGGGCATCTGAAGCATGGATGATTGAGGTGGCTCTGAATCGTGAACAGATTGAATTCAGCGATCCTGAATTGATTCCGGTGGATACTTGGCACAAAATCCAAGTGTTCAATGACGGAACCCTTGGCAAGCCTCATGTGGTGCCGCTGGCGTCCCGATTTCGTCCCTCAGTCCAAACAGGTAACTGGGTCAACGGAACTTACTTCCCAGCGCAAACGCCTATCCAGAAGGCAGCGCAAACAACTCCAGCGGGAACTGGATCTGGTGTTCAACAGCAAAGCTCTGGAAGCAATGCTCTAACTTACAGTAACACTTCTAACCCATATGCAAAGGGTGAAGAAGTCAAGATGCTGGTGTACGGTGAAGGTACGGACCAGAGCGGCGGTCGTTACTATCTATGCAAGGATAGCGCCAATCCAACCGTTTCTATCCGACTGTTCATCAGCCCCGCAGATCGTGTTGATCTTATGAACAAGTACATCATTGGTGAGATGCACACCTATTCGATTCGTGATCGTATTGGTTTGTATTACAAGGTCGTTCACAACACCGTCCGTCTCTTTACGGAGGGTAAGAACGTCGAGGAGAAGAAGGAGGATAGCAACGCTGGTCGATTTTTTCATGATGACAAAGGACGGCTCATTTCTGAGCTGGAATGGAACAAGAAGTACGGCACCTGTGCATGGTGTCAAGGTCATGTCAACCCAACCCTAAATTTCAAGTTCACTCAAGAAGGCGATTCAATTTGCCACGAATGTGTTGAACACGATGAAGATGTGAAATCCCTGGTAAAATTCAAGTAACTGTGTTTAAGGAGCACTAAATCATGACTACTCAAATTCTCATTGGCTGCGATCCAGAAGCCTTCGTCAAACAGAACGGCATCTTCCGTTCGGCACATGGCCTCATCCAAGGCGACAAGAAGAATCCTCAGAAGATTCGTTCTGGCGCTGTTCAGGTTGACGGAATGGCTTTGGAGTTCAACATCGATCCGGCCAAGTCCGAAGATGAATTTGTTTTCCTTGTCACTGATGTTTTCTCTCAGCTCAAGTTGATGGTCCCGGAGTATGAAGTCGTTGCCGTTCCTGTGGCTGACTTCGATCCTGAATACATGAAGCAACAACCGGCTGAAGCTCTTGAACTCGGTTGCGATCCTGACTACAACAGTTGGACAGGCGCTGCCAACATCAAGCCCAATGCTGATCGTCCTATGCGTACAGCTTCCGGTCACATCCACATTGGCTGGACTAACGGCAAGGACATCAACAACTACGACCACATCAACCAAGCCCGTATGGCAGGTCGTCAGATGGATTTCTTCCTGGGCCTCGGCTCCCTGCTGTACGACAACGACACCAAGCGTCGTGAGATGTATGGCAAAGGTGGTTGTATTCGCATCAAGCCTTACGGTGTGGAGTATCGGACGCTCTCGAACCGTTGGCTGTCTAGCGAGAACCTGATGCGTTGGGTGTATCGCAATGCTGTGAAGGGTATGCACGAACTGATGAATGGCCGTGACTTGGCTGACAAGTATGGAGACATTCAAGAGATCATCAACACTTCCAATCGAAAGGAAGCTATGAAGATCATCAAGGCTGAGAAACTGGAGGTGCCGAATGTTTGATGAGCGTGTCTCGATTGACGACCTGCGAACCTTTTGGAAGGGCTGTATCGCTCTTAATAATGGTGAGCCCGTGTTCGTCATCAATGTTGGAGCTTCGGCAGGAGGCATTGTAGCCCACGTCAAGTTCCTTAGCGACGGTCGAATGGAGAAGATCAAGATGGATCAGAACACTCTGCTCCCTCCTGATGGTCGTCTTGGATTTGCCAACCTGAACGGGATTGTCTACTACGTTCAACGCCGACCTGTTCGCAAGTTCATGATGGGTATCTCGGATAGCAATATCAAGATTCGTTCTATCGAAGGTCTGCGGTATGAGCGTGGTGAGGTTCACAACCTCAGCACTACGAGCATGGAGTTCTACCGTACACTTGTTGGTCAATACCCTTCCCTGGAAGAGGCTGTTGATCAAGTCAAGACTTTTGGTGGGGCTTGTGCTTTTGATCGTCAGTTCGCTATCGACGAAGATCGTAACCTGTACTACCGTTATAAACGTGTTGGTCGTGTCCTTCGTGGCGCTATCGATAAACGCGGTCTTGAGTTCAGTAAAGGCTACACCTACTTGAAATCTGTTATCGGAGAATTCAATCATGAAGAAGCTGTCCGCACTGTTGGGCGTTAAAGAACTGTCCGGCGCCCATGTTGGCATTGAGATCGAGGCTGAAGGCGAAGGAATGACGTTGGTTGTATCTCCCAATTGGAGGAGCGAAGACGACCAATCCCTTCGTGGCCGATTCCCCGATCAGCGTCACGAATTCGTGAGTTCGGTACTCCCGAAGGATAAGATCGAAGGTGCTATTGACGAGCTGATCAATCTCCAGAAAGACGCTCGTTTCAACTTCTCTTTCCGTACCAGCACCCATGTCCATGTCAATTGCACTGACATGACCCCGGATGAGATCAGCACGTTCGTTTACATCTACTATCTGATGGAGCGTGATATGATGCGTTACTGTGGGCCTGCTCGCAATAACAATCGTTTCTGCTTGCGAATGGTGGATTCTGAGTTCCAACTTGACATCCTCGATGGCTTGATGGAGAACGGGTTCCGAGACATCCGTGTCTTTGTGGACGAGGGTATGCGATATGCTGCTTGCAACCTGGCAGCATTGGTCAAGTACGGGACGCTTGAGTTCCGAGGTATGCGTGGAAGCCTGGACAAAGATGTGTTGATGAACTGGATCAATCAGCTCTTGCACCTCCGTGACTTGGCAATCAAGTTTGGCAATCCTTTCAGTGTGTACGAGGCAGCTCTCAATGATTCTGCAAAATTTGTGGTTGATTGCTATGGTGATCGAGCTGATGTGTTTGCAAATAACGACTCTGTTCGTAACCTTGAAGAAGCCCTGAGCTTGACGATCAACATTCCGTTCTCCTATAAGCGGATTGCTGTTCATCGTGTGGAGCCCCCGAATCCGATTAAGAAGCGTTTCCAGCTTGATCGTGTAGTGGCTAATGTAATCCCTGCTGCCGAACGGGATTTCAATATCGCAGGAGAAGTTAACCGCCGAATTGCTCAGGTTCTTTTCGAGCAGAATGCCAGAGGTGCCGAACCTGCTCTGCCAGCGAATCCTGACGATCTGCTTGTTGACTTCTAATCCCTAATCTAATCGAGACTGACATGGCTAACATTTATCCTTACAAACTTGAGTCCCAATCCGCTAAGCTGCTGTCTGAAGCCCTGGGGGTTAAGCGAATCAAGCACGAAGGCAAGGCTTTGAAAGCCGATCACTTCATCAATTGGGGTGCTTCGCAAATCAATCGTGAGCTGCGTGGTATCATCATCAACAAACCTGAAGCAGTGGAGATTGCTTCAGATAAGCTCCTGAGCTTCCGTGCTTTCAAGGAGCAGGGGGTATGTATCCCTGAGTTCACTGAGAGCCAGGAAGAGGCTTCTAAGTGGCTTGCTGAGGGTTTTGTGGTGGTGGCTCGTACCAAACTTCGTGCTCACAGTGGGGAAGGGATTGTCATCCACGATCCTGACACTTCAGAGGGTGTCACAGAGGCGAAGCTGTACACGAAATACATTCCGAAGGCGGAGGAATATCGCATCCACATCAGCAACCGTATTGGGGTGTTCTTTATCCAACGCAAGGCTCGTGATAAAGATGTTCCTGATGAGAAAGTGAACTGGAAGGTTCGCAACCACGGGAACGGATTTATCTACGCCAATCAAGAGGTAGATGTGTTCAATTCGGCTGAGGCATATCGTCAGTGCGAAAAGGCCATTGAAGCCTTGGGCTTGGATTTCGGTGCTGTTGACATTGTTTACAATCGTAAGCACAACAAACACTATGTTCTGGAAGTGAACACCGCTCCAGGTCTGACTGGTTCCACTTTGACAGCCTATACCAACATGTTGCGAGGTCTGTGATGAGTAACACTATTCGTCGTACCAAATACAAGGAGAAAGACCCTATGGCACTCGAACTGCAACGAGAGATCGAACGCATCGAACTCAAGGAGGCTCTTGATGAGCCGTATGATGTGACAGACGATGACGAGTTGTTCGATGATCCGTATATTCATGGCGATCCATTCCACCGGAATGAAGTTTAATTCGTGAATATTGTCTAAAAATTGCTGGGATTGGAGTCTTATCCTTTCCCTGCTAACGAAAGGTAGATATGAGCCTTGAAGACGAATACCGTATTGACGAGCTAACCACTCAGATTGAAGACTTGCAAGACGAGATTCAGAGCATGGAGGCTGACATCCTGCTCCTTCGTATGGAAGTTGTTCAACGAGGAGACTACATTGCTCGTCTTGAGTCTCAGAATGATCTGCTTAAGAGACAAGCCCTCGCAGCTATGGCAGGTAGTGATAAGACAGCAGCCCTGCTTAAACCTAAGAAGGAGCAGACATGAAAACCATCAGCGTGCCAACCGACTGGCTCAACGAGATCGACGGACGATCCGTGGCCGACGCCATCGCCTACCTGAGCACCCTGCCGAGCGACCACAAGCTCAACTACTGGCAGAGCAACGGTGACGACCACGGGGTCGAGATCAGCTCCGAGCTGACCTACGAGTGCCCCCATACGGAGCAGGAGCAGGCCGAACTCGCCGCCCAGCGAAAGGTCAAGAAGGTCAAGGACTGTGAGCGCAGCATCGCTTACTACGATAAGCAGGCAGCGTACTGGGAGGGTCACGATAACTCCCGTGCGGCCTCGTATCGTAAGGATGCCGAGCGGTTCAGACAACGACTGAAGGAGCTGCTGTGACCATCCACAACTTCCCGCGTCAGGAGGTCAAGGAGTTCGGCGAGCGTGTCAATGAGGCGATGTACGACGCGTCGATTCGCCACTCAATGGGAGGCTTGGGGGGCTGCCGGGACTTCTGGATCGAGGATTTCGACGAGGACGTGCGCCCGTACATCTTGGCCTACCTGGAGGGCAACATCGACAGCGTGGCGATCACCTATGCCGCCATGCGAACCAAGGAACTGGAACTGACATGAAGGCATGGCATGCAGGCTTGCTGAATACAAGGATCGAACATGACTGACAAACAACTTCCACCACTACCGACGCTGTTGCACACCCGTATCGTTGACGGAGTCCCGTGCATTTCTGTATCAGAGCACGAGTACCTGATGCGTGAATACGTACTGCAAGCCATCGCCCATGCTACGCAACCGGCAGAGGTGACGGATGAGCCTGTGTATCAGATTTGTAGAGCTGATAGTGTGTCGATTAGTACTGCATGGGTTAACGTGCAAAAGCAACAATATGAGGATGCCGCGTTATATACTGAGTATGTACGAAGGGTGCTCTACACACACCCCGCTCCGGGTGTGCCGGACGCCCTGAAGGATCTCCAGATCGCCGCCCTGGTCAACAAGGTGCGGGACATCGCCCGCATGTTTCATGACCACCAAAGCCTGCGCGAGCGTATTGCGATCGAGCTGGTGCCGGCCCTCAAGGCCTCTCAGGAGGTCAAGAGCAATGCGGAGCGGTATCGGTGGCTGAAAGCCTATCACCAGAACAGCGAAGACATTGGCATCTGCAAGTGGGTTGACGAAGGATGGAGCGGTCAGTGGGTTCTTGAACACGATCCAGATACCTACATCGACGCCGCCATGCTCGCCGCCTCACCTGCGCAGAAAGGAGATTGATGGGTAAATCAGTTGAAAAACTAAGACATTCATGTGGAGCACATGCCTTGCAAGTGTTCCTACAGGATGACGGTACATACGATGCGTTCTGTTTCGCTTGTGGCAAGGCGGAACCCAACCCGTATGGAGACAAACCTCCTGGCTACCGTCCTCAAGTTAAGATCAAATCACCTGAAGAAATCGAAGCTGAGATTAAGGAGTACGCAGAGTACCAAACTGTTGATCTCCCAGATCGTAAGCTAAGAAAGAGTTCACTAGAATACTTTGGTGTGAAGGTAGGTGTATCAGAGGAAGATGGTGTAACGCCATACTCTGTGTACTTTCCATATCACAAGGACGGTGTTCTATCTGGATACAAGGCACGCATCCTCAATCCAAAGAAGATGTGGGCTGTAGGTGAGATCAAAGACTGTGATCTGTTTGGTTGGCATCAGGCCATCAAGACAGGCGCAAAGAAACTGTTCATTACAGAAGGAGAGTTTGATGCGATAGCTCTGTACCAAATCTTCAAGGATCAGAACAAACTGACAGCCTATGGCCATCTTGATCCGGCAATTGTCTCGCTTCGTACTGGAGCTGGAAATGCCAAGAAAGACCTGCCAATCGTCATCAAGAAGCTGAAGCAGCACTTCAAGGAAATCATTCTTGTCTTCGACACGGATGAGCCTGGTAAGAAAGCAGCAGAAGAAGTCTTGAAGATTATTCCTGATGTGATGGTTGCCACCCTGCCAGGTAAGGATGCAAACGAATGTCTGCTAGAAGGCAAGTCTAAAGCTTGCTATAACGCATGTCAATTCAATGCAGCCAAGCCTAAGAATACACGTTTGGTTAACGGTAATGAATTGCACGAGAGTGCTAAAGAAATGCCTAAGATCGGAATGCGGTGGCCTTGGAAACACATCACTAAGACAACTCGCGGTCTCAGGTTTGGAGAGACGATCTACATCGGTGCTGGGGCGAAGCAGGGGAAATCAGAGATTGTAAACACACTAGCAGCTCATTTCATCAAAGAGTACGATCTAAAAGTGTTTTTGGTGAAACCGGAGGAAAGTAATAAAAAGACATACAAGCTAGTAGCTGGTAAGTTCGAAGGTAAGTTCTTCCACGACCCTGAAAAGGAATTCGATATGGATGCTTACAACCGAGCAGGTGAGGCTATGAAAGATCACTTGTTCATGCTCAATCTGTATCAGCACGTTGGATGGGACTCTCTTAAGGAAGACATTCGACATGCCTGTACGGTAGAGGGTTGTAAGGTTGTGATGATCGACCCGATCACCAACTTAACTAACGGGATGGATGCAGCAAGTGCTAACGTAAAGCTTCAAGAAATCGCTCAAGAGCTCTCTGCTATGGCGCTTGATCTTGATGTGCTCATCTTTATCTTCTGCCATCTTCGCAATCCAGATGCTGGCCCGCCTCATGAGAGAGGTGGAGAGGTTTTGTCTAGCCAATTCGCTGGTTCTAGAGCTATGAGCAGAAGCTGTAATATGATGCTCGGTCTCGAAGGAAATAAAGATCCAAACCTCTCTCCTGAAGAAAGGAATATGCGGACACTGGTTCTTCTTGAAGATCGTGAATTCGGGGAAGTAGGGAGGTTCAAACTGTATTGGTCGAACCAGACTGGACTATTTAACGAGGTGTAAATGCACGAACAGATCGAGAAACACTATCGAGAAAACTATGGACGCATTCTTAAGCGGATGACATTCCGTGCAGGAGGTGTTCACCAAGCGGAGGACATTGTTCAGGAAGCCTATTGCAGAGCCATGAAGTATTACAACGAACTCCGTATCGAGGAGTTTGACCGATGGTTCTCGATGATTCTAAACAATGCCTATAACGATGCAAAGCGAGATGAAATTGGACTTTCATACATTGAAGATGAAGACGAGCCCCTTGGGCTGGAAGAATGCGGGCTTGTCAACAGGCAAACTCGTAGAGAAGTTTACGACATCATCAGCACCAAGAGCCTTGTCCAGCAAGAGATCCTTTTGCTTCACCTCAAACATGGCTACAGTCCTACAGACATCGCAAATGTATCTGACCACACCTATGCCAATGTGCACAAGGTGATTAGCCGATTCAAGGCAGAACTGAAGAGCTTGTACGGATGAAGATTGTATTTGGTGACTTAGAAGCAAACGGGCTTCTTCCTCAAGCCACCAAGGTACATTGTGGGGTTTTCAAGGATCAGAAGACAAAGGAAGTTGTCAAATTCACACCTGACACAATCAGGCAAATGCTTGAATACCTAGATACTGTGGATGTTCTTATCATGCACAACGGACTGGGGTACGACCTCCCTCTGCTTGAAAAGCTCTATGGATATGTGTTCAAGGGTAAGGTAGTCGATACACTCATCATGTCTCGATTGCTTAAACCTAAGCGACAGTTACCATTCAACATTCCCAAGGAAGTCTCAACTGGACGTAAGATCGGGCCACACTCGATTGAAGCCTGGGGCTACCGAGTTGGGAGAGGTAAGCCAGAGCACAACGATTGGGAAAACTTCTCACCTGAGATGCTCCATCGTTGCTCTGAAGATGTTGAAATCCTTGAACTTGTGTACGATGTACTGATGGGCGAGGCTAAGGGGAGGAATTGGAGAAATGCTTTCCTTCTGACATTTGAGCTGTTCAAGAACCTACAGAAGCAAGAAGCTTATGGATGGCTTGTTGACAAGGAGCACATGCACAAATGTGTTCATCAGCTTGAGCGTTGGATTGAGCGCATTGATCGTTCCATCTACAAATTTCTACCAACTGTTTTGGAGGTTGAAGAGACAAGAATAAAAGGAGAGTATGCTTATATCAAGAAACCGTTCCTCAAATCTGGCAAATACAGCAACAGTGTTGTTGATTGGTATTCTCGCAATGGCATCGATTTCAATAGTGTATCTGTTGGGGGGTGCTTTTCTCGAATCAATTTTCGCAAGACTAACCTAAATTCAAACGATGAAACTAAAGACTTTCTTCTCTCGTTAGGATGGGAACCGAAGGAGTGGAACACAAATGACGATGGAGAACGAACCAGTCCAAAGCTCAACAAAGACGATCCGTTCGAAGGTATATCTGGATCTCTTGGTCGCCTTGTTGCAAAGCGCGTACAATGCCGCCAGAGAAAAGGGATCATCGAAGGTCTTCTGGAAATTGTCAGGAGCGACGGCGCTATTGCTAGTTGCGTTGCTAATCTGGCAGAAACCGGACGTGCTACTCATCGTGGAATCGTTAACATCCCTGGTGCTAAGTCTTTCTACGGCAAGCAGATGAGACAGACGTTCGTAGCCAGAGCAGGTAAAGTGCTTGTGGGTACGGACTCAGACAGTTGTCAGATTCGGATGCTTGCTGCAAGAATGAACGATCCAGGGTATACACAAGCAATCCTCGATGGTAGGAAAGAAGACGGGACCGACCTGCATAGCGTGAACATGAGGGCTGCGGGTTTGCGATCAAGAGATGAGGCTAAGTCGTTCTTCTACGCATTCCTGTTTGGAGCAGGTGACCAGAAGATTACCAAACTTACTGGTAAAGACGGTAAAGCTCTAAAAGTCGAGTTCCTTAACGGACTTCCTGCCCTTGGCAGATTGATGGAGGATCTTCAATCAGAATGGAGACGTAACGCTAAACAGAGATTCAATCCTCAATGGAATCGTATGGAGTATTTCGATGGATGGGTAACAGGTCTTGACGGTCGCCCAATCTACATTGCTTCTGAACATGCCATCTTGGTGTATGTTCTACAATCGGATGAGAGTATTATGATGAGTAAAGCCTATAACCTAATGTGGGAGAAGGTATCATCAAAATATGAATATCCAAGGCAGTTCGGTGTAGTTTGCTGGATGCACGATGAAGTCAATATCGAATGTGATGAAGACATCGCTGAAGATATAAAGAAGATTTCTGAAGAGTGTATCGCAGAAGCTGCTAATTACTACAAAATAGCTTGCCCTCATGTTGGAGATGGTAAGATTGGTAAATCTTGGTGGGAAATCCACTAATATAAGGAAATAAATGAACGCAGAATTTGGTGCAATTGGTACAGTTACGATTACCTTCCGTGATCGTTTTCAAGACACACTGATCTATAGTGATGTGATTGGTTATCAGATTGGTGGTAACGCTGTGAGTGTTACACGACAAAGCAACGAGAGTGAAATCATTCCGTTGGACTTGGTTAGCCGAGTTTCTTTCAAGCTTAACGAACAACAAGGGGAATAATATATGGCTTTGATTGCACCTAAAGGTAATAAGGAACGTAAGTTTGTTGAGCAGCCTAACATTGCGGCTGGTGTCTACCCAGGTCGATTGGTTCAAATCATTGACTTTGGTTTGCAACCCCAGAAGCCATACAAGGGTCAGGACAAGGCTCCAGCCCATGAGATTGGTCTGACATATGAGCTTGTCGATACCTTCATGCTCGATGAGCAGGGTAATGAGATCGAAGATAAGCCGCGCTGGATTAGCGAAACCCTTCCGTTCTATGGTCTGTACGCTGATAAGGCTAAGAGCACTCAGCGGTATCTGGCATTCGATCCTAACCAAGAATGGGGTGGTAACTTCGCTCAAGCTATTACACAGCCTGTTAACGTAACCATCGTCAACAATAAGGTTGGTGAGAAAGTCTATGACAACGTGGCCTCTATCGCTCCGATGCGTCCCCGTGATGCTGACAAGTGCCCGGAGCTGAAGAATCCTCCAAAGGTGTTTGATCTGGATAATCCTGATAAGGCTGTCTTTGAATCGTTCCCTGAGTGGATTCGTGAGAAGATTAAGGGCAACCTGAACTTCGCTGGCTCTCCTTTGGAGAAGCTGCTAGGCGGGGCTAAGAGCACCCCTGCGGCTGAGAAAGCACCTGATCCGAAGGCTGAAGAGGCTCCTTGGGAGGATGAGGCTAGTGAGGAGAACCCCTACTAATGCAACCTCTTATCGACGCCGACGTGCTGANNGGTGTTGTTGGGGCTACGGCCCCTCCCATCCTGTATCTGACAGGTAAGCATAACTTCCGTACTCAGATTGCTACACGTCAACCGTATAAAGATCGACCGAGCGCTAAACCTTGGCACTTCTATAATCTAACTGCCTACATGAAAGGTAATTACGATGTCAGACTTACAGAAGGATTGGAAGCAGATGACCTTATGGCCATCGAGCAATGCAAGCACAGAGGAAACCCGCTATATCGAGGGGTCGAAACAATCATCTGCACAAGAGACAAAGACCTTCGAGCTGTTCCTGGATGGCATTATGGTTGGGAGCTGGGAAATCAGCCTCAATTTGGTCCCGAGCTTGTTGATGATCTTGGATGGCTCAAACTGTCTTCTGACAGAAAATCGATCAAAGGTACGGGTTTACGCTTTTTCTACTCGCAATGTCTCACAGGTGACAGGGTGGACTCTATTAAGGGCGTTGACGGTATTGGGCCTGTTAAAGTTCAAGAAATACTTGGAGACGTATCGACAGAACTTGAACTATTCGAACGGGTTAGAGATCAATACCAAGCTAAGTATGGAGATGACGGAGGCAGTTATCTTCTTGAGACAGGCCGTTTGCTCTGGATGACTAGAGAGCTTAATGAGGACGGAAGTCCTGTGTTGTGGGAATTCCCATAAGGAGAATAATATGGCTTATTACAATTACAAAGTTGTTCGTGATCAAATCCCTGCCGATTTTGAAGATCGTTACGAACAAGAGTTTAATAAAAAGAACGGTGAAGGGGAGTACGATGCTGATGCTAATTATGATGGGCATCGTTGGCTTTTAACTGCCGAATACATCGAATACCTTCAGGCAACAATCGCTAAAGGGTCTAAGATTACCGTATCAGAATGGTTTAGGGAACCAGGGATTGTTAATTTTTGAAAACTAAAACAAGAAATGGAGGCCAATGGACAGAAGCTTTAACAGATTTGTCTAAATATGGATGTTTTTAGAGTCTTTATGTCTTTGACATAGGAGATTAGATTGATAGACAATATTAAAGACTATCTTGTTTACAATCCTGAAACAGGGATATTCACTTGGAAGCCGCGCCCTAAAAGTAAGCGGGCCACTCCTGTTGCTGGTTGCGAGACAACTAACGGCTACATTACGATTGGGTTCAAATATAGACACTATCTGGCCCACAGGCTAGCTTTCTTTTTCATGACAGGTGCGTTCCCATCAGGGATGGTTGATCATATAAATAGGGACAGATCAGACAACAGATGGTGCAACCTTCGCGTTGTTGACGCTTCTGGCAACAATCAGAATAGAACTTGTAATAGAGAACTTCCTCTAGGGATCTACAAAATAGAGAGAAAAGGGCGTAAGGGTTTCTGGTACGAATGTAAGATCCAATGCAAAGGTAAACAATATTCAACTTTCAAAAGAAAACTGGAGGATGCTATTGAGTGGAGACAACTCAAAGAAAAAGAACTGTTTAGATAAGCCGTACAACGGGGGGCAGTGGTCTAGAGCTAGATTCAACAGCTTCATCAAGAGTGCTCTGAGAAGTGCCTCACAACGATGGCCGCCTAAATATGAGACATTGAATGAAGCTTGCGTTGGGAAACGCATTAACGCTAAGACAGGACGTTTAGCCAAACACTTCAAATGCTGCAAGTGTACTCAGGAATATCCTCAGAAGGAAGTGGAAGTAAATCACATCATCCCTGTTGTACCTCTGTCAGGATTTGATTCGTGGGATTGTGTTATTGAACGACTGTTCTGTGAGAAAGATGGTCTAGAAGTGGTATGTAAGCCCTGCCACAGATCCATTACTAACAACGAAAATAAGGAACGTACATGACCCAAGAATATGTTGAATACAAAGGCTTCTCTCTTTTCTTTGACATTGAAGACAGTGCTCTTCGTAGTCGTAACCAAGCAGTCGTACTAGCCAATATGGCAGAATCGAACAGTAAGAACCGACGAATCACACCAAACGGTGCTGGTTTGATTATCGGCTACTTCGATAAGATTCCGAAGGAAGAACGGAAATCTGTGTATGACAAGTTCGTAGTTGAAATGAAGTCACGAGGTTTTGAATATGCAAGTTAATCCTCTCGATGTACAAGTTGGTGGAGGTCACTACAAGGATTTGAAAATCCAACCTATCGAGTATATTCATGCAAACAGCCTTGGGTATTGTGAGGCTAACGTAGTCAAATACATTAGCCGTTGGAAATCTAAAGGCGGCTTGCAAGACCTCGAAAAGGTTAAACACTATGTTGACCTGTTGATTAAATTGGAAGGTTTGAAAGATGACAAATCGTAAAACACTCACAGAGGTGATGTTTGAAACCTCGTGCCCCTATAACAATCCATATCAAGGTGGTGATAAACGTGTTCTATTCGTTTGTTCAGCAGGTTTGCTACGCAGTGCTACAGCAGCTCGTATCTATGCCTCAAAGTATAACACTCGTGCTGCCGGCAGTGCTTACTACGCACTTGTACCAGTTAATGACGCATTGATGGCATGGGCCGATGAAATTGTGTTTGTCAACCAGCATAATAGAGATGAAGTTGATAAGAGATATGATTTGGAAGAACTAGGTCTTCAGAAGAAGATTGTAGTGCTAAATATTCCTGATGACTATGGTCATATGCATCCAGAGTTGATTGAATCGTTTAAGGAGCAATATGAAGATTTCTGATATTGAAGTATCGTTGGTTCACCATGTTGGTGATGATTTGGATGTTGTCAATGCAGCACGGGTGAGTTTTGATAAGGAGTCTTTAGAGTTTTCAGATCAAGACGGCAAGCTAATCCGATACCTGGCTAAACACAAACACCACTCTCCATTCAACCACTCATTCCTTTCCTTCCGTGTCAAAGCTCCGTTGTTCTGTGCCCGGCAATTGGTAAAACACAAGTTCTTACCGTGGAACGAAGTGAGTAGACGATATGTTGATTCTGAGCCTGAGTTCTACTTCCCCGAGTATTGGCGTAAGAAAGCTGCGAATGTAAAGCAGGGTAGCTCAGATGAGAATGCAGAGTATGTTGGTCATGATATTCGTGACGGATTGAAATTCAATATTGAGACATACAATCGAATGTTGGAATACGGAGTATGCCCTGAACAGGCCCGTATGGTGTTGCCTCAGAACATGATGGCCGAATGGCGATGGAGTGGTACATTGGGTGCATTCCTTGACATGCTGGTTCTACGTCTTGATCCACATACACAAAAGGAAAGTAGAGAAGTAGCATATAAGGTCTATAGGATTGTTAAGGACCTTTTCCCTGTATCTACTAAAGCATATCTAGGGGATTCCATTGAAAAAACATAATCATGCTTCTAATTGGAAAGGTAAGAAAGCTTCAAAAACATATAGGAGCTGGTCATCAATTGTTCAAAGATGTTGCAACCCTAACCATGCCCATTATAAATCCTATAATGGATTGTTAAGCGAGAGATGGAAGACATTTATCAATTTCCTTGAAGATATGGGCGAGCGCCCTGAAGGTATGAGCATCGATCGAGTAGACAACACCAAGGGGTATTATAAAGAAAACTGTAGGTGGGCAACATGTTCTCAGCAAGCGAGAAATCGTAAAAACTCGCTCCCTAGTGAAACTGTCTGTACGATAGTTAAGATGCATCTGCAGGGGTATCGACTAAAAGATATTTCAGAAGCAACTTGTCTTAACATTTCCAGAGTTAAGAATATTGTTTATAGAGGAGATTATCGTTGAGACATTTTGTAATCCCAGACGTACAGGCAAAGCCTGGACAAGACTTCACCTTCCTTCGCAAGATCGGTGAGTACCTCGTTGAGAAGAAGCCAGAAAAAATCATTTGTCTTGGTGACTTCGCTGATATGCCTTCTCTAAGCTCCTATGACGTTGGTAAGAAGGCGTTTGAGGGGCGTAGGTACACAAAGGATATCGAAGCCTCTCACAACGCTATGACGGCCCTCATGAGCCCCTTGTGGGAACATAATGCTAGAGCTAAGAAGAACAAGGAGAAGCAGTATCGTCCTGAACTTCACCTCACTCTTGGAAATCACGAGCAACGTATTGAAAGAGCAATAAATAGCGATGCAAAACTTGAAGGACTAATCTCTTATGCAGACCTCTCATACGAACTCTACGGATGGACGGTCTACCCGTTCTTGGATGTTGTGGTTATTGACGGAATTGCTTACAGTCACTACTTTGTATCTGGTCTTATGGGTCGCCCTGCTACTTCTGCTAATGCTCAACTGAATAAGACACATTGCGCATGTGTTTCAGGCCATCAACAAGGTCTTCAGATCGCAACTGGCAAAAGTGCCAAAGGTCATTTGATAACGAGTATTATTGCAGGGTCTTGCTATGAGCACGATGAATAGTACATGGGTCCTCAAGGAAATAACCATTGGAGGGGCGCTCTGATGCTTAATGATGTGCAACCTTCTGGTGAGTTTGATGTCATGCCTTTGTCGCTAAAGTATCTAAAGAACAGATGAGAAAAATTTGTACAAAATGTAAGACTGAGAAAGAAGAGGTTGAATTTACTAAATGTACTTTTACCAAGTCAGGCTTTCGCTCGTATTGTAAAACCTGTAATAATGAATACTACGCTAAACGTCGTATTGAAAAATACGAACAAGTGAGAGAGTACGAAAAGAAGTTCCATAAAGAAAGACGTTTGAAATACGAGTACGGTCTCACAGTTGATGACTTTAATAAAATGTTAGAGGATTCAGAAGGTAAATGTGCTATTTGTGAAAGAGAGTCCAAGCTAGTAATTGACCATTGCCACTCTTCGGGTAAAGTCAGAGGACTGTTGTGCCAGACCTGCAATAAAGGATTAGGATTGTTCTACGACAGTAGAGCCTACCTCAATAGAGCTATTCAATATCTCAAGGAGAATCAATGAATTTTAACGAATATCAGAATGCAGCGATGGGGTTTCGACTTGAAACAGCAACGCCTGTTTATGCTCTTCTGAATCTGGCTGCTGAAGCTGGTGAAGTGGCCGGCCTAGCAGCTAAAGCAGTACGGGACGGTCATCCTTTTGATTACCAACAGAGAATCAAGAAAGAGCTAGGTGACGTTCTGTGGCAGGTGGCTGCTGTGGCAATGGATAACGGATTTACATTGCAAGATATTGCAGACAGTAACATTGCAAAGCTGTCTGCTCGTAAGGAAAACAATACAATTCAAGGAAGTGGCGATAATCGATGAATAACAATAAAGAAGCATCTCTCCGTAGCCAACTGATCACACGAAGAACATATAACAGACCTCTCGATGATGAAGGCAAGCAGTTTGAGACGTTTGAACAGACTGTTGACCGTGTTATCGGGCACCAGGCTTGGCTGTGGAATCGTGCCGATCATGCAGGTGTTCAGCACGAAGAATTGCAAGAGCTTCGACAACTGATGTTGGAACGTAAAGTCCTTATGTCAGGCCGCACTCTCTGGCTTGGCGGTACAGAGGTGGCTAAACGACGTGAGGCTTCTCAATTTAACTGTAGCTTCACATGTGTCGAAACCGTCTATGATCTAGTAGATGTTCTGTGGCTGTTGATGCAAGGGTGCGGTGTTGGCTTCCGTCCTGTTGTCGGTCAACTAACAGGTTTCCAGAAGCCAATTAAAGAATTTAAAATTATCCGTTCAACCCGTACAACTAAGGGAGGCGATCAGAACAATGTCGAAACATTCGATCCCTCAACCGGGGTGTGGACAATCCGAGTTGGAGACTCAGCAGAAGCTTGGTCAAAGAGTATCGGTAAGCTGGCCTCTCATAAGTTTCCCGCCAATAAACTTGTTCTCGATCTATCCCAGATTAGACCAGCAGGTGAACGCCTTAAAGGCTATGGATGGATCTCTAGTGGAGACGCTGCCATTGCCAAAGCATATGCGGCAATTGTTGAAATCCTGAACAAGCGATCTGGTAGCCTGCTCACCCGTATCGACATCCTTGATGTTGTGAACTGGCTGGGTACTATTCTCTCCTCTCGTCGTAGTGCTGAGATTGCACTGTTTGAATACGGTGAGGATGAGTGGCAAGAGTTTGCAATTGCTAAGAACAACTGGTGGGTCGATAACATCCAACGTGCTCAGAGCAATAACAGTCTTCTGTTCAAGAATAAACCCTCTAAGGACGAGCTGACTCACATCTTTGATCTGATGATCGAGAGCGGTGGTTCAGAGCCTGGATTCATTAACGGGGAAGTCGCTACCCGTCGTGCTCCTTGGTTCAAGGGTGTTAATCCGTTAATTGCTAGCGGCCTGTAAGAGCAATCTTACTTGAATAATCAAGACTAAAACGGTGAAAGTCCAGAACGGACAATACCGTGCTATTCCGATATGGAGAGTGTAACGACTATGGATAAAAAAGAACTGACTAAGCTGGTTTCATATTTCATTATGGGTGACGGCGGTGCTTACATTGATAAGAAGAATGCCAAATTCATTATGAATATGAAGTCAGAGAATAAAGACTACATCGATTGGGTAGATAACGTGTTTAGTGAGTTCGTCGGTACTAAGCAGTACCAAAGAAAAGACTATAACACAGATGGCTGTACTCGTGCTCCTCAGATCCGTTTGGAGACCAATACACATCCGTTTATTACCACGATTCGTGATAGAATTTATACCGATGGATATAAGGGAATTGATCCACACGCTTTGAAGCTCCTAGATTGGGAGGCCATGGCAATCTTATACATGTGCGATGGAAGTCTACACGAAGACAAACCTAACGAAAATAAAGGTTTGAAAAATTCTTCTTGGAATCTGACATTGAATATGAAAAGGTTGTCATATGGAGACCAGTTGCTTCTTAAACAGGCTATTCGAGATCGACTCGGTGTGGAGTTCAATGTAAACCGCAACGGGAAATACTACTATCTCAGACTGCGTACAAAAGACGCAGAAAAGTTTTGTATAGGTGTCCTCCCTTATATGAAAGATAGTTTCAGTTATAAAATCCGCATGCTTGACCCCTCTATTGAGGGTGGTGAGATAGTCTGAGCTATGTGGGAACACATAGAGGTGGGCAGAAATGACCCACCCATGCAATATAATGCATGTAACAAAACTGGTGCCGAAATTCTGCTGGGTAACAAGAGCTTCTGTAACCTGACAGAAGTTGATGTGGCTAAGTTTAAGGGAGATAGTAATGGATTGCGAAGAGCGATTCACTTGGCAGCTAGAGCTAATTACCGACAAACCTGTGTCAACCTCCTTGATGGAATTCTGCAAGAAGCTTGGCATCTCAATAATGAATTTCTACGCCTGTGCGGGGTCGGTCTTACAGGGATCGTCCGTCGTCCCGACCTCAAGCCTTACGATTACGCTGAACTCCAAAGAGTCGCAACTTCTGGAGCTTACGGAATGGCTGATGAACTTGGACTTCCGCGCCCTAAGAATGTCACTACCGTTAAGCCATCTGGAACATTGTCGAAGGTCATGGATACTACCGAAGGTGTTCACAAACCACTCGGGAAGTACATTTTCAACAATGTTAACTTTGGAAAGTTTGATCCTCTCGTGCCGCTGTGTCGAGCAGCCGGCTACAAGGTGATCGACAACCCTAACGATCCTGACGCTGTTCTGATTACCTTCCCTGTTGAATGGTCAGATGTTCCGTTTGATCGTGTTGAACGAGATGGCAAGGTTCTAGAGGTTAATCTGGAATCAGCTGTATCTCAGTTGGAACGCTACAAGATGTTGATGCAGAATTGGTGTCAACAGAATGTGTCTGCAACGATTAGCTATTCTGCTGATGAAGCTCCAGCTATCGTTGACTGGCTGCTTGAGAATTGGGATGATTACGTTGGTGTGTCTTTCCTGTTCCGTGCTGACCCAACTAAGACAGCTAAGGATCTTGGATATTTGTACCTGCCTCAAGAGGTAGTTACCAAAGATGCTCATGATGAATATGTTGCTCGTATCCAGCCTATCAATCTGGAACAAGCTAACGATATTAACGCAGAGCTGGAAGATGACTGTCAATCCGGTCACTGTCCTATTCGGTAAGGAGAATAATGAAAGTAGTGTACTCTCAACCAAACTGTCCAGGGTGTGTAGCACTTAAGGAACAGTTTAAGAAAGACGGTGTTGAATTCATTGAAAAGGTTATCCATGTCGATATCCCTATTGATGTGTTCATGATGAAGTACCCAGGTGTTCGATCAGTACCATTCGTAGTCGATGAAGGCTGATAGATAAAAAAATAGCCCCTCCTAATTTAATAGGTAGGGGCTATTTCTATTTGTGCATCACTTAAATTCGGTCAAACCTTTATAGAATTCCGATCCTTTAGGAACATCAAGCTTCCCTTCCGCCTTCTTCTCAGCCAGCAATTCACAAACCTTCTCGATAACCGTCGTGTTTTCAAAAACAATAGTAGGTGACAGAGACGTGTCGTGATAAATCAGGGTAGTGATATCCCCGGAATCAATTGCAGCTCCGAGCTGGGACAGTACCAGTGAAGAGGTGGTACTGGTAACATTAGGCAGGGTCTCAGGAATGGTGAGGATGTTGTATCTAGACGGGTCGTTCAAGAGCCCAATAGGGGTTCTCTGCGTAGGTCGCAACGGGTCATCAGTAGTTCTGGCCAGTACAAATCCAAGCTCATCCCTCATCATATTCAAAACAGAATAGTCATCTCTATCCGTGATCCAATACTGACCGTTAGCAAAGACCCAGTGTTTAGAACCGAATTCCTGTCCCAGAGTGTTCTTAACAAACTCGCTGTTGAAAACCAAATCCTGCCTGACCTGTGACAAGGTTGTCAATTGAACCCCGATTCTATTCGTAGTGTGACAACACACTTCATGCCCTCTATCGATAGCATCGAAATACATTGCAGTTGTCATGTATTGAGATGTATTAGCCCAGTTGGCAGCACACGCCAAATTGACATGAAGCCCGTAAGCATCGAAAATTGGAAGAGCGTTTTTATAAAAACTCACAGGAACATCGTCTGCATAAATAAGCACTTGAGGGCGGGATTTAATACCTACACGAGGCGATCCGACATAAACCGTCGCATCTTTAGTCCCTGGTTGACGCACCCATCTAAGACGTACAGACTTAATAGCCTGAGCGGCTGGTGCGCCAGAATCGATAGCCCAGGCAGATGCTGGGATGTTAATCAAATGCCAGCCATCGCGTTTCTTATCTTCATTTCCAGTAGGGCCGACTCCCCAGGTAAATTTATATACGTCAGTGTAAGTGTCATCACCCATTGAAACGTAAACTTCGAAGCCCAACATAGCTTCATAGTTCTCAATAAACACTGGGAAGAACATCCCCACCATTGCCGGCTGCGCAGGTACATCCACAGGAATGGTGAATGCAATATTCCCGCCAGCCGTTTCATTAGAGAGCTTCCAAGTACGTTTACCTTGCCAAGTAACAGTGTTCGATACCGAGGCAGTCCCAGTTGCACCTGTTGGATCAGGTGGGTTTGCTACAGAAGTGTCAAATAGCAACTCACCAGGGTTAGATGTGTAGCTGTTAAGAGTTGGTTTCTTACTGAGATAGACAGGCTTACCGTTCCCATCGTACAAGACCCCATTCTGATCTACAAAAACAGAGCTGTCATATTTATTACCAAGGTTAAAACTTGGAAGAGATGTGCTACGCCGCCCATAAGATGCATCCACTCCACCCGGTCCAACATTATTATCGATAGGCATTATTTACCACCTTTCTTAGCAACTTTCTTAGCCACTGTCTTTTGTTTGTTTTCCATTGCGTAATATACTTGCTTGCCTTTAGCAGCACCGTATTCTTTCTTCATAGCTTTCATTTTCTTCTGATTAACTGGCATTACTTTTTACCTTTCTTGTAAGAAGCTGAGTGTTGATTTTTAGCTCTATTAGAAGACTTGTCCATCATCTTCAGATTTGACATCTTCTGATCTCCGGTCTTATGATTGCGATGGTCTACATCCTTACCATCTCCCTTACGAGCTTTACCAGCCTCTACCATCTTACGACGTGAAGCATTACGTTCAGCCCTACGCTTCTTTTGTTCAGGCTGTGCATTAAATGCGCGTTTCTTAACAGAAGCTTCTTTAGCGTTGCTTTTATATTGACCTTTTGCAGGCACGTTACTCTCCAATAGTTCTAGCAAATTCCTCCAGCAAAGCATTATAAGCCGGAGAACCTTTAGGGTGCTTCTTCAACTCTTTACGAATTGAATCCAAATTAGCCTTGATACGGATAGGTGTATTAGCGTCCTGTCCAGTACCACCGTTCAGCTCTGCTACATCAGCAGCCATAGCCTCTTCTGCTTTATTCCGTTTAACACCGGGAGGAGCAGCAGGGGCTTTTTTCGTTTCTTCCTTTGGCTGATCTGGAACAGGGAACTTACCTTCAAACATGATATGCTTAGATTTGTTGAAGTAAGCACCATAGTCCGTAGAACCTTCAATATGGGCTCCAATGATCACACCGTTAGAAAGGACATTGCTGAGTTGGTTCAGACGGCTAACTAGCATGGCTTGCTGTGCAGTATCAACTGGCATGTTCTTAGGAGTGAACACCATTCGATCACCTTGCCAGCTAATGTTGATCGCATCAAGAGGATCTACATTTGCATTACGCCGAAGATCAGGAACATCGAAATTCTCTACACCACCTCCTAGAACCGACGGTGTTGCCATCAAATCTCTAGGGCTAGGTTCTTTCTTATAAGATCCTTGAAGAATATCACCTAGTGCGTTAGTGACTGTGCTCTTATATTGCTTAAAGTTATCCTGAACAACACGAGTTAGAGTTTGAGCAACACTGACCGGGATCGGATTGTCACGCATGAACTTAGCAACGGTCTTGTCCATCAAGAACTCGTTCATATTCTTACGAGACTCAGGGGTCAGTTTCCCAAGCAGATATTGATCGGAGTATTGACCCATCAGACCCTTCATCTGACCATACACTTCAGTGTTTAGCTTCTTACGGTCACCTCCTGCCCCATCAACAGATTGCTTAATAGCGGTCTTTAGAGCGTCAAAAGCAGGTTTCTCATACTGAGGGATACCTACGATCTGTTCTTTCGTTGCAGAGTCGATTACAGGGCTTGTAGCGCCTGTTTCCTGAACACCCATCGCGCCCATCACCTTGACAATCTTAGGATCAAGTTTCAATAGGATATCAGGATGGCTCTTAAACATTTCCGAAGCAGCAGCTAGCTCAGGGATATCTGGATCACGAGACATGAATTTCAATTGGCCCTGAAGACGAATCTTCTTAACCTGGTCTTCTAAATCCTTCAATTGAGCCCCTGGCTTAAAGAACTCACGTCCGTTACTGTACATGCTTTCGAAGCTGGCCTTGAACGGGGCTGCGAGCTGCGGGTTAGCAGCAGAGGCTGCACTTAGGCTCATCTGAATGTTATTGTAGTAGTCGCCAGCCATTTTATTGGCTTCAATTTCACTAATACTGTTCTCTTTAACCCTGCGAGCCAAGTCGTACATATAAGCATTGAACGATTGCTCGTGTTTAGCAGCAAGGTCTACAACAAGACGCGTCCCTTCCTGTTTAACACGATAGTCGTATGCTTCTCGTTCGTTAGCATCCATCTTAGCACGATGGTTTTCGTTTTCTCTTAACTCCTGTTGTTGTTGCTGCAATCTCTCGGCAGCCCGTTGAGAATCAATCAGGAAGTCTTGTGTTTCACGAGAGACATTAGTATCGGCCCATGTTGCTACCTTGTCCAATTGAGAATTACGGCGCTTCTGTTCAGCTTGTGCTTCAGTCTCCTGCTCTTCAACAAGACCTCCCTTACGAAAGTTAACAACCTTCTGGAACTTGTCTACAAGATCACCGTGTGTACCAGCATACTTATTGTAGATGATTTGTTGTTGAGCCATCCACTTCGACCGATCCCCCGTCTGAAGACGCATCTGATCATTTTTAGTGAGTTCGGTTACAAACTCGTTGATGATCTGATTTTCTCCTTGATCTTTCTTCTTCTTAAGCATATCCGTAAACATGCTGTCAGCTCCTTGGAGCAAAGTAGAAATTGGTGATAGATCAATACCGCTTGCAGGTTCCTGAACGCCTTGTACAGGGTTTGCCCCAGCCCCTTGCGGGGCCGAGAGCTGTGTGGCCTCTGGGCCAAAATTGGCAGTTTGTGGACTAGCCATCAATACTCCTCACTATCAATATGTTGTTGTACACGCTTCATACGGTCAATATAGAGGTTCTTCTCTTCCTGGGTGAGGCTTGGATGCCTTTCAATGGATCGACGGATATCGTCCACATCTTGAACACCTGAGAGCTTCATCAGTCGCATATGCAAATTACGATCAGCACCTCGCATGTCCCGTTGCAGCCATTCAACTAGCTTCTTCTTAGCCCATGGATGGTTACGATAAGGAGCAAGCATGAAGTTTGCAGTACGCATACGGGACTCGATATCAGACATGCTATTTTCATTAACAGCGTTCATAATCTGAAGGGCTTGACGATAGCTCTTATAAAGATCATCTTCGTTAGCCTTAGTAGCTTGAGCAAGCTTCTTGCTTTCCTTGTAAATATCTGACAAGTCTTTAGAACCAAATCCAAAAGCCTGGGCAACAGCGTACATAGGAGGTAGTCCTGTTTCCTCTGCAATACCGATAGAGTTACGACGCTCCCCATATTCAACAATCAAAGCTGCCTTCTGTGCGTTGTTTAGCAACGGAAGGATCTTCAATGTTTCAGTCAGAGCTTCTTGCAAACCTACGGGGTTTGGTTGTTCATCAGTATCTTCACCAGTGAACATCTGCGACCACATACGAACTGCCTTTTGAATCCGACCGTTCTCTCCGAACATCGATCCGCCAGGGGTTTTGGTCATCATCTCATCTACACCGCCAGTTACGACAGCTTGATAGAGTTCGAACACCCCGTCAAGATTGTTAGGACTGAGGCTTGAGATATCAATTCCAGGAGCATCCTTACCATACTTGTCCTTTAGAATCATCTTATTCAAGGCATAGTTATAGAAACCATCAACCATGTCCTTTCGGATTTCTGGATCAGGAATCTCTTCCTCGACAAGACTGTTATAGATCAACGCACTAGGCACACCGAACGTAAACACATCCCATGCCAGCAAACGAAGACGTTGAGGCAAGGAAACCCCTCTGTTGGTGTATTGAAGCAGCATCTTATGTGGGGCTTGGACAAACTGAAGCATAGCTGACAAGGCTGTTTGGTTGTAAGGCATGTCCCCTGCTCTGCTCATGTTTCCTGAAAGATTTCTAGCTTGAGCCATAATCTCTTCTCGTACACGAACATCTGCAAGGTTCTTACCAGCAATCTTTGCTTCGTTGTAAACAACTGCCAAATGTGACAACAGGTTCAACTGTTCTGCGGTATCGAAACCAACACGTCTAGCTAGCTCAATTGGCATTTCAAGCTTACGAAGAACCTTGTTACTATGATCCATCGTATTCTCGATACTGCTCTTGACCAATACGTTCTGGTCAACAGTCGCCAACAAGTCAGACTCGTCAACTAGCTTAGTGAAATCACTCAGCTTGGCACCTTGTGGGTTTAGCCCTTGATTGAGCTTGTCCAATACAAACTGCGACACGTCCTTCATCGCACCAGGAATTGCTCTAGGAGCGTACATTGGTAGACGCGATACTTGGAACACTTGAACAACCCAATTTCGAAGGATGTTAGATCCTACCAACACGTTGAACACAGTCTTCTTGAAAGCACCCATTGGACTGATCTCACCAGCCTTAGAGAGAGCACGTTCTGTCCTACTAAACCCCTTCTTACCTACGATGATAGCAGCAGAGTTAAACATCTGTCTAACAGCTACATCGGCAGCGTTTAGATATCCATTCTCAAGATAGTTGATATGTTCCCATGCAGAGCGGGCATCAGCCATCTCGCTGGTTGACAGGATACCTTTCTTACCGATTCCGTCAACAGAACTTGGAAAGGAATACTTACCGAATTTATCCGCAGTCAGGAATTCCTTATACTGCTCAACGAACCTAGTCTTAGCATTCTCAAGCATCGAACGTCCGGCGATTCTACCAGAAATACTTCTAGCAGAGCGAACAGCAGAGTCTACTGGTCCGAGAACAAAATCACCATCTCCAAGAATAGCTGGTCCCTTAGAGGAATCGTTCAAAGGCTGTCCACGATGACGTTGATTGATCCGTCCCCCTTGAGAATGAATGTCAACATAGTCGTTACTTCCGATTTGCATGGCACGTTCATCACCACGAACTTCGTATTTGATGTTACCTACGATCGGTTGTCTGTTAGCCCAATTCTCAGCAGTTTTCCAGTCAGGACCAACTGCAACAGCTTCTCTACGAATAACTGTTTTACCGTCCGCTCCGTAAGTAACCTTATCGACAAACCTAGGAGCACGGTAGTACACAGAATAGTAGCCATCCAGCTTATTCAAAACCCCATCGCTTTCACGAATAGTACGGAGATAGGAAGAAGGGTTGTTGTCTACAAAGATGTGTGTGACAGTAGTCCCATTGATGTCAGTGGGCCTACGAAGCTCTGCAAGATAGCCGCCAGAGTTATTGATGTTAATCCGTTGGACATCATCAAACTTCTCGATATTTCCAGTCTTGGGATCGTAGAATTCATCAACCTCTTTCCACTGATTCGGTTGCAACTCTCGGGCTACAAATCGATCAGTTGGATGATCAAGTAGCTTCCAGTTATCCTGATTCAGAGTTCTAACAAAGTCAGAGTTCTCCATATAGTAAACTGTATCTTGGAACCTACGGAATTCACCGATAGTGTCAATTTCAAACTTGTTAAAACCTTCAGCAACCAAGTATGCGGGATTGTCCTTCCACTGATTAGCGTTAGCATCTTTCAGATATTTTTCAAGCTTTGCTTTACGAGCATCCGGCAGAGAATCGAACATGTCAGTAAACACTTTGATTTCAGAAGTCAACACCTTCATCAGACCAGAAGACTTTGCGTCGGCAATGTTAGCAGATGCGACATGTCGAGAAGTGAACATCGAAGCAACGTCTACAATGTTTCTTGTAAAAGAACCTGTATACTTATTGCCCATCAAGATAGGAACATTATCAAAAGCGTTCCATTTAACATCTTCCTTATCAACGATGCCTACATCATTCATCTTGGTTTCGTAGGGAAGTTTGAAACGGACGTAGTATTCACCCTCCACACCAGCAACATCCGAAACACTAACAGGTCGGTGGTTCATACCATCACGAGCCAGAATCTCAAAGTCGCCTTCTTTAGCTCCAAAGTCTCTGAGAGCATATCGAGCCTGCTCCAGGGCTCTTTCAGCAGTAAGGAAACCCCCTTCCTTAGTTCCGAACACAGCCGAAATGTTAGCGATGGCTCCCTCACGATTGATCACTACACCGCCCATGGCGTCGTTAGGATACAAGCCCTCAACTTGGAACATCTTATCTTTGATATTCTTATCGGCTCTTGCCAGCTCTTCCAAAGTGAAGTCCAAAGCCCCTGGCTTCATGCGACTCAAGATTTCTGGATTGACATCAAGATCACGGGCTAGATCAGGAACTTTAGTAGTAACAGCACCAGCTTCAGTAGTTACCTGTGGAAATACACTTGCTGCAATGGCGTCTACCTTAGGCGATCCATAAGCTGCTGTTGCCACTTCCCCAGATTCATCAAGAACCATAGCTGTGAAAAGAGAGCGAGCTTTGCTTGGATTAGCACTCCCAATGATATTGGCAGGAGAGATCGGATTATCATATCGAGATAGGTTGTTCCATTCGATTCTACTAATCTCATCGGACAAAGCGGTACGAACAGAACCAGCATTCTCTGGAACACCTTTGCTCAGAGCTGCAATCTTATCTTCCAACTCAGCAATTCGTTGCTGTGTCTTAGCAGCTCCGCTATTAGCTTTAATCTGCTGTTCGATACGATCCAGCTTTGCATTGTAGTCAGCAATCGAATCATCGATACGCTTTTGAGCTTCAGTACGAGCGTCCTTGGACGACATCCGTGGATTGGCCTTCTTGATACTGTCAGCCAGCTTCTTGACATCAGTGTCAGGAGCTTCAAGAGCTGCACGCTCTGCTTCCAAGTTTCGAATGTCACCTCGTCCAGCCAGATTCTGATCCTCCAACAGACGAGCCTTTTCAGCCTCTAGTGCTGACACCTCTGCTCTTTGACGAGCCATCGCTTGATCAGGAACTTGAGGAGGATTAGCAAGCAAGCTTTCATCAGGACGGCGATATTGTCTACCTACGCTCTTGGTGTCTACAACTGCGTTTCCTGCTTGTCCAGCAGGCTTCTCAGGAATAATAGAAGGTGTAGGAGTGCTTGGAAGTTTCGAAGCCAATTTAGAAGCACGTTCTGCTTGACGACTCTTCAACCAGAGCTTCCCAGCCTTGTATTCGGCTCGAATCCCAATCACATCCAGAAGAGGTGCTACGTTTTCGAGAATAACTCCTGGCTTCCCGGGCTCTGTTCCGCTAAGTACGTCTTGTAGCTTAGTTAGCTGGGCATAGTGGTTATCGCTGGGGAATAATACCCCTGCGTTGCTATACGCCTTGATTAGCTTTTCAGCAAGCTCTCGCTCTTTCTCAACCGGAATGTCAAAATACGCTTGTTGATCTTTTCCGCGAGCCGAGCCAGGAAGTGCGAGTGCTTTAATAACCCCCCACAGACCTTTACCTTCAGCCTTTGCAACCTGAGCTTGAATTACGTTATTTCCGAATGGGAGGATGTCAGTAGCTAGTAAATCAAAGAACGCTTTTCCTGATTCAGAATTAAGACCTGCTGCGTGGGCATTTAGCATCCCCTGAACATCTTGACGAGAACGGATCACTTCTTCCAAAGCGCCGATGGTGTTAACACGCACCATCTCTTCTTCTTCAGATTCCCCAGGAGAGTCGTCCATCAACCCTAGTTCAGCCAATCGTTGAGAGGTTTCAATTACAGGTTTCTTACTGGCTTCAATAGCCCTGCGCTTCTCCTCGAAAGAATATTCGGGAGAGGAAAGAATCGACATCAAACCCTTGGTAGTATCTGACTTGATCCCTTCGTGATATTCAGAGTAGATCCGTGTCTGTTCCAGTCTACTATCTTTAACAGCTTGTACTGCCGATTCATAGTTCTCTACAACATCCCCTTTCGACATAAGAGCGAGGGCAGCAGCACGCTGTTTAATTGCAGAGATGGGGGTCATGTTGGCAGGTTTAGAAGGGGTCAATTCTGACATGATGTCAGGAACCTTCCCCCCACCGCCAAGTTCATTGTAGAGATCGTCCATTTATTTGGGTTCCATTTATTTTTCGATTTTTGTAGAAAACAGGGAACCTGCTTTCTCCAGAACAGGTACAGCTTGAAATGCCAAACTAGACACTTGAGCACCTATCTGAGCATTTGCATCTGCTTGATTAGCTGCCGATGTAAAATTAGCAGCGTTCTGAGAGAACAAACTAATGTCGTATGCAGAGTTCAACGCAGCCCTGTTTAATCCAAGATTAGATGATAGAGTTGTTGATAGTCCGCCTAGAGCGCCTACCTCTCCAGAAGACCAAGCAGTGCCCGTTGCTTGTGCGGAAGCCAGAATCTTAGATCGTCGAATGCGTTCCTCTCTTAACTGTTTCCGTCTCTCTTGAGAAGCGGCTGCCTCGTTTTGAGCACGCTGTTCCGATTGGATTTTACGTTGCTCATTTGCAGCTTTCTTCCGTTCCTTCTTTGCTTCTTGTTGCTGCTGAATTGAGTAGGCTGTTCCTACAACGGCAGCCCCTACTGCTGCGGCGACAATGCACATACGCGTTTCTCCATTATAACGTCATCAGGGGCGTATCCAAGAGTTTTGAGAATCTCGAATAGCTTACCCATCGGACTGATTGGCCAGCCAATTACAACCACACCTCTACTACGGAAACCACCTTCCATCTCACGAATCAGACGCTTGATGGAAGTACGATACTTAGGTTCTATGTAGAACAAATCGACATTGACGCATGGAACGACTTCATGGTGCAAACTATTGTAAAAGATGCAGAAGGAAAAACCCACCGCTTCTCCATCCTCAGTACGCAACACGTAGGCAGATAGCTGACCGTTATTCTGCATATTCAAATAAGCAGTTCGGTTAGGCTTGATCTTCAGCCCACGTTCACCATGAAACGAACAAGTGTCCTTTTTGATTTCACTGCACTCATCCCAGAGTTTTTGACCCATTGGCATCAGTTCGTCAAACAATTCTTGTGTAAGCGTCTCTACGCTAATTGTGAGTTTATTGCTCATTCATATCTTCCTTAAATCTTTGCATTACCATCGATTGCGAGATTCCATCCAATGATGTGGCAGTCATAAAAAGGCTCCGTTTCAAAATAGATAGATAGAGAGCGACCTTGACCTCTAATCATGTTCTTGCTTGTAATAACATCGAAGTTGATTTGCTCGCTAGGTTTTGGATTACGGAAAACTTGTTTCAAGGCGCTCCATTTGTTAGAACTACTGTTCACCCCCCAATCCCATTTGGTTCTAGACAGGCAAGAGCTTGGATTGCCAAAAACACCTGGTACACCTGTACCGTATGCTGTCTGTCTGAAGTGCAAAGTGAGATATTGGATTTGTTTACTAATAGATGAATCCCCTGAAGTAACCGCCCCTGTAGAACATTTTGCTAGGGCATCAGAACCTTCTCCGTCGAATGATTGGAAATCTCTATAGCTTTGGTTTCTGTAGTATCCAAAAGTGTATTTATTTCCAACTTTAATCAAATACTTAACTGAAGCAATAGCACCGCTGACGGATTGAGAATCTACAACAACTGAATCAGTATTAACAAGTACAGGCTCTGTTCCGCTAAAAACTTCGTCACTTTCATCAACTCTATCGAACGGTGTTGTTGTAAAAACACCAACAACTGAAATAGACGGGTCGGGATAACTAATCTTAAACGGATAGATGCAGCTTAGAGTCGTATCAAGAATCAACTCTCCAGTAGCCCCGTCAGAAGATGTATACAACCATCTAATAGACCCGTTAAAGCTGTCGTGAATCCCCGCAACAGTCACACGGGATTCAATAGGGATGTCCTGATAGAAAGAGTCAATAACTCCTTTTGTTACGCTTGCAACTTCAGTGTCTCCAAGTTGGTTCTTAGCCGCTACATAAATACCATCTTCACCCCAGAAGAAAACTCTTCCCTTTTCTTCTACAATAGAAGATACAGATACACATCCAAAAGAAGAGATTCTATCTACTCTATAATTAGTAGCCGAAAACCCATAATCAGATCCGCCAGTTATCGACCAAACTCCGTTAGAACAGATTACAATCAGGCTTGGTCCGATAGGGATCATTCCCATAATCGTCTCTGCACCAGACAGTCGAATAAATCCCCCATCTGTTTCTAGCAGATCGCTGCTATCTCGAGATGTAGGGTCCCCCTCTTGATAACATTTGAAAATGTCATCCCCACTCTTAACGAGTTGAGAGAAGAATACGTGATTGGTTAGATTAGGTGACCTAGAATCTCCTCCGATAGTCTCACCTGAGAAGCCGCCATAGAAAACTCTACCAGCAAACTCGGTAAGGCATGAAGCACCTCCATCTGTGTAATCAGGACGTGTCGGCATGATAAACGAATGAACAATGCCGCCGTTACGACTGCTGTTATCTAGAACAGCTTGATTTCTAGAAGCGCCCCTTTTGATAACATCGATGATAAAGAAGCCCTTTGCCGCTGCTGAACTCGTTCCGTACAAATCACGAGACATCTCGGAATAGTAGCCTTCTGTTGGAATCTCAGAGCTATTTGGTTTATACTGAAGACCTGACCACACCTGTTCAGAATTAGAAGGGTACTTATTGCCGTTACCTGAACGGTACATTGCAATAGTGTCAGTTTGAGTACCAGATGTTCCAGCTGATTTAGGAGTACCCCACGATTGGTTCAAGAGATTATAGACATGCTCACCAGTGGCCGTAGTATCTCGATATAGCGGGTCGTTTTCGTATTTAGATCCGATAGATCCTGTGCATTCCAACCCCCATAGATCCCTCGTCTTCAGTTTACCGTAGTTAACGGTGAACACTCCCGAAACATATTCTACAGTTGCGATAGATTCGATACCAGCTACGACTACCAGACGCCCGTCTACAGAAGTCAAACTGTATCTAACATCTTTAGGGAAATCAATTAGAGATACTGATCCAAGAACTCCAGAACTTGACAGAGGGCTTACATCACTATTGAAAAACATCAAGGAGTTGTCGAACTGAACAACAAGAACTGTAAAACCGGAAATACCTGCTGCATTAGACCAACTGAAAGTAACAGGATTAGGAGGGGTAATTGCATTAGCTTCTACCGGAGGGTCGAATAGAACGAATGATTGTTCAAAATCCATACCCAACCGACGACGGATAGATCCATCCTTGTTTAGTTCAAAATTTTCAATGTCTGGTGATGCATTTGGAGGGTAGTTTAGCTCGCTAGCTTCTGTTACCAACCCTCCAATAAAGTTATTGACTTCCGCCTTTGCCGCGTTCTTTGGCATTGTCTCTATCCTTTGATTCTAGATATTTATCGATATCTGTCTTAGCTAAGCTTCGCTTTGTATACAGACCTTCGAGGATGTTGGGGATTTTTCCGCCCCTCCCCTCTACAGAAACAGAATAGAGATTCGGAGCCAGTTTTGATTGATTTATCAAATAGCCTTTATAGTTCATTTATCGTTTCCGACCGTAATTAGGATATGCAACTCCGCCGTGGGCTCTCCAAGCTTTTCTTGACAACCACCGTTGCTGTAGAACAGACCTTTTCTCTTCTTTCTCATTGGCCATTTGCTTAAGATCATAGAAAGCTGTACTCTTTACTTCAGCAATCAAAGCTGGAAAGGCTTCAGCAGGGAGGTTGGGAATTGCTTCATTGCTTCGAACAAACAACGGAATTACATAAGCGGTGCAAGCTGTCTTACTCTTTTTCAAAGTAGTGTCAAGATTTGAATCGAATGCATCAAAGACCATGTGTTCATCGTCAAATGAAGTCCAGAATTCAGGGGCTTTATCGTTAAAGATCATGATCTTAACACCGCTGAAATCAGTAACAGAGGTTACATTGTCTTTGTTCTCGTCTCGATTAGAAACATATCTCAAGAAACTCTCAGGGTCCTTGTATTTAATTTCTCTATACTGCGTACTATCTGACACATTCTTACGAACATCATAAGACACACTAACCAACTCCTTAAGACGCTCTGGCATCTTAAAATAGGTTGGCTTACTAACGTCGGAAAGAGATTCTAGCTGGACTAGGTTTTTGGTATGAGGCCAGTTTCTATTGGCGATCATAGATTCAAATACTGACCGAACAATAGAGGCTACTGTTTGAGACTCTACGGTATCGTCGATGTCATTTACCTCGTCCGAAACCATGTCGCTCAATACCTCTTGAACAATTTCAAGCAGTGTCTTCTTAGCCATTTGTAATCACCCTGATATACCACCCATTTACTTTGACACTTGCCCCTGTTGATTCATTAGATGCTAGAAATCTAGCCAATCCATTCTTAGTATCGTTGTTTCCAATATAGAAGGAGTGAAATGCTACAACACGGAACGTGCCTGCAGATTTGAAGTAGACGGAATCGAAAGGTATTTCATAAGGGTTCGTTCCGATGCCTAGTTCAGCATTGAGAGTTAGGACGTTATTTATGGAGGTTGTTGTTATTTCACAATCAGTCCGAATATCCACAGTATCTCCAATTTTCAAATCGGAGAAATCAAAATAACCTGTAGAAGTGTTGTAGATGCTTACACCAGGAAGTCCATATGTAGTATTGGTATCTGTACCTAGGCCGTTATTTGTCAGTTGATATTCTGTGTTAGCTGAAGACAGAAGGATTGGGGAAGACTGCGTTGCAGTGTCTGCATAGTCCCAAAAACCCATCTTAGCTTTTGTAAAATCTGGTGTCCAAGGAGAAGATGTTCCATCTCCATTAAATCGGAGCAACTGGCCGACGCCAGCGCCTGCTGCCCCTTTCACCTCATGCAACTGTGCATCTGGAATACTTTTATGTTGGATAGCCATAAGCCCTCACAAAAAGAAAAAGGGAGCCTCCTTTTGAGAAGCCCCCTTTTAGTTTAGACCTTCGTCTTGTTGAAGAAAGTCAGAATCAGCGTGGCCTTACCCAGAGTGCTGTCAACGGTAGGAGAGGTCCCTCCCAAAGCCTTAGTAACCTTCTCAGCAGCGGTCGTAGCAGAAGTAGTGGCCCATGTGCCAGCTCCAGTGGAGCTAGGCGTCTTGGTTCCAATTGCTTCAAGCTCTGTCTTAGACAGAACAATGCCGTTAGTAGCTGGAGTAGTTCCTCCAAAAATAACCGTTGGAGAGGTACCTCCGAGAGAGAAAGCTTCATCGACTCGAAGCACAGCCCCCTTAAGCTTGGCACCCTTCGGAATCACAACCGGAGGAAGGAACCCGCTGTTAAGACTTTCACCAGTAAAAGCGATACTGTAGTCACGAGTAGATCCATCAGTAGTTTCAGATCCAACAGTTCCACCAGTGCTACGCTTGCCATAGGACGAAAAGACATTCAGTCCAGTCTTGTTTTCAAAACTCATATGATTACCTTTCTAATTACGAGTTAGTAGCAGAGGTAATCACGACACCCAGGGTGTCAACACGCTGAGTACCGAAGCCCCAACGAGCCGAGGTGACATATTCATCACGACGCAGATCCTTGTTACGCTCGCCTTCCACCTTGGGCATACGACGCCATGCAGCCATGATGGGCTTGGTGTTGTCATCTGCAACGCACATGAAGATGTTGGCAACAGCATTCGACACAGAGGTCGTACCGTCACTAAAGGTGCCAGTAGGCAGTCGGTTGGAGGTGATGATATTCCATCCGTACAGGTTCATAATGAAGCTGTGTTCACGGGCAAAACCATTCTGGAGAATGTTCTCACCGAACGGGGTTACATCACGACCGAAGTTGATCGTCTTGTCAAAAGTAGCAGCAACCACAGGGTCAACAATAGCCACACGTCCACCAACAGGCACGTTAGCCTTGTCGAATGCCAGCTTCATCGAAATCAGATGATTCAGAGAGATGACGTTGTTGGTTTCAGCAGAAGCAATACGGTGGGCAAAGCCGTTGATCGTATTTGCGTTAGCGTTAGTTTGAGAGCTGTTGCACTTAGCCAGGAAGCGGGTTTCAAAGGTTTCCTGGATAGCGCGGGTCGATTCTTGCGAACGAGCCGACATCAGGGCTTCCACTTGAGCACCGTCTTCACGAAGTTCATCGGTGACATACCAAGCATCACCAACATAGTCAGTGATCGTCAGCGTCACTTCACCCGATTCAATCGGGGTATAGTCGAACGGAACTTCTTCAGCACCGTCCTGGATTGTTACGGTGCCTACGGTTTTGATGTTTAGGGTGGAACCCGAACCGAAATCACTCACATTACGGTAGAACTGACCAGGCAGCAGACCGTCTTGCAGGTTACGAAGAATGAAGCTAGAATACTGTTCTGCTTCGATAAAAGCTGTGCTGTTAGCACGGTTTTGAGACATTGTTTATATCCTTATCCGAAATACTTAAAGTATACCTTTGGATCGGTTAGATCGTGAACTGTCTTGCCTTGTGCATGAAGTTCTTCAACCATTTTACGAGCACGTTCGCTTTCTTCTCTAACTTGTAGCGTTGTTGCACCGATGATGACTGGATCTTTGTTTCGACCAATAAAGGTGTCTTGATTGGGAGTAACTCCCGCAGTGTTAATGGCCGTAGCTTGAGTAGATTGTCTGCTGTTCTGATTTGGCACGACGGTTTCTTGAATACCCAAGAGGCTCAAAACGGCCTTGGGACGGCTGGCAGCGAGTTGATTAAACTCAGCCACAGTCATTCCAAGTTCCGCAGCTTTACCGTAGAAGACTTCTTCAGCCTTTTCACCAAACTTCGAAGCAACGGTACTAACAACCAACTTGGTGTTCTGCTCCGCAGTTTCTTGCGCTTTGACTTTGGTAATGCTACGAGTAACGAGATCCTCAATAACCGTTGGATCGACAGCAGGTGCGCTGGTGGGCGTACTCTGTGAACTCAGCAGTTTAGACACCGTAGATTCCAACTCAGCGACCTTAGCAGCTTGCTTACGGGCTTCTTCAAGCTCCATCTCCAACCTGCGCTTCTCATCACTGAGAGTCGGGATGTATGCTTGAGAATGCTGCAAAGCTTTCAGTGCATCGTCCAGAGTTTTGTACTTCGGCTCGCCCTTCTCATTCTTAATCGACTGAAGCATGGTGGCTACAGGATCAGCAGGAGGGGTTTGAGGGTTATTGCTTGCAGGGGTAACCTGCTGATTGTTATTCTGTTCGAACAACGAATTTGTCTGGTCTGACATTCGTGTTATAGTCCTTTAATGTGGAGCGGGATCAGGGAATCGAACCCTGTATAGGCAGCTTGGAAGGATGCTGAACTACCATTGTTCATATCCCGCAATGTATATATCCTGAAGGTTCGTTCATTTCATTCACTCACTCTTCAGTATTTCTTATTCATTCCTCACTCTATCCATAAGGTTCGTTCGCTTCGCTCACTCACGCTTATGTAGCTTACATAGCTAAGACCTCAGATTTCGTCTTTTTTGGACATCAAGAGTGAAATAAATTCATTTATCGCTCTTTCGTATCCATTATAATCTGCTTGCATGTAAGCCCAAGATGGAGAATTGTAAGAGTCTTTAGAGATACATTCTGAACGGAGGGACTCCTTCTTGCCGTTTAACACGTCAATCAGGCGTTCCCGTAGAGCCACTGACCCAATGAACTCCGTTCGTACCTCTTTCGTCTTTTGAGGATCAAGTCCTGCTGTTAATGCTGTTTTCATTCTAGAACAGGTGCTTGTTGTTGCATCATCATTTCTTCTTGAGCTTGTCCTGCAACTTGTTGCGTTTCCATCTGCTCAAAAATGGCCACATTAGGTTGAATGAGAGAAAACCGATTAAGACCAAAGACATCTTCAACAAGACTAGCAAGTGATTTAACGCTGACATGTGGGCTGATCTGTTGCCAGATAGGTGTGTTAGCAAGCTGCGTAATGTTCTGAACAAGCTGTGCTTGAGCAGCAAAATGTCGAGCCCCAATTGGTCGAATAACCCCGCTAGCTGTAATGTCTTCCTTCTTGATGTCCATGAACAATGTAACACCAAGGTCGTTATCCAGAACCCTAATAACATCAGATGCGTCAAGAGTTCTTCGTCCTACTTCCAACATTGCGTTCAGAAGAGGCTCCAGGAGTTCTGTCTCAAAGGTAGAGATTTTCTCTTGGAAGATACGGGAAGCAGCGTTCTGCAATTGTTGCACTTCGAAAGCAGTCTTCTCACCAGCAGATCGAATACCCATAGCCTCTCTAGGAGCCCCTGCAAACTGTTCCATTCGCATTTCTAGACGGTCGATGGAGTTCTCTGCCTGCAACACCCATTGAGCGTTTCTAGCGAGTTCTGTGACATCTCCGTTCTCGTCAATGTGAATCTCTTCTCCAGGGCCGTATCGGAACTCTTCAACCTCACCCTTGATAACAAGAGGCGGGTGGATTCCCAAGTCCATTGCGTCAGCCTTGGCGTTCTCCAAATGGTCGATTCGATACTGCATTCCAACCAGGTTCTCAAGAGGTCCCTGCGCCCATAGGTTGTCTGGACGAAGACGCCATCCGACATGGTAAATAGGGGCCGAGCCAAACCAGCTATTGATTGGCCGATCCTGAATCTTCCACATGCGGTCAACAACTACGATCTCTCTACCCTTGCTAAGTTCACCAGTTTTGGCGTCGTGAGTGTCACCATAGAAGGTTAGGAACTCAACATAGCCGCTTTGCAGGTACTCTTGCATATTTCCAAAACCATCAATTAGAATTCCTTCCTGCTTATGGAAATCATCGAGACCGTATGCGTTCATATGTCCACAGATTTTACTGCGATTCTTGAGAGCCTCTTGTAGCCATGTATTCTGAGGATCTTCTTCAGCCATGATCGCAAGTTCGCCAATTGTACGGATGGTTCTAACGATTTTGAAGCTATCCTTGAACGATGTTGCTAGAGGGTTGAATACGATGTCGTATGGACTAATTCGTCTAGCAACAGGGCCGACATATCCTGCTACGCGCTCTTCACCATCCATTCGGAATTCTGAAATGTAGTCTGCGGTAGCAAAAGCATTTCCATAATCGATGTAGTCGTATAGAAGTTGGCTTAGAACACGCTTAAAACCGCCTTCACGGCATTTATTTCCAATGTATGCCTCAATGGTACTGGCCTTCTCTTTCGAAGCGTCCTTGAGCGTATACGCCTCCCATTTCAACCATTGGTCATTAGGAAAGAGAGCACTGATATAGTTGGAATGGAGATTGTCTCGAATCTGACAAAGCTTTGGAAGAGTTGTAGAGTTCTTCCATGGAAGACTTTTATTTGAAGTAGTAGTAGTATCTGTTGCAAAGACATAATTGCGTTGTTCTTTCCACCGTTCAATCTGTTCTTGACGTTGAGAGTTATATCGATCCCAAGTGTTTGCAATAAACTTTGCAATATCTTGCCGACCGAATTCGTTAATCTGAAGAGGTTTCTTAGCCATCCTGTTCCTTACTTAAATTTAATACCACCGAATCGGGAGTTGAATTGCAACACATTCGAGGTTGAATCTTGTTCTCTAGTTCTTTTTGGTTTGATTGCAATTTCAACTGCACAGGCAAGTGCATCTTTAATGTCATCATGTGCAGGACGGGCCATTACAAGCTCTTCTTCCAAAACATCTGTATAGCCTCCTTTGAAATGCCATATTGACATGTTGTCATATCGATGCTCCAATGCTGCTGCAATCCGTTCTGCTTTACTACCTTCTTGACGAGTGGGACGATATTCATCGATAGAAATAGAAAGACCATCTTCACGAACTTTGTCTTTCAAATCTCTCACAATAATGCTTTGAGCGACTGTAACTTCTGCTCTAAGCTTTTTAAAACCCCACTTGGAATGTAATTGAGCAATATGAGTAAAATACTCACTGATCTTATCGCTCTTGAAGCAATCGATGTCCAGGATATAGATGAAACCTTCTTCATCAATACCGATAACCACGATCGCTGTATTGTCACTCTTTTTACTCAAGCTGAATGCGAAGTCAATAGCGGCATAGACATTTAGGCGTTTACCTTTGAAATACCAGCTTCCGCCTTCTTGTTTTAGAAACTTCCTATCGTAGTATTGGAACTTCTCCCGATTGATACGATTAGAACCTGGATCATTTGGATCGTTGTAGTACTGAGCGTAGAACTGAACACGGTCTTCATATTGAGCACGGATCTTAGCAAGAACCTGCGGACCAAATCCGAAAGCCTTTCCATCAGAGGGTCTAATAGCTCTAGGCCAAATGAACAAACCGTCACGCTCGACAGCATACTCTTTGATATCCCAAACAGGTGCTCTGTCAATGACATTTTCTTCATCATCGAAGATATCGTATTCCTGTCCCTTCCAAGTTGCGTAGATGTCTGAAGGGTGGTAACGTGTTCCGCAAGCCATCGTAAACCCGCCAGCATTCAGAATAGACGTAAACTGAGAAGCTTTCTTGGAGACGCTTTCTCGACCGTCTTCCGTGTATGCGTTCTCAGGGACAACCAAGTCATCTGGAATTAGAATGTCAGCGTGCCACCCTGTTGTGTTAGTTGTCAACCCCGCAGTAGCAATTGTAGGATCTCTCACACCTTCTTGTTTACGCTTTGGATGGTCGATGGAAATAGCTGTTTGTGACCATTTTTCACGCTTCCCCTCATTAGGATGTACATACTCAGGAAAATAACGTGAATACGGAGAGCTAGTCAGAATATTCTTAATTGCGTACAATTGAGTTTCTGCAAGACCTGATGTAGCAGAGACATAGAGAATAGTCACTTCGGGGTGACGTGTAATTATCCAAGAAGCCCACGTTGCAACCATGTGACTCTTCAGGTGAGCACGGGGGAGCATGATTAGTTTATTCGTGGCATTGGTATTACCCTGACCAAAGAGAGTATACTCTTGCATCCACTGAAAGACTTCCTTGTGGATGTCTCCGTACATGTAACCAGGGTTCACCAAACGTGCAAAAAAGAAGAGGTCTTGGAGTGCAGTTTCTCTAATCTGCTTTGCCTCTTCCGGCATCTTATCAAGCTTTAATTTAGCCTCTGCAATCCATTTATCTTCTACAGTCATTACTTACCCTTTTCTACCCACTTCTTACTCATAGGGGGTCGAGTTTCCTTCTTAGGACCATAAGCAAAATCTGCTTGTGACATCTTAGCTTTTGGTTTACTAACTTTTTCTTCAGATCGTGGCTGAAGTCCAGCTTTTTCTTCACGATCCTTGTTTGTACGTCTAAAGATATCCATAATCACCCCTGTTTTTGGAACAGTCGTACAACATCATCGCTATATTCGTCAGCGAGAGCTGCTTGAACTCGTTTCTCATGTTCAACATCAGCCTTACTTGGGCGTCCAGCACCCTTGTTAGACCATCCACGATCTGCAAACCACTTAGCAGCTTGATAATTACCTCCATGTGCGGAGGTTAGCATCATCTTAACAGCCTTGGAACGGAGTTTGTACTCCAATTCTGCGCGCCATTCATCAATGTGCTTTGCAATCTGCTTATTTTCACACAATCTTAGCCAGTGTTTCCACCCGAGTAGGTGGAGATTAGCAAATTCATACTCCGTAGGGTCTTCACATTCAATGTAGAGACGCTTCAGAGAGTGGTACACCTTACCGTTATACTCGTAATCAAAGTCTTTGAGAGTATAGACAGCAAAATCAGTGTATCCAATCTCTAGAAATAGCGACTGTGTAAGTGGCTTGCCGTGACCATCCACTAGCAAGCTCTTTTCAATCATTTCTTTTCAACCCATTTCTTAGACATAGGAGGACGGCTTGGGCTATCCGCTACCTCTCTGGCATTCATAGGTTTTTTCTCCAATTTCATATAGGGTTTAGGGTTTCGCTCTGTATAGACAGGTGGTCCACCGTCGCCAAGATCAACACCAACTTTGCCTGAAAACTTACGTGGATTATTTTTATCTTGTGCCATTATTTAATTTCTCCTAATTTCAATCTTGCTTCTTCGTATCGT
>JRYE01000220.1_pt1 | contig 46331 bp, 35 predicted proteins | sample 235321 | NCBI WGS metagenome assembly JRYE01 (sample SAMN03074214, study PRJNA261473) | activated sludge metagenome | biome: Common Effluent Treatment Plant; feature: Wastewater; material: Activated sludge; isolation source: activated biomass in a lab-scale reactor treating industrial wastewater at... | reverse complement strand
GCATCCCGCCAGTCCTTGGCCAATACTTCACCGAGCTTGGTTTCGCCGGTGCGATACGATACCATCGAACTAAGCTCATCAGCTTTAAGCGCTCGGAAGCGGAAGTTGGAGGTGCTCATGTTTTACTTATCCATTCCCGAAAATCCCTTTCGGCTCCAGTCTGTTCCACCTTCCGGCCTGCAGGCCCCAAGGTCATTGCGATGGGTTTGTCCTGATTGCAATTGGAAGAGGTCACTTCCGGATAAATTTCTTCCTGTGGTCTTGCTTGGTGTGGAACACGCGCATGACAACCACTTCCCGATCCAATGGGCGATAGACCACTACATACGGGAACCGCTTCACCCGGGCCTGCCTGAATTCACTGTAGATCTTGGGATGGCGACGGGGGTTGGATGCAATGCCTCCCAAGCACCGTTGCAACTCCAACAGAAACTGCCCGCCCAATCCTTCGCGCTTGGCTGCGTACCACTGAACGGCATTATGGACATCCTTTCGGGCCCTTGCCCGGAAGACCAGCTCATGCCCCATTGCCGATGCCGCCTCGTGCGTGGGCTTTCACCTCCGCCCAAGTGTAGTTCTTCCCTTTACCCTTCACAAAGTCTGCGAGATCTGCATCCAATTCCGATCTCTGCGCAGGGGTCAACGTGAATGAACCTTCGCCACCCATCAGCTGGTCCACCGTGCGCAGTTGGTCTTCATCATCGCAATCGAGTATGCGCTTCGCCAATGCCAGCTTTAGCTCAGTGAGGTTCTTCATGGTTCATCAAAGGTAAGTCCGGCATGGCGGTTGTGCGGCCGTACAGCGGCATCCGCACAGGCTTGGCAGGAATAGCCCTATTCCACCTCCCATCCTCCCAATTTCAACCAAAACCGCACCAGCTCGCGCTTGTGCAGCGGAATGTCCCAATCACCATCATACCGGATGAAAGTGGGCACCAGTTCCCCGTTCATCACGGTGTTGTCCACTTGGATACTGATGTCGAAGTCCAAGATCAGGGAGGCATGCGCTATGCGGTATTCCCGCGCGATCACTTGCATCGTTTGCTGATCGAACCAAGTGCGCATGCGCTTGATCACCGTGGCATCCTCATCCGCCCGCTTTCCGTTCAGGCTGTCCTTGGCCGCTGCGCTGAATTGCCAACAGGGCCGCCCATTGCGGTGTTCCTGGGCAATGGTGAAGTTGTAGAGCGTTGCCATGTGCGGATCGAAGAGCGCGAGCTTGTCGCCGATGAAGGGCACGCTGGCGATCTCCTGTCCGGGGTTGAACATGAACTGCTTCAGTTCATCCTTGTACTTTTCAATGCGCCCCTTGCCTCCCCTTCCCCGCTCATACGCAGCGATGCTGTTGTCCGCGCGCCACGTGCCCCTTGGCCAGAAGAGGTCTTCGTACAGTTCAGCGGTGAGGTACCGTATTTTCCCGCCGCGATTCCGCAGGTTGCCACTTTCCGCGCTGCTGTCCACGCGCAGTTCCGCCATGGCCCCGGCCCTTGCCAAGTGCCCTTTGCGGTACAGCGTGGCCTTTTCCTTTTCACCCTTGTTGCGCACGGCGAGGCTGCTCTCCACGGCATGCGGCCAGTAGCGCATGTTCAGGAAGGCGTGCAGAAAGCTGGTGTCCGCCTTTACTTGCTGCACGAAGCCTTCCAGGTCCAGCCCTTCAGCGCGGCCGTGGATCACCACGGCGCCGAGCTGGTACACGTTGGAAATGGTGTCCCCATCAACCTGCGCTTGCAATTCGGCGCATGGCATTGCCGCAAGCATGGCCACTGCAAGGAGCGTTCGTTCCATCAGTGCTGGCGCGTGGGCCCCAGGCTGGTGTAGAGCTGGTACTTCTTCTTCACATACACGAGGAAATCATACTGCGAGAGACCCTTCAGCACTTCCTCCGGCACGTTGCAGAAGTCGATGAAATCATCGAAGCTCTCATCGCTGAGGTTGATGATGCCGTAATCCACATACTGCTGCAACAATTCCTTGAGCAGCTCGCGCATGCGGTCCTCGTTCTCCATCTGGGCCACCATCCTCCTGCTGCGCTCGCGTTTGCTGAAGGATTGGTAGAGGAAGGTGATCGGGCTTTCGAAGGCGTTGATGCCAGTTTCCCGGTAGTCTTTTTCGCTGTACCCGAGCTTTTCAATGTCGGACTGGATCTGCTTCAGGGTGCGTTTGGGCAGGATGGCCACGGGTTGCAGGTCGATGCTCCACGGGCGCAGGGTGATCTTCAGTGTCAGCAGCTCCTCATCCGGGAACTCCCCCAACGGCAGTGTGCGTGTCACATAGCCGCCTGCACCGATCAGCAGGGTGTCATTGCGCTGGGCCCGTACGGTGAAGCTGCCATCGGCATTGCCGAACGTGCCTGTGCGGATGCGGCGGTTCACGATCATCAGGTCGTAGAACGTCTTTTCACCATCGCCGCCGGTCACTCGGCCCTTCACGGTCACCTCGCTTTGGGCTACGGCCGTGGTGGCTATGAGCAGAAGGGGGAGGATGATCAACCGGTTTCGCATGCGGGGCCGAAATTACTGTGTCCATGCCGCGGCCGGAAGGCCGCACCTTCACGCCAGGGATATGCAACCAGCTTCGGCGAAGAACGTGCCGAACCATTCGTGGGCCGGATACTTACATTCGGGATCTGTTGAGCATGGCCGCTTCCTTTCCACAAACTCGCATCGGCGCAATGGATGACATCCCCGGTGTGCTGGCACTGCAAGAAACATACTTGTACGACCGCATGAACGAGGAAGGGCGGAGAAGGGGGTTCGTCACCACGCCGTTCACCGGGGAACAGGTCGGGGAGGTGATCCGGCAGAACGGCCTATTTGTGGCCACGGACGTGGGCGGAACAATCGTCGCCTATGCCTTCGCGGCGAGTTGGGACTACTTCCAACAGTGGGCGATTTTCGGCCATATGACCTCCCGCTTTTCCGAATTGTCCTTTCGTGGCCAAGCGATCACTACTGAAAACAGCTTCCAATACGGTCCGGTGTGCATCGACATTCCCTTCCGCGGCACCGGCCTGCTGAACAGGCTCTTCGAGGAAATGCGCCTCGCGTTCGTGAAGAGGTACCCCATCTCCATCACGTTCATCAACCGGGTGAACAAGGTGTCCGAGCAGGCCCATGTCCGCAAGCTCGGCTGGGAGGTGATCGACCGGTTCGGGTTCAACGGGAAGGAGTATCTCGGTTTGGCGTTCGATATGGGCCGGTCCGTTCTGGGCAGGGCCCACATCGGCGGGTGAGTTTTCTCCCCGGCGCACCGCACCATGCTGTCGCACGTTATGCAAGAAGAGGCCCCGGCACATGGCCGGAGCCTCCCCAAAAAATACCCGCGCATCTATAAGCCGGATCCTGTCCCCGCATGTTGCCACGCGGGGCTCCGCCATTTATCTGGGATGCCGCTCACGCGACACCTCGATCGACCTACCCGCCGGGATCGGACGGGCCGTCCTTTTCCCGCCCGAAGGCGGGAGCCCCGGCCTATTTGGTCTTTCAGCCCGTGGGGTTTACCAAGCCACTCCGCTCACACGGAATGCTGGTGGGCACTTACCCCACCTTTTCACCCTTGCCTGTGCCTTGCGGCCATCGGCGGTTTCCCTTTCTGCGGCACTTTCCGTGGCGCCGCCGTCACCAGCGGCGCCCCTTCCCGTTAGGAAGCACGGTGCCCTTTGCTGCCCGGACTTTCCTCCCCCACTGCCTTGCGGCAACGGAAGCGGCGGAGCGATGCGCGGGATGTCAAGGAACGGACAATGACCCGTGCGGGTCAGTAGTGCAGGATGTCAATGGCCGTGGCCCCGTAGCCGTACCGCCGCGGGTCCGCATCATCAAAGCGCACCCCTTCATAGTACTGCAGCGCTTTGCGCACCTCTTCGCGCAGAACGCCCTCGCCCACGCCGTGAATGACGATGACGCGTTTTTTGCGCTCACGGATGGCCGTGTTCAGCCGGCGTTCGAAGAACTCCAGTTGAAAGCGCAGTTTTTCGCTGTCGCTCAGCAGGCTCTCGTCCTCCACCAACTTGTGCAGGTGCAGGTCCACCTCCATGACGGCCGGGTCCACACTGGGATCATGGGCCTTGCCCCCATTTTGCACCGAGGCACCCCGGCCTTTGTCCCGCTGGATCCGCTCTGCCAAGCGGTCATCCGCTGCGCGCAAGCTCGCCTGGTGGTCGCCCACGGCACGGCTGGGGTCGATGGTGTTCTTCACCAATTCCCTCACCGGGTACACCAGTTCAAAACCGTCCAAAGTGCGCACTTTCACGCTGTCCCGCCCAACATTGGCCAGCACCATGCCACCACCCACCTCGTTGAGGAAGGAGACTTCATCCCCCGGCACCAGCTTCCATTGCGCGGACATGTTGCAAATTTACGGGCGATGCCACAGTTTCCATCCATTTTGGTTGCCGCCTTGGTGGTTACCGCCCCCTGCCGTGCCCAGTCCTACGCCACGCCTGAGCCATACGGCGGCAAGCAGGCCGTGGGCTGGATGCTGGAGCAGGAACAACACTTTCCCGCCGGGGCGCTGGCCGCCGGCATCAATGGCGAGGCAACTATTGCATTCAAGGTACTGGCCGATGGAAGCACGGAGCACCTGCGGGTACAGATACCCTTGGACCCGGCCTGCGATGCGGAAGCCTTGCGCTTGGTGCGCCTGATCCGCTGGATGCCTGCTTCCACGGGCGGTACAGCTTTGGACACGGACCACTCCATCGCCATCCCGTTCAATGCCAAGCGCTACAAGAAGCTGCACGCAAAGAGGGCCGCTTGCCCGCCCTTGGCCAGCAACACGCCTGTGGACGGCAGCTACGTGCTGTACACTGGCCAACAAGTGGATACCCTTGCCGCTCCGCGCATACCAGGCGGCCTGCGCAGCCTGCCGCACTACTTGGCGGGCAACCTGAAATACCCACCCGAGGCCTTCCGACTGGACATCCAGGGCAAGGTGACCATCGAGTTCGTGGTGGAAGCCAGTGGCAGCGTAAGCAATTTGCGCACCTTGAATTTCCTGGGCGGCGGATGCGATGATGAGGCCATGCGCCTGGCACGCACCATCTGCTGGCACCCTGCCATTAAGGAGGGGAAATTGGTGCGCAGCATCATGAAGCTGGACATCCAGTTCCGGTTGGATCCATCGAGCAGGTGATGGATGTTCACCGTCAAGACGCCAAGGAGGGCTCCCGCGAAGCCTACTTGGTATTTAGGCGGTCAGGTAATCCCCCACATCTTTACCCCATGAAGAAGCGCGGTCCTTGGACCACCCTGAGCGAACGCTTGGCCTATGAAACACCGTGGATCTCCGTGGCGCACCACGAGGTGATCGACCCGGGAGGCAAGCAAGGGGTTTACGGAGTGGTCCACTTCAAGAACATTGCGGTGGGCGTAATCCCCCTGGACCATGAACTGAACACCTGGATCGTGGGCCAGTACCGCTATCCGCTGGAGGCGTACAGCTGGGAAATGCCCGAGGGTGGCGGCAGCCGCCATGTACCTGCCTTGGACAGTGCCCAGCGCGAGCTGCGCGAGGAGGCGGGGATCGAAGCAACGCGGTGGACGGAGATCCTGCAGATGGACCTCAGCAACAGTGCCAGCGATGAGCAGGCCGTGATCTTCGTGGCACAAGGGCTCAGCTTCCACGAACCGGAACCCGACCACGACGAGGAGCTGGAGCAACGCAAGCTTCCCTTTGAAGAGCTTTACCAAATGGTTTTGCGCGGCGAGGTACGCGACAGCCTTACCGTGGCCGCCGTGCTGAAGGTGAAACTGATGCTCCTGGAAGGGAAGCTGGAACAAACCCGGTGAACCGGGCCTGAAAATCGGCAGCGGCCCGCGCACCTGCGTACGGCACCGGTCCCGAACGGCCCAAGGCAGCTATGCGCGCGCCGACTTGCCTACCGGACCAGCTGTAGGTAGCCGGACTTTTCTCCCGGTTCATCCCCTGTTGTCCGATAGTGCAGGACCCAATAGTAGGTTCCCTCCGGGCATGGGGTTCCGTTCGCCCTTCCATCCCATCCGGCCAACACGTTGCCTGTGTGGAACATCACCATGCCCCAGCGATTGAATATGGTGAGATCGGCCTTTTCTATCCCTTCAAATACCAGTGGCCCATAGCCTTCATTGTGCCCGTCGTGGTTGGGGGTGAACACGTTCGGCATTTCGATCACACTTCCGCACGAAGATTCTTCAGCAATGAGCACGTAGGCCGTGGTGCTGCACTGGCCTTCGGTCACTTGGGCCCAATAGCTCCCCGGTGCGGTGATGTTCACCGATGGCGCCACCACACCGGTGGACCACAGGCAATCCGTGGCGGCGGCGCAGGCCAACGTGATCGAGCTCCCGGGACACAAGGCTGTGTCGCCGCCCAGGTCCAGCACGGGCAGAATGGTGTAGCCCACGGCAATGCTGTCCGTGAAATCCATGCATGTATTGCTCACGTTGACCCAATACACCCCCTGTTGCACCACCGTATAGGTAGGGCCGGTGGAGCCGTCCTGCCAGGTATAGTCCGCATTGCCGGTTGTTGCATCCAGCAGCAAGGTTTGGCCGATGCACAACGTGGTGTCCTCCCCCAGAATGCTTGCGGCACCATCCGTAATGGGCGACACCTCGATCTTATCAATGAAATAGTAGGCACCTGTGCTTCCAACGGGAGTGACCAACGTATTGGCATCATCGCGGAAATTCCCGATGGTGATGTAATTGGATGCTTCCGTTGCGGTATACGTGAACTCATACTGTTGCCAGTAGTTGTCGTGGTCCACTAGTGTTGCGACCTCCAGTTGCGGAACAGCCGGAATGGGTTCATCCACGAGCTGGGCCAATGGGGCCACGGAAAAGCAGGCCCCTATGGCATTGGTGCGCTTCGAATAGAGCCCATTGTGCCCATTGCTGAGGTAGAAAGACACCCTGTACTGCCGACCGGGTTCCATCGGACAGGAGAACGCCGAGGAGATGTATTCCCTGAAGTTTGACAGGTTGGAACTGTAGGTCGCGAAACCCATTTGTGCGGCACCCGAATAGGGTTGGATCTGTCCGAAGAAGGAGCCCACGCCGCCCGCCAGATGGAAATAGTCAGGGCTGGCGTACGGGGGGCCGGAATAGTTGCCGTTCACATTGGTCCATCCCACTGCCAGATCGGTTTGCCCATAATTGTTCGGCAATTGCGTATAGTTCTCGAAATCGCCGTTGGCGAGCAAGTTCTGGGCACAGGCCGGATCGACCCACCCGAACACCGCAATGCCGGCCAAAGCTGTGGGCAGGAGATGCACCAACTTCTTCATTTGCGCGATCGGATGTTCCATCCGTGCAGGGCTCATTCCGCTGCCCATGGCGCGATGTTCCGGCTTTTCGGAGGGCGCGGATGACCGCTGGGGAAGTATGCGGATAGCGTTCATTGCCGGTGGTTGATCCAAGTGGCGGTGTCCTGCTCAAGACGTCTCCGGCCCTGCCAAGGTATGCTTTCGTTCAGCAGGGAACGGTTGATTTGTTCCCAACTGGATCACCCGTTGACCGCAACCGTACAATGGGCTATGCTTCAGAAGAGCACCCAATGACCCACCACTTGGCCCTTGCCGCGGAATTCCAGCGTTGGGGCGGGCATCTTCAGGGCATCCAGCAGGAAGAAAGCGGTGCGCAGGAACTTGCTCTCCGTGGGGATGCGGGAGAAGGCGATGTCCGGTGCCAGATAGTACTGGCGGTATTCGCCAAGATTGCCGCGGGCGTTGAGCATGCCCTCCGCGCCCATGCCTGCCGCGATGTTCAGCCAGGGCGGTAGGTTCTTCCAGCCAAAGGCGTTGGGGTTGGCACTGAGCCAGACAGTGGTGCCGTTGTAGTCCTTCAGCAGGCGTTCCGGCAGGGTGGAACCGAGCACCTCGGGGCGTTGGGGCGCGAAGTCCGTGGGATGCGCGGACCATTTGAGCAGGAAGCGTTGTTCACCCCACCCCTGTTGCTGGCCGATGAAGAGCGCTGTTCCCGCCGTGTTCGCGGCCATGTCCCACCAGCTGAACCCGTATGCGGAGGAGCGGCCGTCCAGCAGTTCCACGCCGGTGAGGTAGATCAGGCCCACGGAACCGCCGAGCCAGGCGGACAGCTCCGGGCGGAAGCCCGCCGATTGGAAGGCGGCATGGCCGCCCCGGCCCAGTTGGTACGCCCCGTAGGCATGGCCCAGTTTGTCCACCTGCAGCCACTCATCGCCGTCGTTGAAGAAGTGCAACTTGCCCCGGTCGTGCCCGCTGTACCACGCCTTGTCCAAGGCGATCAGGGACCCGGTGGCGAATGCAGCGGTTCCACCCGCCACGAACCAGGCCCGGCCGGGGCGCAGGCTATCCACCGGTTGTGCCCGGGCATCCTGCGCTTCGGCGCGGTACCCGCACAAGCCCACCACCACGCACAGGGCCGCTTGGGCCAGCTTCCGCGCAACGGGCACCCGGGCCATGGTCCCTTGGTGCACTACGCGCCGATGGTGGCGCGGCAAGCTTCCAGGATGGCCCGTGCCCGATCCATGGTATGACCGCCGGCATACAGGCGCAACACCGGTTCGGTGCCGCTGGCGCGGATCATCAGCCATTCATCCTCGGGGAAGAAGTACTTGTAGCCGTCCATCGTATCCCGCCCTTGCGGCTTGAATTCGCCAAAGGTGGAATAGGTATCCGCCCCGCACTGCTTGAGCACCTCCTGCTTCAGTTCTTCGGTGATGTGCAAATCGTTGCGCTCGTAGGCGAAGGGGCCAACGATGGCGTACACCTCCTGTACGAGGTCCTCCAGGGTCTTGCCGCTCTTGGCCATGAATTCCCAGATGGTGAGGCCCATCCAGATGCCATCCCGCTCGGGGATGTGGCCTTTGATGGCGATGCCGCCGCTCTCCTCTCCGCCCAGCAGCACGTCGTCGGTGATCATGATCCCGGCGATCCACTTAAAGCCGATCTTGGTNNGCTTGGCCGTGGAAGCCGGGGTTGTGGTCGCAGTGCAGCAGGGCCACTTCGGGCAGGATGCGCGGGATCACGCGTTGGCCCGCGCCGAACATGGCATCGTAGCCGAGCTTCATGCCGCTCTTGCGGATGGCCGCCAGGTCAAAGCATTTCTCCACGTGCTGCACGTACATGTCCTCCAGCGCAATGTCCAGGAGCATTCCATCCGCCTTGGCCTTGGCGAGGTCCACGTGCGCCAGGTCCACGCCGTGCACTTCGGGGATCAGGTCCTCCACTTGTTGTACTTCCTCGGGGATCAGCGGGCCGCCATGCGGGCCCTTCAGTTTGTAGCCGTTGTAGCTCGGGGGATTGTGGCTGGCGGTGATGATCACGCCCATGCCGGCCTTCATGCGCAGGGTGCCGAGCGAGATCATGGGGGTGCTCACGAAGCCCTTGGCGAGGTGCACTTTGATCCCCTGGTTGACCAGTACTTTGGCGGTTGTTTCGGCAAAGAGCTCACCGGCAAACCGGCAATCGTGGCCCACGACCACGCTGGTGCCCTGCGGGTATTTGTTCTTTAGCCAAAGCGCCAGGCCCACGGTTACCCGGGCCACGTTCTCCACGGTGTATTCCTGCGCGATGATGGCCCGCCAACCGTCGGTACCGAACTTGATCTTGCTCATGTAGTTCAACAGGTGTCAAGCCGCGAAAGTAGGGCACCTTGGGAACTGCACTTGGATCAAAAGCGGGAAGAAGCGGGAAGAAGTGAAGCAGCGAAGAAGTGAAGTGACGGGGTGCGGAACCGCCCTTCCCATTCATCCCCATGGCTCTCTATTTCCCCGTCCCCTTCCATTCCTTTCCCCGGCATCCCCGGGTTCTGCATCTCCAGTTCACGGCTCAGCGATAGATGCCGCGCTTGTTCAGAGCCTGCTGGTAACGCCGGGCGTTCACCAAGTGCTGCTGGTAGGTGGTGCTGAAATTGCTGTACCCGCTAAGGTCTTCCCGGGCGCAGAAGTAGAGGTAGTCGGTTTTGGCCGGGCTGAGCACGGCATCGATGAAGCGTGGTTCGGGCAGGTTGATCGGCCCCGGGGGCAGACCTGCGTGTGTGTACGTGTTGTACGGGGAATCCACGCGCTTGTCATTGTGCAGCACACGGTTCAGCGAATCCAAGCCCAAGGCGTACACCAGGGTGGGGTCCGCCTGCAGGGGCATGCCGATGCGCAGCCGGTTGAGGTACACGCTGGCGATCTTCGGGGCATCGCTGGTCTTTCCGGTTTCCGCCTGCACAATGCTGGCCAGGGTGCTCACCTCGCTTTGCGTGAGGCCGAGCGCATCGGCCTTGGCCCGCCGTTCATCGTTCCAGAATTGCTTGTACTCCTTGGCCATGCGGTCGATCAACTGGTCGGGCGTGGTGGTCCACCACACCTCGTAGGTGTTCGGCAGGAAGAGCGAAATGATGGTGGCCTGGTTAAAGCCGAGCTTACGGATGGTGGCCGGGTCCATGATGGCGGTGAGCACCTCCAGGGAGTCGGATTGGATGTACTTGGCCATTTGGCCGGCCAGCTGCGGCAGGTTCCTGATGTTGTTGAAAGTGATCCGTACCGGGTCCTGGTCACCGCTGCGCAACTTGTTCACCAGGTCGTTCATGGACATGCCTTTGGGCACCACGTAGCGGCCCGGCCGGATGCGTTCATACTTCTTCCGTGTGGCCACCCAGCGGAACAGGCGGATGTCCGAAACGATGTTCCCGGCTTGCAGGCTGTCCTGCACTTGCACCATTTCCGCACCCGTGGGGATCAGCAGCACCTGCTCTTTTCCGGCAAAGCCTGTTGCCGGGCCGTACACCTTCTTCCAGGTGCGCCATGCATAATAGCCGCCGACCACCAGGATGAGCAGGCCAAGGGTGAGGAATGCCTTCTTCATCCGGGCAATTTCACTTGGCCATCGAACACATGGGCAACGGGCCCTTGCAGGAAAACGTGCGCAAAGCCGCCTTCGTGCACGGCCGCCATGGCACGGAGCTTACCCCCCGGGGTGCTCACGGCACACTCCCGGGCAACCAGTCCCACGGCCATGGCCCACAGTGCGGCCGCCGTCACCCCTGTGCCGCAGCTCAACGTCTCCGCCTCCACGCCTCTTTCGTAGGTGCGCATTTGCACATGGCCTTGGTGCCAGCGGACGAAGTTCACGTTGATGCCTTCTTTGGAGAACCGTGGCCCGTACCGGTATTTATGCGCCTCGGCCACCAGGTCCACGGCCGCAGGATCGGCTACGGGCACCAGCAAGTGTGGCGAACCCGTGTTCAGCCACAAGGTTCCATCCTCCAAGCGCTCCATGGCATGCACATCACGCAGGGACACTTCCACCTCGTCACCGATCCAACGGGCACGGTGCTCCCCGTCAATGGCCGTGAACCGCACCGGCCCGAGCGCCCCGGCGAGGCGGCTGTGGAAGGCAAAGGCGCATCGGCTTCCATTGCCGCAAAAGCTGCGGCTGCCGTCGGGATTGAGGAACTCCATGTGGAAATCCGTGCCCGCCCGGTGTGCCGGCCTCAGCAGGATCAGACCGTCGCTCCCAATGCCGAAATGCCGCATGCAAAGCTTCCGGGCCAAGGCTGCGGCATCCTCCGGCAGCTTTCGCTGCCGGTCGTCCACCAGGATGAAATCATTCCCCGTACCGTGCCACTTGGAGAAGGTGATGGTTGCCATTTCGGCAGCAAATATCGGCTTGGCACGCTCCTCGCATTCCCCGCCACGCTGCCGGTACGGACCGGCGCGTTGATCAACACTCGTTAACAGCGCCTGCATGAACAAGGCACTACGGGCGGCGTTTGTCAACCAACGTTCAAAGAAAAACAGGGACCTATGAACCGATCAACATTCAAGCAAGCACTCGGATACGTGGGCATGGCCGTGGCCGGCGGTCTTTTGGCCTTGGGTGTGCACGACCGGATCGGGACCAAGCCATCCATGGTGGCCACCGATACCGCAGCGCCCCCACCGGCCCATTTCGTGGGCATGGTCGCACCCGGCGGCATTGCCATGGAAGCGGCCGATTTCACGGAGGCCGCAGCCAAAAGCATCGATGCGGTGGTGCACGTCACCACGGAATCCACGGTTCAACAAGCGCCGATGTACAACTTCTTCTGGGGCTATCAGCAGCGCCCCCCGCAACAGGTTCGCGGCGCGGGCAGCGGGGTGATCATCTCCGATGACGGATACATCGTGACCAACAACCACGTGGTGGACGGCGCGGACAAGATCCAAGTTCACCTCAACGACAAACGGAAGTATGACGCCACCGTGATCGGCCGCGACCCCAGCACGGACATCGCCCTGATCAAGATCGACGGGGAACAGCTCCCCACCCTGGCTTTTGCCAACAGCGACGACGTGAAGGTCGGCCAGTGGGTGCTGGCCGTGGGCAACCCGATGAACCTCACCAGCACGGTCACCGCCGGCATCGTAAGCGCCAAGGCGCGCAACATCAACATCCTGCAATACGATCCGGACAAGGACATCTTCCCGATCGAGAGCTTCATCCAAACCGATGCGGCCGTAAACCCCGGCAACAGCGGTGGGGCCTTGGTGAACACGGCGGGCAGCTTGATCGGCATCAACAGCGCCATTGCCAGCACCACGGGCAGTTACACGGGCTATTCCTTCGCCGTGCCGTCCAACATCGTGAACAAGGTGACCCATGACCTGATGGAGTTCGGGCGTGTGCGCCGGGCCTACATGGGGGTCACCATCAGCGACATCGACCAGGACATGGCCAAGAACTTCGGCCTCCCCCAACTGAACGGCGTGTATGTGAAGGATGTGCTGGACAATGGCGCAGCGCGGAAGGCCGGCATGAAAGGCGGCGACGTGATCACCAAGGTGGGGAACATGGCGGTGGACAACGTGCCGGAGCTTCAAGGGCAGATCAGCAAGTTCAGCCCCGGCGACAAGATCATGGTGACCGTGCTGCACGAAGGCAAGGAGAGCGTGAAGGAATTGACGTTGCAGGACCGCGTTGGCGAAGGCAAGACCGGCAGCACCGCCGAACTGGCCCTGCCTTCCCTGGGTGCGGACCTGGCCACTGCCTCACCAGAGGAGCTAAGGGCCCTGAAGTTGGGCAGCGGAGTGAAGGTAACCCGGCTGTCGGGCGGGAAGCTCCGCAGCATTGGCATCCGCGAAGGGTTCATCATCACCAAGATCGACCAGAAGCCGATGAACGACCCCAAGGATGTTGAAAAGGCGCTCGGCAGCAGGTCTGGTGGTGTGCTGATCGAGGGGGTTTACCCGAACGGCATGCGCGCCTATTACGGCCTTGGCGTATAACCATTTATCCATCAGCCACTTACAAACACTGGCCCACCTCCCTTAACTGGGCCCCTTGCCCGGTGCAGGGCACGGCCCTACCTTCGCGGCCTGAGCGAACCGATAGGTTTCACCGGTTGTTTACCATCCGTGTGCCTTTCGATCCACCAACCACACACAACCATTTAACACCCCGACGCCCGTGACAAGCAGAATGCGCCAACTGAAGATCACCAAGTCGATCACCAACCGGGAAAGCCAGTCACTGGACAAGTACCTGCAGGAGATCGGCAAGGAAGGGTTGATCAATGCGGAGATGGAAGTCGAGCTGGCCCGAAAGATCAAAAAGGGTGACAGTGCGGCCTTGGACAAGTTGGTGAAAGCCAACCTCCGCTTCGTAGTCTCCGTGGCCAAGCAATACCAGAACCAGGGCCTCAGCCTTCCTGACCTGATCAACGAGGGCAACCTGGGCTTGATCAAGGCGGCCCAGCGATTTGATGAAACCCGAGGGTTCAAGTTCATCAGCTACGCGGTGTGGTGGATCCGTCAAAGCATCCTGCAGGCGTTGGCCGAGCAGAGCCGCATTGTGCGCCTGCCGTTGAACCAAGTGGGTTCGTTGAACAAGATCAACAAAGCCTTCGCCAAGCTGGAGCAGGAGTATGAGCGCCCGCCCAGCGCGGACGAGCTTGCGGCCCTGTTGGAGATCCCGCCCGAAAAGGTGGCCGACACCATGAAGGTGAGCGGGCGCCACATCAGCATGGACGCACCCTTCGTGGAAGGGGAGAGCAACAGCCTGCTGGACGTGCTGCCGAACAACGACAGCGTACCTGCGGACCGTGCGCTGATCAATGAAAGCCTTTCCAAGGAGATCGATCGCGCGCTCAGCACCCTCACCGAGCGGGAGCGGGACGTGGTGAAGCTGTTCTTCGGCATCAACATCAACCACGGCCTCACCCTGGAGGAGATCGGTGCCAAGTTCGACCTGACCCGCGAGCGGGTACGCCAGATCAAGGAAAAGGCCATCCGGCGCTTGCGCCACACCAGCCGAAGCAAGTTGCTGAAGGCTTACTTGGGCTGATCCCTGCCGTTAATCCCAACACGAACCGTCATCATGGAGACCTTGGAAAAAAAGGCCAGCTATGAGGCTGGACTGACCGATTACGTGGACCGCGAAAAATCAGCAGTGGCCCTGCTCGGTTCCGTTGGCCGCCTCATGTTCGAGCATGGCGTGGAGCTCGTTTTCTTCCGCAACCACCTGCTGGACATCAACACCTCGGAGGTCATCAAGCTGTTCAACTACGCGGAAACGGTGGTGAACAAGCCGGTGGACATCGCCACCACGGCCGTGCTTGCACATGCGCTCTTGGAACTGGACTTGGCCCCGAGCAAGATCGACATTGGCAGGCTGAGCCACGAATACAAGGAAAGCGGAGGCAGTTCACCCGTCGATTTTCTGCGGAATCAACTGAAAAACTTCATCGGCCAGGACAAGCACACCTTCAAGCCGCAGGACGTGGTGTTGTACGGGTTCGGCCGCATCGGGCGCATCGCTGCCCGCGAATTGATCAAGCAGGCCGGCAAGGGCCAGCAACTGCGCCTGCGCGCCATCGTGCTCCGCAGCCTCAACGATGCCGAGATCGTGAAACGTGCAGCCCTGTTGAGGAACGACAGCGTTCACGGGGCCTTCAAGGGCACCGTGGTGGAGGACTTGCAGAACCAGGCACTGGTGATCAACGGCCAGCGCGTCCAATTGATCGCAGCGGCCAATCCGGAAGACATCGATTACACGGCATACGGCATCCACGATGCCATGGTGATCGACAACACCGGTGTGTTCAAGGACCGCACCGCCCTGTCGCGCCACTTGAAGTCCAAAGGCGTGAAGCATGTGCTGCTCACCGCCCCGGGCAAGGAGGTCCCCAACATTGTGTACGGCATCAACCACAAGGACCTCGACCTGGACAATGAGCGCATCTTCAGCGCGGCCAGCTGCACCACCAACGCCATCGCCCCCATCCTCAAGGTGGTGGAGGACAACCTCGGCATTGAAAAGGGGCACATTGAAACGGTGCATGCCTATACCAACGACCAGAACCTGCTGGACAATTACCACAAGGGTGCGCGCCGCGGGCGCAGCGCAGCCATCAACATGGTGATCACCACCACCGGTGCCGGCAGCGCTGTAAGCAAAGCCATCCCCAGCCTGAAGGACAAACTGACGGCCAACGCCGTGCGCGTGCCCACCCCCAACGGGTCATTGGCGATCATGAGCCTGACGGTAAAGAAGGACGTGACCCGTGATGCCATGAACCAAATGATCCGCGATGCCGCACTGAACGGCGAACTGGTGAACCAGATCCATTACCAAGTGGATCCCGAACTGGTGAGCAGCGACATCATCGGCGATACCTGTTGCAGCGTGTTCGACAGCAATGCCACCATCGCCAGCAACGACAAGCGCAACGTGGTGCTGTACACTTGGTACGACAATGAATTCGGCTACACGAAACAGGTGATCCGCTTGGCCAAGCACATTGCCAAGGTGCGCCGGCTGGTGTACTACTGATCAACCTAAGCTACCCATGCAAAAGGCCGCCCGATCGGGCGGCCTTTTGCATGGGCAACATAGCTGTTCATTGCCTGATCAAGCGGGCCGTCATGATCTGTCCGCCCATTTCGACCCTCACGGTGTAATAACCAGGTGCTGCATCCGCCAGGTCCAGGGCATAGGTCCGCCCATCAAGCTGCGGCACCATCTTCGTTTCCAGTACCGATCGCCCTGCCGCATCCCGTACCTGCACTGTTACCATTGCCATAGGTGCACCGGCCAATGCCAAGTACACCTGCCCAGTGAAGTTCGGGTTGGGATAGATCGACATGGCCGCGTTCGGATCAGTTGATGATACGCCGGTGCCGACCTCACCCTGGCAAACGCAGGCCTCCGTGACCACATCATTCTCCGTGCCCGCATCATCATCGTCGCAGGCGTCGCCGATGTTCGCCCCCAGCAACGGACAATCAAGAACGATCGTCCCGGCGCACGCACAATCCGCCGTCACCAGGTCGTCCACAGTGCCCGCGTTGCCGTCATCGCATGCGTCGCCGATGTTCGCCCCCAGCAACGGGCAGTCAAAGGCGGTTGTGCCGGCACATACACAGTCCGCCGTCACCAGGTCGTCCACGGTGCCTGCGTCGCCGTCATCGCAGGCGTCGCCGATGTTTGCCTCCAGCAGCGGACAGTCAAAAACGGTAGCGCCGGCACATACGCAATTCGCTGACCAAGCATCCCCGGACGTGAATGGGTTGCCATCATCGCATGGCGTGCCAGGCAGGGCCGTTCCTCCTGCCACGCCCATGCAGTCAAGGCCGCAAGCACCCGCCATTACCGGCCCTCCGATCACTTGGCCGGTAACATCCCAGCCGCCCGTGGAGATGTAGTAGTTCCTGTTGTATGCACTGGTGAATGCGTCATTGCCGAGGGTGAATTCCGTGCATACCCCTCCCCCAACGGGGATCCTTGTCACCGTGAACCAAGTCTCCGGGGGGATGCTCAACCCGCACCCCCCATCAAACGGGGTGTCATCCAGGCGGGTGAGGCCAAACCCGTTGTAGGTCCGATAGGCAATGCCATTGTTGATGACCACCGGGGATGGGGAGAACGCGCTCCATTCCGGGCAGAAGCTGGTCCCTCCCCCGAGGAACGCGCCCGAACCGGCCTCGTACCGGATGGTTACCGTAAGTGCGCTCAAGATCCCCCCGAAAGGGGCAGTGCTATGCAGCTGGACCTGCATCAACAGCGCGTCCGGTGTGGCATCCTGAACAAGGCGAATATCCACGGACGAAGGGAACACATCCGCTTGTGCAACCACCTTGGGGGCGGCGGCACATCCTGCCACGGCCACAAGTATTGCAGGCATCATTGACGTGCCTTCCCCAAAAAACACGCGTGCCATTGACCACGTTTGGATGAGCGGCGAAGGTACGCCGCTTCATCCCCGCCTCAGGGCAGCTGTTCCATTAGCACCGCAGTGGGCGACACCCCGCCAACGTTGATCAGAATCAGGTCCCGGTCGTTGCTTTGCCCAGTGTAGCTCACCACGCCGTTCATGTTGGCATCTCCGCCAACGTACCCGGCCAACGTACCAATGACCCCGGCCCCGCCGATGGTGGAGAGCACCTTGTCGCGGTCGTTGCCAACGCCGGTGTATTTCACGGTTCCGTCCCGGTTGGTATCGCCGGACCACAGCGTTCTTGCTGTTCCCGCGCTTTTCCGTGCATTGGTGCCCCAGGTCGCCGTGGCACTGGAGCCCAGGTCGATCACCGTGGCATTACCCGAGAGGCTGCTTGCCGCGGCGGTCAGAACTCCCAAGTGGTTGCGGTGCCTGATGGCCAGGTGGTAATTGCCCGGGGGGACGTGCATGTTCACCGGGCTTTTGCCGTCCAGTTCCACCACATCGCCATCGCGTTGCAGCAAGACCGCCCGTGCGGCCACCACATTGGAGAGGTTCGAAGCGGAACGCAGTTCCAGCCACACCCAGTCCACGATGGCATTATTCCCGGTAACGGCAAGCACGGCGGCGGTCAGTTCCCGCCCGAGGCCGTCGCCAATAGCTGCAAAACCCATGGCGGTGTATGGCTCCGTAGCGGGGATCAACCCCTGCACGCGCAAATCATCCTTCATCATTCCCGTTCCGGAAACAAACGGCCCGTCCAACAATACTTTGGCCGCCACCACGGCGGTTCGTGTTTCGCCTTCCTGTACCGTCACCCATTGGTCCGCCTGCAAGCCGTAATACTTGTCCACGATGCCGGAAGGCCACCGCACGATGGCTGAATCCACCACGGTGGCCGAACCGAGGCCAAAGTGGTTAGTGAAGGAGCAAACGATGCCATAGCTCTCTCCCGCACGCACCTCGCGGATCTGCGCACCCCACGGGCCATACACGGTGACCCGTGCGCCCACGCCGTCCGGGTTGCTTTGCTGGCCCCGCAGGTTGAAGTTGATGAAGTGGTTGCTGTTCCCGTCGTTCAAGTAGAGTTGGTCGTAGCGCGATGAACTGTAATTGACATAGCTGGAGCCATATCCGGCATACACGTCGATGAATCCATCGTGGTTCAGGTCACCCACCGCAAACGTGTGCAGGTTCCACGTGCCTGGTTCAGGCAACATGTTCAAGATCTGCGTGAACGTGCCATCGCCATTCCCATGGAAGTAGTACTCCGCACTGCCGCCGAGGTTCCCGCTGGTGATCAGATCGAGGAATCCATCGTTGTCCAGGTCCACTAATTTCACTTGCAGAAAGGCTGCGCTCTTGTTTATCCCACTGCCAACGGTGGCCTCGGTGAAGTGGCCCGTACCATCGTTGATGTACAACTGCATGGAACGGTTGTGGTTGGTCACCACCAGGTCCAGATCGCCGTCATTGTCAATATCGCCAAAATCAGCAGACCAGGATTGCTCATGGTTGGTGAGGCCGTGTGCATCCACCTGGTCGGTGAAGTTGTTGTTTCCGTCGTTGATGAACAAGCGGTTCCAACGCCTGGGGTCGTTGGAGTTGTTCACTCCCTGCCGGCACTTGGCAATGAAGAGGTCCAGGTCGCCGTCGTTGTCCACATCGATCCACACGCTTCCGTAGTTCCCGCTCATGTCGGAGGACGGGGTTGAAGAGAAGTCGATGTAGTTGTTGTAGGCCAAGCTTCCGGTGCCGTTGTTCAGCCAGATCTTGGGGGGGCCGGTATCACCGCAGCCGAAGGCGTCCAATGCCCCGTCGTTGTTGATGTCGGCCATGTTGGCGCACTGCATGAAAATGGAACCGTTGTTCAGGCTGGCCCACCCGGCGGACTGCCCCCTGCCGGTGATCTGCAGGAAATGCACGCCATCACCATTCGCCCCGCTGAAATAATCCTTGTGGCCGTCACCGGACACAGCACCAACGGCCATGCCCCACTGGGCCGAACTGGAGACTTGCCCGTAGGATTGATGGCTGAAGGAACCGTCCGCCGCTTGGTAATCGATATAAAGGTTCGTTCCCTTGTCCAGCATCACCAGGTCGTCGAATCCATCACCATCCATATCGGCTACGCCAATACAGCCGCCCGATCGTGCGGCGTAGGACAACAGGTTGGTGCTGAGGGTGAATGATTGCCCCATGGCCAAGGCGGGCAAAAGGCACGACACAAGAAGGGTGGAGGTTGCTCGCATGTTCCGGTTGGTTCTGAAGCAGCGAAACTATGGGAAAGGAGGGCCTGCGTCAACATCCGTCGTATAAATCCGTTCAACCGGCCTCTTGTTGGGTCGGTTTGTCGAACCTTGGCGGTTCAGGGGACTTGTTCAAGGCGGATACTGGTAGGCATGGCCACCCCAATGTTCTGCAAGATCGGGTCCCGGTCATTCCCAGTGCCCGTATAGCGTACCACACCATCCATGTTGCAGTCCTCCGGGAAATAGCCTTGGACACTTTCGCTGGGATTCCCGCCGATCAAGGCGACAATGGCATCTCTGTCGTTGTTGGCACCGGTGTAGCGCAGCGCATTGTCGTGGCGTGTATTTCCCATCCAAAGCATGGCCGTTCCATTTTGGATTTTTTGCGCCCCTGTGCCGTACGTGGCGGTGGTGGAAAAGTCCACGGCCGTGGTTGCGGCACTCAGCAATACCGTGGCAGCGGTCATGCACCCCAAATGGTTGCGGTGGCGCACGGCTAAATAATAGGGCCCTGGAGGAAGGTTGAAGGAGACCGGTGAACTGCCGTCCAGGTCCACGATATCCCCATCGCGTTGCAGCAGCGCTTGACGCGTGCCCGAGATCACGGTTGCGTCCAGTGCGGAGCGCAATTCCAGGCGCACCCAATCCACAATGGCGTCGGGTCCAGTACTGTTCAATACTGCGGCTTGGCAGGACTCCCCGCCGCCCCCACCTGCCTGGGGGAATCCCATGGCACTGTATGGCTCCGTGGTGGGCACCAATCCGGCTGCCCGCAGGTCATCCCGCATGGGTCCGCCTTGGACATAAGCTCCTTCCAGCACCACCTTGGCATTCACGCGTACCTCTTGCGCGTCGGTGATGGAGATGCCGTAATCCTCGGTTTCACCATAGGCGTATGCAAAGCACGGATCGGTGGGGTCGGGCTCGGTGGCCAGGTGGTAGACGCCCCGCACCCGAAGCACGGTGTTGCCCAAGGTGGCCCCTGCCGGCACGGTGAAGGTGATACCCTGCGTTTGCCCGGCTGCCGTGGTGGTGAATTCACCAAGTTTTTCGCCTGTGCCGAGGCTTGCATTGCCGTCATAGTCGATCCAAGCGGCATAATGATCGCTGGAATAGCTCCCCGATGTAATGGAGATGGTATACGTGTTGCCACGGACCAGTGCGGTGCTCATGGCCGTGTAGTCCGTGTAGCTCGGCCCCGTGGTTGAGCCGGTGCCGGTATTGTTGATCGATCCGAGCACCACCCCGTCGATGTAATCGCCATCACCGGTGCCATTGCTGGAGGTGGGCACGCAGATGGAGCCTTGCCCGATGGTGAAATTGCCGCTGTTCATGTTGTAGAACACGTTGCCGTTGGCCCGTACCATAACCCGGGCCAAGGAAGTGGACAAGGCCGGGGCGGTAACCGTCGCCGACCCGTTGTTGGGCACGGCGGTGGCCAAAACCGAGGGCCATGTGAGCCCCCCGTCCGTACTGAGCAGGACATTCACCAGGGAACAGCTTACCGGGCTTGCCGTTGTGCCCGCCACGTTCCAAGTCACCGTTTGGCTGCTGCCCGGTGCCCAGGTCGTGGCCGCCACCGGTTGGGTGACGGTGAACGGCCCTGCGGTCCCATTCACGGTAATGGTCATGTTGTCCTGTGCATTGCAACCGCCCCCTGCGGCATTGTCACGTACGGTTACCCTGAACTTGAAGGTTCGGGCCACATTGGAAAGAACCTCCCAATTGGGCGAAGGATTGGTGCCGGATGCCACCGTTTCCAGCTTCGGGAACCAACGCTGGGGCGAGGGGCTGGGCAGCCATGGCCTGAAATTGGGCCCCGTGGTGCTGCTGGCCGATGGCGGCTGGGTGGACACTTGGTAGTCCATTTGCTCCCAACTATAGGTCAACTGGTTGGAGGGGTCGGGGTCGGAGCCGGTGGCGGTGAGCACGAATGGTGTTCCCTTGGGGATGATATAGTTGGGTCCGGCCTCCACCACGGGGGCGGCATTGACCAATGCCGTGGTTTGAGGGCATCCACTGCTGGCCCCGGTGGTGATGTTGGCATGGATCTCTTGCAAACTGTACCCGCCGAACATGGCGATGCTGTGGTCCCCCACATCCGGTGAGCAGATACCGGCATAGCCCATGATGGTGATCCCGCTGCCCGGCTCCACCGAGGCAGGGCTGGCCCTGTTGCAATTGTTGTTTTGCGTGTGGTTGGCACCGTACTGGTGCCCCATTTCATGCGCCACGTAATCAATGTCGAAGGGATCGCCCACCGGAGCGGCCGACCCGGTGACGCCACCCGCCTTGTTGTTCCCGCACGGCGAGTTGAGGTAGGCCACGCCCCCTCCACCGGTGCTGAACACGTGCCCGATGTCGTAGTTGGCACTGCCGATCACGGAGTTGCATTTGGAGATGTTCTCCCCCAGCATGGTCCCCCCGTCATTGTTCGTGTATCCGTCGGTGGCCGGATTGGTGAACACCAGCTGGTCGTTGTTGGCCACCAACACCATGGTGAGCGCCGCATCGCGCTCGAAGATGCCGTTGACCCGGTTGAGCGTGGTTGCCATGGCCGCGATCGCAGGGGCCTTGTTGGTGCCCGTGGCGCCGAAGTAGTTGGCATACTCCCCCGTGCAAGCCAACGCCAAACGGTAGGTGCGGAACTGGCAGTCACCGGCTCGTGCTCCGCCCGCCTCGCCGATCCATTGTGCCGTACGCGCCATTTCCTGGGGCACGTCGTTCACGGCATCGTAGCCGCAGCTCAATGCGCCACCTGCAGCGGGTGCGCCCAAGTCCCGCTTCCAGTAGGCTTGGTGCAGCACACTGTTGCCCATGGCCACCGGGTCGATGAAGGCATCGCCCCCGCTTAGGCCGGACACCATGGCGTGGAACCCGGCAGGTGTCAAGTCGAATTTCACCGTGATGCGGCTGTTGTCCACCGCTGAGCCCGTATAGGTGCGCACGTACGGATAGCGTGCGCCCAGCGCCGGGTCCATCAGGGGTGTTTCCAGGAAGCGGAACGCCATCATCCCTCCTCCCGGGACGGGCAGTTCCACAATGGCTGTGGCGGTCGGCAGGTCCTGCACGGTGCCTCTTGCCGTTTGGAACAGGAAGTTCCTCATGGCCGTGGTGTCCAGCAGGAATCCATGTGCCTTGGCCGGGTTGATCTGGCGTTCCCCACGCGCAACAGCTTGAAGTGGGGAAGGTTGCCAGAACGAAGCTGTTTGGGCGCTGGCAGGGAAGGTGGCTGCCACGCAGGCGGCACTAAAAAGAAAGATACGGGTCATGCGGGTGGGGGTAAAGGGGATGCTGGCGGTCCGCATCCGAAAAGGATGGGGTGTGCAATTTGGAAAAAAAAGCGCAACCACGGGCACGATCGGTCCAAACACCCGGCCCACAATGAAGCTTAGAGCAGTTCCGTGATGATCCGCTCGGCGGTAACCCCCTCGGCCTCGGCTTTGTAATTGCGCACCAGGCGATGCCTGAGGATAGGCGTGGCCACCGCTTGGACATCCTCGATGTCCGGGCTGAACCTCCCCCTGATCATGGCGTGGCACTTGGCTCCGATGACCAAGTACTGGCTTGCCCGGGGGCCCGCCCCCCAACTTACATGGTCCGTAACGATCTGCGGTGTGTCCGAGTGGCCGGGCCGTGTTTTGGTGGCCAACTTCACGGCGTACTCCAGCACATTGTCCGGCACCGGGATGCGGCGGACCAGCCCTTGGTAAAAGAGGATCTGTTCCCGGCTTAGCACCGTCTGCACTTGCACGGCCCCGCCGCCTGTGGTGGCCTTCACCACGGCAAGCTCCTCCTGGTAGGCCGGGTAATCCACCCAAATGTTGAACATAAACCGGTCCAACTGGGCCTCCGGCAATGGATAGGTACCCTCCTGCTCAATGGGATTTTGCGTGGCCAGCACGAAGAAGGGATCCGGCAACGGATAGGTGTTGCCGGCTGCGGTCACCGATTTTTCCTGCATGGCCTCCAGCAGGGCGGCCTGCGTTTTCGGGGGTGTGCGGTTGATCTCGTCCGCAAGGATAATGTTGGCGAAAAGCGGCCCTTTCACAAAGCGGAATTGCCGCTCATGGTCCAATATCTCCGAACCGATGATGTCGCTCGGCATCAAATCGGGCGTAAACTGGATCCGGTTGAAGCTCAATCCCAGAGCGGCGCCCACGGTGTTCACCAGCAAGGTTTTGGCTAAGCCGGGCACCCCCACCAGCAGGCCATGGCCTTTACTGAAGATGGCGATGAGGACGTCCTCCACCACTTTGTCCTGGCCGATGATCACCTTGGCTATCTCCGCCTTCAGCCGTCGGTACTCACCGCCGAACTCCTCCACTGCCTCAACGTCGTTGTTCTTACCGTTCATCCCTTTCCTGTTTGTGCACACTACGGTTCTTGTTCTGCCTCCGCCAGCCAGGGTTGTTCAAACTTGCAGCCCCGGTATGCCGGAATGATCTTCACGTAGGTGCCGCTTAGTTTTTCCTTTACCCAGGCATCCACATTGCGTTGGCGGAGCTTAGCCTCGGCCGCTTGTTGCACCAGGGGATAGTCCTGCAACAGGTCCATCCGGTGCGGTTCGGTGCGTTTGATCAACCGCAGCACGCGGTAGCCTTTTTTCCCGTCCGGGTCCTCAAAGGCGATCGGCTCACTGATCTGCCCTTGCTGCAGCTTGTCCAACACCATGAAGGTGCGCTGGTCCAGGTCGCCGGTGGCCCAATGGGCACCATTGGAATTGGGTTCGAGCACCAGCCCGTTCGTTCCCTTGGTTTCCTCGTCCTCATTGTACGCGGAGGCGGCGGTGTTGAAATCCATTTTCCCATCGCGCACCATGGTCATCAGGCTGTCCAGGCGGTCCTTTGCCCCGGCGATGTCCGCCGGTGACGGCTTCGCCGCCAGGAGGATGTGCCTTGCGTTATACCTGTCGCCCTTGCGTTCGATCATTTCCATGATGTGGTAGCCGTACTGGGTCTTGAAGACCGGGGAGATCTCCCCGTCCTTGAGGCTCAACGCCACGGCATCGAACTCCGGCACCATCACACCCTGGGGCACCATGCCCAATTCGCCACATTGCGCGGCCGAGCCCGGGTCTTCACTGTACAGGATGGCCACCGTGCAAAAATCCTTTTCCCCTTTCACAATGGACTCCCGGTACTCCTCCAATTTCTGCCTTACACGGCGGTCTTCAGCGTCGGTAGGCTTGGCGTAGATGGAAATGCGCGCGAACTCCACCCCGGCATTGATGAAGGGTAGGCTGTCCTTGGGTATGCTCTTGAAGAACTTCTCCACTTCCCGCGGGGTGACCCGGACATCACCGACGATTTTTTGCTGCATCTGCTGGCTCAGGAGCTGGTCGGCCACCTGCTCGCGGAAATCAGCCTTGATCTCCGTAACGCTTTTGCCGTAGAACTTCTCCAGTTTTTCCCGCCCGCCGATCTGCTGTTCGAAGTAGCTGATGCGGCGGTCCAGTTCAGCGTTTACCTGGTTTTCGTCCACCACCACGCTGTCGATCCGGGCCTGCTCAAGCAGCAATTGCTGGTACAGCAGGTCTTCCAGCTGGCCACAGGCCAGTTCATCCGTAACCGCCTCCCCGCCTTGTCGTGCTTGCTGGAGCCTGCCTTCCAGGTCGCTGTACAGCACGATCCGCCCGGCCACGTTGGCGATCACCCCGTCGATGTAGCGGCCCGCAGGTGCGGGGAGCTGCACGGGTGCCTGTGCCTGCAGGTGGCCGGCTGCCAAGGCCATGCCCAGCAGCACCATGGGGGCCTTACGGGAAACTGATATCCTTGTTGGCCACGGCATTGGCATAAAGTTCTTCACGCATGCGCTCCACCAATTGGAGCTTGCGCCGGTTGATGATGATCGAGCGGATCTGCCCTTCCACCAGATCGATGGGCGAGGTGCTGTCCTTGAGGCGATGGTCCAGGAAATGGACAAAGTAAGTGCCGGTGGTATCTTCCACCACCACCTTTTTTTGGTGTTGCAGCCAGTCGGTGGGGTTGGTGGGCCGCATGGGCACTTGCTGCTGCAGGGTGCTGAACTCCAGCCAATCATCGTGGGTGTCGGTAATGGACACCCCGGTTCTGGCCAACATGAGCTCCAGCTTGTGCAGGTCGGCCGGATCATTACTGCGCCAGAATTGTTCGGTCTGCCTGAGTTGTTTCTTGTCGTTGCCCCTGATCTTGAACCAGCGAACCCTTACAAAATTGTCCTTGAGCTCAAAGTTGGCGATGTTCTTGTCGTAGTAATCCTGTATTTGCGACCCGGTCACGACGGTATCCAGGTTTTGGGCCACCAAGGCTTGTTCATAGGCAAAGGTGAGCAGGGATTCCCGATAGGCCTTCAACTGCGCCTCCAGGTTGATCTGCGCTTTGTCCAGGTTCTGCTCCGCCATGTGCAGCATCACGCGGTCCCGTGCCCAATTGTCCATATACCTGCGGGCAATGGCGGCACTGTCCTCCGGGCTGGCCGTAACGGGCACCACGGCCCTCAGGTCGGCCCAGTAGAGCTTGTCCTTGTAGGCCACGGCCACCACCTTGTCATGGGATGCACCACTGCTTTGGCACGCGGCAAGCGGAAGGGCGGCGATGATCGCCGCCCCTCCCCACACGGTCCATGGGCACAACGCCGCCATCCACCCTTCTACTTTATGCTGTATAGCACATCCTGGTCCACCCGCACGGTGTATTTGGCGCGCAGGTCCTTGATCCAATCTTTTTCCAATTGGTCCTGGTAGGCCGCCGTGACCAACCCTTTGGCTTCTTCCAGGGGTTTGGGTTCGGGCTGCACCACCTTCTTCAAGTTGGCAAATACGGTCTTCCCGTCCTGTGCAATATCCGCCGTAAGCCCCGGGAGGGACACCTCCTTCAGTACGGGCTTTTCCTCCTTGGCGAACAGGCCGCTCTCGACAACCACTGCGGCCGAGTCCTTTTGGTTCACGGCGGTGGCAGCTTCGGCGGCGGTCTTCCCCTTTTTCAGCATGCTTCTCACTTGCTTCGCTACGCCGGCATTGGCGCAGGTGAAAATGTCCGCATCATAGCGCACCGGGTACATGAAATCGAATTTGTGCTGCCCATAGTATTCCTCCAGCCCCGCGGTGTCCTTCACGGCCTTGCTCCATACCATCTGGTCGGTGAGCTCGAAAAGCAGGATGCCATCATGGTATTCCTTCATCAGCATCCTGAATTCGGGGTATTTGCCTTCCAAGCGGGCATCTTCATACTCCAACAGGCGGTCGTCCACGAAGCTGTCGAACTTTTCATTGACATACTTGGCCATGGGTTGCTTCGCTTCGCGGCGCTGGTTCCGCTGGATGTATTCCAGCAGGTCGGCCTGCGAAAATGTTTTGCCGTCAATGGTAAAGACGGGCTTGTCCAGCTTGGCATTTTTTGCTTTGTCATACACCCACCCGCGCTGGGTATCGCGCACCACCACCGTGTCCCCCGGAGCGGGGACTTCATCAGGGTTCATTCGCCCATGTGCACTGCCCAACTTGCCTTCCTTGAGCACCCCGGTGATCACCCTGTCATACTTGAGCCCTTTGCGGGTCACTTCCGCATCGCCGGCATTTGCACGCAACAGGGTATCCATGACCAGGCTGCCCTTCATGAAAACCGTTGAATCCAAGGCCTTTGCCGCAGCCTGTACGTTCTTGGGAAAATCCTTGTAGTGGTATTCCGCGCGCAGGTCGTTCAGGAATTTTTTCCTGGTGATCTCGGCCCGGCTATCACGGGCGATCTTGGCTTTCAGGTCTCCCTTAACCTCCTCAAAGGAGGGTGGCGGCGTATAGCCGAGGCGCTCAATGATGTGCCATCCGTATGGCGTTTTGAACGGTGTTGTGATGTCGCCGTCGGATTTCAATGCAAAAGCCTTGGCCTCGAACTCGGGGATCATCTTCCCTGTGGTAAAAGGTGCCAACTCCCCGCCTTTGGCACTGGAGGCGGCATCGTCACTGTATTTCAGCGCGGCATCCGCGAAGCTTAATGTCCCGTTCTTCACCTGCTGGTAGGCCTCCTGGATCTTGGCTTCCGCGGCAGCCTGCTTTTCGGGGCTGTCACCTTCCACCGAACGGATCATGATGTGGGCCACCTTGATCTCACCTTGGGCGGGCCTGCGGTCGGTCACCTTGATGATGTGGTAGCCGAAGCGCGTGCGCACCGGTTGGCTCACTTGCCCCACGGGCGTTTTGTAGGCTGCGGTTTCAAAGGGATAAACCATTTGCAGCACGCTGAAATAACCCAGGTCGCCGCCATTGCTTTTTACGCTCGGGTCATCACTGCCGCCGGGGCCTTGGGCCACTTTTGCAAAATCCTCCCCGCCCGTGACGCGGGCCCTCAAGGCCGTGATGCGCTTCCATGCGGCCGCCGTGTCCTCGGGGCTGGCCTCCGGTGCCAGGTTCACCAGGATATGGCTGGCACGCACCTCCTCATTCTTGCGGTTGAAGGCCTCCTGCATCAATTGATCGTTGAGCCCTCGGTCGATCAGGTAGGGGCGGGCAAGTTGGGCCCGATAGCCCTGTAGCTCGGAGCGGAACTTCGCGGCCGTGTCCAGGCCGGCAGCTTCCGCCGCCCGCACTTTCAGCTTGTAATTGATGAACAGGTCCAGGTATTCGTCCAAGGCTTCCTTGGTCACCGGTGCGTCCTTGTTGTTCTTTTTGTAGATGGCCTCGAACTCGCTGCGCGGCACGGTTTGGCCGTCCACGGTCATCAGCACAGGGTCGTTGCTGGCAGATTGGGCCACCACGGCCACCGAAAGAATGCACAGGGCGCCCCCGAGCACGGTCCTCATCATCATCGTCAGTTGCTTTTGAAAGGGGCACAAATGTAACCGCCTGCTGGGGCTACGGCCTGCCAACCAGGGGGGGATGCCGTTAAAAGGATCCAAGCACCTATGCAACGGAAGTGCGGGAGGTGCTTATTTCTTCCGGAAGAAAATCCGGATCGGTACACCTGTGAAACCGAAGTTTTCGCGCAATTTATTTTCCAAGAACCGGGCATAATCATCACCCACGTACTGGGGGAGGTTGCAAAAGAAGGCAAAAGCAGGTACTACTCCCGGCAGTTGCGTCACGTATTTGATCCGCACGGCCTTGCCCTTGAGCATGGGTGGTGGCCGTCGTTCGATCTCCGGCAGCATCACCTCGTTGAGCCGTCCCGTGGCAATGCGCTTGGCCCGATTGCCGTACACCATCATGGCCAGTTCAAGTGCCTTGTGGATGCGTTGCTTGCCCAAAACGGAGGTGAACACCACCGGCAGGTCGTTGAAGGGTGCCAGTTTGCTGCGGACCTCCTGCTCATACAGCTTGGCGGTGGCGGTGTCCTTTTCCAGCAGGTCCCATTTGTTCACCACCACCACCACGCCCTTGCCTGCCTTCACGATCATGGAGAAGATGTGCTGGTCTTGGTGCTGTACGCCATCCTGGGCATCGAGCAACAACATGCAAACGTCGCTTTCCTCAATGGCCCGCACGCTGCGGAGCACGCTGTAATATTCGATGTCCTCCTCCACCTTGCTCTTTCGGCGGATGCCGGCGGTGTCCAACAGGGTGACATCGAAGCCGAAGCCGGTGAACCGCGTGTTTACGTTATCCCGGGTGGTGCCGGCCACCGGCGTTACAATGTTGCGGTCCGTGCCCAGCAGCGTGTTCACCAAGGAGGATTTGCCCACGTTCGGCTTGCCCACGATCGCGATCTTGGGCCGGTCGTCCTGCACGCGGTCGTGCGGCTTGTCAAATACATCCACCACGGCATCCAGCAGATCTCCGGTACCGGCACCGCTTTGGGCGCTGGTGGTGTACACCTCTCCCAAGCCCAGCTTGTAAAACTCCGCTGCATAGGGGGCCTTGTCGTGGGAATCCACCTTGTTGGCCACCAAAAACACCGGCTTGTCCGCCCTTCGCAGGACATTGGCCACGGCCTGGTCCATGGCGGTCAAGCCGTGCTGCACATCCACCATGAACAGGATGCAGTCCGCCTCTTGGATGGCCAGTTCGGCCTGCTTGCGGATCTCCGCCTCAAACACGTCATCGCTTCCCTGCACATAGCCGCCGGTATCGATCACGGAAAAATGTTTGCCGTTCCATTCCGCCTGGCCGTAGATCCGGTCCCGCGTCGTGCCGGCGACGGGCGTGGTGATGGCCGTGCGGCTTTCCACCAGGCGGTTGAACAGCGTGCTTTTGCCCACGTTCGGGCGGCCTACGATGGCGACGATGTTGGCCATGTCTTGGGGGTCGGTCTGTAGCGTTGTGGCGGCCTGCGAAGATGGGCATCAACCGGCCAGTCGGCAGTGCCTGTTCCGGTACATGCTTCGCAAGGTGTCCTTTCAGTGCCCATAGCCGTACCGGCGGAGCTTGCGTTCATCGGTGCGCCAGTTTTCATCCACCTTCACTTTGAGGTCGAGAAAGACCTTGGCGCCGATGAATTTTTCAATCGCCTTTCGGGCCTCCGTGCCCAATTGGCGCAAGGCCCCGCCCCCTTTTCCGATGACGATGCCCCGCTGGCTTTCGCGCATCACCACCACATCGGCCTGGATCCTCACCAGGTCCGTCCCTTCCTGAAAGCTGTTCACCACCACTTGGGTGCTGTAGGGTATTTCCTGTTTGTACAAGCGAAGGACCTTTTCGCGGATGATCTCGCTGGTAAAAAAGCGCATGTCGCGGTCACTGAGATCTTCCTTGGGGAAGTACGGGGGATGCTCGGGCAGCATGCCGATCAGCTTGGCCCGCAGTTCCGTGATGTGCAGGCCGTGCAACGCCGAAATAGGCAGTACATGCGCATGGGGGAAGGCGCTGCTCCATTGCGTGAACGCTTCCTCTAAGCGTTGTTCATCACCGGCATCCACCTTGTTGATCAAAACCAGTACGGGGCCGTTGAACCGCCTGGCGCGGCGCAGGAGGTCTTCGCTCTTTTCGGGCGTTTCACCCAGCTCCACCATGACCACGAGCACATCGGCGTCGGCCAAGGCGTCGTCCACGGCCTGCATCATGCTTTCCTGCAGCTTGTAGGCTGGCTCCAGGATGCCGGGCGTGTCGGAAAGCACCAATTGGTGGTCCTCCCCGTTGAGGATGCCCAAGATCCTGTGGCGGGTGGTCTGCGCCTTCGGGTTGACGATGGAGAGCTGCTCGCCCAGCAAGGCATTCAGCAGGGTGCTCTTGCCCACGTTCGGCCTGCCAATGATGTTGACGAACCCCGCCCTGTGTTCCATGTTGCGTTGATCGGTCACTGTTCCTCCAGCTCCTCCAATTGCACCGAGATGCCCTCCCATTCCTCCATGGTGCTGGCGATGGTTTTGGCCAGCACGCCCAGCCTTTCATAGCCATTTTGCACGGCCTCTGCGGGAGAGCCGGTCCGCATCACCTGCTCCTGCAGGGTTTTTTCCTCCTGTTCCAGGTCGGCCAGTTTCTTCTCTATGCGTTCGAGCTGCATTTGCATGCGCCTTCGATCCTTCCCGCGCTCCCGTTTTTCGTGTTGGTCGTTGTTTGCCGGGGTCTTCCGCTCCACGGGCCGTGCAGCGCTGCTTTTTCCAATGTCCGCGCTTTGCAGGGCCTTGCGCTTGGCGATCAGCTCCAGGATGTCCATGTGCTGGTCCCGGATGCGGTGGTCGTCCAGTTCCAGCAGGCGGTTGGTCAGCCCGGTGAGGAAATCACGGTCGTGGCTGACGATCAGGAAGGTGCCGTCATAATTCTTCAAGGCTTCCTTCAGCACATCCTTGCTCTGGATATCCAAGTGGTGCGTGGGCTCGTCGAGGATGAGGAAATTGAGCGGCTTCAGCAGCATGCAGCACAGGGCCAGGCGTGCGCGTTCGCCTCCGCTGAGCACTTTCACACGTTTGTCCACGTCATCGCCGCTGAACATGAAGGCGCCGAGCATGGCACGCACGCGCGGCCGGTTCTCCACGCTGGCCGCATCCTCGGCCGTTTCCATCACCGTGCGCTGGGGCACCATGCGCTCAGGCATGTCCTGTGCGTAGTAGCCGGTGATCACATTGTGGCCCAGTCGGATCTCCCCTTCGTACGGCTCTTCGCCCATGATCATGCGTACCAAGGTTGATTTTCCCGTACCATTGGCGCCGACCAGGGCCAGGTGTTCCCCTTTTGCAATGGTGAGTTCAGCGTTGCTGAAGATTTGCTTGGGGCCATATGTCTTGGAAACGCCGAGCACTTCGCACACCAGCTTTCCGCTGGCCGGTGCGGGGGGGAATTTCACGAGCAACTTGCGCAGGTCTTCATCCTCCACCTCGATCCGCTCCAATTTGTCCAACTTGGTGATCAGGCTTTGGGCAAAAGCCGCCTTGCTGGCCTTGGCCCTGAACTTGTTGATCAGCGCTTCCGTCTCCTTGATGTAGCGTTGCTGTTCCTTGGCTGCCGAGCTTTGTTGTTCGCGCTCCACCTTGCGCAGTTCCACGTATTGGCTCCATGCCACCTTCCGGTCGATGAGCTGCCCGCCGGTGACTTCCAGCGTACGCGTGGTCAGGCGGTCGAGGAAGGTTTTGTCGTGGCTGATGAGCACCAAGGCCGCAGGATAGCCGCGCAGCAGGTCCTCCAGCCACTGAATGGCGGGCAGGTCCAGGTGGTTGGTGGGTTCGTCCAGCAGGAGCAGGTCGGGTTGCATCAGCAGGATCCGGGCCAGTTCCGCGCGCATTCGCCATCCGCCGCTGAGCTCGCGCATGGGCCTGTGCATGTCTTCGCCGATGAAGCCGATGCCCTTGAGCATGCGCTCGATCTTCATTTCATGGTCGGCCACCCCCAGGGTGTTCAAGCGCTCGTGGGCGTTGGCCAGCAAGCCCGCGAGGTCCATGGCCTCCTCATCCGTTCGCGCGTGCTCCAGTGCCTGGGTGTAGGAGTTGATCCGCTGGTTCACTTCCAAGGCTTCCGCAAAGGCTTTTTCCGCCACCTGCCAAGGGGTGAGGTCCAGGTCGTGGTCCATCTGTTGGGGCAGGTAGCCCATCGCGAGCTCCTTGGGCCTGCCGATGGAGCCGGCGTCGAAGGCCTGTTGGCCTGCCAAGATCTTCAGCAGGGTGCTCTTGCCGGCCCCGTTCCGCCCCACTAGGCCGATCCGGTCATCGCTTCCGATGAAAAAGGAAACGGCATCAAACATGGGCCGTTCACCAAAGTGAAGGGTGAGGTTATTGACGCTGATCATTTTTTCGGGCGGCAAAGGTAAGCCGGGCGGCCAAGCCGGTCCTTCCACCCGGCTCAAGGCGGTTTCGAAAAGGGGAAGGCCCCGCAGCTGCAGCTGCGGGGCCTTCCCCTTTTCGTGGCATGCTTCCGGTCAGAAATTCCACAGGTCGTGCTCGAAGTTGAAAAGATCCGCTTTGATCTCCTCCCCTTCCAGCAGCGCATCGATGCCCGTTTTATACTGGCCCAGGTTACGGTCGTACACGTTGCTCACCTTGGTGATGGTACTGTTGAACTGGCGCGTCCAGAACAGGTGGTCGAAGGACCGCCGCTCGGCATCGTTCTCCCGGTTGTACACGTCCCAGTTCACGAGTACATAGCGCAATTCGGGGAAATAAAGCCAGAACATCTTCGTGTAGCCCCTCATTTCGCCGTCAGGCCCGATGTTCTCGCGCATGGGGCAAAGTCCGATGATGCGGATGTCCATCACCGACCGCTGCCGATCGAAGACCCAATCCTCCTTGATCTGGTACTTGCGGATGGCCTCGCTTCCGATGTCCATGGTCGTGATCACCGTTTTCATCTCGCCGGTGTAGATGTCCTCCGTCTGGGTGGTGTCCACGCGGGTCAGCATGGCCTTCACCTCGGTGGGCAACATGGGCTTGGTGAACTCGTCGTCGGTTCCGATCGGTCCGGGATCATAGGCGGTGATGGAGCCATCTTCCAAGATACCGTCCTTGATCACGTCGAACAAGCTCTTGCGGTCCTTGATCGGTTCGGTGGGATAGTACAGGGGCAGGTTGATCTTCTCGCGCAGGTCGATCTCGCGCCACACCCTGCGGTACCACATCACGTCCGCCTCGCGGATATAAGGATAAGGCACCACGCGCTGGGTCTTGGTGTGCTCCTTGATGTAGGCCCCGTCCAGCACGGTTTGCGCCTGGCTGGTGGGGGCGATGGCCATGCCCACCAGCAACAGGGCGCCGAAGAGGATGCGATGCAAGTTGTTCATGGTGTGTGGCGATTTACGCGATCAGATCACCTTGAAGGAGAGTGCACCAAGGTTGCGCACGGAGCCGTCGGGCCCCCTGGCCTTGATGTTCTCAATGAATATCTTCTGCCCGGACTTCACCCGGCTGAGCACTTCCTTGGCTTCGCTGGTGAGCGCTGGCCCGGTGCAGGGTTTTTCCAGGAAGTTGCCTGCTATGGTGGTGGACACGGTATAGCTCACCACGTCGAACCTCAGGTCGAACTCGAAGTTCTCCATTTTGGCGATCACTCCTTGCGCAGCGATCAACTCGTTCTTCTTCACCGAATTGTCGTTTACGCCGTGGCCGGCAAAGTAGGGCGTCGGGTTGGGAACGTTTTTCACCCGGAACTGCACACCGGGCAAGGATTTCTTTGAGCCGTCCGCGTTGGTGACCGTTACATTGACCGTTGCATCGCTCCCCGGGCCCGGCTTTACGATGTAGCCATTCGCGGCCTTCGCCAGCGAGCCATTGGTCATGCTGGGCTGGATGTTCGAAGCACTGTAACCCGATACGCTGATGCTGACCGGGTTCTCCACACCGCGGTAGAACACGTTCATCTTGGTTGGGCTGACCACCAAGTTGGGGGCCGCCACTTCGTATTCGGTCTTGAACGGTTCCACCTGCAATTCCCCGCCCACGGGCTTGAACTTGATGATCCCGGTAACTGTTCTCAGCCCTGCTCCGCTGGCGGTCTCCTCCAGCAAGGCCATGGCGCCGTTCATGGGCAATTGCCTGGAATCCCCGACGATCACAGGTGGATTCGCCGTGGTATCGACGCGTGCGCCAGGTCCGGCGATGAATACCTCGGGGGCGTTCTGGTTGTCATAGGCACCGAGGAAGATGTTCGCACGGTAGGTTCCGCCCACCGTTACATAGCTGCTCTGTGGCTGAACGATGGGGGTAAGCGTGTTGAACTTGAAGGTTTTCGCCTCCACCCCGGTCATCATCCGCCCCACCAGTTCGTTTTCCATGGTGCGGATATCCGTCTGCAACTTGGACAGAATGGTGACCGCCGCAGCCAAGGGCACGTGGTAGAAATTCATGGAAGCCCAATTGTTCACCGTGCCGCTGGCATCCTTGCGGGATTCGAAATTGAACATCTCATCGGCACTGGCCTGCAATTTGGGGTCGTTGGCGGCCGCTTTCTTCACCTCGTCGCGGAACCCTTCCAGCATGGCCTGGAGCTCAAAGGCCGAGTTTGCACCCTTCTTGGGGGTTGCAGGCTCGGAGCCCACCATCATGGCGGTGATGATGTCGTAGTTGTCCTTCTTGCCCACATAGTGGAGGTTCAGCACCGTGTCCACGCCATTGTGTTTGCCCATCACCTTGTTGAGCTCCAAGCCCTCGGTATTGGCAATGGCCAAGCCCTTGAGCGTGTCAATATGCGAGACCAGCTTCGAGGCCATGGCCTGAACCTGTTGTGCGTTGTGCCATGCAGCACCGTACTTGGCCTCGTTCTCCTTGGCCAAATTTTGGAACTGCGCGTAGGTCGCATCCATCTTCTCCTTGAAGGTGGATTTGGTGTTTTCCAGACCTTCGTTCACGATCACGAAGCTGTCCAGGATCTCCTTGGATACGTTCAGCGCAAGCATCGCTGTCAGTACCAAGTACATCATGTTGATCATTTTCTGTCTCGGGGACAGATTACTACCTGCCATGTCGGGCTGCTGATTTGGTCGTTGGGATGGTTCCTAAACTCAGGTTCTGTTCCTCAACCACGAACGGTCATGGCGGCCAACATGTTGCCATAGACGGTATTGAGCTTGGCGAGATTGTTGCTCAATTCGGAGATGTTCTCCTTGTACCGCTTGGTATCGCTGACGCTCTCCTTGAGGTTCGCCAGCATCTCGCCCATGCCCGTGAACATTTCGTTTGCGGCATCGAGCTTTTCGCGGCTGCTGCGCAACTGGAGTTCGTACATTTCGTTGAGGTCGCTGAGGTTCTTGCTCATGCGTCCCAGGCTTTCACCGGCGCTGCGGCCAGCATCCACATTGGCTGTCAGGCCTACGAGGCTCTCGCTTGCCTTGGCATAGCTGTCGCTCAACTGGCTCACCTTGGAGGATGCACCCTTGAGGCTCTCGGCATATTCACTGGTGGCCGATGCGGCCCCGGTGATCTCGCCCATGGCCCGTGCTTGGTCGCTCAGGCTCCTCATGCCCTCACCCAAGCTGGCGATCAACTCCGGTTCGATCTTCGCGCTCTCCAGCATGTCATCGAGCTGCTCGGTGATGGAACGCTGGTCCTCGGTCTTGAAGTCCTGCCCCAGGGCATGGTCGGCGGAGGCCAGCTCCGGGTACACCAGGCTCCAATCGGGTTCCTCGTGCGGTGGCTCCCACGCCGAGAAGAAGAAGATCACGGCCTCGGTACAAAGGCCCAGGGTGAGGAACACGCCGGCTCCCGGCCAGTGCTGGATCTTGAAAAGCGCGCCAAGGAGCACCACGGCTGCGCCCCATCCGTACAACTTGGCCATAAAATTTTTCCACCGCTTGCTGCCTGGTTTCATCTGTCGTTCCTTGCTTTTGGTTGGTTGGGTTCTTCCTTGCTAATGAAAGGCCCGGCAGGTTCCGGTTGCCGGGCCCGGTTGTTCTTGTTCGGGTGGACCTATAGGTCCTCGGCCCTCACGGCCTTGCCTCTTCCAAGGTAGGTCAGCGCGCTGCGGAAGCCGATGTAGCACTTGGCCGTGTCCTGGTATTCGTAGGCGCGGGTCCCGGTTTGCAGGTACAGCCCCACATCCTTGAAGGAGCCGCCACGCACCACCTTGCGTTTCATCGCGGGCGGGTCGTTGGCCACGGCATCGTACGAATATTCAGGGTTCATGTCGTGGTCGAAGTCGTACACGCTCTCGTCAAAGGCGGTACTGGTCCATTCGGCCACGTTCCCGCTCATGTTGTACAGGCCGTAATCATTGGGTGAGTAGCTGTCGACGGGTACGGTGTGGAAACCGCCATCGTCGGTGTAATTGCCGTGCAGGGGCTTGAAGTTGGCCAAGAAGCAGCCTTGGCGGTTGCGCACGTACGGTCCGCCCCACGGCCATGGGGAAAGGTCGAGCCCGCCGCGCGCGGCGTACTCCCACTCGGCCTCGGTGGGCAAGCGGAAATGATTGATGAACGGCTCCCCATTGTTCTGCAGCCAAGCGTTCATCATGTTCTGGGTACGCCATACGTTGAACGCCTTTGCCTGGCTCCAAGTAATGCCCACGACCGGATAGTCGTCATAGGCCGGGTGCCAGAAGTAGTTCTCCGTCATCGGCTCATTGTAGGCGTAGGTGAAGTCGTGCACCCAGCTCAGGGTGTCGGGGTACACATTGATCACCTCCTTGATGATGAACTTGCTGCGGTCACTGTGCCCCATGATGGAGGTCTTGCCCCCTTTGGTATTGGTATAGCCCAGGTCCAGGTCACGGCCGCTCTTGCGTGCTGCCTCCTTGAGGTCGATCCAGTAGTACTCGAACATCAGTTTGCGGGTGTCGATCTCCTTTCGGCGGTAGAATCGCTCACTCTCGGGATAGTACATGTCGGCCAATGCCTCGGTTTCCTCTTCCCCGAACCAATTGATGCGCGCCTTCCAGTTGATCACCGGCGGATCGATCTCCTCGCCGAACTCATCCTCGGTGAAGACGTGCTCGCCGATGTCCTCATCGCCGAGGATCTTCTTTGCCGTGGAGTCGATCACGTACTCGACGAACTGCCGGTACTCGTTGTTGGTGATCTCCGTCTGGTCCAAGTAGAACGCTTGGATGGACACGGTCTTGGACTTGGCCACCATGGCGTACGGGGCGTCCTGGTCGCTGGGTCCCATCACATAGCTTCCCAAGGGGATGTAGTTCATCCCGTAGGGGTCCACTTGAAACCAAGAGGGCCTGTTCTGTGCGCCGATCAACTGCCCTTGGCCGCCTTTCCCGCAACTGGCCATGACGGCCGCTATGCCGCAGAGGTAAAGGATGGGACTTCGTTCCATGGTCTTCCTGGTTTTGCCGCTACTGGTCCGTCCGGGTTCCTTGCAGGGTTCCTTTGTCGCCACGTCCGTGGCTGGTTGGACAGGTATGCAACGGTGATCTGGTCCTTTTGTTACGCTCTCTTACAGGAAACGGGGGTGGTGGTACATTTCAATCACCTCCGGTTTAACGATCTTGAAGCAGAAGCTGAGCATCACCTCATGGCTCCCGCTGCTGTGGTTCTTCAGTTCGGAGGTGGTCACATCATAGCTGTAACCGATGCGCAGCATGCTCTCTCCCTTGGTGAACTGGTGCTGGTAGCCGATCATCGGGGTGATGGCATCCTCGGTGCGGTAGCCTACGCCCAGCCACACCATGTTGTCGTACAGGAACAAGGCCCCGAGGTCCAACTGGGTGGAGCTGGCATCGCTCTTCAGCAGGACGCTGGGCTGCAAGGTGTACTTCTTGTTCCCTCCAATGGCCCAGTCGTATCCGGCCTGAACATAATAGTGCCGTTTGTTCTTGATGCTGACGTCCTTGAGCTCGGTTTCGGGCAGCTGGGTGCTGGAGATGCCGAGCCAAAGCTGCGGGGACTTGTAGTAGAGCCCGGCACCGAGATCGAAACCGTTGGAACTCTTCCCGGCCGTAGGGATGGAGTTGTCACCTTCCACTCCGTCGGTAGCAACCCAATGGCCCTCCAAACCGCGGCCGGTCATGCCCGCATAAATGCCTGCGCTGAGGGTGCTCTGGCCGCCCACCTTCAGGTGATAGGCGTAATGCACGCGCGCGATGGTGCTCTTTTCCTGGCCCAACTTGTCAAAGTAGACCGAGAGCCCCACACCGCTGTTGATCTTTGCCAAGGGGCCATGGAGGTTGATGAGCCCGGTTTTGGGTGCGCCATCGAACCCAGCCCATTGCTGCCGCAAAAGCATTGTGGCACAGATGTTGCCGTTGGTCCCGGCCACGGCCGGATTTATTGACAAACGGTCGAACATGTACTGGGTGAATTGCGGGTCTTGCTGGGCAGTGGCAATGCTCCCGACCAAGGCACAAGCACCTGCGATAATGATCCTCCTCATTCGGCTTTTTCCAGTTTTGGCGCGGCTTTCAGCGATTTTCCATAGGCTTGTTGAGCCTCGATAGCAGCCGCCAAAATAGCAAAAAAGGATCCGGCCCGAACTTTTCAACAATTTCAGTCGCCACCAACTTGGCACTTCCCTTGGGATCAAGCCAGCTTTTGGAAGGTACGCCACCACCGGTCGGGCACTTCCTCGCGGCACGCCGCCGTGTAGTCGCTGTACGCGCAGGGCACCAGGTGGTGCCGCTCGAAGCGCGCCTCCCGCTCAGCCCGGTAGGGCACGTCCATCCACCAGCGGTCGCTGATGGTGCTCTTGTAAAAAACCAGGTCCTGTTCATGGCCCTTGATGGGCACATGGAAGCGGACGAAACGCTTGCGGTCCAGCCAGGGCAGGTCGTTGGTGCGGCTACCGAAGCCATCCAGGAAGCACCAGACCATCTGCGCCGCAAGCTGGGCCGTTGCCTGGTCCTGGTCCCGCCAAGGGTCCATCTCGTAAATGCCGATCGAGGTGACCTTCTCGCTGATGCCGGCGTAGCGCATCAGCTGGCAGGCTTCCTCGCCGTGGTAGCCGTTGGGGCCGGGGCGCGTGGTGCCGGGCGCATCGGACCGGCGGATGCTGGACATGTCCACGCTCACCGTGTCGGCGTTGCGCAGCACAGGCTCGGCCTCGCTGATGTTGGTACGCAACTCGCCCAAGCGGTGGGCTTCGAAGAACAGCTTGTCGATCAGCTCGATGCCGGGCTGGTCCACCAAGTAGGTTTGGAAGCCGAGGTTGCTGTAGTTGAACAGGTAGTTGGGCTGGCGCAGCACAATGTGGCTGAGGTAGCTGCTTTCGGCCAGCCCTTGGCCGGGCTCGCCCAGGTCGAAGCGCGCATCGATGCAGGCCAGGTTGGCGGTGCGCTCCAGCTTTTCGTAGGCCAGGTACTGGGTGAAGGTGTGCGCCTGGCCACCGCCCAGGACCACCGGCACGATGTTCATGCGGATCAATTCAGCGATGGCCGAGGCCATTGCGTGCCGCGTGTCTTCAGCGGCATTGCCCGGGTGGATGTCGCCCAGGTCGGCGATGCCGAATTTGTTGACCGGCAGGTAGAGTTTGTACAATTGGGCACGGACGGCATCGGGTGCATCCACGCATCCCCGGGGTTTGGCATGGCCGGGGTCGTCCAGCACGCCGAAGATGGCCACCTTCACGCCTTCCAGTGCAGGAAAGCCTTTGTTGGTATGGAAGGTCACGTGATCGCCCAAGGTGTTGGCAGCCCATTCGGGGCGGTGCTCACCGAAAGCTGCGGACGGGGTGAAGTAGAGGCTGGATTCCATGGGCGGGGCGAACGGAGCGAAGGTCGCCTTTACGTGGGGCTGCCCAGGGAGAACGCGGCCGCAAATGCACACAGCGGAGTGTTAGTTGGGGGCTCGGATGGACGGGAATGGACGGGATGGACACTGGTGGCCACCAGTGTCCATCCCGTCCATTGGGGAAGCTGTCCATTCCTTGGGAAAGGCCAAGGAATGCCGGTCATTACTTCTTCTTGGCGGTCTTCTTTTTGGCTGCTTTCTTCTTGGGGGCAGCCTTTTTCGCAGCAGCCTTCTTCGGTGCTGCACCTCTGCGGCCCCGGCCCTTGCGTTCGGGGGCTTCGGCCAGCAGCTTTTGCGCCTCTTCCAAGGTCACCTCAGCAGGCTGCTTGCCCTCGGGCATCTTGGCGATCTTGTTGCCGTCGGTGAGGTACGGACCGTAGCGGCCGTCGATGATCTCCACGGTGGTGCCCTCGAATGCCTTGAGGATATTCTGCCGAACACCGGCCAATTTGGCCTCGATCAGTTCCACGGCCCGTTCCAAGGTGACCGTTGACGGCTCCTCTCCCTTGGGGATGTTGGCATAAGTTTTGCCAAACTTCACGAAGGGCCCGAAGCGCCCGCGCCCTTGCACGATCTTCTCGCCTTTGTATTCTCCCAGCTCGCGGGTGGCGCTGGCCGCTTTCTTCAGCTCCACCAGTTCCAGCGCACGGCGCAGGTCGATCTCCAAGGGGTCATCATCCGGGGTGAGGCTGGCGAAGGTGCTGCCCAGCTTCACGTACGGCCCGAAGCGCCCCACGTTCACGACCACCTCATCCTCGCCGCTCTTGCCCAGGGTACGCGGCAGTTTGAAGAGGTCCAGGGCCTCCTCCAGGGTGATGGTGGCGATGCTCTGCTCCTTCCGCAGCGAGGCGAACCGGGGCTTTTCCTCGTCGTCGGCGCTGCCGATCTGCACCATGGGCCCGAAGCGGCCGATGCGCGCCACCACGTCCTTGCCGCTCTTGGGTTCCTGGCCCAATACGCGGCTGCCCGAGGCGCGGTCCGCTGTTTCCACCACCGTGTCGATGGTGCTGTGGAACGGCTTGTAGAAGCGGGCGATCATTTCGCGCCAGTTTTCCTGTCCTTCGGCGATGCCGTCGAACTCCTCTTCCACCTTGGCGGTGAAGTTGAAATCCACGATGGTGGGGAAGTGCTCCACTAAGAATTCGTTCACCACCATGCCGATGTCCGTGGGGAAGAGCTTTTGCTTTTCCGCACCGGTGGTTTCCGTGGCGGTTTTGTCGCTCACAGCCCCGTTGGCCAACGTGAGGATGCGGTACGGACGCAGCACCCCCTCGCGGTTCTCCTTCACCACGTAGCCGCGTTTTTGCACGGTGCTGATGGTGGGCGCGTAGGTGCTGGGGCGGCCGATGCCAAGTTCCTCCAGCTTCTTCACCAAGCTGGCCTCGGTGTAGCGCGGGGCGGGCCTGTCGTAGCGCTGGGTGGCGGACATTTCCTGCAAGGCGAGCTGTTCACCCTGGCGCATTTCGGGCAACAGGCCCTCCTGCTCTTCGTCGCCCTCATCATCCTTGCCTTCCAAGTACACCTTGAGGAAGCCATCGAAGGTGATCACTTCGCCCTGGGCCTTGAGCAGGTCGTTGGGCCGCGTGCTGATGGCGATGTCCACGATGGTCTTTTCCAGTTCGGCATCGGCCATCTGGCTGGCCAAGGTGCGCTTCCAGATGAGGTCATAGAGCCGTTCCGCATCGCGGTCGGCACCGGCGTTGCGCACCTTCATGTCGGCCGGTCGGATGGCTTCGTGGGCCTCTTGTGCGCCCTTGCTCTTGGTGGCGAAGCGGCGGGGCTTGCTGTAGCGCGCCCCGTACTGTTCGGTGATGGCCTCCACGGCGGCGTTGATGGCCAGCTCGCTGAGGTTCACGCTGTCGGTACGCATGTAGGTGATGTGCCCCTGCTCGTAGAGGTGCTGCGCGATGCGCATGGTGCGGTCCACGCCGAAGCCGAGCTTGCGGCTGGCCTCTTGCTGCAGCGTACTGGTGGTGAAGGGCGCGGCAGGCGTGCGCTTGGCGGGCTTCTTCTCCACGGCCTTCACGGTGAAGGCCGCGCCGATGCAGCCTTGCAGAAAGGCCATGGCCTCGGCTTCGGTGGCGAAGCGCTGCGGCAGCTCGGCTTTTACTGCGGCCTTGGTGCCGGTGAGGAACTGCGCGCTGATGCGGAAGGCGCTTTTGGCATTGAAGCCGGTGATCTCGCGCTCACGGTCCACGATGAGGCGCACGGCCACGCTCTGCACGCGGCCCGCACTGAGGCTGGGCTTCACCTTGCGCCACAGCACGGGGCTGAGCTCGTAGCCCACTAAGCGGTCCAGCACGCGGCGCGCTTGCTGGGCATCCACCAAGTTGATGTCGATCTGCCGCGGCTTCGCAATGGCTTCCAGCACGGCAGTCTTGGTGATCTCGTTGAAGGTGATGCGCTTCACCTTGCCGTCGGGCAGGTCCAGCGCTTCCTTGAGGTGCCAGCTGATGGCCTCTCCTTCGCGGTCTTCATCAGTGGCTAGCCATACGGTGGCCGCCTTGTTGGCCTGCTTGCGCAGCTCGGCCAGCTTACCCTTCTTCTCATCGGGCACGATGTATTTCGGCTCGAAGCCGTTGTCCACGTCCACGCTCAGGTCGCGCTCGGGCAGGTCGCGCACATGGCCGAAGCTGCTGAGCACGGTGTAGCCCGCGCCGAGGTACTTTTCTATGGTCTTCGCCTTGGCGGGCGACTCCACGATCACCAGGTTGCTTCCTTCCTTAGTAGCCATGCCTTGCCTGTTTGGGGGTGCAAAGCAAATGCCTTTTGATCGAACTGGCGGCACCCCACGCCCACGATGGCCCCTTTCCCCTTTGGGGAAGAAAAATCCAACCACTGGAGGAAGGCTGCCCTGAAGCACCAGCATGCCTTCACAACGGTGCGCGGCCCTCCATGGCGAAGATGATGGACCGAGGCTTGGAGCCCGTCCGGAAAAAATCGCAGGGAACCTGTGCAGGGTCATGGAATTGAAGATCCCTTTTATATTCATGCCTCGAATCCACCACCATGGCGAAGTTCCCACCTGTCCTCGGGCTAATGGGCATCCTTGCGGGCTGGGCCTCCTGCACAACCTCTCCGGAAACGGGGCCGCTCCCGCACGCTTCTTCCGGAGGCGACCTGTGGGCACCGATGGAGCTGCAGCGTTGGTACTATGCGGACCTGGACAGCACCCGGAATATCCTGGAAGCGGAGATCCGTGCGGCGGAAGCCAACGGCGACCACGCCTCGGCCTTGGCCAACCGCTGTCTTCTTGCGGAGGCCCTGATCTTCCATGCCCACCCCGAAGCACGGACCTGGATAGCGGAAATGCCCCGCTGGGCACCTCCCGGGCAGGTGGGTCTCCATACCGCTTGGGCCCACTATTACCTGGGCCGCTGGCATGGCCAGCATTGGCAATGGCAGCAGGAGGACAGTTTGCTCAGGCTGGTGCTGCTGCCGCCGCAGGAGCGGCTGGGACCTGATCTGTTCCTGCGTGCGAAGATCCGCCAGGTGCGGATGTCCGGGCAACGCGGCCAGCTGCATGAGGCCGACTCAATGGCTGGGGCCTTGCGCCCCTTGGTGGACGCCAACGGCAGTCCACGCCGGCTTTCCGAACTGCTTCAGGCGCAAGCAACGGCCCACTTGGAGCACGGTGATCCCCAAGGAGCGGAATCCATGTTCAAGGCCGCATGGGCAGCGGCAAGAACCGTGGCGGACCCCGTGCTGGAGGGGCAATGCTTGCTTGGAATGGCCAGTGCGCAGATCGACCAAGGACTGGCGGAACAATGCGCAGCGACCGCGGTGCAAGCCAACCAGCTCTTCGCACAGGCAGGCGATCTGCGCAACCGCGTGCTGACAAGGAAGCTGCTGGGATACTGCTACTGGGACGTGCTTCCCCCACAGGCAGTGCTGGATGAATGGCTGCCCGCCAAGCACCATGCGGACAGTTTGGGGATGCTGCGCGAAAGCGCGGGGATCGCCTTGCTGCTGGCCAAGTTCCGCGTGGCCTTGGACAGTGCAAGCTCCAAGGAGGCGGGCTTTGAACATGCCATGCGCTTCCAAGCGGCCTATGCGTTGATCGACCAAGCCCAGCAGGTGGCCGACGAGATCCGTGACCCGGAGCTGCTGGCCCAGGTGGCCAACACACGCAGCAAGATCTTGAACTGGGAAGGCCGGTACGAGGAGTCCATCCAGGGCCTGCGGCTCGCCATGGCCCGGTTCCAGGCCATAGGGAACCAGCAGTTCGTGCTCTCCACCAAGATCGGCATCGCCAGCAATGAGATCGCCCGGGGGCGCTGGAAGGAGGCCGTCCGCCTGCTGGAAGAGGCGCTGCCCCAGACGGAGCGCGACAACTACCACCAATTGCGCCTGCTCGCGCTCAACCGCCTCTCCTTCGCCCATGAGCAGATGGGCCAATTCAAGGAGGCCTTGGCGTTCAAGGATCGCTGGCATGCCCTGAAAGACTCCTTGGAGGGCCTGCAGGTGACGGACAAGTTGGCCCAGACCGAGCTTCGGCATGCCTTCGCGCAGCGGCAACTGGCGGATAGCCTGGCCCACCAGCAAACCCTTGAACTGGAGCGCACGGTCGCGGCCGAAAGTGTCCAACGCCTGCGGTTGCGCAGCATCTGGCTGGCCGGCGGCGGCGTGCTGCTGGCACTGGGCGGCACCGCAGCTTATTGGCAGGATCGCAAGCGCCGTAACGAACGCTACGCCAGGCAGGCGGCGCAATTGGAGATCAAGGCCCTGCGTGCGCAGATGGACCCGCATTTCATCTTCAATGCGCTCAACAGCATCAGTGCGTTCATCCGCCAGCAGCAGCCGGAAAAGGCCCACCACTTCGTGGCCCGGTTCGGCAAGCTCATGCGCTTGGTACTGGAGAACAGCAGGCGGGCGGAAGTGCCCTTGGCCCGCGAGATCGAGGTGCTGCAGGCCTACCTCGAACTGGAGCAGGCGCGCACGGGCAACGCCTTCGACTTCAGCCTCACGGTGGACCCCGCGATCGACCCGGACGAGGTACTGGTTCCTCCCTTGGTGATGCAGCCCTTCGTGGAGAATGCCGTGTGGCATGGCATGGCGGGCAAGGAAGGGCGCGGAAAGGTGGAGATCAGCATCCGCTTGCGCGAGGGCGACCTGGTGACCACCATCAGCGACGACGGCACGGGCATGCCTAATGACCGGCCCGGCCCCGACGGCGGACGTTCGCTGGGCACGGTGATCACCCGGGAACGGCTGCAGCAGCTATCCGCCCAGAAAGGGCGGCAGGCAGGCTTCCAGTACCTGGAGCGCTCGGTGGGCACCTGCGTGGAGGTGGTGATCCCGGTGTGATCGGTGATTGGCAGCTGGTGATCGGTGACTGGTGACGCACCGCAGGTTGGGCGCGTGCATTTCAGCTTTCTGCTTTCCCCTTTCAGTTTTCCCCCTCAACGTGATTGTGACCGGTGGGCCACGCGCCTCCGGTTGTGCTCCGATCACCAGCCACCCTTCACCCTTGACGATATTCCAACTTTCCAATCTACATTTCACCCATCCAAACCCGGTCCATGGCCACCACCGCAGTGATCGTTGACGATGAAGCCCAGTGCCGTGAAACGCTTGCATCACTGCTGGCAGAGCGGCATCCGGGCATCCACCTGCTTGGGGTGGCGAACGATGTGCCCAGCGGTACTGCGCTGGTGCGGGCTGAAGGGCCGGACGTGCTCTTCCTGGACGTGGAGATGGGCCACATGACCGGTTTCGACCTGCTGAAGGCGATAGCACCGAAGGTTCCCCACGTGATCTTCACCACCGCCCACGAGAGCTATGCCGTGCGCGCCATCCGCTTCAGCGCCGTTGACTACCTCCTGAAACCGATCGTGCCCGAGGAACTGGACGATGCCGTAAACAAGGCCGTGGCCGCTGTGGGGGCGGACCAGGTCCCGGACGGCATCCCCACGCTGCTCGGCAACCTGGCCCATGAACGCCAGATCGCCTTGCCCACCGGGGAAGGCCTGTCCATCGTGCTGTTGGATGACATCCTGTACTGCAACAGCGACAACAACTACACCGAGGTGTACGTGCGCGGCGAGAAGAGGCCGCAGGTGGTAAGCCGGCCGTTGAGCGAATTCGCGATCTTCCTGCTGCCGCAAGGCTTCGTGCGCATCCACCAAAGCCACCTGGTCAACCGCAGGCACATCAAGCGCTACGTAAAGGGCGAGGGCGGCGAAGTGGTGATGTGCGACGGCATGAACCTGCCGGTGAGCCGCAGGCAGAAGCCGGAGCTGATGGAGGCGTTGGGGCGGTTGTGATCGGGCTTATACCGCAAAGGGCACGAAGTACACAAAGGGAACTCTATGCCTGCCCCATCCCGATAAGCTGCACATCGTAATTGCGGGTTAATGGACAAAACGAATGGTCCATTCTTCGAAAAGCCTTGCCTATCATAGGTTAGGGGCGATTCAAAGGTCATGAACAAAAAA
>JRYE01006141.1_pt1 | contig 46683 bp, 46 predicted proteins | sample 235321 | NCBI WGS metagenome assembly JRYE01 (sample SAMN03074214, study PRJNA261473) | activated sludge metagenome | biome: Common Effluent Treatment Plant; feature: Wastewater; material: Activated sludge; isolation source: activated biomass in a lab-scale reactor treating industrial wastewater at... | reverse complement strand
CCTGGGTACTTACAAACAACCACCGGGATTTAATATTTTTCTGGATGCCGTTTTAAGCTACGATTCGCTTAGCCATATATTGAATAAGCAGGTAGCCGGCATGGAGTTTACCTTTAAAAAATTATTGATCAAGAAGAAGTTTATTATTGACAGTTGCCGGATGTATAGCACAGGTAATGAAAAAATTATTATCAAATTAAATTTCTCGGGCACCAATAAAGGCGTAGTTTATCTTTTGGCAAAGCCGGTGTATAATGAAGCTACCAAAACACTGGAAGTNNATAAAATCTAAAAATGTATTATTAGGCTCTGCCGATTGGTTGTTTGATAAAAAGATTACAAAGCAGATCAGTCATAATGCAAAATTCAATCTTTCAGGATATATTGATTCTGCAAAAACGACCATCAATAAACAGCTCAATCAGGAGTGGATGAAGGGAATACGAAGCAACGGTGCAATAAAAGACATTAAACTGGCCGGCATTTTCCCTTTACAACAACACTTAGTCATTAGAAGCAATTGTAACGGCAATCTGGCTATCAAAGTGGAAAATATAGATTTTAGTCTGTAGCCTCCGGGTCATCTTCGCTTGCCTTAAAAGAAAAATTTCGCTGTGCAATGTAGCTAAATACAACTACAATACAGGTAGTGATAACCTGCGCCAATACAGGATAAATATTCAGATTTTCAACAAATATTTTCAACAAAAGATAATTGAGTGCCAGGTTAAACATGCAAATCATGAAGTATCGAAACAACTGAATTCGGCCTTTCATTTTAGAATCGCTGAAAACAACATATTTTGACATAAAAAAGCCAATCGGAAAAGTAACCAGAAAAGAAACAAATAATGCAGCTATATGCCCTTTGAAAGCATAAAAACCAAAATGAAATTCCTTTTCAAGAAACAAGAATTTAAAACTCAGGAAATAAACCAGAAAACCCAATAGCATATTGCCCCCGCCCGAGGCGGCATAACGAAATGTCTGCAGGTTCATCAACCTGCGAAACGGGGGATAGAAAAAATCTATTATCGGCAATATAAAATCTCTGGCGCTATGTAAATGCTTTCGCATAAACTGCCAAAGTTATTGGAAAGTTTATGGTTTGTGGATTAACGGGTTGTAAATTTGCCGGATAACCCAAGAAAATGAGCATCGTAAAAGAAATAAAGCCGTTGATAGCCGCGGTACTTAAAGATCATTACGGTTTTTCAACCGGCGAAACTGACCTTACCATCAATACCACCAAGCCTGAGTTTGAGGGAGACTATACTTTAGTATTATTTTCATATGTAAAGCAATTAAAGAAATCGCCGGAGCAATTAGGCAATGAAATAGGCGATGCCTTGATAAAAGCACATCCACAGCTATTTGTTGCATACAACGTAATCAAAGGTTTTCTGAATCTTACGATCTCCGATGATTATTGGAGGCAGTTTTTAAAGACAAATTATAATAATCAGCAATTTGGTTTTGGACAGTCCAAAAATCAAAAGGTGATGGTTGAGTACTCATCGCCCAATACAAATAAACCATTGCACCTGGGTCATCTTAGAAATATTTTTTTGGGATGGAGCATCGCAGAAATATTAAATAGAAGCGGATATGAAACAGTAAAAAGTTGTGTGGTGAACGACAGGGGAATTCATATTTGCAAAAGCATGATAGCCTGGCAGCTTTTTGCCAATGGCGCTACACCTGAAAGTACGGCTACCAAAGGTGATCATTTTGTAGGTGAATATTATGTAAAGTTTAATGACGCTTACAAGCAACAGGTAGATGAACTGGTAGCGAAAGGAATGGAAAAGGCAATTGCAGAAAAGGAAGCTCCCATTATGAAAGCTACACAGCAAATGCTATTGGATTGGGAAAAAGGCGATAAAGATGTATTGGCCTTATGGAATAAAATGAACGGATGGGTGTACGATGGTTTTGGCATTACTTACAAAAGAATTGGCGCCGATTTTCAGAAAATGTATTACGAAAGCAATACCTATTTACTGGGAAAACAATTTGTAGAAGCTGGATTGAAAGAAGGTGTATTTTTTAAAAAAGAAGATGGCAGTGTGTGGATTGACCTTACAGCCGATGGGCTTGATGAAAAGCTGGTATTAAGAAAAGATGGTACCTCGGTTTATATTACTCAGGATTTAGGACTGGCAGATCAGAAGTATGATGAGTTCAAATACGACCAAAGCATTTATGTGATAGCCGATGAACAAAACTATCACATGAAAGTACTGAAACTTATTTTACAAAAGCTAAACAAGCCCTATGCCGAAGGCATATTTCATTTGAGCTATGGAATGGTAGAGCTGCCCAATGGCCGCATGAAAAGCCGCGAAGGAACGGTGGTAGATGCCGATGATATGATAACCGAAATGGTGAATGTAGCCAGAACCAAAACTGAGGAGCTGGGCAAGGTGAAAGATTTTACGACCGATGAGTTGAAAGAATTGTATGATACATTGGCCCTGGGTGCATTGAAGTTTTTCTTGCTTAGAGTGGACCCCAAAAAGAGAATGATTTTTAATCCTGAGGAGTCAATAGATTTTCATGGCTTTACCGGCCCCTTTATTCAATACACACATGCCCGAATAAAATCAGTACTTCGCAAAGCAGGTGATGTTTCTGTAAATGCAAATATTATTGAAACTTCAGAACCGATTTTGAAATTAGAAAAGGAGCTCATTGTTTTACTTGAGCAATATCCTGTTATGCTGGATCAGGCCATTGCAGAACACAACCCTTCTGTTATTGCTATCTATGTATTTAATTTGGCAAAGAGTTTTAATACTTTTTATACTGAACATTCGGTATTGAATGCAGAAACCGAAACCAAAAAGCAGTTTCGTTTACAGCTTTCATCACTTACTGCTCATGTCATAGCTTCAGGAATGAGCCTGCTGGGCATCAAAGTGCCTGAAAGAATGTAAAAAATTGAAGTGTTAACCTGGTTAAAGGCCCGCCATCATTTTCTTCTGACGCAGACTTGATAAACTGGGATCCATTTGTATAGCTGTATCGCAAAGGCGTGTTCCTTTTTCAGTATTTTCTTTTCCACCTTTTTTCTGATAAGCCATGCCTATCATATATAAAGCAGAAAAATCTTTTTTGTCATACTCCAATATCTTATCCCAATAATCAATAGCAAGATCGTATTTGCCTTTATAATAATATGCTTCTGCAATCATATTCAATAAGTTCATATCGCTTGGACGCTTGATTAATATTTCATTTAAAATCTTTACACCTGCATCCAAATCGCCTACGTTCAAATATGCAATACCCAGATTTTCCAGGTACTCATTATCTTTTTTCAATCCCTTCTCTCCTGCTTCCAGAATGTATTTTAGTGAATTTTTATCGTCGTGCATGGCATAGCAGATAAGGCCCAACTCATAAATCCAATATGCTTTATCAGGTTTTAATTCTATCGCCTTTTGAAAAAAGGGAACAGCCAGCTTATAGTTCATCATATCTGCATAGCTGTGTGCAATCATATAAGGCACTTCAGCATTTGTGGGATCTTCTTTCGCAGCTTCATTCAGGTATTTTATGGCTTCTCCATAATTTTCCTGATCGTAGTTGACCTTGCCCAGCAAGTATGCAATTTTTTCAGAAGGATCTGCTTTCTTAAGTTTAAGGGCATAAGCGATTACATCTTCATGCTTTTTCAACTGGAATGATAAATTCATGATTTGTTTAATATTCGTAGCAGAAGTTTCGCCAAGTTGTTCCAGTTTTATAAAGGTTGTGCGGGCTTGACCGTATTTGCGCAAGTCAAGATAAGCGGAAGCCAATTCAGCAGTTACGGCTTTATTGTTTGCATCGTAGCTGATGGCTTTTTCAAAATATTTCAACGATTCCAGTCTTCTTCCATTCTGTTTTTCCTGTATTCCTTTTTGCAAAAAGAATTCGGAACTATCGGGACCGACATTAATTTGATTGAATGATGTTTGCGAAAATGCAGGTGCCATTACCATCAGCAAACAAATACTCAGGATTGGACGTAACATAGGGCTTATTTTAGGATTGGAATTATTAAATCTCATGTCTAAAATATATTGGAGTTTTCATGTTTCAAAATAGAAACCATTGTTTCTCTTCCAAAACCATTCCAAATTAGTATTATTTCAGAATGATTCCTGCAAGTGGGGGTAAATTTACGAGTAGTCTGTACGTTTTTTGATTTGCATCAAGCATCTTACATCTTATTTCGGGATTGAAAACGTTTGCACTACCTCCATAGTTTTTCTCATCGCTATTGAAAATTTCTTGGATATAAGGTTTTCCGGTGGTTATGATTTCCCAGTCGTTGCGTACAACAGGTGTCAGGTTCAAAATTATAAGCAGGTCATCTGCTCTTTTTTTCCCTTTTCTTTTAAAACTAATTACGGATTCCTGACGGTGATTCAAATCAACCCATTCAAATCCTTTTTGATTAAACTGATTTTGATGCAATGCGGCTTCTTGTTGTAGCAATTGATTGAGTGTAGCTACACAATCTTTCAATTGCCGATGATGGTCAAATTTTAATAATTCCCATTGCAGTTCAGATTTGTAATTCCATTCATTTGTTTGACCAAACTCATTGCCCATAAAAAGCAACTTAGCACCCGGGTGTGTCCACATATAAGTGTAAAGTAATCGCAGGTTTGCAAATTTTTGCCATTCATCACCCGGCATTTTATAAAGCATAGGACTTTTGCCATGTACAACTTCATCGTGGCTTAGTGGCAGCATAAAATTTTCATCATAATAATACATCATGCTGAATGTAAACTTATTTTGATGAAACTGCCTGAAGATGGGGTCAAAATTGAAATAGTCCAACGTATCGTGCATCCAGCCCATCATCCACTTCATACCAAAACCCAATCCATCTTTCCAGGTGGGTTTTGATACACCGGGCCAGTCGGTTGCTTCTTCGGCTATGGTTTGTACATCAGGGAAATCTCTAAAGATGGTTTCATTTAAATCCTTTACAAATGCAATGGCTTCCAGGTTGCCATCTCCACCATGTTCATTTGGCTCCCACTCACCTTCTTTGCGAGAATAGTTTAATTTGAGCATAGAAGAAACTGCATCTACCCTGATGCCGTCAATATGAAAAAGATCGAACCAAAATCTGGCACTACTGATCAAGAAAGATTTTACTTCTCCTCTTTTATAGTTGAAAATATAGCTGTTCCAGTCCGGATGAAATCCTTTTCTCATATCTGCATATTCATAAGTATGCGTTCCATCAAACATAAACAGCCCGTGAGCATCATAAGGAAAATGAGAAGGCACCCAGTCTAATATCACACCGATATTGGCCTGATGAAAAGCATCAATCAATCTCATCAATCCCTGTGGATTTCCAAAGCGGGAAGTAGGTGCAAAAAATCCGGTGCATTGATAACCCCAGCTGCCATCAAATGGATGCTCCATTACCGGCATCAACTCCACATGTGTAAAACCCATTTCTTTTACATAAGGCACCAATCGCTCTCTGATTTCATCATAAGTATTATAACTGTCTTCATTATTTTTATCAGGACGCTGCCAGCTTGCCAGATGCACTTCATACACACTCCAGGGTGCGTTTAATGAATTATTTTTTTTCCTTTTCTTCATCCAAGCTACGTCATTCCACTGATAATACATATCCCATGCAATACTTGCAGTTTGCGGACGCAGTTCCCAATAGTTTGCAAAAGGATCGCCCTTATCAAGTTTTCTTTTTGCAAATCCTACGAAATGATATTTATAAGCTTCTCCATATTTACAATCGGGAATGAATCCTTCCCAAATTCCGCTTTTATCCCATCGTGGAAAAAGTTCATATTCATGATTCTTCCATTTATTAAAATTTCCTTTTACCGAAACAGAAGTAGCATTGGGCGCCCACACACAAAAATACATTCCCCATCGGCCATGGATACATACGACATGGGAGCCAAATTTTTTATACAATTGATATTGTGTACCTGCCTGAAAATTGGTTACGTCTTCATCAGTAAGCAATGAATAGTTCCATACCGGTTTTGATGTATCGATAAAATGATTTTCCTCATACTGTCGTATATCCTGTACTTCTGTATCATCAGGTTTAAAAATCGGTTTCTTTTTATGGCTCTTTTTATCAGTCATAATTTCTTTAACATAAGTTTTTTACAAGCGGCAAAGAATTTAAATTTTGGAATAATAGTTTCGCACTTTCAAAATAAAAAAATTTTCCAAAGCCCAATCAAACCCACTTCTTAATGAAGAAAGTCCTGCTAATTCTTTTCACTGCATTCATTTATGTAAACTCTTTTTCCCAATCTACGATTAAAGGTACAGTTACCGATTCAGTAGAAAAAAAGAATCCTGAAAATGCTGTTATCGCACTCATCAGACAAAATGATTCTGCTCTTATTCAGTTTACAAGGGCAGGTAAAAGCGGTCAATTCAGCTTCAACAATCTGCCAATTGGAAAATATATTATCATGGTAACCCATCCGTATATGGGCGATTATTTTGAAAACCTGAATTTAAAAGAAGGAGAAAATAACCTGGGCAATATTTTTATGACACCCAAAACAAAACTATTAGCCGATGTAATTGTTCGTTCGGGTTCACCAATACGTATAAAAGGCGATACCACAGTATATACGGCAGATAGTTTTAAAGTAAGAGCGGGAGCCAATGTGGAAGAACTGCTGAGAAGACTACCGGGCATACAGGTGGATAAAGATGGTAAAATAACTGCAATGGGCGAAAAAGTAACCAAGGTGTTGGTAGATGGCGAAGAGTTTTTTGGCAGCGACCCCGGTATAGCAACCAAGAACCTGAGAGCAGATGCGGTAAAGGAAGTACAGGTGTTTGATAAAAAAAGTGATCAGGCCGAATTTACAGGTATTGATGATGGCGTAAAAGATAAAACCATTAACCTGAAAATGAAGCAACAGAAAGGCTATTTCGGCAAAGTAGAATTGGGCGGCGGGATAAAAGATAAATATAGTAACAGTGCAATGGTCAATGCTTTTAAAAATAAAAGAAAGCTGGCAGCCTATGGCATTATGAGCAATACGGGGCAAACCAACCTTGACTGGCAAGATGCGCAGAACTATGGTGGAAGCTCCGGTATGGAAATGGGAATGACAGAAGATGGTGGAGGCATGTATATGTCCATGACGTACAGCGACGATGAATATTTTGGTGGCGGCGAAAATGGCATACCCCAAAACTGGAGTGGCGGTTTGCACTATAGCAATAAGTTTGGTAAAGACAATAAACAGAGTTTCAACAACGGGTATAAGTACAACAAAGTAAATGCCCCGATGAAAGGTTCCACTTTTTCCCGAACTTTTTTGCCCGATAGCAGCTGGTTGTCCAACAGCTATACGAATCGTTTTAATTCAACAGTAAAGCATGCCTATAACCTGACCATGGATTTGAATATCGACTCTGCCAATTCTTTGAAATGGAAAATGGATTTAAACCGAAAAAACACGAAGAGTAATAGTCACTATTTTTCAGAATCGCTTACTGAAAATAAAGACAGTATCAATAATAGCGACAGAAACAGTAACTCCACAGGAGAAAACAGCGGCATTACATCCAGCCTGCTTTGGCGGCATAAGTTTAAAAAAGTATCCCGCACTTTGTCTGTAAATGCTGATTTTGCCTGGAACAAATCCACCAGCGATGGACTGCTTTATTCGTTGAATAAGTATTATGATAATGGATTATTGCAAAATACAGATACAACCGATCAACGCAATTTGCGCCACAATCAAGGCAGCAACATTTCTACGAAAATTGCTTACACCGAGCCGTTGGCAAAAGACTTTTATATGGAGTTGAGCTATGCGTTCTCCTATAAGCACAATGCGAATGACCGGATTACCAATAAAAAAGATATAAATGGAAAGTATGAGGAACGAATAGACAGCCTGAGTAATGATTTTATCTTTAATCAACTGGCCAATACACCCGGCATCAATTTTAGAGTGAATAAAAAGAAATATAATTTTTCATTTGGTACCGCTGTTGCTTTCAGCCATTTTGTACAGCAAGATTTGTCACAGCATTTAGAAAGAAACTATAACTACACGAATTTCTTTCCCAGGTTCTCTTATTCACTCAAGCCTAAGTCCAGTCAAAATTTCAGAATTAATTATAATGGCTCTACCTCAGTGCCAACGCTGGACCAGCTGCAACCTATAAAAGTAAATACCGATCCGTTGAATATTTTTATAGGAAATCCCAATTTAAAACAGTCATTCCAGCATAGCTTAAATATGAATTTTGGCTCTTACAATGTTTTAAAAGAAAAAGGCTTATGGAGTACGCTCAATTTTAATACTACACAAAATGCATTTGTTCAATCCAGCGTAGTGGATAGTGTGGGCAAACGAATTTACCAAACGGTAAATGCAAATGGCAATTACAATTTAAGTCTTTATAGCGATTTTAATTTTAAATTATCTAAATCTAAAATCAGATTGGGCATGGGGCCAACGGCGGATATAAACAGAAGAATTGAATTTCTTAATAATATAAAAAACATAACCCAAACTACCAGTTATGGAATAAGAGTAAATGCAGGAAAATTTGTAGAAAATAAGTATGATTTTAATATCGCACCTACAATTACTTTTAATAAATCAAAAGCCAGTATCAATACAGCGGCCAATTCAAAGTACTGGCAATTAGAAACCTGGGCCAGTGCAAGAGTTTATTTCCTCAAAAAATTTGAATTGAATACAAATGTAAATCTGGAAATAAGACAAAAGGATCCAAGGTTTACACAAAACAATAATTACACCACTTGGAATGCCGGATTGACTAAGCGTTTCTTTAAAGACAACGCACTGGAAGTTTCATTTAGCATCAACGATATACTAGATGAAAACAGAGGCTATAGCCGAAATTTCAGCAGCTATAGTTTTNNGGTAAACCGGCATCAGGATTCTAAAAAATTTTAAAAATGAAAAGATTACTTTTAATATCAGCTTGGTTGCTCTCATTAAATACTGATGCACAGTTATACATCAGCACCGGCAAAATAGAGTATGAGGTAAGAACCAATAACCATAAAATGTTTGGCGATGGAATATGGGGCGAGATGATGAAAGACAAATTGCCGCAGTTCTCAACAAAATATTATGGGCTTACATTTGATAATGACCAGTCATTATACAAGTTTGAACGCAAGGATGAGGCTACCAAAATTCCCTTTGATGATGGTGATGGTGAAGACAACATTTGGTACAACGATTACAAAACGCAAACCTGCATTAACCAGAAATTTGTTTTTGACGATACTTATAATCTTTCAGATTCATTAATGAAAATTGAGTGGAAGCTTTCGCCCAATGAAACCCGGGAGTTTGCAGGCTTTATGTGCAGAAAGGCCACCGGCGTTATTTTTGATAGCGTTTATGTATTTGCATTTTATACTGATGAAATAACAGTAAGCGGCGGCCCCATGGGGCTGCATGGTTTGCCGGGTATGATTATGGCCGTAACGATACCCCGAATGCATACCAGCTGGATTGCCACCAAGCTTCAGGTGAATGGTGTGAATACCGGTATTATAAAAGCCCCCACAAAAGGAAAAAAGAAAAAAGGGAATGAGCTATTGGATAAGGTTAAAAAAGCAACAGCTGACTGGGGTAGCTGGGGCCAGCAAAGCGTTTGGGATATTTTTTTATAAGTTTTAAATAGATAAAAAAGCCAATTTGATACTTTACAGCACAAATCCATTTGGGATTTCGGCACCTTTTTTTACAACTACAATACCGTCTTTTACGGTGAGCAAACTATTATCCGTATTTTCTAAATGGCTACCGCCTACAATCTTTACATCATTACCTATTCTTACATTCTTATCGAGTATTGCATTTTTGATATAACAATTTTCACCAATACCCAATGGCGGTACTTGCTTGCTGTGTGCATTTGCCAATTCAGTAACGGTTTCATAATAATCGCTTCCCATTACATAAGTGCTGATCAATGTAGTATGGTGTCCAATTCTTGAACGAATACCAATAACCGAGTTTTCAATAACCGATGCGTTGATGATGGAGCCTTCAGATACCAATGCCTTATCCATTTTTGTGCCGCTTATTTTTGCTGGAGGCAACATGCGGGGTCTTGTGTAAATGGCATTGTCGTTATCAAAAAGATTAAAATCGGGCAGCTCCTGTGTCAGAGCAAGATTGGCTTCAAAAAAAGAATAGATATTTCCAATATCCGTCCAGTATCCTTCATATTGGAAACTGGCTACTTTGTACTTATTGATTGTAGCCGGAATAATTTCTTTACCAAAATCGGTAGCACGTGAAAATTCAGTTTTAAGCAGATCAAATAATAGCTTGCGATTGAAAATATAAATACCCATTGAGGCCAGATGATTTCTGCCTTTGCTCTGCATCAAAGCACCTGTATCACTTATCCATTCGGGCAATAATTCTTTTTTGGGCTTTTCAACAAATGATGTAATATAGCCGTTAGCAGACTTTAAAATTCCAAATTCAGGTGCTTCTCTTTCACCTACGGGAATGGTGGCAATGGAAATATCGGCACCCAATTTTTTATGATTGTCCAGCATTTCTGCAAAATTCATTTGGTACAACTGGTCGCCGGAAAGAATTAATATGTACTCGCTTTCAAAAGGTGCTATATGTCGCAGCCCCTGTCTTACAGCATCGGCAGTGCCTTGAAACCATGCAGGATTATCCGGCGTTTGTTCCGCAGCCAGTATATCTACAAAGGCTTTGGAGAAAGCGCTGAAATGATATGTGTTTTTTATATGTCGATTGAGTGATGCAGAATTGTATTGTGTCAAAACAAACATTCTGCCTACACCACTGTTCAGGCAATTGGAAATTGGGATATCTACTAACCGATATCGCCCTGCAACCGGCACAGCTGGTTTTGAACGTGCAGAGGTTAAAGGAGATAATCGTGAACCTGCACCACCTCCTAAAATAACGGAAAGAATTTCTGAAGAGTCTGAAATAGTTCTTTTACTCATAGCCCAATTATTTCAATGATTGATAAAGATCGATATACTGCTGTGCCGCATGATCCCAGCTGTGGTCAATGGTCATCATGTGGCTGCGCATCCAGGTATAAAGGTCAGGTTTATTATTGTAAAGGTCAAGTGCCCTGCCTACCGAATAAGTAATATCACCCACCGAAGCCTGATCGAAACGAATACCGGTACCTTGCCAGTCGCCCATATCAGTTACGGTATCTTTTAATCCACCAATGCTTCTTACCATGGGTATGGTTCCATATCGCAGTGCATATAATTGATTTAATCCGCAAGGCTCTACCCGGCTGGGCATTAACAAAAAATCAGAACCGGCATATATTAAATGGCTCAATGGCTCACTATAACCAATATATGTGTTGAAGTAACCTTTAAACTGATTTTTCATTTGGTCCAGTTGGTTTTCTACAGCCGTGTCTCCCGAACCCAATACCAGAAAATTTACATTGCCATGATTTTGATAAATAGACTGGCTGATTGCATCGGGTAATAAATCGGCGGCTTTCTCTCCTACTAACCGGCCTACAAATGAAATCAATGGCTTATCAGGATCAAGTCCAAATTGGCCTGCTATTTCTTTCTTATTCTTCCATTTTCCTTTTTCAACCAGTTCTGTGTCATAATTTTTTGCAATCATGGTATCCGTATGCGGATTCCATACATCGGTATCAATTCCATTTAAGATGCCCAAACTTTTTCCCTGTTCGTATTGAAAAAGATTTTCCAAACCATTGGCAGCAGATCTCATTTCTTCGAGATAGCTGTTACTTACTGTAGTTACTTTCCAGGCGCATTTTACAGCGGCAGCCATAGGGTTGATGGTTTTATTCCAATCCAGCATGCCCCATTTCCAGGAATCAAAAGCCGGAAGCAAGTAATATTTATCCCAACTCATCCAACCCTGATATTGTGCATTGTGAACTGTAAAAACAGTAGGTACTTCTGATAATCTTTGCCTGAACTCAAAACAATATTTCACCATGAAAGGAATCAATGCCGTATGATGATCGTGGCAATGAAGTACATCGGGCAGGTGTTGCCATTTATTCATCCAATCGCAAACAGCAGTTTGAAAAGCAAGAAATCTTTCGGTATCATCATCATATCCATACACTTTTTCACGATCCAGCAATCCGTTTATGTCAACAAGATAAAGATCAAAACCAAGCTTATTAGTCTTTTCTTTAATAACCGCATATTTAAAATGATGCGGGCCGATATGTTGATTGCCTTCATGTACCAGTTCCCACTGGTTATCCATCAAAAATTTTGTTCTGTACATGGGCATTACCACCTTTGCTACATGCCCCAGTTCACATTGATATTTAGGTAAAGCACCTACCACATCACCCAATCCGCCCACTTTGGCTACCGGATAGCATTCCGCAGCTATATGTACAATCTCCATATATTATTTTTTTCCGGCCTTATAACCCGACATTGCGAAATATAAAATAATCAGATAACAAGGAATCATTAAGATATAACCTTTTTGCAATGATCCCATCAATTTTGAAACCTCACTATAAACCAATGGCAGAATGGCACCTCCGGCAATACCCATTATCAAAAGTGCAGCACCCGTTTTTGTAAACTTGCCCAGTCCTTCCATAGCCAATGGCCAGATGGCTGGCCACATGATAGCATTTGAAAATCCTAAACCGGCAAAACAAATGACAGCCGGCATTCCTTTTAATATCATTGCTCCTACTACTAATACCAAGCTTAATATAGTGTAAAGAATAAGTGCTTTTCGCTGCGTTATGTATTTGGGAATTGTAAAAATGCCAATGATGTAACCCGCCAATAATCCATAACCTGTATAAGTAGCAAATGTGGATGCTTCTTTTAGTGGGAAACCCAGCGATTCTCCAAACAAGGCAAAACTATCATAGCTTAGCACTTCAACGCCTACATAAAAGAAAAGTGCAATAGCGCCCAAAATTAAATGTGGGAACTGGAGAATACTGGTCTTTTCGGCAGAATGTGTAAGAGTGGTTCCTTCATTTTCTTCTTCAATATCAGGAAGTTTGATAAAATAAATAGCGATAGCCAAAATGGTGAGTACAATGGCAATGATGATATAAGGTTGTACTACACGAGATGCCAGTTGATCCAGCTCAACAGCTTTATCAGCCGGCGATAAAGTTAATAATTTTTCTTTTAGCGGATCTACATCTTTTAAAACAATACTTCCCAATGTATAAATGGCAATAATGCCAGCCAATTTATTACAAATACCCATGATGCTGATACGCTGTGCAGCACTCTCCAATGGACCCAGTACAGTTACATAAGGGTTAGAAGCTGTTTGCAATAATGCAAGCCCGGTTCCTATTATAAAAAGTGCAGTCAGAAATAAAGGATAGTTTCTACTACCTGCTGCAGGTATAAATAACAAAGCACCTGCTGCCATTATTAATAAGCCCAATGACATTCCTTTATGAAATCCCGTTTTTTGTAGAATAGTGGATGAAGGCAATGCCATAACGAAATATGCCGCAAAAAAAGCTGTGGCTACCAAAAAGGATTGTGTGGTGGTAAGTTCGCAGGCAATTTTTAAATATGGAATTAGTTGACTATTGGCCCAGGTTATAAATCCAAAAATAAAAAACAGTGTCCCAATAATAACTAAGGGAAAAGCATAGCTCTTTTTTGGAGCTGCATTGTTTGAAGTATGACTCATATCATTGTTTTGTTGCCCGAACTTAATGAAGAATTATTAATTGCACTAAAGTATTTTCTGATAATATTTTTAAAGCAACATTATTGATGTTATTGTATTTTCGGCAAAAGAATAAGTATGGCACAACCTTACGCTATTGGTATTGATATTGGTGGCACCAACACGAAATTTGGAATTGTTAATCAAAGCGGAGAAATTCTGCAGCAGAACAGACTACAAACAAATAAATATGAGAAAGTTCAGGATTTCATTAATGAACTACACGAGAAATTGCAGCCTATGATAAATGAGGCCGGCGGTATTGAAAATTTTTCAGGTATTGGCATTGGCGCACCCAATGGTAATTATTATACCGGCAATATTGAATATGCTGCCAATCTGAGGTGGAAAGGCATTGTTCCATTCGCAAAAATGGTTTCAGATAAATTTGGCTTGCTTACCCGCCTTACCAATGATGCCAATGCTGCCGCCATGGGCGAAATGATATATGGCACAGCAAAGGGAATGAAACATTTTATTGTAATTACGCTGGGCACCGGCGTAGGTAGCGGTATTGTAATTGATGGTAAAATTGTTTTGGGTCAGGATGGTTTTGCCGGAGAGCTGGGCCATACGATAATAAGACATGATGGCCGCTTGCATAAAAACACCGGAATCAAGGGTACCTTGGAATCTTATGCCTCTGCCACCGGCGTAAGAGAAACAGCACTCGAGCTACTTCGTCAATATCCTGATATTCCCAGCTTGATTCGGCAGTATGAAAATGAGGAACAAATAACCAGTAAAACAGTATATGATTGTGCTGTAAAAGGAGATCAGATAGCCAATGAAGTATTTCGTTTTACAGGTCAAATATTGGGCGAAGCTTTAGCCAATTTTGTAATGTTCTCTTCGCCGGAAGCAATTATATTATTTGGCGGATTGACCAAGGCCGGAGATTTGATTTTAAATCCTACAAAACAGGCAATGGAGGCTTCACTCATTCAGGTATTTAAGAATAAAGTAAAACTATTGTTCAGCCAGTTGCCTGAAGCCGATTCTGCAATCTTAGGAGCCAGCGCATTAGTAATGGAGGCTGAATAAATTTTATTTCCGGCTCTTGATGATAAAAACAGCAGGAACAGGTCTTTGACCTGCATCAGATACTTTTATGGTCGGTTTCCCATTTACCAGTAAGCAACTGCTGCCGCCACCATCCAGATTCAGTGCTTCCCAACAGCCCAAGTCTTTAAAAATTTGAGCTTCCTGTATTAATGTAGCACCTCCGGAGTTTTTACTTCTTCCCTCTATTACTAAGATTATCAATTTACCATCGGCTGTATAGCCCATACCGGTTCGAGGGTGTTTATCATTGATGGCTTTTCCTGCAAATTTCATTTCTTCGTTGTTACTGATTTGCACTTGTCCATATTGAACCAGTGCAGGCCCGCCACCTACTGCCGTTTTCATTTTCCATTTTTTAAAATCGATAACAGCTCCCTTTGAACTATCAAAAACAGATTGATTATACTTTTTTGCAGCCGACAAACTAAAATAAGCGTTGGAATCTTTTTTGAGTGCAATAGGTTTGGGTCTTGCATAGGCATACTTTAATGACGAGTCAGTATAAAGCCAGGCGATATCCGCTTTTCTTTTTTTAGAAATGCCTAAAGCACTTACAAATGGATGGCGAAAAGTTAACGAATCTTTTCCTTTACCTGCAAGGTTGTGTTGATTGTAGGCTACGAGCTTTCCGTTTTTAATAACCGCATTCAAATTACGATTGGTAGCAAATGAAAAGAAAGTACAGTTGACTACGGCTACCGGGTTATTATTTCTTTCATAAAATGCAGTTGGAGTCAGTCTTCTGTTGTGTGTCGTATCAGCAGAAAAATCAAGGTTTCTGTTTTTCAAATCAGCAATAAGGTAATATGCTCTGAAAGGTGCTGTATCCATTTTTGATTCGGTATAATAAATATGAACCGATGCCGGTAAGGGTTGATAAAGTGAATCAACATTTACCCAGCTCAACTGAGCGGTTGCCACATTTGCATACCATGAAGCAACAAGAAAAAAAATCCATTTTAGATTGCTTTTCATTTTATCATTTTTACTTTCCTGATACCCTTACTTCTTTTTTTTAATTCCAATATGCCTTTCGCTGTGATAGCTGGATCGTACCAATGGCCCGCTTTCCACATATTCTNNTTTGGTGGGTTGCAGGTATTGGCCAATGGTTACCACATCGCAACCATTATCATGTAAGTCAGCTAGTGTTTGTATTACTTCTTCTTTTGTTTCACCCAGTCCCATCATAATGCCGCTTTTGGTACGCATGCCACCTTGCTTCAATGTTCTGATTACTTCCATACTGCGCCAGTACTTTGCCTGAATGCGAACCTGGCGGGTAAGGCGTTCCACTGTTTCTATATTATGACTCACTACTTCCGGTGCTGCATCAATGATGCGTTGAATATTTTCTTTATCTCCTTTAAAATCCGGTATCAATGTTTCTAATGTAGTATTGGGATTTAATTCCTGAACTGCTTTTATGGTATTATGCCAAATGATGGAACCGCCGTCTTTCAGTTCATCTCTATCCACCGAAGTAATAACAGCATGTTTCACTTTCATCAAATGAATTGCTTCTGCTACTCTTTGTGGCTCATCCCAATCAACGGGGTCGGGCTTGCCGGTTGCTACTGCACAAAAGCCGCAACTTCGGGTACAAGTATTTCCCAGTATCATAAAAGTGGCTGTGCCGGCACCCCAGCATTCACCCATATTGGGGCAATTGCCGCTTTCACATATAGTATGTAGTTTGTAATTATCAACGAGGCTTCTTACATGCTTATATTCTTCCCCAATGGGCAGTTTTACACGTAACCAATCTGGTTTTTTTACTCTTGTATTATCAATGGAAGAAACAACCGGTAATTCAATCATCCGGCAAAATTACTGTATTACTTACGCCTGCCAAACAATACAGCAATATATCCCTGAAAGAAAAGGGACTTGTCTTTTTGCTTGGCCATTATTTTTATTTTGGAAGCATAGTATTCAACACCCACGCCTATTTCCAATCCAGAAACTAATTCATTATAGCGGCCATAATCAAAACGCAAAGCAGTACGGACAAAAGCTCCCGGTTTTACACTCATTTCGCTCCAGCCCCTGCTAAAACCACCTCCACCTACAATACCTGTTCCCAGAAATAAAGCAGTATCCTGCGAATATTTGATGATCAGATTTTCGCCACCCATTGGATTTTGTACTTCCAAATAGTAAGGTCTTAATAATCCCAATGATAATCCACCTGTATATACGGCAGATACAGCAACTCCGTTTTTATTCCCTTTTTGACCCAGTATGTGTTGTTGCCCAAATCCAAATGCTACCTGATAAAAATTATTCACCTTTCCATATTTGTAAGGATTACCAAATACAATGGCACCATTGGGAAGTTTCAATTCTTTCTGGCTCATCGTTTCGGTTATGTCTAAGCGGTAAAGATTTGTTTTACGGTTGGTTTTCATACGACCCAGCTCTATAAAACCTCCATAGCCGTTTGTACGCAATTGACCGCCGGCTATGGTTTGCTTACGATAAACCAGCACACCTTCCTCCGCCTGTCGAATCAGATTATTTATCTTTTCTTTTCGAGCTGCTCTTTTTTCATTCTTTTTTTCCTGCTTGTCCTGCGATTGTGCAGCTAAAAGCAGTGAACACATGATTACAGTAAGACTTAGTTTCTTCACAAAGACGAAATTTTAATTATACTAACGTAAATTTAGGGCAAAATATTGATAATGACATCTTCTGTAATTTATAAAGGCGACTTAAGAACCACCTGCACCCATTTAAAAAGCGGTTCATCATTTGAAACCGATGCGCCGGTGGATAATAATGGAAAAGGTGAACGTTTCTCCCCTACTGATTTACTGGCTACCAGCCTGGCAGCTTGTATGATAACGGTAATGGGCATAAAAGCCCGTAGCATGGGAACGGACTTGAATGATGTAAAAATGGAAGTGCTCAAAATAATGAAAAGCGAACCCCGTCGAGTGGGCGGTATAGAAATTGTATTTCAAATTCCAGACGCTTTGTTAGCAATTGACAATAAAACAAAAACTATTTTAAAAAATACCGGGGAAACCTGTCCGGTGTTCAAAAGCATTCATCCGGATATTGAAGTAAAGATTGACTGGGGCGCATGGAGTTAAGCTTTCAGTCAGTTTTTTAAAATGGCATTGCCCACACTGCAGGAAAGACAAAATTTCTTATTGCAGTATTCATTTTTTAGCTCAATCAATGCCTGGCTGTCGAAAGCGTTTTTATTTTCAATTCCCAGCTTTACAAAACCATTTGTAATGGCATTATTTTCCGGGCTCAATTTTTCAAGCCATTTCATTGCTTTGGCTTTTTGTTTTTCATCTTTATAATAAATACCATAAGCAAAAATGAGCGGACAAATGGTATTGATGATGATGTTATCGATCATGCTGCTGCCCAAATCTTTTTTTCGGTAAGCAGCGGCTTTATCAAACTTGTAATGATAAAGCCAGTAATCATTAGCAGTAACATCAAACATTTTCTTTACATCAACAACGGTTTCCGCTTCCTTAATTCTTGAAAAAAGATGAGCGGATTCTTTTATTAATGCGGCTAACTGTGCTAGTCTGATGGTAGGAAAGTTGCCTGGCCTCATTCTTAAAAAATGAACCGGTAGTTTTATTGGTTTCAAAGAATATTTTTCTTTTAAAAACTGATACTCCTTTTGCAGCAGAAGCGGATATTCGTCATTAAATTTTTCATTTAACAAACCTGCCTGTCCCAGCAGCAGCGCTTCTAGCTGATGGATCTGTGATTTATGTTTTGCCAATATGGTTACAGGCAGCGAAATGGCAATGGCTTCAAATGCATCTGCATTTACTTTTGTTCCAAAATTTCTTGCAAGCAGCCACCAGAAAGTTTCCTCCCAGTGCTGTTTGTTTTTTTGAAGCATCACACTTGCCATCATTGATTTACGGCTTAGTCTTTCTGCAAGCAATCTATCTTTCCAGCTATGCCAGGTTATGGATTTTACTTCACTAATCATTTTTTCGCAGGGAATAAATGAATTTGCATTCATCAGACTTTCATAGCGAGCCAAAAGAATTTTGGATACGCATGATTTAAGTTCTAAAACGGGGAAACGCTGGCTTTTACCTTCCATCAGTTTATCGTGTTCCCATACTACATGCAATATTACATTGTCATAATTTTTATCATAATCATGATGATGCCTGGCCCAGTCGCTGCTATTAATATGTACTTCTACACTACCTGCCCAAATGGTATCGTCAATTTTTATTTTGGCATTTAAGAAATCGGGGCCTTGGTTCATATTGTTCTGGCCTGCTATGATAATTTGCAAAGGGATACCATCGGTTGTTGCCAAACCTGATTTATTGAAATATTGAAACTGCCAGATAAATTGCAACAACTTTTCCGTCATAATTCAAAAATGAGATAAAAAAGTAGGTAACTAAAAATTAAATTACGGAAAACTATTCAAAAAAATAATTTTTACATCTTCTCCAACTCTTGTACCACCCTGCTTACAGGCAAGCCCATTACGTTATAAAAGTCACCATGAATTGATTTGATACCCACTACACCTATCCATTCCTGTATGGCGTAAGCTCCTGCTTTGTCATAAGGCTTGTATTTGTCCACATAAAATTCAATTTGCTCAACCGTAAGTTCATGAAAAACAACTTCCGTAATATCGGCAAATGCAATTTCCTTTTCTCCTTTTTTTATAACCACTCCCGTTATCACCTTATGTTTTTCTCCCGATAAAGCATATAGAATAGAAACGGCTTCTTCACGATGAACTGGTTTGCCAATGATGTTTTCATTCAATACAACAATGGTATCGGCAGCAAGCACTACCGCATCGGTATTTACTTTATGCTGTACAGCTATTGCCTTTTTGCGGGCAATATGTATGGCTATAGCATCAGGCGACAAACCCGGAGGAAAAAGTTCATCACTATCAGAAACGACTACTTCAAAAGGGATTTCGGCCCACTCCAGTAATTGCTTGCGTCTTGGAGATTGGGATGCCAGTATAATTTTGTTCATAAATAAAAATAATAAAACACCATAGAAACAATGCCGGTAAACATCACCAGTTTGGTGAAGGTACTCAACCGGTGAAAATCGGCAGTGGAAATACTTTTCTTAAGACTACTCAATATCAGTATCAACGGAAAAATAAGTACCGGAACAATGTAAGCAATAGCCAACCACCATTGGTATTGTAACACATAAGCAACCACTCCAATTAATAAGGCAATGAGCACCAGTAGCCACACTGCAGTATAAACCTTTGTTACATTCACGCCCCACACAATCGGCATTGTCTTACATTGGTATTGTGCATCGCCATACATATCTTCCATATCCTTAATGGCTTCTCTTACCAATGAAATAATGAAGGCAAAAGCTGCATACAACACCGCTATCTTAAAAAACTTTTGATGCATGACCGGGCCGCCGCCAAAAGCATCTTCAAAATTTACTTTTGAAAAAAATACAACCAAGATCGTCCAAGCGGTAAGCAACGAAATAACAACATTGCCGGAGAGCAACTGCCTTTTGAAATTGGTAGAATAAAACCAAAGCAGTACCATACATAAAATATTGGCCAGTATCAAATACCATTTATGCAAAAACGGAAAAGCCAGTATGCTGAATAGCAGCCCCAATGTATTGAGTAGAAAATGCCAGGCAATGGCCCAGCGGCGGTTAATAATTTTATCTACCACCATTTTATCCGGTTTGTTTACTTCATCAATATTAATATCAAAATAATCATTGATGATATAACCTGCAGCTGCAATCATTAACGAGGCCAAAAGCAAAAAAATAAAATGAAAAGTGTCATCAGCCGGAATATTGTCTTTGTACAAGGGCTGATAAATACAGTACTGCATTAAAACCTGTGTTAATGCAATAAAAAACAGATTGGGCAAACGAATCAGTTTCAAAAAAGCCGCAATCAGTTTCATTAAAAAATTTTCAGGAAAGATACAAAGATGCAGTCACTATTTATCGAGATGTTACTGTTACATCAAACTGCCAGTGCCCGTTTAATTTCAAAACTTTTTCTATAACATCTCTTACACAGGTATCGCCGCCTTTATATGGCGAAATATATTTTACGGCTTCTCTTATTTCGCTTACCGCATCAGCAGGGCAACAAGGCAGGCCAACGATAGACATTACCGGAAGATCGGGCAAATCATCAGCCATATACAATACTTCTTCTTTTTTAAGTTTATTATCAGCAATATATTTTGATATAAAACTTCGCTTGTCTGCTACCGACATATTTACTTCTGTAATGCCCAGGCGTAGCAAACGGTCTGCCGACTGAGGCGAATGACCACCAGAAACGATAACGACACGATAACCTTTTGTAACCGCCATTTGCAAGGCAAAACCATCTTTAATGTTCATTCTTCTGGCTTGCAGTCCCCCATCCATCACCAGTACAGTACCATCCGTAAGCACACCATCTACATCAAAAATAAAAGTGGTTACAGGTTTAAAATATTCCAGCACATTCATGGAAGTATAATTAAGTATTGAAGCAGAAAGTTAGGAAACTATAGCAATTCTCCGGTGGTTCATTTTTGATTATCCCGCCACTCATATACCCATGAGCTTTGTATCATTTCCAGATGACCTTCATTACTTTCTTCCCGCTTGCCGGTAAATCCGGGTATTTGCAATACCCATTCCAGCAAATCAGTAAAACGGATTCTGTAAATTTTACCTTCATTAAAATCATCGCCAAAACGTTCATATAGTTTTAAAGCGATGTCTTCATAATCGTTCCAGTGAATAGGCGGCTCAAAATGAGACATAAATATTTTTTTTGATAACCAAATTTTTGATACAGATATTATTCACCCAAAAACTGGGTTTGATCGGGCAATAACACTTCCACTACTCCATCACCATCCAACAACAAAGACTGACAGCCCAGTCTTGAATTTAATTTTGGATTTACCGCACGGTCAATAAAATCTTCTTCTCTGTCCGACAGTTCTTCTAAATGCTCCATTCCCTTTTCAACATACAAATGACAGGTGGTGCAGGCACATACACCGCCACAGTTGTGATGCAGTTCAATGTCATTCATAAGTGCTACTTCCAATAAGCTATTACCCGCTTCAATATTATCCAATACAACAGGCTCTTTTCCTTTCTCTTCAAAGTTGAATTTAATCGTGTACATTTCTGTTTCTGAACTTTTGTGGTGCAAAATTAATGGTAAAAGGCACAGCAGGGTTTACTCCATTGGGAAAAGAATCAGGCACCCGTTTCAATACTTTCGGAGAGCAACTGATAAATTTTTTGCAACTGCGGATGACGACTCAACAGTTGTAAATGTTTTTGAATCGTTTCTTTATCATGTCTTATTGCCGGACCCGTTTGTGCTTTTGCCGGCTCCACTTCCTGCAACCGGTGTGTTGTTTCATTTATTAGCGGAAGCAATTGATTGAAGTCGATTCCTTCTTTCTTACAATAATCATTAGCAAGTTTATAAAGGTGATTCGTAAAATTACTGACAATAACTGCCGCTACGTGCATCTTCAATCGGGCTTCATCACCGGCTTCTGTTACCTGTTCCGGCGAAATGGATTGCGCCAATGAACTTAAAGTTTTTTTTGTTTGCGCATCACTGCCATCCGTAAAAATGGGAATTTCTGGCAGATCTGTCATTTCTTTGCGAAGGCTTTGCAAATGGTAAAATACACCGTAGTGAGATGTTACATGTTGTAAAATTTCTTTGGGTACAGAAGCTGCCGTATGGGCAACCACTTTTCCGGGAAAACTCAAGTCGTCAACCACTTCTTCAATAGCAGTATCGCTGACGGCAATAATGTAAACATCAGCATTTTTAACAATCAGGCTTTTGTAATTGGTAGATTCGGTATCCCATTCATAAGCCAACTCTGATGCTGCCGATGCATTGCGGCTGTATATCTGCACAATGCTATGTCCTGCTTTTAAGAATTTTCTACCCAAAATAGCAGCCACATTTCCCGAACCTATGATGACAATATTCATAATTCTACAGCTTTATTAAAAAATTCATATTTGCAAAAAAGGCAAAAGACAAATTTCGAACTTATTCGGGCATTGGCCAAATGAATAGACAATAGCCTTTGGTAATTATTGTTATTTTCATGTTACAAAAGCATGAATCTTGAAACAACAGCTCACTTATTTAGCACTTGGCGATTCTTATACAATAGGTGAATTAGTTACGGCCGGGGAAAATTTTCCCAATCAGGTTTGTAGCATATTGAACCAACATGGATATTCAATGTCTCCACCACGCATTATTGCAACTACCGGATGGACAACCGGCGAACTGAAACTTGGCATAAAAGCAACAAATGCAGAAGCACCTTTGCTGAAAACTTACGACTTTGTATCCTTGCTGATCGGCGTAAATAATCAATATAGAGGCTATTCGCAAAAAGAATACAGCATTGATTTTGAGAGTCTTTTAAAAGATGCTTTAAAATTTGCAGCAAATAATAAAAATCGGATTGTTGTGCTTTCAATTCCCGATTGGGGGGCTACGCCTTTTGCCAAAGACAGAAACCGAAAATTGATTTCAAATGAAATTGACGACTATAACAAGATAAATGAAACCATTACTCAAAAAATGGGCATACAATATATATACATCACCGACTGGACTAGAGAAGCCGCTACCGATTTATCGCTATTGACAACCGATGGCCTGCACCCATCTGGCAAAGAGTACAAACGATGGGCGGAAAAAGTGGCAGATTATTTTCTACTTCAGATCAATACAAAATAAAAGAAAATCGCTTCGGTTTTTTGGTCAAATATGATTTGAAAAATCACCAAAAATTTGGTTTCCCAAAAAATTCACTAATCTTGCCCCGCAAAGCCAAAACTTTGTATCGAACTTGCAGCCGCTTAAAAAGCGGTTTCATTTTAAGCGACTTAACCCATTATGGCAAAAAATTTATTGATAGTAGAGAGCCCGGCAAAAGCAAAAACCATAGAAAAAATTCTTGGAAAAGATTTTCAGGTAAAGAGTTGTTTTGGTCATATTCGAGATCTAGCCAAGGCGGATATGGGAATCAATATTGAAAAAAATTTTGAGCCCAGCTATATTATTTCGCCCGACAAGGAAAAAGTGGTGGCCGAATTGAAAAAATTATCCAAAGGTGCAGATGTATGGCTGGCAACGGATGAGGACCGTGAAGGCGAAGCCATCAGCTGGCACTTGTGCGAGGTTTTGGGTCTTGATCCCAAAACTACCAAACGAATCGTTTTTCATGAAATCACCAAACCTGCCATAAAAGAAGCGGTAGAGAATCCACGAAAAGTGGATATGAACCTGGTTATGGCTCAGCAGGCACGCCGAGTATTGGATAGAATTGTAGGTTTTGAATTGAGTCCGGTACTCTGGCGCAAAATAAGTATGCGCAACAACCTGAGTGCAGGTCGTGTGCAAAGTGTGGCTGTAAAACTAATTGCTGAAAGAGAAAGAGAAATTAATGCTTTTACTCCTGTAAGTTCATTTAAGATTGAAGGAATTTTTACAGCTAAAGATATAAGCGATAAATCAGTAAATTTTTCTGCTGAAGGAAAAAAACAAAACAATGCCGATGGTGCTGAAGCATTTTTGAAAAGTTGTACAGGGGCACAAAATAAAGTTATAGATATACAAGTGCGACCGGGCAAACGCTCCCCTGCTCCGCCTTTTACAACATCTACCTTGCAACAGGAAGCATCACGCAAGCTGGGCTATGGTGTAGCCCGCACGATGCAGATAGCACAAAAGTTGTACGAGAATGGTTACATCACTTATATGCGTACCGATAGTGTGAACCTGAGTAATACTGCATTGGGCGACATTACCAATACGGTAAAATCAATGTATGGTGAACAATACCATCAGTTTAGAAAGTTCAAAAACAAAAACGAAGCTGCGCAAGAAGCACACGAAGCCATTCGCCCTACCTATATGAGCAATGCTTCTGTAAATGAAGCTGAATGGCAAAAACTGTACGAACTGATTTGGAAAAGAACAATGGCCTGCCAAATGGCTGAAGCCGAATTAGAAAAAACAACAGCAAAGATTGAAATCTCTACCAATAAAGAAGAACTTACCGCTACCGGCGAAGTTTTAAAATTTGATGGATTCTTAAAAATTTATAGAGAAGATAAAGACGAAGATGAGCAGGATGATGATGCTAATGAAGGTATGTTGCCGCCACTAACCGTAGGTCAGCAATTACCACTCAAAGAAATGAGAGCCACCGAAAGATTTAGCCGTCCGCCTTCAAGATTTACAGAAGCTTCGCTGGTAAAAAAATTAGAGGAATTGGGAATAGGCCGCCCTTCTACTTATGCACCCACCATTTCAACTATTTTGAAAAGAGGCTATGTTGAAAAAAGAGATAAAGAAGGTGTCATTCGTTATTACAGTGTATTTGTATTGAAAGATGATAAAGTAAAAAAAGAGCTGGCCAATGAAAATACCGGCGCCGAAAAATCAAAACTTTTTCCTTCCGATTTAGGATTAGTAGTTACCGATTTTTTGAGCAAGTATTTTGACGACATTATGGATTATGGTTTCACGGCACGTATAGAAGAAGAATTTGATGAAGTAGCGGAGGGCAAAATGAAGTGGAACAACATGATTAAAGATTTCTATAATCCATTTAAACAGGATGTAGAAAAAACAATAGAGAAAGCAGAACGGGCAACCGGCGAAAGAGAATTGGGAGTTGATCCTGAATCGGGCAAACAGGTAATAGCTCGTATGGGTCGATATGGACCCATGATTCAGATTGGAGAATCGAACAACGAAGATGAAAAACCCCGCTTTGCAAAAATTCCTACCGGTCAAAGTATTGAAACCATCAGTTTTGAAGAAGCCATGGCTTTGTTTGGTGCACAGGGTACCATGGGACAATATGAAGGAAAAGATGTTTCGGTAAACGTAGGTCGATTTGGGCCTTATGTAAAATGGGGCGATGATTTNNATCAAGGCAAAACAAAAAGCAGATTTACCCGTAGGTCATTTTGATGAAAAACCTATAACAAAAGGTACCGGCCGCTTTGGTCCGTTTATAAAATGGGATGGCATGTTTATCAATGTACCACGACGTTATAATTTTGCGAAACTGACGCAAGACGAAATGAATGAATTGATAGAAGCAAAAGTAAAAAAAGAAGAGAACCGTTACATACATCGCTGGACCGAGGAAAATATAACCGTTGAAAACGACCGCTGGGCTCCTGTTATCAAATTTGGCAAAAAGAAAATTTATCTTCCTAAAAAGAAAGATGAAACCCGATACACAGCCGAAGAAGCAGCAGCCTTTACACTGGAGCAGGTAAAAGAATTTATAGAAGCACAAATACCCGGTGCGTTCGCCAAAAAGACAAAAGCAGCTGCTAAGAAAACAGCAACCAAAAAAGCGCCTGCAAAAAAGAAAGCAGTAAAGAAAAAAGCTGCTAAGAAAAAATAACCGGCGCTTTTATATTTGATATGTGAGTTGAGTTTAATTTGCTGTATTGTTCAAAATTTAGTTTGCATAAATTTTTTATCTTATGAAGCGATCCTATTGGGAAAAAATGGCTCCCTCCTACGGAGTAGAAATTTTTGATGTACTTCAAAATGATAAAAAAGCGCTGATTAGAAAAGTAATCAACCAACACGCTTCTGCTCAAAAAACGGTGATGGATATTGGTTGTGCTATAGGCAAATGGCTGCCGGTGTTGTCGCCGGCTTTTAAAAAAGTAGTGGCCGTTGATATTTCTGCCAAAAACCTGGAGATTGCACAACAACTTTACCCACAATATAAAAATGTGCAATATGTAAGGGCTGACATGAGTGGGAAGAAAACAAAAGTTCCCCGTTGCGATTTTGCCATCTGCATCAATGCCATATTAACACCTCATGTAAAGGACCGTCAACTCTTTTTTCAATCGCTTTCAGCCTGTGTAAAAAAAGACGGATACATCGTGCTTACCATCCCTTCCTTAGAATCGTGGATGCTGACCAGCATGATTCAGCAGGAGTATCAAATAGATCAACCATTATTTCCTCCAACAAAAAATGCAAAAGAAGCCCTTCGCAAATGGAATAATATACGTAAAGGCAATGTTGATATAGATGATGTACCACACAAACATTATTTGAAAGAAGAATTACAACTTTTGCTATCAACTGCCGGATTTGTAGCCGAGACTTTTCAAAAAATTGAATACAACTGGAATACTGAATTTATTAAACCACCGAAATGGCTGAAAGAACCCAGACCCTGGGACTGGATGGTGGTCGCAAAGAAAAAATAAACAGCTATTGAATTTGAATTTTTAATCTGTGATGGCATACACCGCAAAACTTGCCAGCCAGTGCTCGCCTCCATATTCGCCGCTTACTACATGTGGCAACGCACTGGAGAGATGATGAAATGCGGATTGCATCAGCATTTTCCTTCGGGGATCATTTTTAGGTAAAGCTGCCGCAATTCCCTTCAGACACCAACTGCGACTAAAAGACAACCCATCAAGGTGTACAATTTGCAAATCAGACCTGTCGGAAACTACAGGAAGGATCATAAGATGTTTAAGACTTTGTATGGGCATAAAACGATTGAACCAACTCATAAATTCTTTCTGAGGCAAAACTCTCCTCATCAAATCTGCTTCTTCAAGACTGGGTGAAAGAAAATCGGAGCCATTGGGTTCCCACAATGCCGGTGCGTTTTTATCTTTCAGGTAAATTTTTTTGGCCGATTCTATAATTGCTTTTTCAAAAACCAAATCATTTTTTTTGCGGGCAAAATCCAAAGCAAACACGAGCCCAAATGCCGTATTGGGATGCACACCCGTACGATTGGCATAGGTTTGTTTTGGCAAATATTTCATCCACAGTTCTTCAATTTTTTGGGTAAGCGGTTGCAATGCTTCGTGCCATCTTTTACCATCTGCATCATCCCAGTTCATCAGTTCTTCATCCAGTTTTAAAATCCATGCCCAGCCATAAGTACGCTCCCAGGATGATGTGAGCGGTAGACTGAAATATTTTACTTCGTTGAGGATATTCTCTTGTGTGAGTGTTTTGCTTAATGTGCTTCTAATCAAAGAGGCTTCATTCATTTGTGGATATAGTTTTAAGAGCCTGATGAGCATCCAGTGGCCATGCACTGATGAATGCCAGTCGAAACAACCATAAAATGCGGGATGCAGTTGCTTTGGCAAAAGCACATGATCACTATCGGTAACGGATGTATGACTTGTTTTATAAGGAAATTCTTGCAAAATACATTTGAGCGGCAGTGATGATAAATAGGCAACTCCTTTATCTGTTAATGAAAACCCAGAGCTATCTTTCTTTATTGTAAAATAGCTTTGCTGTGCAAAGGTGAAATGCTGCACCAAAAAAAATAAAGAGACGCAAATGATAGTTTTCATTTATCAAACTTAATTCATTACAGGAAAAGCTGAATGGAAAACATTTCTTACCACCTGTGGAAAAGTTTAGTATCGTAATATCGCTGCTATTCTTGAAATTGTGCCGAAACGCTACCATGGAAACCACAAAGGAAATATCAGCTTTGTTTACACTTATAGACGACCCCGATGAAGAAGTGTATGGGGCCGTTAGTAACAAAATTGTTGACTACGGCAGTAATATTATTCCCAATCTGGAACACCTGTGGGAAACGACTCCCAATGAAGAAATTCAGAACCGTATTGAAATGCTGATTCACCGGCTTCATTTTAATGATCTTACAGAAGATTTCAGGCAATGGTCAATATCCGGTCATCATGATTTGCTGCTGGGCGCTATGCTGGTTTCCAAATTTCAATATCCGGATGTTGCCACTACTACAGCCTTACAGGAAATTGAAAAAGTAAGACGCAACATCTGGCTCGAGCTGAATAACTACCTCACCCCACTGGAACAAATCAATATCGTTACCAGTATTCTTTACAGTTATTATGGATTAAAAGGAAATGAAACAACTTACAAAGAACCAAATGATTTTTTGATACATAAAACGCTGGAAGCCAAACGCGGCAATCAGCTGAGCAATGGCATTATTTATTTAGTGCTTTGTGAAATGCTGGATATTCCGGTACGTGCAATTCGTGTACCCAAGCAGTTTATCATTGCCTATTTTAAACCGGGTTATTCAGATGAAAATCTTCCCAACCCATTAAATAAAATTGAATTTTTTATTGATCCCACATCGGGCCAGGTATTTACCTATCAGGATGTTGAAAATTATTTTAAAAGAATTGCCGTTCCACCAGTGGGGGCTTATTTTAAACCACAGAAAAATAAACAGGTAATACAAACCCTGTTGGAAGAATTTTCAAAATGTTTTTCTACTGATAAAGATGCTTATAAAAAAACTGAATTGGATGCGCTTGTAAAATTGCTGGATTAATTATTCTTGAATAAATAATATATGTCGCCCCTACAGGGCTTTGTGAAAAATGACTTTTATTGCTGCAATCAGAATGTCGCTCCGATGTCGCTACCAGAATGTCGCCCCGATGGGCCTTACAAAATTTCGCACCTACGACGCTACTAGGACTAACAATATGTCGCCCCGATGGGGCTTTGAGAAGAATGATTTGAAAACACAATTTATTTTTTTCTCCTCACTTATTACAAACTTAGCGACCAACCTTCACGATAATCACGTTTTACAAATTGATTGGCTTCGTCGAAATTGGTCACCTTCATATTTTCTGCATCCCACAAAAGTTTTTTTCGCCCCAGATATTTATCATCCCAACCTTTCAGTTTAGGGTTTTTCATCAGCCAGCTTCTGATTGCCAGATTTCCCATCAATACACTCTCGGTAAATGGTCCCGCATATTCGAATGGTGAACTGGTAGTTGCATTTCCATAGCCGGCTATACAGGCATTTACCCATTGCAGATAATGGCCTTCGGGTACTCTTTTTATTTTTTGCTTTGGCATTCGCTTTTCATCCATCAATCTGGTAGGCAATAATCTGGGATTTGAACCATAGCAGTCAAAAAGCATTTTTCCTTTCGTGCCTATGAACAATAAACCGCCATCCCAGTTTCCAAATGCTTCACCGGGCTGCAACTCATCGGGTCTTGCCGGTAACAATCCGCCATCATACCAGGATAGTTTTATTTTCCCCTTATCATTTTTTCTTGGATATACAAGATGAATGATTGAAGCGGGAGGACATGCATCAATATTTTGTGTATCATTCCACATTTCTTTCCACACAGTTCCTACACTACATTCGGCAGATTCAGGATAATCAATTGGCAATATTCTGAAAACGGGATCCAGAATATGACAAGCCATATCGCCCAGTGCACCCGTACCAAATGCCCACCAACCGCGCCAGTTAAATGGAAGATAAGCCGGATTGTAATCAATATGTTTTGCGGTGCCCAACCATAAATCCCAGTTCAACTCTTTTGGTATATCAAACTTTCCCGTAGGCGTTGCCTGCCCCTGTGGCCACACAGGTCTGTTGGTCCATGCATGTGCTTCATACACTTTGCCTATCATGCCTGCATCTACCATTTCTTTTGCTTTTCGTACTCCATCACCCGATCCGCCTTGATTGCCCATTTGTGTTATTACTTTATATTTTTTTGCTGCCTGTGCCAGTATCCTGGCTTCATATATATCGTGTGTAAGTGGCTTCTGTGTGTACACATGTTTGCCCAATTGCATAGCCGCCAATGTGGCTACCGCATGAGTATGATCGGGTGTGGATATGCTGCAGGCGTCAATATTATTTTTTTCTTTGTCGAGCATCTCTCTGAAATCATGATAGTAAGGTGCATTCGGATATTTTTTTATGGTAGCTGCGGCTTCTCGGTCATCTACATCGCAGAGCGCCACAATATTAACCCTTGGACTTTTTGCAAACTCGGCTAAATCACTTGCACCCTTGCCACCTGCACCTATGCCGGCTATGTTCAATTTATCGCTTGGTGCAATATAACCACGACCCAAAACGTGTCGTGGCACAATAAAAAATGCGCCGCCAACGATAGCTGTATTCTTTAAAAAATTCTTTCTCGAAATATTGCTGCCTTTTTTTAGTGGACTCATGTTTGAAAAATTTTCATCAAGTTTACATTAAAATTTTTATATGAATATTGATTGGGATGATTTTGAAAAGTTGGACATCAGAGTTGGAACCATTTTAAGTGTTCATGACTTTGAACGGGCCAAAAAGCCTGCATTTCAACTTGAAATTGACTTTGGGGAAAAAATTGGAATTAAAAAATCGTCGGCCCAAATAACAGTACATTATTCAAAACAAGATTTGATTAACAGGCAAGTCATTGCTGTTGTAAATTTTGAGCCCAAAAATATTGCCGGATTTATGAGCGAATGTCTGGTTTTAGGTATTTATGATGAAAACAAAGATGTAATTTTATTGAAACCTGATAAAGCAGCAGCAAACGGATTAAAAATTGGCTGAAGTATTTACAACATATTATCAATCGCCGGTGGGCTTATTAAAAATAAGCGGAACGGAAGACTGCATTGTAGAAGTTTCTTTTCATGATACTTCACAGAAGCCTGCTGTAAGAAAGAAAAATATGACGCCATTGCTGATTCAATGTATTGAACAACTCATTCAATATTTCAATGGACAATTACAACGCTTTCAATTGCCTTTAAATCAGCCGGGCACTGTTTTTCAAAAAGAGGTGTGGAATGAACTGACCCAGATTCCTTTTGCAAAAACAATAAGCTATCTGGAACTGGCTCGTAGAACCGGCGATTCAAAAGCCACTCGAGCTGTTGCAAATGCGAATGGGAAAAATAATATCGCCATCATTGTACCCTGTCATCGGGTCATTGGCAGCAATGGAGAGCTCACCGGCTATGCAGGCGGATTATGGAGAAAAAAATGGTTGCTGGAGCATGAGGCCAAAATTGCTTATGGTGTTCAAACCTTATTTTGAATCTCCGTTATTAATTTTATTTTTTGTAAATTCATTATTCACCGTTCTCCAAATTCCAAGCGGGTTGTCATTCCTTAACTCATCAGGCAATAATTGATTTGGCCAGTTTTGAAAAGCCAATGGTCTTGCAAATCGTTTAATCCCATCAGCTCCTACAGAAGTAAATCTTGAATCGGTAGTAGCCGGAAAAGGGCCACCGTGCTGCATGCTCAAACATACTTCTACTCCCGTAGGTATGCCGTTTAAGATGAGCCGGCCGCAACAGTTTTTTATCTTTTCTACCAGTGCATGATTATTGATGACTTCATCATCCGTCGCCATCAGGGTGGCCGTTAGCTGCCCTTCAAGTTTTGCAGCCACTTCATTCATTTGTTGCAAATCTTTACAACGAACCACTAACGAATAAGGTCCAAACACTTCCTGATGCAAACGTGGATTGTTTAAGAAATGTTCAGCATCAGTGGCAGCAATAGTGGGTAGCCCTTCATTTTCATTTGCGGGTGAGTCGGAACTGGCGATCAGTTTTACTCCTTGTTGCGACAAAGCTGTTGCTCTTTTTTCATTAAATGATTTTGCAATTCCTTGATGGAGCATGGGAGTCGGTGCTATTAATTCAATAGCTTTCCCGAGTGAATTAAGAAATTGATCCAATGATTCGCTATCAACGCCAATCAACAGACCCGGATTGGTACAAAACTGACCCACGCCAACTGTAATGGATTGTGCATACAATTTGGCTATCGTATCTGCTTCTTTGCTTAGTTTTTCCGGTAGTAAAAAAACAGGATTAATACTTCCCATTTCTGCAAAAACGGGAATAGGTTCTTTTCTTTGCTGTGCCCAGTCATAAAGCTGTTTGCCACCTGTATAAGAACCGGTAAAGCCAACTGCTTTTGTAAATGGATGCATGACTAATGCTTTACCCACTTCAAATGAATTGCCTTGAATATGCTGAAAAACTCCATCAGGCATATTACATTTTTGAACTGCATTTTTTATTGCATGAGCTACCTGTTCAGAAGTATCGGGGTGCGCCGGGTGTGCTTTTACGATTACCGGACATCCGGCTGCAAATGCACAAGCCGTATCGCCACCGGCAGTGGAATATGCTAAAGGAAAATTGGAAGCACCAAATACTACAACAGGCCCCAATGGCACCAGCATTTTTCTGATATCAGGCTTTGGCGGTATTTTAGTTTCTATTGCAGTATCTATTCTCGCTTCAAGCCAATCTCCCTTGACACAGGCTTCTGCATAACAGTTGAGTTGAAAAATGGTTCTTGCTCTTTCGCCCCTCAATCTTGCTTCCGGCAAATTTGTTTCCCTCATTGCGGTTGATATTAAGCTGTCGCCGGTATTTTCAAGCTCAACAGCAATTGCCTTCATAAAATCCGCCCTTTGCTCCAAAGAATAATTTCGGTACAAATGAAATGCCTGCCAGGCTTTCCCGAGAGTAGAATTTATTTCATCGGTTGTTGCATCCTTTATCATCACGTATAAGTATATAATAAATTAAAAAACCAGTTTCGGTCTATTTGAAATGGCTTCATCAATAGTTTGTAAAACATTTTGTCTTTCCGTTCCTTCCAATTGTAGTCGAGGCGCTCTTACATATTCACTGCCGATTCCGGTTTGCATAGCTGCCAGTTTTATGTATTGTACTAGCTTGGGATGTAAATCTAATTCCAGCACGGGCATAAACCATCTGTAAATTTTAGCAGCCTCCTCTATTTTTCCGGCTTTCACTAATTTATAAATAGCTACCGTTTCTGCCGGAAAAGCATCCACCAATCCTGCCACCCATCCATCAGCACCCAGGCAAAGTTCTTCCATAGCCAGTGTATCTACTCCACAAAGAATTTTGATGCGATCACCAAAACGGTTTTTCATGCGGCTGACATTGGTAACATCGCGGGTGCTTTCTTTTACCGACTGAATGTTTGGAAGCACAATCAGTTCTTCAAACATATCCAGTGTTGTTTCAATTTTATAATCCACCGGATTGTTGTATATCATAATAGGCAAATGTGTGACTTGCGCAACCGCCTTAAAATAAGTAACGGTTTCCCTTTCATCACTTTTATAACGCATTGGCGGCAGCAACATGAGGCCCGTTGCGCCCCAGTTTTCCGCAAGTTTTGCCTGAGCTACTGCATCCTTTGTTGTACATTCTGCAATGTTCATCAACACAGGTATGCGGCCTTTTACATAGTTTACGGCTGCTTTCACCAGCTTCTCTTTCTCATCACTGGTTATGGTACTGGCTTCGCCCAGCGAGCCACCAATGATGACACCGCTAACACCGGCATCCAGCTGTGCCTGCAGGTTCTTTTCAAAAAGCAAAATATCTAATTGATCATCCTGAGTAAAAGGAGTAAGCAATGCAGGAAATACGCCCTTCCATTCAAAGTTCATATTATAGTTTATTATTTAAGATTTTTTACATAATCGTAAATACTTTGTTGTGCACATAGTTTTGCTTTCCGGTTTTTAATTCTTGGGTTATCCAGCTCTTTGGTTACATAAACCGCTTTTGTATTATCGCTTAATTGCATCTGCAAAATATCTTCCAGTTCTTTGGTGAGGTTAGCCTCATACACCGGAAAAACGATTTCCACTCTGCTATGTAAGTTGCGGTTCATCCAGTCGGCACTGCCCATATAATAGCGAGGTGCCCCATTATTATGAAATACAAAAACCCTGGCGTGTTCCAGATATCGATCTACCAAACGATGAACTGTTATATTTTCACTTTGTCCTGCTATACCGGGAGCCAGTGCACATATACTTCTAACAATCAACTCAACTTTTACACCTGCCCTGCTGGCTTCATATAACTTCTCAATCATAAATCTTTCTTGCAAATTGTTTAGCTTGATGATGATGCCTGCAGGTCTTCCTTTGGATGCATTTTTAATTTCACGGTCAATCATTTTTTCAAACCTTCGTATCATATTGAACTGCGAAACCAGTAAATGCTCAAATGGAATTTTCATGTATTCAGCCGGCTGTTTTCTGCTTTGCAGATAATCAAACACCCAATCCAGTTCTTTACCAAATTCCTTTTTTGTAGTAAAGAATACATGATCGGTATAAAAGCGGCCCGTAGCTTCATTAAAATTTCCGGTGGCCAAAAAAGAATAATGTTTTATGTGTTTATCTTCTTCCCTTTTTACCAGGGCTGCTTTTGCATGTACTTTTAAACCGGGTATGCTGTTGATGATTTTAATTCCGGCGGCCTTCATTTTCTTGCTCCATTTCAGGTTATTGGCTTCATCAAACCGGGCTTTTAGTTCCACAAACACGGTAACTTTTTTTCCATTCTTTGCTGCGCTTATCAATGCATTTACAATTTGGGAATTTGCAGCAACACGGTAAAGTGTAACAAAGATTTCTTTCACTTTAACATCAATGGCTGCTTCATTAAAAAACCGAAGGATATAATTGTAAGAGTGATAAGGCAAGTGCAGCAACTTATCACCGGCTTCAATACATTCAAAAATAGATTGATGATTACCAAAGCCAACATGAGCCACCGGCGACCAGGATGGATAAGCCAGTTTTTCTTTTGAAGGATTAGGCAGACTTCCCAGGTCCTTCATATTGTGATACCGACCGCCTTCTATCATTTCCTCTTGCTTCAGTTGAAGGTATTTTTGAATAAAATCTTTTACATCAGCCGGCATGGTTTTATCATAAAGTAAACGAGTGGCATTTCCGGCTTCCCGCTTTTCCAGTTGCTTCTCAATTTTTTCAGAAATATCGCCTATAAATTCATCTTCCAGATTCATTTCGGCATCTCGGGTAAGTTTGATACTATACATACCCTGCACTGCATACCCGGGAAAAACTTCAGCAATGTTTTCCCTGATAACATCGTCGAGAAATACGAGATAGTAATCGTGCCCCAGCATGGGCAGTTCGGTAAACCTGGGCAAATTTGCCGATGGAATATTGAGCACAGCATAGAGTTGCTTATCCGGGTTTTCTAAAGGTGTTAAACTCACAATAAAATAGAGTGCGTTGTTATCCAAAAAAACGGATGACTGATTTTCCTTTTGCAAAAGAATCGGCTGCATAAAAGAAAGTACATGCGACAGAAAATATTCTCTTACATTTTCAACATGCTCCTTTCTTACCGGTTCATTAAAATAAAGGTATATATGATGTTGCTGAAGTTCGGGTATGATTTGACTCCTTAAAATATTTCCAAACTCTTCCTGATGCTGTAAAACCATCGTTTGTACATGCTGCACCAGGTCTTTCGGATATTCTTCACGCAATGCAGATTTTTTTGCATCAATACTTGTAAATGCAAAAATTGAAGGCATTCGCACTCTGAAAAACTCATCCAGATTGGATGAAAAGATGGAAAGAAATGAAATGCGGTTATAAAGTGGAACCGTTTTATCTGCCGCTTCCATCAATACTCTTTGATTAAAACTAAGCCAGCTTAAATCTCGGTTCAAATAGATTGTTTTCTCATCGCCCATAGTAAAGGTTTATGGACTAAGATAAATATTTTTGATGACAGGCTGAAAGGTATTTTATTAATAAATTTTCCATACCTATTAGTCAAAATTTTAAGAATAACCATTTCAATTTTTCATAATATTGCTGCATGACAAAAACCAGGTTAGAGGCTTTCAGCGATGCTGTGATTGCCATCATCATGACGATAATGGTGCTTGAGCTAAAAGTACCTCATGAAGTCAGTTGGAGTGCATTTGAACCCCTATGGCCTGTGTTTTTCAGCTACATCATCAGTTTTTTGGGGTTAGGAATCTATTGGGGCAATCATCATCATTTAATTCACACCATTAGCATGGTGTCGAGTGGCATTATTTGGTCAAATATGCATTTACTGTTCTGGCTTTCATTAATGCCATTTGCTACAGCATGGGTAGGTGAAACCTATTTTGACAAAGTGCCGCTTGCGGTTTATGCAGCGCTTGCTACTATGTGTGGAGTTGCTTAATTTATTTTGTTAATAGTCATTAGAAATTGTAATCCGATAAATGATAATCTCCAATCGGTTTTAAAAAAGCAACAACGAAAAGGGGCAATTTCATGCATACTTTACACACTGTCAATTCCGGTAGCGCTTTTTGTCAATACAATTGCAGCCAGTTTATTGATAATCGTTGCTTCTGTTATATGGCTGATACCCGACAGAAATATTGAAAAAGCTCTTCACGAGTCCTAAAAGAAGAATTATTTTTTATTTTTTTTTCCGAACTTCGAGTATCAAATCATTTTACAAAACATATTCAACCATTTACCTTAAACCTCAACCTTATGCCCCGCCCCGATTTAACAAAAGTTCCCGAACATTTTCACAAATACATTGCCCATGTAAAAGGCGATGATTTGATGAATGCCTTACAAAAACAAACAAAATCGTTTACCAAACTGCTCAGTAATATTCCAAAAAGTAAGAGAGATTTCAGATATGCCGAAGGCAAATGGAATATTCGTGAAGTAATTCAACATATCATTGACGCTGAAAGAGTGTTTATTTACCGCAGTTTGTGTTTTGCCCGAAAAGACACTACTCCACTCCCTTCGTTTGATGAAAATTTGTATGCGGAAAATTCCAAATCGGATAAGCGTAAATGGAAAGAACTGTGGAATGAATTTATGGCCGTACGACTTTCTACGCTATTGTTATTTGCATCATTTGATGATGAGCAACTGGGAAGTACAGGAACTGCCAGTGGCAAAGAAATTCAGGTACTTGCACTGGGTTTTATTATAGCCGGACATGCAAAACATCATGAACTGATTTTAAAAGAAAAATACCTTGGCTAATCATCCATGTTATCCATAAAAATAAGAGAAGCCAAATTCGAAGACGCGGAAGTGATTAGCCGGCTTTCAACTCAGTTAGGTTATCCTGCCAGCGAAATGGATATACAAAATAACCTTTTGGCTATTGCAAGTACGAAGCTGGGAAATGTTTTTGTTGCCTATAGTGAAAATACAGTAACCGGGTGGATATATCTTTATCGTCATACCGATCTATCAACGGGAAAGTATATGGAAATAATGGGTTTAGTAGTTGATGAAGCGCACAGAAGTAAAGGCATTGGCGCACAGCTGATACAATACACAATAAATATTTGTAAGAAAGAAAATATAAAACAGTTGGTACTCAGAAGCCGGGTGACCAGAACTTCTGCTCACAGGTTTTATCGCAATCTTAGGTTTGTAGAAATAAAAGAGCAGAAAGTGTTTTCTTATGATTTTAATAAATATTGAAACATTCAAATTAAAAGAAGCTAATTTTATCTACAATTTGTATTGAGATGAAAAAAATAATCTTGTTGCTTTTGTTGATACTCCCAGCATATTTGTTTGCGCAGGATTTAATTGGGAAAACGAGAAATGAAGTAATTGTATATATCAAAAAATCCATTATTGATACAGACAGCTACTCTTGGAAATTAACCGAAACTGACAGTACCATTGTCTGTAAATTGGAAAAAGCCGAAAACAAAGATGTCTGGATTTTTGAATTTGATAAAAAAGGCAACTGTAAGATAGAAACCTATCATACAAGTTCTGAGAAAAAATATCTTAAAATAAGAGATGAAGCCTTGAAAAAGAAATCTTATGGATGGTTAGATTTGAACCTAAATCAATATATTTCAAAATTTGAGAAAAATATTTTAATGGAAATGCAGGTAATTGACCAGCTGTATTCTATTAAGTTTTATCAAAACCAGTTTAGACAAAAAATTGTATGAAATATTAGTTGGGAAAAATTAATTCTCAGCCAAACGAATAATTATTATGTCAGGCCCCACGCAATTATTTACTGATGCTGCATTAAAAGCCGGCATTATAGCCGGAACATTGGATGCTACTGCAGCATCTATTCAATACTATTTACTTACCGAAAAAAATCCGGCTTTGGTATTTAAATATGTTGCAAGTGCTGCTTTTGGAAATCAGGTTAATACTTCGGGCACCTTATTGGGCTGGGCAGCTGTAGGGTTGGTTTTTCATTTTTTAATTGCCATCACATTCTCCTTCCTTTTCTTTCTTAATTTTAAATATATTAAAAAGGTATCGCCCAACTGGATTTTGGCCGGTGTTGTATATGGTTTGTTTGTATGGGCAGTTATGAACCTGATAGTTGTCCCCGTCAGTTTTGGCAAGCCTTATGTTTTTGATTTCAATAAATCATCAATTGCTGCATTAATACTCATTGGCGCTATTGGGCTACCCATTTCTTATTTTGCAAATCAATATTTTAAAAAACAAAACACAGCTGCTTAATCTTCCAGCAGACCGTCGCTTTTCCATTTTTTAAATAAATCGATTACGCTATCGGGTAATTTTTCTGTTTTCTTAAATGGCATAAATCCTTTAGTACCCGGTGTTAATTCAATACGATGTATAATATCATCTATATCAGACTTCAGATTTGCATATACATCATAAGCTTTTTTCTTGCCTCCATTGGCAGGTATATGGCAGGGACTGCAATGCGCCATTACTACGGCAGCCATGTCGGTCTTAAAATTGGTTTTTGCCGGCGTTGTGTTAGACGCAATGTTTTTGGGTGCGCAGCAATACGTAAGTACCAATGCTAATGAGCAAAGAGAAGCAGCAAGGAAATATTTCTTCATCCCTGATAATTTTAGTGTTGAAAATTGCAGCAAAAAACAATAAAGTAAATTGCTATTTAATTGTTGGTTATTTATAATATAAATTTAGTGGAAAAAAATCAACTAAATCAAATGTTAATGCAGCCAAACTTTTTTAATCACCGTCAGTTTCTGGCAAGTTCAGTCAATCGAATCCTTATTTTTGTCAAAATCAGGAACAAATGAAGAAGATTATTATTTTTATTCTTGCTCTTACTTTTATTACTTCATCAAATGCACAAAAACTTGCAAGGCCAAAACTTGTAGTAGGTATTGTAGTAGATCAAATGCGATGGGATTATCTCTACAGGTATTATGATCGATACGATGCCAATGGCGGATTTAAAAGATTATTGAATCAGGGATTCAGCTGCGAAAATACTTTGATACCTTACACACCTACCATCACGGCTTGTGGTCATAGTTCCATTTTTACCGGCACTGTACCTGCAATACATGGCATAGCCGGCAATGCCTGGTGGGATAGAGACGTAAAACGCACCGTTTATTGCACTGAAGATAAAACCGTGAATACGGTGGGCAGTAATACCGATTTGGGGCAAATGAGTCCAAAGAATTTATTAGTAACTACGATTTGCGATGAATTGAAATTGGCTACCAATTTTAAGAGCAAAGTAATTGGAATAGCACTAAAAGACAGAGGTGGCATATTGCCGGCGGGCCATGCGGCTAATGCGGCATATTGGTATGATAGTAAAGTGGGCAAATGGATTACTTCTACCTATTACATGAAAGAATTACCAGCATGGGTAAATGATTTTAATAATCAAAACTGGGTCGACAAATATTATAAAACCGGGTGGTCTTTATTATATCCTGCTTCCACATATATTCAAAGTACGGCTGATGAAAAGTCGTATGAAGGCACACCCTTTGGCGACAAGTTTCCTTATGACCTAAGCAAATACATTGGAAAAGATTATTATAAAGTTGCTACTACGCCAATGGGCAACACGCTAACAGCAGATTTTGCAAAAAAAGCAATTGAAAACGAAAAGCTGGGCCAGGGCAATGTTACAGATTTTCTAACGGTAAGCTTTTCCTCTACCGATTATATTGGTCACAGTTTTGGACCCAATTCAATGGAAGCCGAAGATTGTTATTTACGTTTAGATAAAGATCTCGGAAGTTTTTTAAAGTTTTTGGACAGCAAAGTGGGTAAAGGCCAATACACTGTTTTTTTATCGGCCGATCATGGCGGCATGCAGGTGCCCGAGTTTATGAAGGAAAACAGATTGCCCGGAGAAAGAGTATTTATCAGTACACTTACGAAAGAACTAAATAAGGAACTGAAAGAAAAATACAATAGTGATAGTCTAATCGTTTCTGACGATAATTATCAATTTACTTTTAATCCTGATAAAGTAAATGAAACAGGTATTTCAAAAACAGAAATACAAGCCTGGCTGATAAAAAGATTGGAAAAAGAAACGGGAATTTCAAGAGTATTTGCAATAGACCAGCTTAATCAAGTTCCATTACCTGCTTTGGTAAGAGATATGTTGAATAATGGTTTTTATCCGCAACGTGGAGGCGATGTGCAAATCATTTTAAAACCCGGCTATATTGAAGGTTATAGTAAGACAGGCACAACCCACGGGCTTTGGAATCCTTATGATGCCCACATTCCTTTGCTTTGGTATGGGTGGGGTATAAAGCATGGTAAATCAAATCAACAGGTAAAAATGACCGATATAGCTCCCACGGTGGCAGCATTGCTACATATTCAAGTGCCCAGTGGATCAATTGGAAAACCAATTGAACAGGTAATAAAGTAATTAATTTACACCACTTAAAACCTTAATATGAAAAAAGCCTTCTTTATTCTATTCCTCCTTTCAAGTTTTTCTTATCAATTAGATGCTCAAGTAATTGACAGTATTAAATTTTTTACGGACGAATCCGTAATTAATATAAATCTATCGACCGATATTAAGCAATTACAAACATCAAAGGGTGATGAAGTGTATCAGGATGCTGATGTGAGTTTTCATTTTTCCGATAGCACAGTTATCAATGAAAAAATAAGAGTGGCTGCTCGTGGTCATTTTCGCAGAGAGTTTTGCAATATTCCGCCATTATTAATGAATTTCAAAAATGCCGGTTCACTCCGTTTATCATCTCTTGGGAAGCTGAAATTAGTAATAGGATGTGGTAAAAACGCCGGCGACGAATCACTCATTTTCAAAGAATATCTGATTTATAAAATGTACAATATGCTGGAACAAAAAAGTTTCAGAGTGAGGCTGGTAAAAGTAAACTACAGCGATTCAAAAAACAGGGTAAAGTCTTTTACGCAATATGCTTTTTTTATTGAAGATGATAATGACCTGGCAGCCAGAAATGATTGCATCAAAATGAAAAATGTGCAATACCTGACTGAAAGTACTGACAGAGCAACCATGACCAAAGTAGCCTTGTTTGAATATATGATCAGCAATGGCGACTGGTCAGTTCCTACAAATCATAATATCAAATTGATATTTAGCAAAGGTGAGTCTACGATTCCTTATGCAGTTCCATACGATTTTGATCATTCCGGTTTTGTAAATGCCGAGTATGCTACACCGGCCGAAATTTTAGGGACTACATCAGTGACCGAAAGAGTTTACCGCGGTTTCCCACGTACCATGAGTGAGTTACAAACCTGTTTTGATATATTCAGAGAAAAGAAATCAGTAATAAATAATCTGATATTGAATTTTGGCCTGCTATCATCAAGAATCAGAAAAGAAGCGAATGATTATATTAATGAATTTTATAGTATCATTGAGGATAAAAATGATGTAGAAAAAATATTTATTGATAACGCCAGAAAAAACTAAAATAAAATGGATTTAAAATCACAGTTTGAGCAGGCCGTAGCCGAAAGCAAGACCCTTTCAGAAAAGCCTTCTAACGAAGTATTGTTGCAATTGTATTCTTTGTACAAACAAGGTAGTACTGGAGATGTAAATACAGATGCGCCCGGTAACCCATTTGATTTTGTAGGAAAAGCAAAGTACGAAGCATGGGCATCTCTAAAAGGAAAAACACAGGAGGATGCAATGAAAGAATATATTGCTTTGGTGGAGAAACTGAAGGGTTAATCCTTGTTTTCACCGATAATAGCATCATACCAGTCTAAAAACATTTTTCCAACTACTGCATAACTGTACCGGCTTGCTGCAAGTGCTGCTATGCCGGCTCTGTTAAAATTATTTCTGTTATGAAAACATTGCATCATTGCATTTGCCAGATGATTGCTATCATTTAGTTTGGTAAAAACTCCATTTACTTCCTGCTTTACCGTTTCGTGAAAAACAGGTATATCGCTAACAATGACCGGAACACCACAGGCATTTGCTTCAATAATTACACAACCAAAAGTTTCATAAGAAGAAACTAAAATAAGTGCAGTAGCCGGTTGAAGAAATTTTACAAGCGATTCCTGGCTCATCTCTTCGTAAAAAGAAACTGAATTTTCAAGACCCTGTTCGTTCACAAAATTGAGTAATTCAGTAGGCTTGGCTCCTATCATAAAAAGCCGGGCGGATGGATAGTTTTTAAATACAACAGAAAATGACTTTAAAATTTGCAGTGAATTTTTTAAAGCTTGCATACCGGAAATATGTACAAATACAGGCTCCTGAGAATCTAATATTTTTTTCTCATCAAATGAAAAAATATCAGTATTAACCACATTGGGTATTACAACTGGTGAAATTGAAGGAAAGATTTTTTTAATGCTTGATGCCAAAGTATTAGAAACTGCCGATACTGAAACTGCACCTATCAATATTTTTTTCCAAGCATTTTGAAATAGATTTGGTGTATGTTCAAATTTTTCAGATGCATGCTCCAAAAATCCGGACCAATGCTCAGAAACTACATAGTTGATTCCAAACTGTTTTTTTGCCCATAAAGCCGCCAATCCGGCCTTCATACCCATGTGTACATGAATTAAATCGGGATTGCCAAACTCATTTATATATCTTTTAATTTCCTTTTTGTATAAATTATACAACTTATTATGTGATTGAATTTGTTGTATCCACTTTCCTCCTGCCAGTTTTATATAATAGTATATTATCTTTTCTTTAAATCCCCTGGTTGAATCATTTGCTTCAAATACATCCTTTGTTATTTTTCCCTCTATGTCTCTGGCGATATGTATAATGTGAATATCACAAAATAAAGCTACTGCTTCCGCATGACGTTTGATAAAATCGCCGTTGAAAGGCTCCAGTTGATTAGGATACCAACTGCAAAGCCATAGAATTTTTTTTCGCTTCATTCCGGAATAAAAATAAAAATTAAATAAATTTCAAAGTACACTAAAATTAAGGTGTACTAAAGGGTACAAGTTTAAAAAAGTCTTTTCTATTGAGATAATAAAATAGCAACAGATGAATTATGGGTAAAAAGCTGAAAATTTTAAAAAGCAATAGACCTGATAAGTAGCCAATGAGATAGAAAATGATTAAAATAATCAGACTTACTCCTAATTGCCAGTCATTTAATGCACATTCAACTTTGAAACCTGTAATATCTACATCTTTAAAATTCAATGTAACTGGTTTAGTTATATGGTACCCATCAGTTATTACAATCTTTGGCTTATTCTCATTAACAGTAATCACCACAGGTTTTGAATCGGGCAAAGGATAAATGGTTTTCCCATTTACAATTGCTTTCAATCTGAGAAAACTCAATAATGCTTGATTTTTTCGCTGCAATACAATATGAAAACTGTTATTGTTAATAACTTAAAAAATTGGTTTAATCAACTGAAATACGACCCATTACAAAAAAAATATTATTGAAGCGCTTTGATAATTTCAACAAAATCGGCCGCTACCAGTGATGCCCCTCCTACCAGTCCTCCATCTACATCGTCACAAGCAAAAATTTCTTTAGCATTTGCAGCCTTCACACTGCCGCCGTATAAAATAGGAATTTCATTTGCTACATCATTTCCAAAATGAGCAGCCAATACATTTCGTAAATGTGCATGCATTTCCTGTGCCTGCTCAGTCGTTGCTGTTTTGCCTGTACCTATTGCCCAAATAGGCTCGTACGCTATTATCAATTCTTTGGCCTTTGCTGCTGGCAAGTGAAAGAGAGATTCTTTCAATTGATTTTCAACGAAACTGTTTTGATTTCCAGCTTCTCGTACAGCCAATGGCTCACCACAGCAGAAAATGGGTGTAACATAATTCTCAAAACAAATATTTACTTTCTCAGCCAATTGTATATTGCTTTCAGAAAAATACTCCCTTCGCTCACTATGCCCTATGATGCAGTATTGTACTCCAATGGAATGTAACATTTCGGCAGCTACCTCTCCGGTAAATGCGCCCGATTTTTTTTGATGACAGTTTTGTGCTGCTACTTTGTATTGAGGCATTTCCTCCAGTTCGCTTCTCGTCATTAGCAAATAAGGAAATGGCACGGCAAAAATGGCCAACTGATGATTGGCTAATGAAATATCAGCAGCCAATATTTCATCCAGCANNTCAGTATTTTTATTTCGCCCTCATTCAGTTCACAATGCTTCAATTTTTTCCAGTTATTAATTTCTTCCAGCGCTTTCTCAATCTCATATTGCTTTACCCCGTCGCTTCCCCAGCTAAAATTTGGAATATATTTTGGCGTAAGCCCATTTCCAAACACATTACAGCAAACACCAATTACGGTACCGGTATTTATTGCAGTATTAATTGCAGTTCTTGAATAGTCGCCCATCAGTACGCCGCATTTATTACCTGCCTGCTGTTCACCTTTGGATGTCCATATTTTTACTATCCCGGCATTGTTTTTTAGATTACTGTTGGTTGTTCCTGCCCCCAGGTTGCACCACTCACCTATTACGGCATCGCCCAGATAACCATCGTGTGCTTTGTTGCTATACCCAAACATTACCGAATTTTTAATTTCGCCTGCTCCTATACAACGTGGGCCTATTGTTGTAGCACCATACACTTTGGCTCCCATCTTCAAACAGGCACTCTCACCCATTGCAAAAGGGCCGCGAATCAGGCATCCTTCCATTACTTCAGCATTTTTTCCAATATACACCGGGCCTTTTGATGCATTTATGATACTATGTTTTACAATTGCCCCTTTTTCAATAAATATCTGTGCCGGGTTTTCTGTTTTATTTGATTTGGGAATCGTGGCCGATTTTCTGCCTTTGGTAAGAATTTCAAAATCTTGCCTGATGGCAAAATCGTTAAGTTGGAAAATATCCCATGGATATTGAATTGTATGCAAGGCTTCATCAAACAGAATCGATTTACCCACTTTTATTTTATGTCTTCCGTTAATTTCCTTTTTGGAAATTCGATACACAAAACCATTACCGGAAGTGGTTGCCAGAAACTCGCCTTGTTTTAACTTTTTAATTGCCTTTATTAAAGAATGAGTGGGTATCACATTGCTGTGTATCAAATAACAGATACCATTACCCACAGCTTCGTCTATGTGTACCGATCGTTCAAGATCTTTGTAATCATCTTCTTTTTTATCAAAAGATTTTAGCCCCAGCATTTTTTCCCATTTTTCTCTGATGGTGAGAATGCCTACACGAATATCCTGCACCTGACGTGTAAGGGTAAACGGAAATAAATTTTCCGGCTGACAAAATTCTTCAGTAAAAATGATTTTATCCATGAAGTGGAAAGATACAAAAGTGCTGAGAGATAAAAAATGTACCCTTAATCTATGGANNCTATGGAATTGAGTCTTTCACACTAATCCACGTCTGACCAATTCCTACTGATTTTACTAATGCATTAAACACTTTTGCATTATCAGGATGCAATCGGATGCAGCCATGTGATGCTTTAGTGCCCAATTTGGCAAAGTTGCCGGTTGTAGTACCATGCACGGCATATCCATCTCTTATAAAAACCGCATAAGGCATATTGCCCAATCCCAGGTAGCTTCCTCCCGGAAATTTTTTTGACGAATATTTAGTAAGTACCGGCCCATCTGGATGCAATGACATCACTGGCGTTTCATAATTTTTTCCTTTGCCGGTTGATACCAAAAAACTATCTTTTAATTCGCCCATGATCCATAGATACAGTTTTTGTTTTGACTTATCAACCTCGGCATAAACCAGACATTCTTTTTCCTTACAGGTTGAAACGGCTGTTGAATCTTTCAATGTAGTATCTCTTTTTGCAAACAGGAATGAGTCCACAGCTTTTATATTTTCAGCAATAATTTCTTTTTCTTCGGGCGAAAAACCCGGTGCATTT
>JRYE01001471.1_pt1 | contig 48191 bp, 45 predicted proteins | sample 235321 | NCBI WGS metagenome assembly JRYE01 (sample SAMN03074214, study PRJNA261473) | activated sludge metagenome | biome: Common Effluent Treatment Plant; feature: Wastewater; material: Activated sludge; isolation source: activated biomass in a lab-scale reactor treating industrial wastewater at... | reverse complement strand
GTGGCGATCGTGCAGAAAAATGTATGCGCGCCTACCTCCCATGACCCGATGCGGCTATATTGGCTCCCCTATTCACCATCAACCCACCCGCGCACCGCTTTGAACTTGTTCCGGTCCCTGATCTTCTTCCTCGTTTCCGCGTTCTCTATGGCGGCCCAAGCCCAAAGCCTTCGGCTCAAGGGCAGCGTGCATGATGCTGGCACCGGCGAAGCCATTATCGGGGCCGTGGTGAAGGTGAAGGACATGCCCGGCGGCGCGGTTACCGACCTCGACGGCCGCTTCAACCTGGTGGTGGAGCACCAGCCGCCATTCACCCTCACAGTGGTGTATTTCGGATACAAAAGCCAAGAGGTGCCCGTAAGCACGCTGGAGAAGGACCTACGGGTGAACCTGGAGGCCGATGCCGTGTTGCTGAAAGATGCCGAGGTGGTGCGCGAACGCATCAGCGACCGCCAAAAGCAGGCACCCATGACCGTGGAAACCATGGACCTGCTGGCCATTAAGGAAGTGGCCGGGGGCGATTTCTATGAAGGCTTGGGAAACCTCAAGGGCGTGGACATGACCGCGGCCAGCTTCGGCTTCAAGGTGATCAACACGCGCGGGTTCAACAGCACCAGCCCGGTGCGCAGCCTGCAGCTGATCGACGGCGTGGACAACCAAAGCCCCGGCCTCAACTTCTCCCTGGGGAATTTCCTCGGTGCCAGCGACCTGGACGTGCTGAAAGTGGACGTGATCGCAGGCGCCAGTACCGCGTTCTACGGACCGGGCGCCTTCAACGGCGTGATCAACATGACCACCAAAAGCCCGTGGCTGTTCCGGGGCTTGAGCGTGAGCGTGAAAGGTGGTGAGCGCAACATGCTGGAAGCTGCGGTGCGCTGGGCCGACGTGATCGGCGACAGCGCCAACCCGCGCTGGGCATACAAACTCAACGCCTTCGCACTGCGCGCCGACGACTGGTGGGCGGAGAACTATGCCCCCACCAGCGATTCACCCACCGGCACGGACAACCCCGGCGGCTTTGACGCCGTGAACATCTACGGCGATGAGGACGTGAGCACCAACAACAACTACACCTCCTTTGACGGGCGCCGCTACTACCCGGGCTTAGGCATCTTCCTGCGCAACGGGTACAAGGAAAGCGACCTGGTGGACTATGGCACGCAGAACCTGAAGCTGGGCGGATCACTGCATTTCAAGGTGAGGGACAGCCTAGAGCTGGTTGCGGCCACCAACTTCAGCACGGGCAGCACCGTGTACCAGGGCGACAACCGGTACCGCCTTAAGGGCATCCAATTTTTTCAGCACCGGTTGGAACTTCGCCGCGAAGGCAAATGGTTCATCCGCGGCTACGTAACGCACGAAGACGCCGGACAGACCTATGACATCTACACCACGGCACTACGCCTGCAGTCGGCGCAAGGCCGCACCATCAACTGGAACACCGAATACAACACCTATTGGGGCTCGGTGATCAGGCCCATGATACAAGCCATGCCCGGATTCATCACCATCCAGCAGGCCGGCCAGCTGGGGTGGAACCAGGCGCAGTGGTTCGCTTGGCAGGACGAGTTCATCCAGGAGCACTTCGATACCTTCCTGGCATTCCATCAGCAGGCACAGGCCCATACCAACAGCGTGGACAACGCCTACCTCGACCCCTTCTACGCTCCAGGCACCGCGCGATTCAACGAGAAGTTCGACGAGATCACCGGAAAGCGCTTCACCGAGGGCGGTTCGCTGTTCTTTGACCGCAGCGCCCTGGCCCACGCCATGGGTGAATACAAGTTCAAGCCGGCCTTCGGCGAGGTGACCGTGGGCGGGAACGTCCGCCAATACCTTCCCAACAGTGCCGGCACCATCTTCCGCGATACGGGCGATGTGGTGATCCGCAATAGCGAGTTCGGCCTGTTTGCCGGGCTGGAAAAGAAATTCCTGGAAAACAAGCTCACCGCCACGGCCACCGTCCGCTTGGACAAGAACCAGAATTTCAAGCCCCTGCTCTCCCCCGCCGTTTCCCTGGTCTATGCCAATACGCCCGCCCATGTGTGGCGGCTAAGCTTCAGCAGTGCCATCCGCAATCCCACCCTGGCCGACCAGTACCTGTACTACAACGTGGGCCGCGCCTTGCTATTGGGCAACGTGAGCGGCCAATTTGAAGCCGGGCGTGATTCGATGTTCACCGTGGACAGCTTCGATGCATACCGCAACACCACGTCGTTGGTGGAAGGATTGTCCAAACTGGACTGGTTCCATGTGGACCGCCTGAGGCCCGAGCAGGTTCGCACCATCGAGGTTGGCTACAGGGGCACGCACTGGGAGAGCGTTTATTTCGACCTGAGCGCATACAACAGCTGGTACACGGACTTCATCGGCTACATCATCGGCTTGGATGCCAACTTCGCCCAAGACGGGATACCCATGGGCCTGCAGGTGTACCGTGTGGCCGCCAATGCATCCTCGCGGGTGATGACGCGCGGGCTGAACGCAGGCTTCAACTGGTACCGGCCCAAGCTCACCTACACGTTCAACTACAGTTACAACCAATTGACCAGCGGAAAAGACGACCCGATCATCCCCGCGTTCAACACACCGCAAAACAAGTTCAATGCCGGCTTCAATGCCCGTGACCGGAAAATCCCCTTCACCTCCTTGAACCGCTTGGGCTACGGCCTGAACTGGAAGTATGTGCAGGGTTATCTCTTTGAGGGTTCGCCCCAATTCTCGGGCCCCATTTCCAGCTACGACATGGTGGATGCCCAAGTAAGCGTGCAATTTCCCGCGCAACACCTCACGGTGAAGCTCGGCGCCAGCAACCTGTTCGGCCTGAGCCCCCTGTGGGGCGAGGATGTTCCCGACGGCGATCGGCTGGAACGTGCGCTGAACAACAAGGTGTACTTAGTGTACGGCGGCCCCAGCATTGGCAGGCTGGCGTACATCCAACTGAGCTACGAATTCTCCAAACGTTGAAATCCATACCTTTCGAAAACCTTCAAAACCAACAGCCCATGTCCAAGAAATTACCCTTTGCCCTGCCATTGGCGGTATTGGCCATAACCGCCCAAGCCCAGGACCGGTACCTCAACGAGGTCTTTACGCCGGCGCAGGTCACCGTTACGAACGATGTGACGTTCGGCACCAACATCGATTTCTTTTACTCCAATTTTTCCAACCCCGCATTGGCCGGGCCGGAAGTGGTTCAACTGCAAACAGCGGTCACCATGGGTACGCCCATCCCGCCTGCTTTCTTCAACCCCAATGATGCCGGCACGGTGGTAAAGGTCGTTGACCTGAAGATGGACGTGTACCAGCCTGATCAGGGCGCGGACAGCGAGGCGGCCCGGCCCGTTTTCATCTTCGTGCATACAGGCAATGCGCTGCCCCCGCCCAGGAACGGAAGCCCGATGGGCACCCGCAAGGACAGCAGTGCCGTGGAGATCTGCAAGCAGATGGCCCGGCGCGGCTATGTGGCCGTGAGCATGAGCTACCGCCTTGGATGGAACCCCATCAGCACCGATCCGGACGTGCGCAGGGGCACCTTGCTCAATGCCATCTACCGCGCCATCCACGACGTGAAGCAGTGCGTGCGCAACCTGAAGGCCGACGCGGCCGGCGCCAACACCTACGCCATCGACCCCACGAAGGTCATTCTCTATGGCGAAGGCACTGGCGGCTACATCACCTTAGCCACGGCCACCTTGGACAAACCGTCCGAGTTGTTCATCGAAAAGTTCATCCCCAACCCGCTACAGAACCCGGATTCCAGCTACGTGGACACCCTCAAGGTGGGCAATATCGAAGGGTTCGGGGGGCAGTTGACGCTGTACCGCCCCAACGGCTTCGACAGCCACATCAACTTCTGCGTGAACGCTGGCGGTTCCTTGGCCGACTCCAGCTGGTTGGAGCCGGGTGACGTGCCAATGCTGGCCTTCCAAACCGTGTTCGACCCCTTCGCACCCTTTGGCGCCGGCACCGTGATCGTGCCCACCACCGGCGAACAAGTGGTGGACGTGCATGGCAGCAACGTGTTCATGCCCTTGGTGAACACATTTGGCAACAACAGCAGCTTCGCCACCTTGCCCAACGGAAACCCGTACACTGACCGCGCGCGCAGCCTGTACAACACCAACCAAGTCCATGGCAGTACCACCGTGCACATCAATGATGGTGCGGAAGGGTTGTTCCCCTTTGTAACCCCCAACTGGCCGGCTATCAACCCCGCCACATTGGAAGAAGCAGGCCCTTGGCAATGGTGGGACCCGAACGGCCCGTTGGCCAACATAGACCTGGACGGGGACGGACCTGGGACCGTAACCACCGGCCAAGCCTCCCAAGCCAGCAACCCCAACTTCAGCGGCACCAAGGGCCGTGCCTACATCGACACGATCATGGGCTACATGAACCCACGCTTGGTGTGCGCCCTGCAACTGGGTCCGTGCAGCTTGGTGGGCATCAGCGAAAGTGATCCCGTGGCGCAGGGCGTGGGCCTGTTCCCCAACCCCGCCCATGAGCTGGTGCACATCACCAGCAGCAAAGCCGTGATCCGCATGGTGGAAGTGTACGATGTGAACGGCCGCCGCGTACGCGCCGAGAACGTGGACAATACCAACTACCTCCTGCAACGTGATGGTTTGATGGCCGGTGCCTACTTCGTTACCCTCACCTTTGACCAAGGCACGGTGACACGCAAGTTGATGCTGGATTGATCCCGATCGCTTTCCCTGAAAAGGCCGGTCCGCAAGGGCTGGCCTTTTCCGCTTTGTTGGGGGATCAGATGATGCCGTGTCCGGCTTCACCGCGCTTGCAGGGCCACGACAACATAGCCCACCGTGATGGTCCGGGACTGCGGGCCTGACCCGCAGTCCCGGTTATCCCAAGCCAGCGATGGCTTGCAATTCAATGCGGGGGGCATGCGTTGCGCAACAGGCCGGGATGGCGGGTCAAGCCCGCCATGACGTAAAGGCCGGGGCAGGCGTCATGTCTGGGGCGCGGTGCCACCGCTCGTCCATTGTCCAAACCGCCAGTCCCAAAATAGTACCATGTTTTGCATACTACTATCCTGTACACATATATTTGCATCGTCATCTACCGGGCATCGCCCACTGAAGACCTGGAACTCTGAACTATGAAAGTGGAGAACACCAAGGCCCAGATGCGCAAAGGCGTACTGGAGTACTGCATCCTCTCGCTGCTCGCGGCGGCGGAGCTGTATCCCTCGGACATCATTGCCAAGCTGAAGGACGCCAAGCTGATCGTAGTGGAAGGCACCCTCTACCCCCTGCTGACGCGGCTGAAGGATGCCGGTTACTTGGCCTACCGCTGGGAAGAAAGCCGCAGCGGGCCGCCACGCAAGTATTACAAGCTCACCCCCGTGGGCAGCAAATTCCTCAAGGAACTCGATGACACCTGGGCAGAACTGGCCCAAGCCGTGAAAAAAGCCACCCGCAACAACCCCGCGTAACACCTTCGCCAGGCTTCGGCGACCCCAAGGATGAAAAAGACGTTCACCGCCAACCTCAATGGAACCGTCTTCCACATTGAAGAAGATGCGTACGATGCCATGCAGCGCTACTTGGCGAACATCCGTGCCAAGTTCAGCGGCAGCAGTGAGGCCGAGGAGATCATGGGCGATATCGAAGCGCGCATCGCCGAGCTCTTCACCGAGCGTTTACAGGGCCGCCAAGCCGTTTCCATGGCCGACGTGGACCATGTGAAGCAGGTAATGGGCCAGCCCGAGGACTATGTGGACGGCGACAGCGGCATGGCCGGGGCCACCGCCAATGAGCGCTCGTACGACCAGGCCGGGCCGCAGCGCAGGAAGCGGCTGTTCCGCGACCCGGACGACAAAAAGGTGGCTGGTGTGCTTTCAGGCCTTGGGCACTACTTCGGGATCGACCCGCTGTGGCTGCGCATCGCCTTCCTGGTCTTCCTGCTTGCAGGCTGGGGCTTCCCCGCGATCTTCTATATCGCCTTGTGGGTGTTGGTGCCTGAAGCAAACACCGCTGCGGAGAAATTGGAGATGCAAGGCGAGCCCGTGACGGTGGACAACATCAAGCGCATGTTTGAGGAAGGTGCCGAACATGTGAAGACCGGTGCCGGGAAAATGGCGGACGAGGCGAAGGAGATGGGACGCAAGTACTGGAGCCAGCGCGGGACCTATGCCAAAGAGGCAAGGAACGCCGGGCAAAAGATCCGCGACCAAGGCGCGGTGTATGGCCAGCAGGCCCGGCAGCAGGTTGGCGGGGCCGCCTACCAGGTAATGGACGCCATCGCGAAGATCATCGGAGTGGTGCTGCTTTTGGCCGCGATCATCATCGGCGTTTCATGGATCGTGGCTTTCTTCAGCGGCACCGCATCATGGCACAACAACGACTTCAGCGGGGGAAGCGGCCTCATGGGCATGCTGGGCTTCCTGCTGCCCAGCATGGGCGAAACACTGGTCTTCGGGATCGCCCTGTCCGTGGTGGTTCTAACACCCGTGTTGTTGCTCATGCTCGCCGCCTCTTGGCTGATGTTCCGTGTGCCAACACCGAGGTGGCTCGGCTGGGCCATGAGCTTGGTGTTCCTCCTCGCGCTGGTCGCGCTCAGCATCATTGGCGTGCGCCTTGCACAAGATTTCCGCCGCTCCGGCACCACCGTTTCCGAAGAAGTACTTCCCTTGGGAAAGCAAGACGTGCTTCGTGTACGTGGCATCGGCAGCACCACCACCAGCTCTTTCAGCTACCGCAACATGGTGGTGCGCATGGACCCCGACTTCCTGGACCTGGAAGGCGATACTGCCAGGCTGGACTGGTGCTCCTTGGGCGTGGAAGCCAGTCCCGACAGCGCATTCCATGTAGTGACCACGCGCATGGCACGCGGAAGCACCGGTGCCAAGGCAAGCGCTCGTGCCGGTAACATTCGCTCGGATTTCGGATGGCAGGATGGCGCGTTGCGTTTGTCAAATCAGCTCAGGGTACCCGTACGCGACCGCTTCCGCGCCCAACATGTGATCCACATCCTGCAAGTGCCCCTTGGCGGCCGTGTGTTCTTTGAGGCCTCGGCGATGCCGCTGATGCACGACTGGAACGACCTGGGACACGATCAGTTTGAACTGGACCGGGACATGGCAGGCCACACGTGGACGATGACCGTTCGCGGATTGGAACGAACGGATCCGCAGGCCCCAGCTCCCGCACCGGCCGCTTCCCCGGCACCCAGTGCGATGGAAAAGAACCCACCGCCGTTAAGCAGCGGTTCCGGAACGGAATACCGGCAAGGGTTTCCCGACCTGGTGCACATGCTGGGCGCCATGATCCGCCCGTGAAAGGCCTGGGGAACACGGCCCTGAAACGCAGAGGCCGCCTCCATGGGAAGCGGCCTCTGTTTGTAGCGGGGGTAGGACTCGAACCTACGACCTTCGGGTTATGAGCCCGACGAGCTACCATCTGCTCCACCCCGCATTGGGGCGGCAAATATACTCCTCGGGCCGGAATTCCGGCGAGGGATGAACAATTATGCGGCGGTGGTGGCCTTCACCTCCTTTCACAACCAGCACCACATCACGATGCGCCAACCGTGGCGATCTTCGCGCGGCAGAACAGCCCCCATCACGCGCACATGAGCAAAGCATCCAAAATCAAGGCCTTCGACCCCAATTCGCCCGGCGACCCGAACGCGGGCATCTACGGGCTGCCGTTCACCGCAGCGGAAAGCGACATCGTGCTGGTCCCTGCCCCTTGGGAAGTAACCACCAGTTATGGCGGTGGTGCCGCCCGCGGGCCTGCGGCCATCCTGGAGGCTTCCTTCCAGGTGGACCTGTTCGATCCCGTGTTTCCCGATCTGTGGAAGCGCGGCATCACCATGGATGAGATCCCTGCGGTACTCCTCCAGCAAAGCGATGCATTGAAGAAGAAGGCGGCCTTGGTGATCGACGCCCTTGCAGGCGGGGAATCCAAGGCTAAGCAGGGCCAGGCGCTCAAAGCCCTGGACCTGGTGAACGCGGAAAGCGCGGTGATGGAGGAATGGGTGGAAAACCGCACGGGTTTCTGGCTGGACCAAGGCAAGCTGGTGGGCCTGGTGGGCGGCGACCACAGCACGCCGTTGGGCTTCTACCGGTCGTTGGCCAGCCGGTATGAAAGTTTCGGGATCCTGCACTTGGATGCGCACTTGGACCTGCGCCAGGCATACGAGGGCTTCAGCTCCAGCCATGCCAGCATTATGTACAACGCACTGGAGATCGACGCGGTGGAAAACATCGTATCCGTGGGCACGCGCGATTTCTGCGAGGAAGAAGCACGCGTGTTCGCCCGGGAGGAATTGCGTGTGCGCCTCCACCGCAGTGCGGAACTGCGCCGCGAACAATTCGAAGGGATGACCTGGCGCGAGCAGTGCGACCGCATCATCGGTCAACTGCCCGCGCACGTGCACATCAGCTTCGACATCGATGCACTGGACCCCTCCCTCTGCCCGAACACCGGAACACCCGTCCCCGGCGGGTTCTCATTCGAGGAAGCCACCTACCTGCTGAGCCGCCTGGCGGCCAGCGGAAAAACCATCATCGGCTTCGACCTGGTGGAAGTATCGCCCGGCCCGCACGGAGACTGGGATGCCAATGTGGGTGCCCGCCTGCTGTGGCACCTCTGCGGCGTATTGGCCAAAACCAATCCCTGACCGGGCAGGCATGGGGCATGCGACGGAAAAACCGGTCCAGGGAGGACCCGCCCCGGCGGAACACCTGCTGCTGTTCGATGGCGTGTGCAACCTGTGCAACGGGCTGGTGCAGTGCATCGCGAGGCGCGATCGCTGCAACCGTTTCCGGTTCATCCCGCTCCAGTCCGATGAGGGGATGCGGCTCCTGGCCGCGCATGGCCAAGACCCAGGTTCGGCACCCACTCTGGTGTATCTCAGAAAAGGCCATTTGCACGCACGGTCGGAAGCCGTTCTATACGTGGTACGCGACCTGGGCGGCGGCTGGCAATTGGCCTTCGCATGCATGGCCGTGCCGCGCACCCTTCGCGATGCCCTGTACAACTGGGTCGCGCGCAATCGCTACCATTGGTTCGGCAAGCGGAATGAGTGCATGCTACCCGGCCCGGGCCTGCGTGAACGGTTCCTGTGATCCGGTGGCACTACGCCTTGGCTTTCCCCTCCTGCAGCACCAGCAAGGGCACGTCCGTATGCAACGCCAGCCGCTTGGCCGTGCTGGTGCGGAAAAGCCCCTCGAAGAACCCGGCATGCCGGTGCATCACCGCGATCATGTCCGCTTGCTCCTTGCCTGCCAGAAGATCGATCACCCCGGCAATGTCCTTCCCCTCGGCTGATGCGAACCGGTGCGGCATCGCCCGGAACAATTCGCCGAACTTGGCCACCAGCCTGGGATCCGGAAGCTCATCCGCATGGCGCAGTACATGGGCAAGCACCACTTCAGCCCCGGTGCGCTTAGCGATGTGCAGGAGCATGCGGGCATCGGCCTCCCCCACTCCGCGTTGATCATCGGCGAACAGGATGCGCCGTGTAGCGCCGGGCCTCGCCTTGGCCGGTACCACCAGTACCGGGGTCCGGCTGTGCTTGACCACTGCGGCGGCGTTGCTCCCCAGGATGCCGGAACCCGTGCGCCCCAAGGTGCCCATCACCACCAGATCCACCCCGCGCTCGGCGGACAGGTCATTGAGCACACCGGTCAAGGGGCCGTATTGCACCTCGCAGTGCAGCTTGGCGCCCTTGAACACCTCGTCGGCCCTCAAGCGGCTCTCCCAATCCTGCATCCCTTGCATGGCCGCCTTGTACAATTCCTCCGCCATTCCGGCCCAGGACGTCACCGTGGGGTCTGCATCCAAGTACATGTGCACCACTGTCCAGGACACCTCATCCACACCGAGCAGCCGAGCAGCATAACGGCCGGCATGAAGCGAGTTGTCGCTGAAATCCGTAGGAAGGATCACGTGTAGCATCACAAAGGATATCTCGTACAAACATAACTGCCGGTGGCGGTGATGCATCGGTCATCCTTCCGGCTGATGAAGATCATTCGCCGGGCCGGTGACTTGCGCTAACCTTGATCGATGGCTCTGACCCTGGAGAACCGCCCCGAGGCCCGGGCGATCGATTCGCTGGAGGAACTCGTTCGCGTTCTCTCCCGCACTTCCGACCCGCGCGACTACTCGGATGCCTTCTCACGCCTGGCGGTGCAGCCCGGCGCGCTTGAGCCCCTGTGCTTGTGGAACCCGCGCCATTATGCGCGGCAGTGCCTGCACCGCACCCGGGAGCACGAGCTGCTGTTGATCTGCTACGAACCGGGCCAACGGACCAGCATCCACGATTATGACAGCCAGCAGGCCTGGATCTTGCCGCTTCAGGGCAACATCCAAGAGGAACGCTTCACCCTTTCCGCCGACGGCAGCCTGGAGCTGACGGGCTCCAAGATGCTGGTGCTGGGCACGCCCGTGCACATGGATACCGAGGGCTGCATCCACCGGCATTCCAACATGGGGCCGGGCCGGGCCATCACCCTCAACCTGTACGCACGGCCCATCCGGCGTTGGCGCGTGTATGACGAGCGTACCGGCCATTCCTCCATGGCCGGCACTGCGGATCAAGTTGGCGAATAACTTCACGCCCTGCTGATGGTGCTTGGGGAATCGAACGTCGATCCGGTGCAGTTGGAGCGCGTGCGCGAGATGCTGTTCAGCACGGCGGTGGAAGGGTTGGTCCTGGTGGACCGGGAAGGCGCCATCCGCATGCACAACCCCCGGCTTTTGGAACTTTTCGGATACGAGGAAGGAGAGCTGCTGGGGCGCCCCATTGAGTTGTTGCTGCCCGGGAGCCTCCGCACCGCGCACCGGCAACACCGCGCAAGCTTCAACGCCAGCCCCGCCAAGCGCCACATGGGGCACGGCCGCGAACTGCTCGGCCTGCGCAAGGACGGCAGCGAATTCCCCGTGGAAGTGGGCCTGAACCACTTCTCCGTGGACGGCGAACTGTACGTGATGGGCCTGGTCACGGACATCACCGAACGGAAGAAAGTGGAGGAAGCTTTGCAGCGGAACGCCGTTGAACTGGAGAAGCGGGTGGAGGAGCGCACGGCGGAATTGGCCAAGGGCGCACGCGCAGTGGAAGTGGCGCTGGAGCGCGAAAAGGAGCTCAATGCCCTGAAATCGCGGTTCGTTTCCATGGCCTCCCACGAATTCCGCACGCCCCTGAGCACGATCATGGGTTCGGCCGACCTGATCGCACGCTACGCCGAAGCCGGGGAGCCCGACAAGATCATCAAACACGTGCAGCGCATACGCACCAAGGTCCGCGACCTCACTTCCATCCTGAACGACTTCCTTTCGTTCGAGCGGATCGGACAAGGCGAGGTCCATCCGGTGCCCGAGAAATTGGACATCGTGCACTTCTGCATCGGCCTGATGGAGGAACTGCGCGGCGCGGCCAGAGCCGGCCAGGCCCTGGAGTATGACCACGGAAGCGAGGATCGGAGCATCGCGCTGGACCGCAATATGCTGTTGAACACCATCACCAACTTGGTGACCAACGCCATCAAGTATTCACCCGAGGGCGGGTCGATCGCCTTGCGCACCACCATCGCAGGGGGCGAGCTGCGGATCACCGTGGCCGACCACGGCATCGGCATTCCCTATGAGGACCAACCCCATCTGTTCACCCCGTTCTTCCGCGCGCAGAACGTGCTCACCACGCAGGGCACCGGCCTCGGCCTGCACTTAGTGAAAAGATATGTGGACCTGATGGGCGGCAAGATCACTTTTACCAGCATACCGGGCAAAGGCAGCACCTTCCACATGGCCATACCCGGCAAAAAAGCAACCCACCATGAAAACGATCCTGCTTATTGAGGATGATGCCGATGTGCGCGACAACACGGCGGAGATCCTGGAACTTGCCCACTACCGCGTGCTGAAGGCCCAGAACGGCAAACAAGGCGTGGACCTCGCCCGGAAGGAGCTTCCCGACCTGGTGCTGTGCGACATCATGATGCCCGAGCTCGACGGTTACGGCGTGCTGCACATGCTGGGCCGTTCGCCGGAAACGGCCGAGATCCCCTTCATCTTCCTTACCGCCAAGGCCGAACGCAGCGATGTGCGGCGGGGCATGGAACTGGGCGCGGATGATTACCTCACCAAACCGTTCGAGGAAAGTGAGCTGCTCAATGCCATCGAAGGACGCCTGAAGCGAAGCGACCTGTTCCGCAAGGGCTTCGACCGCACCCTTAACGGCCTGAACGATTTCATGGAACAAGCCCGCGGCGTCAGCGCCCTGGAGGACCTGAGCAAGGACCGCAAAACGCGGGAGTACGGCCGCAAGGACGTCCTGTTCCATGAAGGCGATGAGCTGCGCCAGATACCGTTCCTGGTGGCCGGAAAGGTGCGCACCTTCAAGGTGAACAACGAAGGCAAGGAATTCGTGACCGGGCTGCACGTGCCGGGGGATTTCATCGGATACTTGGGCCTGCTGGAAGGAGGCCATGCCACCGAAACGGCCGAGGCCCTGGAGGAAACGGAGGTGGCCTTGGTGCCCCGCGAAGACCTGCTGCGCCTGCTGTACCGCGACCGGGACGTGTCCATGCGCTTCATCCGCATGCTTAGCCAGGAAATGGGCGAAAAACAGGAACGCCTGCTGCAACTGGCCTACGCAAGCGTGCGCCAACGCGTGGCCCAGGCGTTGCTGCAACTGCACGACCGCTTCAGCGCCGACCATAGCGAGGACCTCGGCGTGCGCATCAGCCGGGACGACCTGGCCGCCATCGTGGGCACCGCGACCGAATCACTGATCCGCTGCCTCACCGACCTGAAGGACGAAGGCCTCATCAGTACCCAAGGCCGGGACATCCGGATCACCGACCACCGCCGCTTGCAGAAGTTGGCCAACCTGTAAGCTGCAACCGGCGTTGGCCCCATCGGTTAAATGCCTTGTGCGGTTGGGCCCGGCAAGCCTGGCACCACGGACAGGCAGCACTACCTTTGTCCAAACCCGCATCCCACCATGCGCAACCGCTTCCTGCCCACGCTCGCCACCTGCATCTTTCTATCTTTCGGAACATCCTGCAGAAAGGATGAACCCGTGCCTCCCGCATCTCCCGCTTCTCCTGCACCGGCCATGCTGCGCGTGGCATACGTGGTGGATGGGCAGCCCTTGGCCTTCGACACGCTGATGTACACCAACGAAGGCGGTACGGTGTACAGCGTCACCCACCTTGAACACTACTTGAGCGAACTGGTCCTGATCGGCAGCGGTGGCACACCCAACGACACCTTGCACGGACCGTGGTATGTGAATGCGGCCAATGCGGTTGATCTCGACCTGGGCACACTGCGGGCCGGCCAATACAGCGGGGCCACCATCCTCTTGGGCCTGCCGCCCGCACTGAACGTCACCGGCGCATTGCCCAACACCTTGGCCAATATCAACATGGCCTGGCCCGACCCCATGGGGGGCGGGTACCACTTCATCAAATTTGAAGGGCACTTCATGGCTGCGGAAGTTCCCACGGGATTTGCCATGCATGTGGGCAAGAATGAATTCCTGCCCGTGTGCATCATGCCCGGTTCCTTCACCACCACGGGCAACGGAGGCACCTTGAAGCTCACCTTCAACTTGAACGAGGTGTTTCGTACTCCCCATACCTACGACCTCAATTCCGGCAACTACTCCATGGGCAGCATGGCCCTGATGGGGCAGCTCCGGGACAATTGCGCGAACGCGTTCACCATGGAATACCAGCCATGAAACACCAGCTAACCCTGCTTACCGGAGCCGTTGCGCTGCTGCTGGCAGCCTCGTGCAAGAAAGATGCGGTGGACCCCGTTCCCCCCGGCGTACCCGGCCCGACCCCGATCAACCTTCCGGTGCCTTGGTACTTCCCCATCATGGATGTGCCGGCCGACAATCCCACCACCCGCGAAGGGATCGCCTTGGGGCGCCGGCTCTACTATGACACGTTGCTTTCCGCAAACGGCCCCATGGCCGGCCGATCCTGCAGCAGCTGCCACTCCCAAGCCCTGGGCTTCTCCGTGCCCGGATCGCCACCTGGCTTCCTGCAAGTGCTGCCCCATGCGAACTTGGCATGGAGCAGCAACTTCCTGTGGAAGGGCGAGGTGCAAGGCACCTTGGAGGACATCATGCGGTTCGAGGTGGAGGACTTCTTCGCGGCCGATATGAACATCCTGCAGAACGACCCGCATTACCCGCAATTGTTCAGCAATGCATTTGGCAGCACCACCATCACGCAGGGTGCGGTGAATAAGGCCCTGGCCCAATGGTTCCGCAGCATGATCTCGTCCAACAGCCGCCTGGACCAGTACCTGCGCAATGAGGCTGCCCTAACGCCGTCCGAGCAAAACGGCATGATGCTGTACCTCACCGAAACCGGCGACTGTTTCCATTGCCACGGCTTGCCACTTACCACGGACCACGACTTCCACAACATCGGATTGGATTCCACCTTCACCGGGGCAGACCAGGGGCGCTTCCTGGTAACGGGACAAACCGCCGATCTCGGCGCCTTCAAAACCCCTTCGTTGCGCAACATCGCACTTACCGCACCCTACATGCACGACGGGCGCTTCGCCACCTTGGAGGAGGTGGTGGAACATTACAACTCGGGCGTGAAGCACAGCGCCAGCCTGGACCCGATCATGACCAAGCCCGGCAAGGAAACAGGCCTCAACCTCAGCCCGCAGCAAAAAGCCGACCTCGTGGCATTCCTGCACACGTTCACCGATCCCGTGTTCCTTACCGACACGGCCTTGGCCAGTCCGTTCTAAGGCGCAGCCGGGCGTTCCCACTCCGCCCAACTGGAGGCGGTTTCCTGCAGGCGCACGGCTTGCAGTACGGCACTTCCCTGTAGCGCGGCCTGCAGTCTTTCCACGATGTCCAGCAGCACGTTCTCGCAACTGGGCTGCCACGGCGTGAACACGGTGCGACCGAACAGCTCATGGCCCGTGGAGGCTTGGGCACGGTCACTTTCATGCAGCAGCAGCGCATGATCGTACCGGTCCACCACGGCGGTGTTCACCAGCTTCTTCAACTCGGAGAAATCGATCACCATGCCGTCTGATGAAGCCGAGCAGCTCGCCAAGGAAAGGCGGCACAAGGAAGCGGCGAAGTTGTATGATCAAGTGTTCAGCATCGACCCATCCGCGTAACGCACCCCATCCGCATATTGTCAATTCCGGTTTTTGCACAAGCAGGCGAGCTGGACCACGCATTTGAGCAGTTGGACCTGCTGGCCCATAGATTCAAACTCGCAGGAAATGAGGACTTCATCAACGACCCGCTTTGCGCCCCGTTGCACAAGGATAAGCGCTGGAAGACGTTAATGACGGACCTGGAGAACAATTGGGCGTTGTACCGCTAGGCGTTGTACAGGTAGGCACTGTGCCGATCACACCCCTTCGCCTGTACTGACCCCGGCGCTCGGCTGCGCCGAGTGCCCCTTGCTCCCCGGCCTCTGGCCGCAACGCGCGTTGTTATTCCGAACATCCTTAGGTCAAACGCCCTGAAAATTTCATGTCGGGCACTCGGGACGCACGGGCCTGCCCACGGGCCTGACCTGAGCGCCGGTAGTTGGGATGACCGGCATGGAGAACAACATGGGGCTTTGCCGATGACCGTCATTCCGCAGGGTCCGCTGCGCTAGGCCCTGCAGGAGTGAGAAGGCCGCGACATCCGCATCACCGACCGGCGCAAGCTGGAGCGGGTGGCGAATTTGTGAGGGCAGGGCACAGTGTTCCACCTGGGCCATTGTCTTCACCGCGATCGCTGCGGTGCCCATATCTTTGGATCATGGCCAAGGACCAATACATCCAGTTGGAATCGCTTCCGGAAGAGGTCCGGGGCAAGGTGCTGGCGTTTATTGCCTCTTTGATGGAACAATGGGAGCGAAAGAAACCGCCTGTTTCAAGCCCTTCCAAAAAACACGTGTTCGGCATTGCCAAGGGCATGGCCACCATATCCAAGGATTTCGATGCTCCGATGGATGATTTCAAGGAGTACATGGAATGAAGGTGTTGATAGATACGCATGTCTTCCTCTGGTTCATCCTCGGTCAAAGACAATGCTCCACATCGACCCGGAAGATCATTGAAAGCCCGGCCAACAATTGCTTGATCAGCATTGCATCCCTATGGGAGATCGGCATCAAGCACGCCCTTGGGAAGCTCGAACTGCATAGACCGGTCGAAGAATTCTTTGAAGCGATCCGTAACGGTGGTTTCGTCACCATGCCCATCGAGCCTGCCCACATCCTGGAATTATCCCGGTTGCCCTTGCATCACCGGGATCCGTTTGACCGAATGCTGATCTCGCAGGCGAAGGCGGAGGGCATGCAATTGCTCACCGCTGACCCGCACTTCAATCGCTACAAGGTGTCCGTCCTGAAAGCGTGATGCCTTCACGTCCCCCACCTGATCCCGGCGCTCGGCTGCGCCGAGTACCCCTTGCTCCCCGGTCTCTGGCCGCAACGCGCGTTGTTATCCCGAACATCCCTATGTCAAACGCCCTGAAAATTCCATGCCGGGCACTCAGAATCCACGGGCATGCCCATGGGCCTGACCCAAGCGCCGGTAGTTGGGATGACCGGCATGGAGAACATCATGGCGATTTGCCGATGATCGTCATTCCGCAGGGTCCGCTCCGCGAGAACCAGCGGGAGTAAAGAAGCCGACCTCGTGGCGTTCCTGCACACCTTCACCGATCCCGTGTTCCTTGCCGACACGGCCTTGGCCAGTCCGTTCTAAGGCACAGCGGGGCGTTCCCACTCCGCCCAACTGGAGGCGGTTTCCTGCAGGCGTACCGCTTGCAGTACGGTCCTCCCCTGTAGCGCGGCCTGTAGTCTTTCCACGATGTCCAGCAGCACGTTCTCGCAACTGGGCTGCCACGGCGTGAACAACGTGCGGCCGAACAGCTCATGGCCCGTGGAGGCTTGGACACGGTCACTTTCATGCAGCAGCAGCGCATGGTCGTACCGGTCCACCACGGCAGTGTTCACCAGCTTCTTCAACTCGGAGAAATCGATCACCATGCCGTCCTTGGGATGGCCCGGTTCGTTTCGCGGCGTGCCGGTCAGCGTGACGTCCAGCACATAGGAATGGCCGTGGATGTTGGCGCACAGCCCGTCGTGGCAACGCAGGGCATGGGCCATCTCAAAGTGGAACCGCTTGGTGACGCGCACGGGTTGCGCCATGGTCTTCACAGGGTTTCGAAGTGGGCCGTAAAGTGACGAAGGAATTTGGGTTCCTTCATGATCTTCAAGCCCCTGGCCTTGTCCTTGCGCCGCATCACTTCCCCGAAGGCCTCGGCCACGTATTCGATGTGGCTTTGCGTGTACACCCGGCGTGGAATGGCCAAGCGCACCAGTTCCATGCGGGCGGGTTTCAGCGAGCCGTCCTCGGCATAGGTGCCGAACATCACCGATCCGATCTCCACGCTGCGGATGCCGCCGATGCGGTACAGTTCGCACACCAGTGCCTGGCCCGGGTATTGTGCCGGAGGGATGTGCGGGTACAGCTTCTTTGCGTCGATGTATACGGCATGCCCGCCGATGGGCAGCATCAGGGGCACGCCCAGCTCCGTCAGGCGGTCACCCAGGAAAGCGGTGCTCTTGATCCGGTATTGGAGGTAGTGCGGGTCGAAGACCTCCTGCAGGCCAATGGCGATGGCCTCCATGTCGCGCCCGGCCAAACCACCGTAAGTGGAAAAGCCTTCGGTGATGATGAGCAGGTTGGTGCACGCCTCGGCCAAGGCAGCGTCCTTGAATGCAATGAATCCGCCGATGTTCGCGAAGGCGTCCTTCTTGGCGCTCATCACGGCCCCATCGGTGAGGGCGAACATGCGCTGCGCGATCTCGCGGTAGGACAGGTTCTCCATGCCCTGTTCGCGGTGCTTCACGAAGTAGCAGTTCTCCGCTATGCGGCAGCAATCCAGCATCAGCAGCACGCCATGGTGCCTGCAGATGGAAGAGATCTCCTTGGCATTGGCCATGCTCACGGGCTGGCCGCCGCCGCTGTTGTTGGTCACCGTGAGGATCACCGCGCCCACGTTGCCCTTGTGTTCCTTCAGCAGGCGCTCCAAGGCCACCGTGTCCATGTTGCCCTTGAAGGGGTGCAGCAGCGCGGTGTCCTCGTTCTCCTTGATCGGGATGTCAATGGCGGTGGCGCCGGTGAACTCGATGTTGGCGCGTGTGGTATCGAAGTGCGTGTTGCTGATGAACACCTTTCCGGCTCCCCCGAGATGGCCGTAGACGATGCGCTCCCCGGCACGCCCTTGGTGGGTGGGCAGTACATGCTCCATGCCGGTAAGCTCCTGCACAGCGTGCTGCATGCGCTCCCAGGAACGCGAACCGGCATAGGCCTCATCGCCCTCCATCACCCCGGCCCATTGGTGGGCGCTCATGGCACTGGTGCCGCTGTCGGTCATGAAGTCGATGATCACATCCTTGGAACGCAGCAGGAACGGGTTGTAATGTGCTTCCTTCAGGAACCGCACACGTTCCTCCTCGGTGCTCAGCCCGATGGGTTCCACGCTCTTGATGCGGAACGGCTCAATGATGGTTTGAAACTGCATGTTCAGATCTTCTCAAAACGCGCCTGGAAGAAGCGCAGATACTTGGGCTCGTACACCATCTTCAGGCCGGTGATGTTCTTATGGTTCTCATAAACGCGCAGCACGGAGGCTGCCACCACGTCCATGTGGGCCTGTGTGTACACGCGGCGCGGCACGGTGAGGCGCACCAGTTCCAGCTCGGGCATGTAGTCCTCGCCGGTCTCCTTGTTGCGGCCAGCGCTCACTACACCCCGCTCCATGGTGCGGACACCCGAATCCAGGTAGAGTTCGGCGGCCAGGGCTTGGGCGGGATAGGCCGTTTGGGGGACATGCGGCAGGAAGGCCTTGGCGTCCAAGAACACGCCGTGCGTTCCGATGGGCAGCACGATGGGGATGCCCGCCTCGATGAGCTTGTTGCCGAGGTAGAGCACCTGCCCCACCCGCGCCCGGATATGGTCTTCGCCCACGGATTCGCCGATGCCGATGGCCATGGCCTCCATGTCGCGCCCGGCCAAGCCGCCGTAGGTGTGCAATCCCTCATACAGCACCACTTGGTTGCGGGCCTCCTCGAAGACGTCCCATTCGTTGGTGGCCAGGAAACCACCGATGTTCACCAGCGCGTCCTTCTTGGCGCTCATGGTGGCGCCGTCGGTGAGGGAGCAGATCTCCAGCACGATATCCGCCACGTTCCGGTTCTCCTGCCCCTTCTCCAACTGTTTGATCATGTAAGCGTTCTCCGCCACCCGCGTCATGTCGTGGATGATGCGGATCCCATGCTTCTTGGTGAGCGCACGCAGGTCCTTGAGGTTCTGCAGGGAGATGGGTTGGCCGCCAGCCATGTTCACCGTGGTGGCAATGCTGACGTAGGGGATCTTCTTCGCGCCGTGCTTGTCGATCAGGGCCTGCAGCTTCTTCAGGTCCACGTTGCCCTTGAAGGGGAACGTGCTCTTGGCGTCGTGGGCCTCGTCCACGATGATGTCGGCGAAGCTTCCGCCAGCGAGTTCCTGGTGCGCGCGGGTGGTGGTGAAGTACATGTTGCCGGGCACCACGTCGCCGGGCTTGATGAGGATGCGCGAGATGAGGTTCTCCGCGCCGCGCCCTTGGTGCGTGGGGATGAGGTGCTTGTAGCCGTAGTATTTCTGCACGGCTTCCTCCAAGTGGTAGAAGTTGCGGCTGCCCGCGTAAGCTTCGTCGCCGAGCATCATGCCCGCCCACTGGCGGTCGCTCATGGCGCTGGTGCCGCTGTCGGTGAGCAGGTCGATGTACACATCGTCCGAGTGGAGCAGAAAGGTGTTGTAGCCAGCCTCCTTCAAGGCGGCTTCCCGCTGCTGGCGGGTGGTCATGGTGATGGGCTCCACCATTTTGATCTTGTAGGGTTCGGCCCAGGGTTCGCGTTGGATCGGCATTGTTGAAAGCGGTTAATGTTCTTGTGCAGGTTGATAAATGAAGGAGGGCGGTGTTATGCGGTCAGCGGTGCGGGCAGAAGCATGGCTCCCACCTCCTGGGCATGCCTGCGCAGGTCGTCGGTGAACCGTTCGATGCGCACCCGCGCCTGCCGCTGCAACTCGGGGGCCAGGTTTTCATAGTATTTGATCCCTTCCAGCAGGTTGGCCTTGAAGGTTTCGATGTAGCGTCGTTGCTTCTCGGTGGCGGCATGCTTCACCTGTTCAAACTCCCGGCGCAGGTAGTCCACGTAAAGCTTGAGTTCGTTGACGAACATGTGCGGCCGATCATTGGTGTTCAGCAACGAGGTGCGTCCGTATATGTGGTCCACCATGGTGCGCAATGGCACGATGCGGGAGAAGTTGGCCAGGTTGGGCCCCGGGCAAATGGCCACGGCCTCCAGTTTGTGCGCCGGGGTCATACCATCTTTGAGCAGGGCACTTGCGCCCAGCCCTTCGCACAGGCAATCCTTTTCGGTGATGCGGGCCGCCTCCTTGGCATAGGTTTCCGGATCGAGGTGCTGTTCCTTGAGCTGCTTGAGCTTGAGGTGCTGGTACTGGCGCGAGGCGGTACAGATGGGGATGTCCGTGAATTCGGTGTTGTTGGAGAGGAATTTCTTGTAGCAGGCACTTCCCGGCCTGTTTTTGGCGATGCGGGCTTTGCGCTGCGCCTCCGAGGTACTGGGCCTGAAGTTGTGGAACGGGATGCCCAAGGGCGAGGCCCAGCTCAGGTAGTAATCGTCCGGTTTGGCCTTGGACAATTGCTCCAAGGTGTGCTCATCCACATTGGTGGCCTCGGGCACCAGGAGGAAAGGGCTTCCCCAGCCGGTACCGTCCACGTGGTAGTGGTTGCGCAGGAAGCGATCCTCCTCGGTGGTGCCGATGCCTCCCTGCACGGTGATGCGCGGCCGGTGCATTTCTTTGACCACGGGGCGCCCCGCACCGGCCAGTGCCGCATTGCACAGGGTATGCAACTCCTCGTTGAGGGCCTCGCGGCGCTCCATGAATTCCTGCAGGATCGGGCCCATGAGGATACCGTCGGTGGCAAAGGCGTGGCCGCCGCAGTTCAATCCGGATTCGATGCGGAACTCGGACACCGGGATCCCCTTCTTGGCAAGGATCTTCCCCTGGATGGCGGCCGAGCGGAGGTCGCTCACCTTGAGGATGATCTTCTTGTGGCACCGGCCTTCGGCATCCGGGAAGAAATCCGGGAAGGTGGCGATGTAGCTGTAGATGCGCGGGTTGTAGCCCGCACTGAGGACAATGGATGAATGCAGGTTGCTGAGCGCAAATCCCCGGAAGGCGGCCATGCCCTCGGCATACTCCGCCGGCAAAGGCGTCACGCCGTCCTTGGCATAGGTGGTGCGGTCGATCTTGGCCATGATGTTCACATCGATGGCGCCCGGGGTGATGGATGCGTGCAACTTGGCGTCCAAGGCGGTGCGTTCCGGCCCGGTCTCCATGTTCATCATCCGCAGGTACTCGTCTCGCAGCGGCGACCCGTCGGCGAGCATCAAGAAATACTTCGAACTGTCTGAACCTTCGGTAAACGGCTGTGCACGCAGGGTTGCCACATTCCGCTCCACGATGCGTTGCACCAAGTTGAGATAGGCGGTAATGCGCTGGGCGCGGTGATCGATCTCCTTTTTGGGGATCTCCGTGTACGGCTCCCCTGCCAGCTTGCTGTGGTATTCGCGCATGCGCTCCACCAGTTCATCCTCGATGATGGAGATCACCGAGCTGATGCCAAAGTGGGCCACTTTTACGGGGGTGTCGATGGTGTAGCCGAGGCCCATCACCGGTATGTGGAAACTGTGGACGGGCAGCGGCGCAGATAGGGTTTGGTGCATGGGGGGCGACAGCGGAAGCTTGCAGGCCCCGCCGGTTCATGATTCATGCAAAAGACGGCACCACCCCTCCCATCTTAACTGACCTTCATCAGGAAACGGGCTACCCTTCCAAGGCTGCGCGATAATGGATGGCTGCGCGCCTTCCCGGCGCCCGGGTTCTTCACCCCACATCCGCCGACCTCATCCGGCTTTGCGCGCGGTGGTCGCGGTTATAGTGGGCCCCTACGCTCACAGGTTCGGCAATGGCTTGGGCGCAAATGGCTTGGGCCACCCGCACCATGTTCCGCAATTCGAAGAGTTCCAAGGAGCGTTCACCGCCATCCCAAACCGCACCGGTGGCCAATTCCAGCTTCCGCAGCTCGTGGCTTGCGAGATGCAGCCCGGCATCATCCCGCACGATACCCACCTGCTCCATCATCAAGGTGCGGAGCCGATCGCGGAGGGTGGTTGTTTCCGTTGAGGGGGCGGTGATCCGGTACCGGTCCTTTTCAGGGGCGGAGGGCGGCAATTCGCCGGTGGCTGGCAACAGGGCCACATGGGCAGCCGCATACCTGGGGATCACCAAGGCCTCCAGCAGGGAGTTGCTTGCCAGGCGATCGGCCCCGTGCAGGCCGCTGCCGGCGCACTCGCCCAGCGCATAGAGGCCTGGGAGTTCGGTACGTCCATCGCCGTCGGTGCGTATGCCGCCGCAGAGGTAATGGGCGGCGGGCATTACCGGCAGTGGTGCATGCAGGGGATCCATGCCGATGCTGCGGCAGTGCTCGAGGATCATGGGAAATTCCCGCTGGAACCGTTCCGGCCCGATGCGGGTGGTGTCCAACCACACATGGGGCACCTTGGCCGCCTGCATTTCGGCATGGATCGCGCGGGCCACGATGTTGCGCGGGGCCAGGTCGGCCATGGGATGCTTGCCCTCCATCAGGCGGCTTCCGTCGTGGCGCAGCAACACCGCGCCGGCCCCACGCACGGCCTCGCTGATCAGGAAGGTGGACGGCCGGTCCGGGGCATACAGCGCCGTGGGGTGGAATTGCACAAAGGCCATGTCGCGCAAGGGCACTCCCGCCCGGATGGCCATGGCCACGCCCCCGCCGGTGGCACCGGGCGGGTTGGTGGTGTGGCGGTAGATCCGCCCGGCACCACCGGTGGCCAGCACCACCGCATCGGCGTGCAAGAGGCTTATGGTTCCCTTGGCCAGGTCCAAGGTGCGCACGCCGCAGCAGCGGCGGCTTTCCCCTTCCCCATCGGTCAACAGGTCCATCACCAGGTGGGTGGTGTCCAGCTGGATGCCGGGCGTGCGCTTCACTTGCTCGAGCAGCACGCGGACCAGCTCGGCCCCGGTGCTGTCCCCCTTGTGCACCACGCGTGCCCTGCGGTGGCCTCCTTCACGTGCTGCTTCAAGCTGCCCCTGGCCGTCGGTATCGAAGCGGGCACCTTGTTCCAGCAGCTCACGGATGCAGGCGGGGCCCTCCCTCACCACGCGCTCCACCACGGCCGGGTCGCAACGGCCCGCTCCTACGGCCAAGGTGTCGTCGCGGTGCTGCTGCCAGGAATCAGCCGGATGGATCACTGCAGCCACACCACCTTGTGCCGCATGGGAGTTGCTCTGTTCCGGCACGGCCTTGGAGAGCATGGCGATGTGCGCGCCGCGCTGCCCTGCCAGGGCGTACAGGCGCAGTGCGAAGGCCATTCCGGCCACGCCACTGCCCACCACCACCACCTCCAAGGGCCGGTTCATCCGAGGTCCATCATGCGCCGAAGCGAGCGTTCCGCCAGTGCCCGCACCCGTTCCTCAAGGATGATCTCCGGCTGGCCGTGGAGCAGCGCGGCATGCATCTTCTCCAAGGTGTTCAGCTTCATGTAGGGGCACTCGGCACACGCGCACGAATTTTCGGCATTGGCAGGCGCGGCGATCAGGGTCTTGTCCGGCACGGCCTCGCGCATCTTGTGCAGGATGCCGCCTTCGGTGGCCACGATGAACTTGGTCCCCGGATCGGTCTTCACGAAATTGAGCAGGGATGAAGTACTGCCCACATGGTCCGCCTCGTCCAAGATGTGTTGCGGGCACTCGGGGTGGGCGATCAGCTTCGCATCCGGGTGCTTGCCCATGAGGAACTTCAGCTTGTCGATGCTGATGTCCACGTGCACTTCGCACACACCGTCCCACAGTACCAGTTCACGGCCGGTGACGCGCTGCACATAAGCGCCCAAGTGCTTGTCCGGCGCGAAGATCACCTTGCGATCCGCCGGAATGCTCTGCACCACCCGCACGGCATTGCTGCTGGTGCAAATGATGTCGCTCATGGCCTTCACCTCGGCGCTGCAATTGATGTAGCTCACCACCACGTGGTCGGGGTGCTGTTCCAGGAAGGCGCGGAACTTTTCCGGCGGCGCGCTGTCCGCCAAGGAACAGCCTGCGTTGAGGTCCGGCAGCAGCACCTTGCGCGCGGGGTTAAGGATCTTGGCCGTTTCGGCCATGAAGTGCACGCCGCAGAACAGGATGGTGTCCGCGCCGGTTTTGTCCGCAGCCTTGGCCAAAGCCAGGCTGTCCCCCACGAAGTCGGCCAGTTCCTGGATCTCCGGCTGCTGGTAATAGTGCGCCAAGATCACGGCATTGCGTTCCTTCTTCAGGCGGTGGATGTCCTCCACCAGCTCGTATCCGGCAAGGTTGGTCGAAGGTGCTTCCACCTCCGCACGGATGGTCGTCATGGTTTTTACTTGTTCCGTTGATCCGGGTACCCCGGTTTGATTTTCCTGGATGGTGATCCGCCGTTCACGGTACCGGCTGGTTGAACAAACGTACCGGCATCCGCAAGGTGATCAATTGACCCGCGTCAGTCTTGTGTTTCGCCACCCGGTGGCCGAATGTTCCTCCGGCGTGTTCAATGGAAGTAGTTTCCGTAAGTGGCCAAGTAATTGGCCAGTTCATCGCGTTGGGCCTCCGAAGGCTCATTCCCCATCCCGTCCAGCATTTTGTGCACGGGGATCAGGTAGTTGTGCAATTGGTTGTGCGCTTCGCCCGTCATGGTGCACTTGGCAAAGATCTCCTTGAATTCCGCCTCGAGTTCCTCATGCAGCACGGGGGCATCACCGGTGGCGGGGTCGAACCCCGACAACAGGGCCTGCATGGCTGCGATGCCCTCGGTGGTTTCGGTATTCGCCGCCCACGTGTTGCCGTTGTCCAACTGCACGGCTTGTGCTTCGCTGCCGTGGTCGTGCACTTCCCCGGCCACTTCCTGTTCGCTGGCCTGTTCCGCATGGTCCTGTTCCGTTGCTGCAGGCCCGCAGGCGCCAAGCAGCAATGCCGAGACCAGGGTGAAGAAAAAAGATCGGGTATGCATGGGAAGGGAGGTAAGTGGTTGAAGAGGGGATATCCGTTATTGGGGCTGTTTCACGAAGTAACGTGCCGCGAAGTACAGCAGTACGGTAATTCCGAAGCGGAAGGGCAAAGCGATCATGGTGCGCTGTTCGTAGGCACCGCCCCCCTGCACGTGGAGGAAGAAGCCGATGGCCGCGATCAGCAGCAACGCGATGGCTGCCAACAGGGGTTTGTCCGCCCATGGGTGCATGCTGAACAAGCCTACCGCCGCAACCAGGTAGAGCACGGCCGCAAGCAGGTTCATCCAAAGCACCAGCAGTACCACGGCACCCGCTTGTTCCCGTGCACCACCGATGCCAAACAGCACCGATCCGCCCTTGAACAAGGTGAGCAGGCCAAAGAGCAGCAGCAGTACGGCCACCACTTTTGAACCATGTACCGGCTTGCGCTGTTCCACCATTGCAACACCAAAGGTGGGCGCGGGGCAAGGGCTAAAACCTGACCCTTGTCAGGAACATCCCCTGCCCAGTGCCTCCCGGCGCGCTCACGCCTCCACCAATGCGTTGTTGAAGACCTCCTTCCCGTTGTACACCACCTCCCAGGTCACCGGCAGGGCCTTCTTCAGCATGTGGCTTACCCCGCATATTTCCTGCTGGGAACGCTGCACCACGTTCAGCGCCGCTTCCTCGTGGGTATCCTCCCCCTGCATCCGGTAGATCACGTGAACCTGGGTGTATGCAATGGGCGGCGCCTTGGTAAGCTCACCGCTGACCGCCACGTCCAAGTGGTCCAACTGAATACCGGCCTTGCGGAGCAACGCCACCACATCCATACCCGTGCAGCCTGCCAAGGCCGAAAGCACAAAGGGTTTGGGAATGGACCCCAAGTCCTCGCCACCAGCCCGCTCCGGGGCGTCCATGATCACCGTGTGGCCGCCCACCAGTGCGTTGAATTGCATTTTCCCCATCCATTGGGCTTCCACTTCGTGCTTCATGTTTTGGCCGTTGTTGAATTGCCTGCTGTTGTTCCGGGTCCAAAATTGGCCCTGCCCAATGATCCAGGGCGTGAGCATTGTCACACCCGGCCACCCCACCGCCCGGGCCCGGGTACCTTTGGCGCATGTGCCTGATCGCCCTGGCCTACATGGCCCATCCCCGCTTCCCGCTGATCGTGGCCGCCAACCGCGACGAGTTCATGGACCGCCCCACCGAACCGGCCCACTGGTGGAAGGATGCACCCGGCATTTTCGCGGGTCGCGACAAACGTGCCGGCGGCACCTGGATGGGCATCACCCGCCGTGGCCGCTTCGCCGCGATCACGAACTACCGGCAGATGCAGATGCAATTCCCCGCAGGACCCTCACGCGGGCAACTGGTGCGCGAGGCACTGGAACACGATATCGATCCCGGCAGTACCAACGTCTACGCCGGTTTCAACCTGATCTACGGCACTCTCGGGCAACTGCGCTACCACAACAACATCAACGGCGAGGACTTCGCCCTCACCCCGGGCATCCACGGATTGAGCAACAGTTTGCTGAACGTGCCATGGCCCAAGGTGGTGAGGGCCAAGGCCCAACTCGCCCACTGGGTGCAACAGCCCGCCGGGCAACTGGTTGAAGGATTGTTCACCTTGTTGTCCGACGATACCCCGGCCCCGGATAACCAACTCCCGAACACCGGCCTGCCCTTGGAGGCCGAACGTGCCGCGTCGCCCATCCTGATCCGCACCTCCATTGGCTACGGCACCCGTTGCAGCACCGTGCTACTGGTGAATGCAAAGGACGAGGTGTTTTTTGAAGAGCGTGCGATGCCGGACGGAATGGCCGTAACGGAGCGGTTCCCGATCGGCTGAACAGGGGTCGTTCGACCGCAGCGGGTTCCGCAGCCCATCCTGTGATCCCTCCGAGGGGGCCGCATCCGGCTCTTCCCCTATCCCGTGGAAAAGGGAAGGGCCGCATTTCGCGGCCCTTCCCCATCTGTTGAGATCCTGTCCTACCCGCACTTGCTGCTGCCGCAGCTCCTGCACTTCAGGCAGCCTTCCTCATAGTACACGCCCTCGCTGTCGCCGCAGTCGTTGCACTTGCGGCCGCTGGCGCTGGTGCCGTCGGGGATGTAGCGTGAAAGCGCACGTGCCACGCCGTTCTTCCAGGTGTTCAGCGTGGCATCGTATAGGTTGAGGTTGACCACGGTATCCACCACGTGGGGCACGGAAACGCCTTGGCGAAGCATGCCGCTGATGAGGATGGCGTAGTTCCAGTACTCCTTGTTGAAGCTGCGGCTGAGGCCCTGGATGGTCACCCGGTAGTCGTCGCTGTCGGCGTATTGGAGATCGTAAATGTTCTTCTTGGCCTTGGCATCCTTGCGTTTGATCACCCAGCCCTTATTCACCCAGTTGGGCAGCTTGAACACGCCGTCCGCCTTGCCTGTGAAGATCTCGTAGGGCTTGCCGTCCAACAGGCCCACCACGGCGATCCACTGTTCCGTCTCGTTGTTGAACCGGATCACATCGGCCTCCAGCACCTCTGGGCGCTTGGCATGGGCGGGTGCCGCGGCCTCCTTCTTCTTCTCCCCGGTGGCCACCAGCACACCGCTGCGCGACCCGTCGCGGTATACGGTCACGCCTTTGAGGCCCATGTGCCAAGCCTCGAAGTAAATGCTGCCTACCAGTTCCGGTTCCACCGTGGAAGGCAGGTTGATGGTGCTGCTGATGCTGTGCGTGGTATACTTCTGCACGGCGGCCTGCAGGCGCAGGCGGTGGTGCCAATCAATGTCGGGCGCGGTGCTGTTGAAGTAGGGGCTTTCCTTCACGTCCTTCTTGCCCGATGCCTTCATCCAATCGGTGATGCGGGGGTGGTGCACGGTGAATTCCTCCCACTGGTCGCCCATGGCATCGGTGAAGGTGACCTTTTCAGCGGGTGCGTTGGGGCCCAGCTTGCGACGGCGCGTGTAGCCCAGCATGTACACCGGCTCAATGCCGCTGCTGGTGCGGGTGAGCAGGCTGAGGGTGCCGGTGGGCGCCACGGTGCTGATGCTGATGTTGCGTCGGCCGTGCTTCATCATGCGGGCATGCAGTTCCGGCATTTCCCCTGCCAGCATGTTGCTGAACTCGGAGGTTGCTTCCACGGCCGGGTCGAAGGCTTGGAAGCCGCCCCGCTCAATGGCCAAGTCGATGCTGCTGTTGAATTCCGCCTCGCACTTGGTGCGCATGATGTGCTCGGCGGCCTCCACGGCAGCCGGGCTGTCGTACGCCAGGCCCAAGGCGGCCAAGGCGTCGGCCAGGCCGGTGAAGCCCAAGCCGGTGCGGCGGCCTTTGCGGCCTGTGTCGCCCAGCAGCTGCCAGGTTTCGCGCTCCACGCGCTTCACGGCATCGGGCTCGGGGTCGCTGTCGATCTTCTGCAGGATGCGTTCCACGGCCTCCAGCTCCAGGTCCACCAGATCGTCCATCAGGCGCTGGGCCTCATAGACGACCTTGGCCAGGCGGGCATGGTCGAACTTGGCCTTGGCGGTGAAGGCGTCCTTGACGAAGGAGTAGAAGTTGATGGCGATCAAGCGGCAGCTATCCCCGCCCTGCATGGCGATCTCACCGCAGGGGTTGGTGCTTTCGTTGGCGAAGCCGGGGTAAATGGAGGAGGTGGAATACTTGTGCTGGCGGTCCCAGAAGATGATGCCGGGCTCGGCCGTGTTGTGCGCACACTTCACCAAGGTGTTCCACAATTCACGCGCACGCACCGTCTTGGTCACCGAGGGGGTTTTGCTGTCGATGGGCCAGCGATGGGTGTAGTCGCCGTCCTCTTCCACGGCTTTGAGGAACTCGTCGCTCACGCGCACACTGATGTTGGCCCCGGTCACCTTGGTGAGGTCCTGCTTGATGGTGATGAACCGCTCCACGTCGGGGTGGGCGATGTCCATGGTGAGCATCAGGGCGCCGCGGCGTCCTTTTTGGGCCACTTCGCGCGTGGTGTTGCTGAAGCGCTCCATGAAGGAAACGGCGCCGGTGCTGGTGCGTGCGGCGTTGCTCACGGCGGCGCCTTCGGGCCGCAGGGTGCTCAGGTCGAAGCCCACGCCGCAGCGGCGCTTGAAGAGCTGGGCCAGTTGCTGGTCGTTGCGGAAGATGCCGCCGTAGCTGTCCACCGGTGCGGGGATCACCACGCAGTTGCTCAGCGAGGCCAAGCGGGTGTGGTCCCCCAGGGAAGCCATTACGCTGCCTTGGGGCACGATGTCGCGGAAGCCGTCGAAGAGCTGGAAAATGCCTTCCTCGTCCAAGGGATTGCGCTTCTGTCCATAGGTGGACAGCAGCGCCCGCTTGTCGTCGGGCAGTGGCTTGTACGAGCGTTCGATGCGGGCGAATTCCCGCGCCATGCGCCAATGCGTGTCGGCGGGGGTCAGTTCCACCAGTTCGCCCTGCTCGTTGCGCAAGGCGTACTTGTTCATCCAGGTGGTAGCGGCCAGCTCGTCGTCATGGAAGTATTCAAGGGCGGCGGCCAGTACTTCCTCGGGGGTCAGGCGCGGCTTCACGGCAGGTGCGGAAGGCATTTGGGAAAGAGCTTCAAATAAGATGGCTTGTGGCATGGTGGTAAAATGGTCTGGTCCGGGGAGGCCAAAGCTCCTTCATTCATTCCATGATCGGGATCAATTTCACAGGGGATCATCCACAGCGTTATGAACGATCCGCCCAAGGCGATCATTCCCCGATTGTTATGGCCGCAGAGGATGTTGATAACTGCGCCAGCCGGTAATCTCCTGAACAGCAAAGGCGCCACGATGGACGCCTTTGCCGTCTTTCACCATGCCCTCAAGGATAAGGGCAATGGCACCTTCCGGTCCGATCAGGGGGTGGGCAGGATCACCTTGTCGATCACGCACACCAGGCCGTTCGCTGCCTGTACGGTGGCCAGCACCTTGGCGCCATTGATGGTCACCTGGCCGTCCTTCACTTGAAACGTGGTGTTTCCACCGTTCACCATGCCAAGCACTTGCCCGTCCTTCATGTTTTCCGGTTTGTACACGCCCACGGCCACATGATATTGCAGGATGTCGATCAGGTCATCCTTCTTTTCCGGCTTCAACAGCCCATCGACGGTTCCTGCGGGCAACGATGCAAATGCCGCGTTGGTGGGCGCGTACACGGTAAAAGGCCCGGCGTTTGAAAGTGCGTCCACCAGTTCGGCGGCTTTCACGGCAGCAACCAAGGTGCTGTGGTCGGGCGAGGCTACGGCCACCTGCACCACGTTGCGCTGGGATTCATCATCCACCACGCCCGACTGGCCCGTAAGGGCTGAAGGGGAAGTAGCGGCCGAGGCTTGGGCATCGGTGTTTGGTGCGCCTTCGCTGCAAGCGCACAGCAGGGCAACTAAAAAGAGGGGGGCAATGTGCGTTGTTTTCATGTTGTGCGTATCGTTTGGATGGAATGTTCACGTTGGTGTGCATCACAAAAATCAACGTATGCCGGGGCTCCTCAGTTGCACTTTCGCAGTTTTCCCATTGATTCTTATCAGTACACGCATTCGCTGCCAGGAACGGCCACCTGCGGACAGGGGCGGCTTGCCTTTCCGATTCAGGGTAAATCGTGCAACACCACCTGCCGTCCCTGCAGGTGCGACGGCATGGTACGCGGAGCTCAGAAGTCCTTGCGGCTGAACGCCCGGAAGCCCAGCGCTGCAGGCACGGCCACCCAGGCCATAAGCGCAGCAAGTGCCAGGAGAATGCCGCGCGCGCTGCCGAAGAACTTCTCGTACACCGCGCCACTGTATCCCATCATGGCTGCCAGGTCCACCTTCAGCAGCACCATGATGCGGCCCAGGTCGATCGGGTCCAATGCGGCCAACGGCACGATCAGGGGCTCGATGGGGTAATCGCTGAAGGCGAACATGACCCAGAGGAGGATCGCATCATACACCAGCACAAAGAGGAACCAGACCACCAGGCCAAGGCCCACCCCCCGCGCTTTTTCCCGGTTGCGGATGGCGATCAGCGCACCGATGGCGGTAAACACCAAGGTGAGCATGATGCAGGCCAGCAGCAGGGTGAGGGAAGCCCCGCCCGGGTGGAAGAGCATCAAGGGAATGCCGGCCCCCGCCAAGGCGCCCAGCACCAATGCCGTGGCCAAGGCAAGTACCTGCCCGCCCAGGATCTTCGACCGGTGCAACGGTTGCACGGCCAACAGTTCCGTGAATTCCATGGCGTCATACTGGTACACGATGGAGAAGACCGAGGCCACTAACGGCACCAAGGCCAACAGCACTTGGGACAGGCTGAGCATGGCCTTTACGGGCTGGTCTTCCAACTGGAACAGGCCCAGGGTGATGGCCAGCAACAGCAACAACCATCCGCCCACAAACTTGTTGCGGGCCAGGTCGATCAAGGTGTATTTATAGACTTTCAACATCAGCCGTCCGTTTGTGGGTGAGCATTGCGGGGATGGCCTTGGAGAGGCGCTGTTGCCCGGTAGCCTCAATGATTTCCTCAGGGGCCAGGAGGAATTGGAGCCGTCCTTCGTGCAGGTAGGCCACCCGGTCGGCCAAGGCTTCCACCTCCTCCATCAGGTGGCTGGTGATCAGCACGGTGCAGCCGTTTTGCTTGATCTTGCGCACGGCGGCGATCAGTGCCTCCGAGCTCAAGGGATCCAGGCCGGCCGTGGGCTCGTCCAGGATCAGCACACCGGGATCATAGCGGAAGGCCAGCACGGCGCTCACCTTTTGGCGCTGTCCGCCCGAGAGCGTGCCTAAGCGTTTGTCCATCATCCGGTCCACGCCGAGTTCCCTGACCAAGGGGCCTTCGGTGCGGGGCGTGCCGCTGCGTCGGATGTCATCCATCAGGTCGATCAATTGGCCGATCTTCAGTTCGTTGGGGAAGCGCGTGATCTGCGGCATGTAACCCACCTGGTGGCGGTAGGCCGGATCGGAGCCCACGCGCTGACCGTTTACCTGGATGCTGCCCGTGGTGGCCCGCACCAGCCCCAGCAGGCACTTGATCATGGTGGTTTTTCCCGAGCCGTTGGGGCCGATCACGGATACCGCCTCGCCGGGCATGAAACGTGCACTGAAGTCGCGCAGCGCCCACAGCTTGCCGTAGCGCTTGCCGACTTGTTCAAAGACCAATCGATCCATGGGGGGATTTCATCAACGGTTTGGCATCCTCCAGTCCTTCCGGCGTCATGGAGGGGATCAGTCGCTCGGCCTGGTCGAGCAATTGGGTCAGCAGGCTACGCGAAAGAACGACGGCATAGGGCATGCGCTCGTTCACCAGGGCGAAGAGGCTCAAGGGCCGGAAGGGCACGTCGCCCGTGCCGTTGCGGTCCAGGTCGTAGCCCCGGTAGCGGTCCCAGTAATTACCGCTGAAGCTGTTGTACTTGGGGTCGCCGTTGGTGCTCAGGTCGAAGGTGTTGCCGGTGAAGCTGTTGGCTTCAAAATGGCAGGTCATTGAATTGGAGAACAGGCGAAGGGCCCAGCCGTTGCCTTGGAAGGTATTGCCGATCACTTCCAACCGGTTGCAGCCGTCCAGCAGGATGGCCGTGGTGTTGTCGTTGAACTGGTTGCTGTCGATCACCGCGTCATTGATCTCCTTGAGGAGCAACCCGTACGAGCTGGCTCCCCGGTTGCGGATGAACTTGTTGCGGCGCATGTCCACTTCCTTGCTGTACATCACGGCCACCCCGGCTCCGTTGCCACTGAACGTATTGTCGGAATACGTATCGCGGTGGCTGAACATGAAGTGCAGGCCGTACCGCGAGTTGCGCAGGCTCTTGTTGCGCCGGATGTGGCTATCGGTCACAAACTCGAAGTAGATGCCGTCGCGGTGGTCCTGTGATATGTTGTCCAGGATCTCGGCCCCGGCGCAGTGCCACAAATGGATGCCATTGCCCATTCGGGTTTCGGGCGCTTTCGGGTCGCCCAGCACCTGGTTGCGCTCGATCACTGTGTTGCGCGAGCTGGCCACATGAATGGCGAAGAAGCAGTGCTCCACAATGTTGTCGATGATGCTTACGCTATCGGCCTTGGTCACCTTGATGCCGGCGTTGTCGTTGATGTTGCTGACCAAGGTGCCGGTGATGCGGAACCCCCGGAGGGTGGTGCCCGGGGCGTTGATCACCACCACGTCGCCTTGTTCGCCACCGTCGATCAGTGGCCTGCCCACCCCCACCAAGGCCAAGCGCCGGTCGATGGTGATGGTGCCCTCGCGGTACGTGCCGGCGAGCACGCGGATGGTATCGCCGTCCGCTGCCGAGGCCACGGCTACCGATATGCGCTTATTGGGGCCGGTGGCGTCCACCGTCCACGTGCGTGCCCCCAGCGGCCCGGCAGCCCATAGCAGCGGCAGTAGCGCGGCCACACGGCAGCAGGCTCGCAGCTTGTTCATTCGTCGGTGAAGAGCTTTTTCACGGCCGGCCAATCCATGGCTTCGCCGGGGAAGTGCTGCATGGCCTGCTTGCGGTCGCTATCGGAGCCGAACGCGGCCACGTTGCCCCGCATGGGGCTTTTCAGCGTTGGAGCGTGCAGGTAAAAGGCCTTGGTCGCATCGATCAGGGTGCCCGGGTGGGCAAAGTCCGAAACATACCAACCGCCTACTTCCTGCTCCACCAAGTGCCCGTTGTGCCCCACGAAAGGCACCATGCACTCGGGCGCATCAAACACGTACGTGCGTCCCTTGGTGGTTTGGATGGCGGCACCGAATTTGGCATCCATCACGTTCATGCGGCAATGCGCACATTCGTCCGCGCCGTACTTGATCTCCGGTTGCCCCACCGAACAACTGCCCGCCAGGAACACCAGCGCGGCGGCAAGGATCCAATTCTTCATTTCAACTGTTTTTTCAGCTTCATCCGGGAGGATCTCCTCCACTCAAACACAAACACCAGCACGGCCATGGTGATGCTGGCGAACAGCACGTAGCCTCCCACATCGGGCATCGACCATGCCTCAAAGTTAAGCAGGGTCTTGTGCCCGAGCAGGGGCGGCTGATAGGCCATGCCCTCGACCTTGATGGCCGCTCGGGGATCCAGTTCGTGCCCGTACCGGTAACCCCACTGGTACATGTCCCACATGGCCCAGATCACGAAGGCCCCCAGCCCCATCAGCCAGCTGCCCAAGGCCCAGCGCCTGCCGATGGCCGAGGCGAGGACGCCCCAGGCGAGCAGCAGGAAGATGGCGTACCGCATGATCTCGAACTCGGGGAACATCTCGTCGTGGATGGTGGCCATGCCGATGTAGTGGTTCAGGTTGTTGATCTGTTCCACGTTGCCCGTGAAGCTGTCGTGGAAGATCTGCAGTACGAGCCCCTCGGGGTACTGGGGCGCCCAAAGATCAATGCGCCAGATGGGCTGCACCAGCAGGATGCCCAAAGCCAACGCCGCCAAGGCTACAATGATCCTCGAAAGGGTGCGCATAACCGGCTCCATGATGATCCTTTGTGTTTTGTGTTTGTTTCGTGCTGAAAATTACCGTCCCGTCCACCTTCCGGCCGTGCGCCATGTCACCGTTCCAAGTGCGGCCTCCTGATGGGTTTCCCTTGCGCTTCGGGATTCTTCATTCGCATCCTGCCGGAGTGAACGAAACACCCGGCCCTCGTCACCGGAAACCGATGCGGGGGCCGGGTGCGTTCCGTTCATTTGTTCAAGTGGTCAAAGACCTGCGTCGGCAGATTTGGTGTTCCAGGTCAGGGGAATGTTGCTGCCTGCAGGCGACACGCGGATGTAGCCTTGCATCTCCTGGTGGAGGGCGCTGCAGAAGTCGGTGCAGTAGAAGGGCTTCACGCCTACGCTGGTGGGCACCCACTTCAGGGTCTGTGTTTCACCCGGCATGATGAGCAGTTCGGCGTTGGCCGCGCCCTTCACCGCGAAGCCGTGCGGAACGTCCCAGTCCTGCTCCAGGTTGGTGACGTGGAAGTACACCTCGTCGCCCATCTTCACGCCTTCGATGTTGTCCGGGGCGAAGTGTGAGCGGATGCAGGTCATGTAGATGTGCACCTTGTTGCCATCGCGCACCACCTTGGTTTCCTTTTCACCCTTGCTCACATACGGGTGCTTGTTGTCCTCGATCTTGAACAGTTTCACGGACTTGTCCTTGATCAGCTCCGCCGGAATGGCTTGGGCATAGTGGGGTTCGCCGATGGTGGGGTAGTCCAGCAACAGTTCCATCTTCGGGCCGTCGATGCTGAAGAGCTGGGCGGATTGCGACAGTTCGGGGCCGGTGGGCAGGTAGCGGTCCTTGGTGATCTTGTTGTAGGCGATCACATATTTGCCCCAGGGCTTGGCGCCATCGCCGCCGGGCACGCAGAGGTGGCCGATGGAGTAGTAGGTGGGCACGCGGTCCACCACTTCCAGGGTTTGCACGTTCCACTTCACGATCTCGCTGCTCACGAACATGGAGCTGTAGGCGAAGCCGTTGTTGTCGAACTCCGTGTGCAGGGGTCCCAGGCCGGGCTTCTTCACTTCGCCGTGCAGCACGCTTTCGTACTTCAGCACGGGGATGCCGTCGAATTCACCCTCGAAATCCTTGGCCTCGATGGCCTTGATCATCTTGTCGAAGGAGAAGACGGGGATCAGTGCGGCCAGCTTGCCGCTGCCCACGATGTATTGCCCGGTGGGGTCCACGTCGCAGCCGTGCGGGCTCTTGGGGCAGGGCATGAAGTAAAGCAGGTCCTTGAGCTCCTTGTGGTCCAATTGCAGCACCTGCTCCACCACCTCGCTGGTGGCCATGTGGGTCTCGTCGCTGTAGTGGTTCATGAAGTGCTTGCCGGGCACCATCTTGCCCTTGCCTTCCTTGGCGTACTGTTCGGCCTTTTTCCAGTTCACGGCCATGATGAAGTCCTTGTCCCGCTGGCTGGCGTTCACCTCCAGCAGTTCATAGGCCTGCTCGGTGTTGTAGCAGCTGAAGAAGAACCATCCGTCGCTGGGGCCCTTGCCCGAGTGGCTCAGGTCGAAGTCCACCCCCGGCGCGGTGATCTGGAAGGCGATGCTCATCTTTCCCGTCTCGCGGTCCGGATGGATGAAGGTGACGTTGCCCTTGAAGTTCTCCTTGTAGGTATTGATGGGCACATCGCGCTGGGCATCCCCGCCCATGGGCAGGCTGAAGCGGGTGCCGGCCACCACGTACTCGCTGTTGGGGGTGGTGAAGGGCGAACTGTGGTTGCCCGCGCTGTTGGGGATCTCGATGATCGTCTTGGTGCGGAAGGTCGTCAGGTCGATCAAAGCGATGCGCGGGGTGTTGTTCCCGTTGATGAACATCCACTGGCCGTCGGCCACGCCGTTGGTCATGGAAGGCTCCACGTGGTGGGAGTCGTCCCAAGGGATGAAGCCGTGGGTGGTCATCAGCATGGGCTTGGTCTCCTCGCTATACCCCCAACCCTTCTCAGGATCTACGGAAAACACCGGGATGTTGCGCAGCATGCGTCCGCTCGGAAGTCCGTACACGGACATTTGGCCGTTGAACCCGCCGCTAACGAAGTTGTAGAATTCATCATACTTCCCCGGTGGCACGTAGACCTTCGAGGCCGCATCGCCGGTAACGGCGCTCTTGGTGTTGGCCGGCTTGCAGCCTTGGGCCAAGGGAAGTGCGATGCCGGCAGCTAAAAGCAGGGGCAACGCGGTGATCACGGTGGTCCTTTTCATTGAGAAGGTGGTTGGTTGGTTGTTGGTTCTGTTCTTGGGTCTGGGCCGAAGCTTACAGCGTACGCATGAACTCGAGCACGTCCAGTGCTTCGTCCTTGGTCAGGTTTTGGTTGGGCATGCGCACCAAGCATTCCTCCAGCATGGCTTGCGCCTCGGGGTCGGTTTCCAGCATGGCGTCCGTGTGCAGGATCATGTTCATGATCCACTCCGGCTTCCGCTGGTCCAGGATTCCCTTCCAGCCTGGCCCCACCACGCGGTTGGAGCCCAGGGTATGGCAGGCTTGGCACTTCACTTCGTAGATCTCCTTTCCTTTGGCCACCTTCCCCTGGTCAATGGTTTCGGCAAACTTCACTTGGTCGGCGGTGATCAGGTCGGCATTGGGCGCTGCAGGTGCGGCGGCCTCGGGCGCGGTGTTCGTACCAGCGGCCTGGTCGGTGCCTTCACCTCCGCCGCACGCCACCATCAGGGCTACTGCCGTGGAAAGTCCCAATCCTTTGAGCATGTTCATGCGGAGCGTTCTCGTCTTCATCGATAGTCCTTGTTTTTCGGGTTCAAAATTCGTTGCCGTGGCGAAGATAGGTTTGACCATGGTCAGGCTGCCGGGTGAGATTGATCAGCCCGCCCCATAAGCGGTTTATCCTGACCTTTGGCCCTGGATGCACCGCTGGTTCAACATCGCCCTGATCAACCTTGGGATCGCCGGTATCATCGGGTGCGTGTTGCGGTCCATGTATATCTGGGAAATTCCCTTCTTCCGCTTCAAGGCCCTGCTGAACGCCCACTCGCACGTGGCCATGCTGGGCTGGGCCTTCATTGCCATGGTGGTCTTCCTGCTGCGCGATCAAACGGGCAAGGGTCCGTCCCGTTTCAGCTTTGCGTTGCTGCTGGTGGCCCAAGTGGCCGTTACCGGCATGTTGGTGGGTTTCCCGGTGCAGAGCTACGGCGCGTTCACCATTACGGTCTCCGTGTTGCACATGCTGGTGAGCTACGTGCTCTGCTTCCAGGTTTGGAAGGCCACGGACAGTTGGCGCGCAAACGGCAGCCGTCTGTTGGCCCGTCTGGCCGTGATCTCCATGGTGGTCTCCACGTTGGGAACATGGGGCATGGGCCTGATCGTATCCTCGGGCGGTTTCGGTACCGAGCTCTACTACTGGTCCATCCAGTTCTACCTGCACTTCCAGCTCAACGGCTGGTTCTGGTTCGGGGCCCTGGCCTTGTGGAGCCGCTGGGCGGAAACCCATGGCGCCCGCCACGTGATGGACCGGTTCACCATCCGCTTGTGGGTGGCCTCGGTGGTGCTCACGTTCGCGCTGGCCATTGCCTGGAGCGAAAAGCACTGGTTCGTGTACGCCACCAACTCCATCGGGGTGATCCTGCAATTCTGGGCGGGCTGGCGCACGGCCAAGGCCATCCTGGGGACGCAACGCATGCTGCACGACAAGGCCCCGCTGTGGGCGTGGCGCTGCGTGACCTACGCGCTGGTGGCCATGGGCCTGAAGGTGGTGATGCAGGCGGCCGTGGCCATCCCCGAACTGGCCCTCATGGCCTTTACGGTGCGCAACTTCACCGTGGGGTTCATCCACCTGAGCACCTTGGGCGGCATCACCATGATGCTCTTCGCCATGGCCTTGCTCAAAGGCTGGTTTGTCAGCACCTCGTTCGTGGCCCGGGCCGGTCTGTCCATCTTCACCACCGGCTTCCTGCTGCACGAGGCGGTGCTCTTCGTGCAGGGCGCCATGTTCTGGTTCGGTTTCGGCATGATGCCGGGCTACTATTGGATCATGCTGCTCGTGTCGGTCCCGCTGCCATTGGGCATCTTCATTCTGATGGTGCACTCGCGCCAAACACGCAGGAAGGCCGTGGCTTTGGCGCGCGCCTAACAAGCCTCCGCCAGCATCAACGCCGCTACCCGCCGCAAGAAACCAAGTTCGGCCTGGCCATGGGGCGAAAAAAGAAGGGGCCGCCCCATCGGGCAGCCCCTTTTTCATGGCCTCAGGGCAACAAGTCCACTTAGAGCGAACGGATCAGCTCCAGCATGGCGCGGGCCTGGTCCTTGGTGAGCTCCTGGTCGGGCATCACCGTGCCGGTTTCCTCCACCAGTTGCTGCGCGGCAGGGTCGTTTTCCACCATCCACTGGGTGTGCAGCATCATGTTCATGATCCACTCGGGGGTGCGCTCCTTCATCACGCCCTTCCAACCGGGACCCACCACCTTCTCCTCGGTCAGTCCATGGCACACGTGGCACTTGGCATCGAAGATCTTCTTCGCCTCGGTGATCATGCCCTGGTCGATCTGGTCGCCCAAGGTGATGTCGCTGGCCTTGATGAAATCAGCGGGATATTCCACGGTGGCCGGCGCAGCCGTTTCCGCCGGTGCGGCAGGGGCTGAGGGCGTGGTGGCCTCGGCAGGTGCCGGGCTGGTGGCGCCCCCCCCGCAGGAGGCCAGCAAAAAGGCGATGCCCACGGGCATCATCAGGGTCTTGGTGATCTTCATTGTGTTGCACATAGTTTGGATGTTACGATGGTTGTTCCGGGCATTTTTCCCGCCGCGAAGTTCCATCTTTTCCGCTTCATGTGGAAAAATCTTTTCGGGATCGTCACTCTTCCGCCATGTTCGGGGCGCTACCGTGCATGCGTGCGCCCGGCCCCGGCCTAAGCTCTCCCCATTGCGCTCCAGGCACCTTGCCGGCAACCGATCCCGAGCTTCACCCTACCTTCGCAACGTAACGCATTCCAATCCGCTTATGCCCGCTTCACACACCACACGCACGGACGAACCCATCACCATCGGCGAGCTCAAGAACGAGATCCTGAAGGACTACGCCTTGGTATGCCTCAGCCGTGAAGCCAGCCTGCTGGGCCGCAAGGAGGTGCTCAACGGGAAAGCCAAGTTCGGCATCTTCGGCGACGGCAAGGAACTGGCACAGGTGTGCATGGCCAAACAGTTCCGCCATGGCGATTGGCGCAGCGGCTACTACCGCGACCAAACCTTCATGTTCGCCATCGGCGAGCTCACCGTGCAACAATGGTTCGCACAGCTTTATGCCCATGCCGACGTACAGGCCGAACCCTCCAGCGCCGGGCGCCAAATGAACGGCCACTACGCCACGCGCAGCATAGACGCCAATGGCAACTGGAAAGACCTGATGGCACAGTACAATTCCAGCCCGGACATGTCGCCCACCGCCGGCCAGATGCCGCGCCTGCTGGGCCTGGCGCAGGCCAGCAAGCTCTTCCGCAACAACCAGGCCCTGCACAGCCACGCCCATTTGAGCGACCATGGCAACGAGGTGGCCTTCGGTACCATTGGCGACGCCAGCACCAGTGAAGGATTGTTCTGGGAAGCCATCAATGCAGCGGGCGTCCTGCAGGTACCCATGGCCGTGAGCGTGTGGGACGACGGATGGGGCATCAGCGTGAGCAAGGAGCACCAGACCACCAAGGGCAGCATCAGCACCTTGCTCAAGGGATTCGAAAAGCAGGAAGGCACCAACGGCCTGCGCTTGTACAAGGTGAAGGGCTGGGATTACGCCGCGCTGAACAAGACCTACGAGCAGGCCATCGCCCGCTGTCGCGAGGAACAGGTACCCTGCGTGGTGCATGTGGAAGAGCTCACCCAGCCACAGGGCCACAGCACCAGCGGCAGCCACGAACGCTACAAGAGCAAGGAACTGCTGGAGTGGTACAAGACCGCCGACTGCATCGTACGCTTCCGCGAATTCATCCTGGCCTTCAAGCCGGGCGGCAATCCCATCGCCACCGCCGATGAGCTGGACGTCCTCCAGGCACAGGCCAAGGCGGATGCAAAAGCCGCGCAAAAAGCGGCATGGGCCGCCTTTACGGGCCCCATCGAGGCCGAGCGCAAGGAAGTGCTCCGCCTGCTCGACGGGATACGGTCGGACCTAGCCCAACAACTGGCCGGCGAGCTGCGAAACACCATCAACCCCGAGCGCCGAGACGTGCTTTCCTGCGCACGGCGCGCCCTCGCCGCCGCACAAGCCGAAGGCACGGATGCCGGCGAACTCAAGGACTGGGTGGAACAGGCCCTGGCCGACAATGCCGAACGGTATGGCAGCCACTTGTACAGCCAAAGCGCAAAGAGCTGCCTGAACGTGAACGAAGTGCCCGTGCAGTACGAGGGGGATGAGGAAGTGGACGGCCGCATCATCATCCGCGACAACTTTGCGGCGCTCTTCGAAAAGGAACCGCTGCTGCTCACCTTCGGCGAGGATACCGGCAAGATCGGCGACGTGAACCAAGGCTTGGAGGGCCTGCAGGCCCGCTTCGGCGAACTGCGCATCAGCGATGCCGGCATCCGCGAAGCCACCATCATCGGCCAGGGCATCGGCTTGGCCTTGCGCGGGTTGCGCCCCGTGGCGGAGATCCAATACTTGGACTACCTGCTCTTTGGCCTGCAGGGCATGAGCGACGACCTGGCCACCGTGCTTTGGCGCACCAAGGGCGGCCAAAAATGCCCCCTGATCGTGCGTACCCGCGGCCATCGGCTGGAAGGCGTGTGGCACAGTGGCAGCCCCATGGGAACCATCATCAACAGCCTGCGTGGCATGGTGGTGTGCGTGCCGCGCAACATGCAGCAGGCCGCCGGCATGTACAACACGCTCCTCCAAAGCGACGACCCCGCCTTGGTGATCGAATGCCTCAACGGATACCGCAGCAAGGAACGCCTGCCGGCCAACCTCGGCGAATTCACCGTGCCCATCGGCATCCCCGAAGTGGTGCGCGAAGGCAGTGACCTCACGCTGGTGAGCTATGGCAGCACCTTCACCGTGTGCCAGCACGCCGCAGACCGCCTGGCCGAGCTTGGCATCAGCGTGGAGCTGATCGATGCGCGCACCCTCCTCCCCTTCGACCGCGAGCACCGCATCGTGGAAAGCCTGCAAAAGACCAGTCGCCTGTTAGTGGTGGACGAGGATGTGCCCGGTGGCGCCAGTGCCTACATCCTGCAGCAGGTCCTCCAAGAGCAAAACGGCTACCGCTGGCTGGATGAAGCCCCAGCCACGCTCACGGCAAAGCCGCACCGCCCGGCGTACGGTACCGATGGCGACTACTTCAGCAAGCCCGCCGTGGAGGATGTGGTGGAAAAGGTGTTGGGGATGGTGCGGGAGTGAATGCAGCTTGCACCCGCACCCGTCCCGGCGAATGTTTACCCGCTATTTTTGATCCGTGGAGAAGACGGGTACCATAAAAATCAAAATTGAGGGTGGGACTGAAGCTGTGCGGCTCACCCCTGATTCGTTCGATGTCCGTGACCTAAAGGAACTGCTCACACGTGTGGAAGACCTGCTGTTCCCGGTTGAACGAAGGGACAGGCCCCTGATCGGATATCGGAACGAAGAGGGTTCCGTACTGAACATTTTCACCACGGCCATGCAGACCGTGATCGCGTTTAATGCCGTGCTCGGCCAGGTACAGCAACAGCAGAGCATCGACTTCCTCGAAGTTAGGACCGCTGCGGCCATTGAGGCCATGCAGCTGGATGCCATAAAGAGAGGTTGGAACTTCACCTTGTCATCCAGTCTTCCGGACAGCGGCACATTGGTGATCAACCGAGAGACTTCGTTCAAGCGGACGGATGATGTTTGGATGGAGGTGGAGCTTTATTTGTACGGAGAAGTGGTCGATGCCGGCGGAAAAGAAAAGGCGAACATCCATGTTGCGGTGCCCAAGCAAGGCGTTTTCATCGTTCAAACACCGAGGAAGACCATTGCTGAACTGAAGGAGAGCATCATCTATAAGCAGTATGGCCTGCGCGTTTTGGGAAAACAGAACATGTCCACGGGGGAAGTGGACCGGAACTCCGTCCAATTCCTGGAATTGATCGATCACCAAGCCCGGTTCGACAAGGACTACTTGAACCAGCTCAGGAAGAAAGCTGCACCCTGGATCAAGGGCATTGACCCCGATGCCTGGTTGAACGAGATCCGTGGAACCGATGCTTAAGGGCGTGCTGTTGGACACCAGCTTTTTCCTGAGGTTTCTGAACGAAGCTGATCCGCTTTTCCGGAACGCAGACAGCTACTTCAAATACTTCGTGGACCACGAAACACCAATGTACCTGTCCACGATCTCGGTGGCGGAATTCTGCGTGGGCGGCACGATCGATCAATTGCCGCTGAAATACATGCGGATGCTGCCGTTCAACGTGGATCACGCCATAAGGGCCGGTGCATTCCGTGCGGCTTTCCGCGGTCATCCTGCTGCTCCGGGCGAGCGCGTCGTCATCACCAACGACACCAAGCTGTTCGCCCAAGCCGACACCACACCGGAGATTTCCCATTTCCTCACCTCCGACGATGGATGCGGAAAGAATTTGGAACAATTGAAAGCGGCCGGAGCTTCACCCAAATTTGATGTCCTTTCCATCCGCAAGCCTTTGCACGATGTGTTGGGCGAGTTGGACTTCCCGGACCAATCATAAGATCCTTGGTGCCCATGATGCCGACTCCAACCGTTAGATCAGGGAGAGGCAGAAACCCGACCGAAACGGCGAGCCACCGAGAAGGTCCTCGGATCATGGATGTCCCTGATATGTGCCGTAGACACCCGAAACCCCGCGCCAGCGCCCGAGCTTTCCGCTAGTGCGTAACGGTTTGAAAAACCCCAAAGCCCGCGCTCGCGCATTTCGCGAGTGCGTGCCAAGAATAAGGGCCTCTGGCCTGTCTTTTTCCAGAACGAACCATGTCCATCACTCTCCCTATCCTCCCCATAGCCCGCGCTCGCGTTTTTCGCGAGTGCGTACCACGCATAGGCCTCTGGCCTGTCTCTTTCCAGAACGAACCATGTCCATCACCCCCCAAGCCCGCGCTCGCGTTTTTCGCGAGTGCGCAAACATCCTAAGGCCTCTGGCCTGTCCCCACCCGGAACTTGCAATGCCCATCATCCTCCCCATACCTTCCATGGCTGGCACCACCACCGCCCGCCTCATCTTCCGCCATCCGGTATTGGAGGACCACACCTGGTGGATGGAATACATGAACAACGCCGAAGCCATCCGCTTCATGCCCTTCACCTTGGGAAGTATGGCGGACTGCACAGGCTTCATACAGCGTTCGTTGGACCGCATCGCGCGCGATGGCTCCTGCCTGAACGTGATCAGCGATCGCGCCACCAACAAACCATTGGGCATGGTGGGCCTGTTGACGCAGGAAGTGGACGGCATCGCGGAACTGGAGATCGGCTACCACCTGTTGCCTTCGGCATGGGGCCAAGGCTATGCCACCGAAGCCGCGAAGGCGTGCTTGGCCTTCGCCCGCGAACACCAACTGGCCCCTTCGGTGATCTCGCTCATTGACCACGACAACCAAAAGAGCCAGGCCGTGGCCAGGCGCAACGGCATGGCCTTCGAGAAAAACACCGTGCACCGCGGTATTCCGGCCATGGTGTTCCGGGCTTGGCTGTAGATCGTTCCTTTGCGCCGATGGCAGGAACCGCTCTTCTTCAGCTGGCACGCACCTGGATCGCGGCCTTCAATGCGCACGACCTGGACGCCTTGCTTGCATTGTACCACGGCAATGCGCGGCATTTCAGCCCCAAACTGCTGGCCCGAAGACCTGAAACCCATGGCCTGGTCCAGGGCAAGGAAGCCCTGCGGGATTGGTGGGCCGATGCATTCCAACGGCTGCCCTCCCTGCATTATGAACTGATCAACCTGATCGCCGATGGGGAGGCGGTATTCATGGAATACGTCCGCCACGTGGATGGCGAGGATGACCTGCGCGTGGGCGAGGTGCTGGAAGTCCGCCATGGCCTGATCACGGCGTCCGCGTATACCACGGCTGACCGCGCGCTCACATCGACTTGCGCTGCACCTGCACATAGGGCAATTGCAGGATGGAATTGCCCCGCAGCGGGTCCACCATGCGCATAAAGCCGGCCCGGTTCCCGGCCACTTTCCGGCCGTCCAGTTCCATCTCGCTTGGTGCCCCCGCAATGGTGATCCTCGGCGCATTGATCCGCGTGCCGATCCAAAATGCCTTGTTCCACCACCCGATGTCGGTGAGGTTCACCTGACCCATGGTGTACAGCAGCACCGGCGCCTCGGAAATGGGCGCGTTCCAGTACACGTTCTCCAAGTTCACCACGGCCTTTACCGGCATGTTCACATAGATGGAGGCCTTGCGCACCTGATGCTCCACATGGAAGCCGGAGAGCATGAACGACTTCACCACCGGGTTGGACGCCGGCCGGCTTTCGTCGCCGTCCATGGTGGCGCTCAGAAAAAGATCGTAGTCCGCCGCTTCGCCCTCCGACACACAGTCCGTCATGCGCACCCCGTTGCTGTTGAGAATGGTGAAGGCGGCCGTGGTGGTCTTGTGGCAGTACACGCGGCATTGCTCCAGCACGCTGCTGTTGCACTGGCTGTTGATGCCCGTGGCCCCCTTCCAATCGCCCTGGCGCAGCACGATGCCCTTGTTCCGGGGATGGGTCACCCGTATGTTCCGCAGGCGGGCCAAGAGGCAAAAGCGCAGATCGATGGCCGCCTCGGTCTGGCCGGACAGGTTCAGGTTGTCCATCACGCTGCCGAACGAGCTCTTGATGTCGATGGCCTTGCGCCCCCCTCTGATGTCCGCGAAATCCTTGATCACGTACCGGTAGGTCGCCATCAGCATGGCCTGCTTCATGTCGGCCACTTCGGCATTGGTGAACCCGTTGGAGTTGGGGCCCAAGGTCAGCTTGCAGCCCCGGCCGTCGATCACCAGCATGGTTCGGGGCGGAAGCAGGATATCGCCCTCGCTGTGGTAGCTGTCCGCAGCGGAGAACACCACCGAAGTAGCGTCCTTGGGCAAGCGGGAGAACCATACGCCCACATCTCCTTTGGCCGGCACCACGTATTCGGTGGCCATCACCGGGGCGGCACCAGCCAACCATGCGGCCCCCAGCACGGCACACAGGCACCGCAACGATCGGATCATCATGCCGCCAAGCTACGCAACACGCGTGCCGCACGCCCCTGCCCCGCGCTGCCCACCGCGTACCTTGCAGCCCGCATGCGCCCGGTGTTCCTGCCCATCCCACGCATCGCCACGCAGCGGCTGTTGCTGCGGGAGCTGGAGGACGCGGACGCACCCGCCGTGCTCCGCCTGCGGTCGGATCCCGCCTTGATGCGCTTCATTCCCAAGCCGCTGTTCAGCCAGCAGGAAGAAGCCTCGGGGATGATCAGCGAATTCCACCAAGCGGCATCGGTGGGCGAGGCCATCCTGTGGGGCATCACCGTGCGTGGCACGGAGGGTGTGGCGGGCTATATCGGCTTTTGGCGCATCATGCGCGAACGCCGGGCCGCCGAGCTTGGCTATGCCCTGCACCCCGACCTGTGGGGCCAAGGCTTGGCCACCGAAGCCGTGGCTGCCGTGGTGGCCCATGGCTTTGCACAGATCGGGCTGCAAACGGCCGAAGCCCAGGTAACGCCCGAAAACGCCGCCTCCATCCACGTGCTGGAACGGAACGGGTTCGTCTTCCAAGGGGAGGTGCCGGCGGATGCTGCCTTGGGCGGGCCTTGGAAGCACGCCCTGCTCTACTCCAAAACCGCTGCAGACCGGGATCGATGAGGCAGTTCCATCCACCATGCCCGCCGCACCAGGCCACGGGTTCCCGTCTAACTTCGCAACCTCCCGGGCGCGCGGCCACTAGGCATTGCACAATCGTTGCCGGCATAGCCCCCAAAACGCTCCCTTCATCGCCATGCGGACCCTGTTGCTACTGATCATTTTTAGCTTGGGCCATGCCGCCGCAGGCCAAGTGATGCCCCGCATGGAATTCGCGCTCAGCCTCTCCCCTTCCACGGACGGCCAGCTTTTCTGCCTCTTCTTGGTGAAGGTGAAGGAAGGACAGGTGCTGGAGAGCCGGCCTTTGACACGGGCCAACTTCATCCGCCAAGCCCAAGGCCGCGCGTTCAGCCCCGCCAATCCCGATGCCGAAGACCTCTTTCGCAAGTTTAGGGTCGAGGCGTGCACCCTGCCGCCCGACAGCGCGGCCATGGGCTTCCTCACCGATTGCTCCACCTTGGACGACCTGTGGAAATTGCGGTACTGGGAATACCCGCAAAAATTGGACGCGGGCCAACGGGCGGCCAAAGGCTGGAGCGAGAAACCTCTGTCCCCCAGCCCACGGCAAATGGAAATGCTCAATTGCTACGGCCTGCAATACACCACCGGATTGATCATCGGTGCGGAAGTTTTCCATCTGCTGCACGACATGGGCAATAGCCAGTGGGTGAACCAATACCGCGGCGGGTCATGAGCGGCATGGCGCACGAGAGCCTGCTGCGGGACCTTCGCCACGGCGATCGCGTCGCGTTGGCAAGGGCCATCACCCTGGTGGAAAGCACCCGCTCCGCCGACCGCGATGCCGCCACCGCATTGATACGTGCCACACTGCAAAATCCCGGCAGCTCCGCTCGTATCGGCATCACCGGCATCCCCGGCGTGGGCAAAAGCACCTTGATCGATGCCCTGGGCAGCCATTTGATCGGGCAGGGCCGGCGCGTGGCCGTGCTGGCCGTGGACCCCAGCAGCACCCGTGGGGGAGGCAGCATCCTGGGGGACAAGACCCGCATGGAACGGCTGGCCGGCGAGGAACACGCCTTTATCCGCCCCACCCCCAGCGGCGGAACCTTGGGCGGTGTGGCCCGCCGCACGCGCGAAGCCATGATCCTGTGCGAAGCCGCCGGGTACGACCGCATCCTGATCGAAACCGTGGGCGTGGGCCAAAGCGAAGCCGCCGTGGATCAACTGACCGACCTCAACCTGCTGCTGGCCATCGGCGGCACGGGCGACAGCCTGCAAGGGATCAAGCGCGGCATCATGGAGGTGGCCGATCTGATCGCCATCAACAAAACCGACGGCGACAACGAGCAGCGCAATCAACGCGCCTCCATGGACCTGCGCCAGGCCATCGCCTTGCTGCCGCCCAGGGAAAGCGGGCACCGGCCCGAGGTGGTGCTCTGCTCGGCCACCACCGGCATGGGGATTTCCAGGCTGGCGGATGCGCTGGAAGGCATCATCGCGCGCGACACCGGAAGCGGGCACCGGGACCTGCGGCGCCAGGGACAGGCCCGGTGGTGGATGCGCAGCGCCATCGAAGAGGCGTTGATCGACGGTTTCTTCCGGGATGAACGGGTGCGCCGCATGCTGCCGGCCATGGAAGAGCGCGTCAATGAGGGCCTGATCAGCCCGTTCGATGCAGCGGATGAACTGCTCAAGCAGTACCGGCGCAGCGCGTAAGCCGGGCACCGGGCTTTATACCAATTGGATATCCAATATCCATTGACGTCCGGGATAAGCATCGGCATAGGTCGGAACGCCCTGCCCTGTATGGAAATGGATGGGGCGTGCAACGAAGCTCCCCGTGTCAGGAACACCGGCTGCGACACCCTCCGGGGTCGAATACCATGTGGTGGGCAAATGCTACAAGCTGCGACCCC
>JRYE01002468.1_pt1 | contig 48283 bp, 38 predicted proteins | sample 235321 | NCBI WGS metagenome assembly JRYE01 (sample SAMN03074214, study PRJNA261473) | activated sludge metagenome | biome: Common Effluent Treatment Plant; feature: Wastewater; material: Activated sludge; isolation source: activated biomass in a lab-scale reactor treating industrial wastewater at... | reverse complement strand
GCCTGTTTGTCCGTCAAATACAACAAATGAACTGAGTGCAGCTGCAAAATTATTCTCATTACCGGCTGTTCCCAATGTGAAGGTGCCAAATGCTGCGTTATCATTATCATGATTGGCAAAAGTGAAAGCATTACCGGTTCCGTTGAAATTATTATTGGTAAATGTACCGGCAACAGGAACCTGAACTATTGTGTTTGAATTGGTACTAATTGATTTTGTGTTTACGACAATTGCATGTGCATTTGCCACGCTGGTATTAAAGGTGTTGGCATTTAAAGTGATATTATTCATATTCTCCAGCGATACTGCCCAATCATAGGCATTGAAAGTATTATTAGAGATATTATGGGTAATGCCGTTATAATTATTTCTTACTCTTAAAATGGCTGAGCCGGGTGCCGAAGAAATTGCGAAAGTGCCATTAAATGTATTATTCGTAACTGTGATTGTTCCGGCACCTGCATTTTGATCAGAGAGTTCAACACCACCTCCATTAAAATTATTATTAGAAATAGTAACCGGACCATTGCTTCCAAATCTTACTAATAAATCATGATTTATCGTTTGCAAAGTATTGCCGGTAAAACTACCACCGCCTTCATCTACAGCAACACCAGCCCGGAAGAAACTGGTAGGAGCTGATCCGTTTACTGTATTATTTGTAAATGTGATGCTGTTTACGCCACCTGTTGCAACTCTATAATTAGTAGGACCGCTATAATTTATACTAAAGGCATTTCTATCTCCATAAGTTCCGGATGCAGGTGTCCCGTATGCATCAACCAGATTATTATTTATAATGATGTTGTCTATATCTGTACCACTTACAATCACTGCACTCTTAAGTTTTGATAAATCAACATTAAAGTGGAAATTATCAATTTTTACATTATCTACTGAAACATCAAACAGTGTTGGTTTACCTGAAACAGTGCCTGTAAAATCAACAACAGGACTTGTAGCGCCAATACCCAATAGTTCCACTTTTTTGTTTACTAATACTTGTTCATTATAAGTACCGGATTCAACAGTAATCTGATCTCCATCTACAGCTCCATTTACACCCGCCTGTATTGTAGTATAATAAATATTCTGCGTAACGTTGTGTACCGGAGGTACTATACAAGTACCACTTGGCTGAAAGCCTGTAGCCGGATTACCATCAACACCACTATTCAAAATGGAAGCCAGATAAACGGGACCATTATTCATGGTAGCTGCTACCGGGGCAGATGTAGTACCATACCAGTTACATACCGACTGTGCATCGCCGGTGCCTTCATTCTTAATAGCAAAACCACCGGTAACCGCATTTGTAAAGCTGTTGTTTTCAATATAGCCCGGTGAGCCTGCATTGGGGCTGGTAAGTGACTTACGCACTACCACCGAATTTTTATTTTTATCAAAGGTGTTATTTTTTATTTCAACCGGTGTAGCGTCAGCTTCATAATCCGGAGGTGTGTATAATGTGTAAGCACCACCCATCCAGGCAATACCTTCATTAAAGCCACTTACTTCATTGTTCTTGTACTCAACTTTCTTGGCAGCACCGGAGCGTGAGGTAACCCAGAAAGCAGTTTGCCTGTTTAAATCGGCAGTATTAGATGCGTTTGCATTTAAGAACTTGTTGCCGCTGAGTTCAATTGCAGCGTTTTTGTTATGTCCATTTTCCCAGAAGCCTCTGATTACAGACGGCGCTACCGCATCAGGATCTCCTGTTACTGTTACCGTATTATTTTTAATTTTCAGACCATCATAAACAGTGCCACCGCTTGTTGTGGATTGTATAGCTACAGAAACAGAATAATTTGTACCATCACTGATTCCAACCCCATCAATATTGATATTATTGCCGCTTATCTCCATATTGCTGCCAAAACCAAGATAGATACCTATGTTTTGGAAATTTGAAGTTTCGCCGCCAAATGTTTGATTCCTGTCTTCCGGGATATCAATCTGGTTGTTTAATATTTTCAGATTATTATAAGCAGTAGTATTGCCTCCATTAAGATCGCATCCGATAGTCATATCAAAATCCTTAAATACCAAATTTGATATGGTCCAGTTTTGGAAACTGCTGGTAGCATTATTATTATTAAAATAAAGAGGAGATTCTAAAGCCACAACAGCCAGATCGCCGGGGCCACGAACGGTAGCACTGCCCAAGCTGGCGGCTGTAATGGTTACATTATTGGTAGAGTCGGGAGCTGTGATTGAGTAATCGTCGCCGCTTCCGGTAATAATTCCCATTCCATCTCCTGCAATTTGATTGTTTCCTTTTGCCCATTCGGCCATTGCGGTTGCATTTGCAAAATCAAAAGTGCCGCTAAGTGTCAGTGTTTGATTGCTTACCAAACAACCTATTCCATTGGACAATACTCTGTAATGATTTTCTGCAACCGAAGTATTTGAGCCTGGAGACAATGTCAAAGAAGTGGGTAACTGAAATCCCAGATTGGGGCTGGCATCAGTTCCATAATTAAGCCAGTTGGCAAAGCTTACTTTACCAGCCGGTGCATTTATCACACCACCCGAAGCACCTGTATTTCCTGTAATTGTTGGGCCGGTAATATTATCATACCAGTTACATAATGCTTTAAGTTTTGTAGTACTTGCACTATAATCAGATGAAACCAAGATAGCCGCATCAGAAATACCGGTAAAAGAGTTGTAACCTATAGACAACATATTATCTGCAGGAAAACTTTGGCCGGCACTGCTAGATGATGTGCGGATACCTGTTTCACTATTTTTGAAATTATTATTTCTGATATTAATAGGTGCGAAGGGTGTCAAAGTATTGAAAATAGCAATACCGGCACCAAATGTAGAGCCCCCTGTATAAGCCTTTCTTTTAGTCTGATCAAAATCGTTATTCTCAATTGTTACATTGCTTGCATTGGAGGCTAACAGAATACCAATATCTACTTGTGTAAATTCATTGTTGTTTACCGCTGCACTTGTAAGGCCAGTAGTAAGATTGAGCCATACGGGTAAGCTGGTAGTACCTCCCGTAAGGTCGTCAATAGCATCAACGGAAGTAAATTTATTATTGGTAGCTGTAAGTGTAGAAGCACCTACAAAAATATGTGAAGAAGCGCCTGTAGTATTGGTACCGTTTATAGCTTTGAAGTAGTTACGATTGAGTGTCAGGCTATTGGAATTGAAATAGATATTGTTATCATTATCGGTAAAGTCCAATTCAACAATATTGTTTTGCAATACGAGTGATTGACCAGCAGCACTGATAGCGGCCACATTAGTTCCGTCTATCAAAAATCCATCAAATGTTGCAGATACTGAACCTGAAAGATTAATCATCCGATTGGGTCCTGCTCCGGGTGCCACTAAAATAGTTTCTGTACTACGTGTTCCTGTGCCTACAGTACCTACATTATTACCTTGGAAGGTAAGGGTTTTATTAATGGTGAGCAATTCTGTATAAGTACCGGGATCAACTGCAATTACATCATTATTATTAGCTGCATTTATGGCGGCTTGTATGGTATTGTAATGTGTGTTTTGTGTAAGGTTATGTACAGGCAATAGAATAACTGTGCCTCCAATAGCCAAGTCGTTTAAGGGTGAAGAAGGTCGGCCTAAAGCAAATGTTCCCCCTGTATTGGTAGCGCCCCAGGCATAAAGCCTGAAAGTAACGGTAGTTGCTGTTGTAAAATTTTGTAAGGCACCAATAGAAGAAAGATCAATTTGTGTTTGTGGGTCACCACCTCCGGTAGTCAAATTATACGTAAATGACGACCCAATATTGATACCCGCAGTTGCAAATCCATCCAGACTGTATTGCCATTGAAAGTTGTTGGGACCGGTTGTAGATCTTCTGAAATTTACATCCAAAGTGCTCAGCAAAGCTTGATAAAGAGGTTTGGGTTGAATAGTAAATTGAAAATATTGACCATTTGTAACCGCATCAGCAAAAGTGCCAAATACAGTAAAATTATTAGCTGCAAAAGTATTGCTAACAGTGGTTGCATTGATACCGGCACCTCTGCTTATACTTGTACTTAATAGATTTGCATCTAAAGTAGTGGCTGCAACTGTTGTTTCATTACCGGCTTTGCCATTAAAATCCCATGCAACAACTTGTGAGTAAGCTTGTTGAGATACAGAAGTAACCAGCAATAACAAACCTAATTTGAAGCTGAACTTTCTAAATGATTTAATTACAGAGTTTGAAACTTTCAATGTCCCTGTTTGGCATGCGCTAAGAATTCCCATTAGTAGTTAGTTTTCTTTTTAAAACAAATTGATATTATCAAAATGATAAAATCAATGGTTCTTAAATATGGATACTGAAACTTAAAAAGAAAAAGAGATTCTTAGAGTTTGGATTATAATTTTCCTTTTTTATAGAAAAAAGGGTAAAACTTTTGTGTTAAAAATTTTAACACAGAAAACGAATATAATATACATTTTCAAAAAGTCAAATGATTTTTTTGAAAATTGACATTTGTCAATTTTCAATTTACGAAAGTCAGTATTTTTTAAAAAAAATGCATGCTTTTAATAAAACATAGTGTGTAGAAAAAAATAAATTATTATTGAATCACATAAAACAACACTACCGCCACCACCGGCAATAGCAATCCGGCCAGAAAAAACCAAATGCCTCTGCGCTTAAATCCGTATTTACCTTTTAAAATATACAAACCCGTAATACTAATGATGATAAGCATCAATGCAAAAACATCAGACACCCATTTCCATCCTTTCAGGCTGTTGCGGTGTATTACATTTGATTCGTAAAAGAGCGGCCGCTTTGATAATTTTTCATAATGACCGATACGGTCATCAAAATTGATATGCAAGGTGGCATTGTCATAATAAATCTTCACCTGATTATGGGTTGGAAAATCGTAAAGTTTAAAATGTTTTTCATCAACCATCTTGCCAAATGTGGCTACCACATCATTATTGATTTCAGTACGCTGATATATTTTGGGCAACTGAATTGTTTTCTTCTGAATGATAAAATCAGGATTCCAGTCGTCCACATGGTTGAGTGCAAGACCCGATATACAATAGATAATGATTAAGGAAGAAAAGAAATAACCCAAATCACGATGCCAGGCCACACTCCACCGGTGCAGCTTCACTTTAAACTTAGTAGCCATTAATTCCCCTTTGCGGTTTCTGCAATAATGCGATTGGTAAATTCTTTGGAAGTATGTATTACCCATTCTTCCACGCCTTTATCAGGCAAAATGGCATCGGGCTTGTAGCGTACTCTTTCTTTTGCATTAGATATTTTTTTGATACCATCGCCAATGATTTGCACCTGAAACATTTCATCAAACGCCACTAATACCGGAATGACCACGGCTGTTTTCTTTTTTTGCAATACCTGATTGATGGCAATGGTGGTTGAATCGGGACTGTAATGTGCAATATGTCCGCACCAGCCATAACTGTAATCGGCAACACCCGTATTGGCTTTTACATAATCTGCTGCATCGGTCATCAGCTTTGTCCATTCGGTGTTATACTCTTTATCGCCGTAAGCAATAAGCGACAGGCCTTCATTTTGTGGGTCTTTGGAAAGTTCTTTATACCTTTTTAAAATATTTTTCTTCAGCAAATCTGTAAAATCGAGCAGTGGCGCTACATGTACTTTGGCCGTAGGCTTGTAGCGTTCCATTTTTTCAATCTTAAACAGTTCTATGGATTTTGGATCATCTTTCTGTCCAATCAAAGTAGGAATATCATCAAACGAGTGTGAGCTTACCGTAAGAAAAACCGGAACCAATACGACATCAGAATAATTTTCTTTGTCAAATTCTTTGAGTCTTGTGGCTATAGATGGCTCGGTGTATTCCATAAAAGCTGTTTTCACATCCTTTACCACGCCATCGGCCATTATTGAATCTCTTACTCTTTTTTCAAGATCAAGCAAGCCATTTCTCCAGGCTTCGGAACGGGAACCATGATTGACCAATAAAACACCTACCTTTTTATTACTACTGTTTGCTTTCGCTGTTTTTTCAGATCGACCACAAGAGGCTAAAATGCTTGTAACCAAAACACCCAATACCAAAAGATTCAAAATTTTTTTGCCGGAGAACATCGTGTAGATTTTTGTTTTTATTAATCCGGCAAAGAAACCTTGAGATATTGTAAATTACTTTCAATATCCGTAAACGGTTTTACGAAAAAAGAAAAAGCTGCCGGTAAGAGCAGCTTTCGTAATTCAGTTATTGAATTCTTTCAAACTTAAACTCCGGTTCTCCTCTGGTACCACCATCGCCACCAATGCCCATAGCCAGACATTTTAGTTTATAATAATTGTTGTTGTAGTCCTTAATGATATAAAACCTGTCAAGCCGGGCTCCTGTTGCCGGTTGTGTACTCCTCCATTTACTGCCAATGCCCCAGCGGTCGGTTGCCAGACTAATCGTATGCACACTATCCATATTATAAGCCGTGTATGCTGCATTTGCAGTAGCGGCATTTGCATATTTTATTTCTTTTACCTGTATGCCTGATAGATAGTTGGTAGCTATCATATCAGAAAAACTGTAAGGAACCATTCCGGTACCAAAATTGGCCATGTATAATGAATAGGACCATACAATATCCCATCTTGCTTTTTCAGGCTCTACATTCACCAATCCTTTATCAAAAGAGACAAAACGAAAATGATAGGCCGCATCTTTATTTATTTGTAATGTTTTGAAAGTAGTGGCTGTTATGCCAGCATATTGCAAAGTATAACCCCCGCCGGCATTGCGCAGCACACGTATTTTAATCCAGGGACGTGCAGCTACACCACCACCGGTACCGCGGTTGATGATAATTACTTTGTTGTCGGCAGCATTTGCAGATACTTCGGGAATAACGGTGCCCGCCAGTGAACCATTGATGTCGTCAAAATAAGCCATATCGGAAGGCAGCGGGTTCAACTGATTTACAGACAGGGTTAAACCAACTGTATCAGCTGCATCAACAAGCGTTAAATCATTTTTGGAAAGGAGTTTTGCACCCGCACCGGTTGTATTGTTTAAGATTACTCTAAAATCGCTGCCGCAATAAAAACCCAAATCCCAGCTTGCCCTTGCTACCGGAGTAGCAGTGCCTGAACTTAAATCAAGATAAACGGAATTGCCCGCTGCACTACCCGGCTCGCTACCTATAAGACCGTTCAACTGTATCTGTGCCCCATTGGTGGGCGGCACATTGAAAATGGGATCATGATCTTTTTTGCAGGCAACAAGCAGGCTTGCCGTAAAAGCAGTAAATATGAATAAAGCTTTGCGCATAAAATTTATTTTTAAGTTCTATTTGTATTTTTTACTCCATTGAAAATGTAAACCCAGAAAAAAAGAACGGCCATAGCTTATGGGTACAGCACCGTTGACAGCATGCATGCCGCCGCCCGTAGCTGTATTGCTGATACGGGTTACATCAAAAATATTCTTCACCCCGCCACAAAGTGTTATCATCGGATGCACTTGTGATGTAATGGTAAAATCGGCTAAATGATAAGAAGCTACATTGGCAACATATACAATACCATTGCCCGATGCATCTTCACCAAAAACAAACGAAGGACGCTTGCCTGTAAACTTGTAAAACAAACCCAGTTTTGTTTTTAGCTTCGTGATATTGTAACTGATGTTTGAATTTATTTCGGGTGTCCATAGAAAATCACGATTATCGGTTTTAGTGTAAACAGGATCATTAAACACACTTGCATAATAACCGATATAAGAAAAGCCTAAATTGGCTGAAAGATTTTTCCAGCCCAATGTATTATTCAATGTAGCCCCGGTTGTTTTTGACTGATTGATGTTAAAATAAGTATAGAGGTTGGCGTTGGTAGTGCTGAGCGCCAGGTCAATCTGGTTGCTGAATACATTGTAAAATCCGGTAAGGGTGCTGCTGTATTTTAATCCTGTACTTTTTACAGGTGTCCATCCCAAAGAAGCAGAAAAGCTATTGGAATGTTCGGCTTTCAGATTTTTATTTCTTTCTATATCGTGGTTTACATCATGAAAACTGAAATACAGTTCTCGCAAAGCAGGCGACCGAAAACCATAAGCATAAGCCAGACGCAGATCCAGTGATTTACTCAAAATAAATTTTGCATTGAATGAAGGAACAACCGGCGGTGCATCATACACCGAGTTGTGAATAAAACGCAAACCCGGACGCAGATTAATTTTACTATTAGGTTTTATTTCAGCAGATACAAACGCTGCAAAATCGGTAATGACGGGCTTACCTTCTATTCTTTCACCACTGGCCGATTCACGATTGATATCTATACCCGACTGCAAAGAAAATGCAGGCGCAACTGTATATTGCAATGTGGTTCTGTAAACAAAACTGTTGAACTTTGAAATATCCTGCTCTCCCAGCCCGGTAGTCAACTCATCAGTTCCTTTTTCAAAATCGTGGCGAGTGGTTTTGGTGCGGCGTTCATAATCGGTATATGCCATCAGTCCGTTGAGCTGCATTTTGGAATTCATTTTCCATCCGCCTTGTAATTGATGAGTAAACCTGTCGGTAGCATAACGCTGATCCACTGCTTTATAAGTATTTATATTAATAGCGCCGCGGCTGATGATGTTTTCCTGCAATGCATCCAAACGATAATAAATATTGAAGCGACTGTTTTCATAACCCATTCTTGTGTGTCCAAGCCATTGTTCTTTTGGCTTCCACTGTTTGTTTCGGCCATAAGCATCTCCGCCAAAGCCATCCTGATCATTATGTGTGCCACCAACTGAAAAGTTCCAACTGTTTTTATTCCACCCAATATTTACATTTTGCAGATGTGCGCCTTTATAGCTGAAGGGATAATATTCACTGCCTGCTGTTTCTTCCTGCAGTTTTGCAGAAACAGTAAGATTGTTTTTTTCATTCTTTTTAGTAATGATGTTGATAACACCCGCCAGCGCATCAGAGCCATAAGAAACCGACATGGGGCCTTCTACAATTTCAATTCTTTCAATCGTATTTACGTCCACCTGGTTCAGGCTTTCACGGGTATCGCCACGGTCAACCATGGGAATGCCATCCAATAAAATCTTAACATTTCGGCCACTCATGCCCATCAACTGAACATCAGTAGTGCCAATTGTATTATCGTTGCTAAAACGAAATCCCAGTTGATTGGCCAATACCTGTTTTATTTCCGTAGCACCACTCTGTCTGATACGTTCGCTATTAATAACCCGAACCTGATAAACAGAATTTTTTACCGATTGAGGTTTGTATTGTCCGGTGATGACCACTTCACCCAAAGTTTTTAAAGTATCTAACTGTGCGAAAACTGACTGGCTAACAATCGCTAATAGAAAGGAGATGTAAATTTTTCTCATAAGTGTCATTATGTGGTTGCAAAGTTTGTTGCATGGTATTTATTCTTTTATCATGCTATTGTCAGAAACAATGACTTGTGCTACGTTTTACAGAAAAATGACATCTGAAAAACTGTTATCACAAAACTGTATGACAAAAATCATTGACAAGAAATAAAATTCTTTGCAGGGCGCAAAAGTGAGGAGCACAGATCTAATTTATTAACTGTATCGGGAAACTTGCTTTTCGCAATCAGGAAACTGACAGAAATATGACAGATTCATTTGACAACAAAAATTTTTCATTTTATAAAAGCAAAAAAAATCCCGCCAATAAAGCGGGACCTAAAAAATTTATTTGATATCTAATTTACTCAACCACCAATATTCCTTTGGCTGTAACTCTCACTTCTTTTTTGGGTTCTTTGATTGCATCAATTTCTGCCTGAGATTTTTTGGCATCTTCGGCATAGTGTTTCAATTCATCAACAGAAGTCGTTTTTAATTTTACTTCGCCATCTATTACCACTGTTTTTCCTTTGGCAGCCAGCGGCAAAAAGAATCCGTAGTCTTTCATTTTTACCATTGCTGTTTCGCCATTTGGAAGTTCCAGTGTGAGCCAGCAACCTTTTTTGGGACACACATCTATGATTTTAGCTTTTACTTTTACATCTGCTTTTTCGGCACTGCCGGCATTCAGTTTGGCAGCAACATCCTGTAACGGCACAAAATCTGTTGCCGATATTTTTTCACCATACCAGTCACCCACCTTTGCCTCTCCGGCCGGCGGCTGTGCCTGTGTAGTTAATCCTAAACCGGCTACAAAAAATGTAAGTAATAGCTTTTTCATATCTGTTTATTTTTTAAGTTTTATAAGTTAAGAGTGTAAAGATAAAATTTTATTCCAAATAGTTGCTTATTGCGGTAAAACAGGTTTTTCAAAATGGGGAGCCGGCGCTGAAATGGCAATTAAAAATGAGATCAAATCCTTTTTTTCATTTTTGTTCAAATGTAAAGGTCGAATCAGGTGGCTTATCTGGCTATTCATGGCGGGTTCATTCAGCCTTTCTATCACAGCTTCAATATGTTTTAAAGAGCCATCGTGCAGCCATGGGCCGGTGTGCATCACATCTCTCAAAGAAGGAGTTTTAAATTTTCCACTATCGGCATCGGCATGGGTTACTTTATACAATCCTACATCTGCGCCTGCGGTGCCAATATTATGAAACTGATTATCGGTCATCAATGCCCCATGATGACAGTTCATGCATCTGGCCTTTGTACGAAATAAATGTAATCCACGTAGTTCACTGTTTGATAGTGCCTTTTTATTTCCTTCCAGAAAGCGGTCAAACTTGCTTTTATTGCTCACAATTGTATTTTCAAATACTGCAATGGCTTCCGTCATTCTATCGGGATTGATTTCGTTTTTGCCGAATGCTTTTTCAAAAAATTCCCGGTAGCCTTTTATTTTTCTGATCGTTCTTATTACATCCGGCATTTCGCTGTTCATTTCCGATTCACTTTCTATAGGCCCGAAAGCTTGATCTTGCAAATCACGGGCACGGCCATCCCAAAACAGTTTGTGATACACCCAGCTGTTTAATATGGTAGGTGCATTCCGCTGCGTGGTGGCACCTTCATGTCCTATTGATTTTTCTTTTTTATCAGTCCAGTGCAGTGCGGGGTCGTGGCAGGTGGCGCAGCTTATTTTTCCGGAGCTGCTCAGCCGGGGATCAAAGAATAATGCCTTACCCAATGCAATAATATTTTGTAATGAGTCTTTTTGATTTTCAATCGGACTTGGGGGTATCAAACCCAGTTCTGTCCATTTTACATTATCATCTACAAATGGTGCAGGCCATTGTGATGGATGTTGCGAATAGATTTTTCGCAAACGATTTGCCTGAGAGGCCGACTCCCTTGTAATAAATGAAACCAAGAGCAGCGGAACAAAAATCAGCGATGAAATGACAAGCAGTTTCTTCATTTAGCTTTCAATCATGAGTAAAAAAGAATAAAAATAGGAGGATTGTATTAAAGAAGGACTAATGAAAATCAAATAACTAAAATTAATGTACTGAAATAACTGATACTTTTTTAATTCCTTTCAAAGTAAGTTCAATTTTTCTTTCTCTTGCTTTATTTTCATATTCGCTAAAGATTTCCAGAATATCATAATCAATAAAATTGCAATGGCTGCCGTCAATGGTGAGTTTGGAATGTGGCGGCACTTCATCCAGTGCTTTTTTCAGGTTTGCTTTATTTAAAAAAGTAACATCAGAATTCAGTTTTATATTAAATACTTCCACATCGTTTTCTACGGTCTTTATGATTTTGTATTCGGCTCTGAAATTGTTTTGAATAATATAATAAATGGCAATCAACAGCCCTATACTAACCCCAATCAATAAATCGGTAGCAATAATGACGATAATGGTAATCATAAACGGAAGAAACTGTTTTAATCCCAGTTTCCACATGTGTCTATAAAGATGGGGTTTGGTAAGATTGTAACCAGTCATAATTAATATAGCAGCCAGACAGGCATAAGGAATTTTATTGAGTAAAAAAGGAACTAATAAAATTGCCAGTAATAAAAAAAGGCCATGCGTAAATGCGGCCAATTTGGTGCGGGCACCTGCATCTACATTGGCAGATCCTCTTACTACGACTGCGGTAATAGGAATTGCACCCATAAAACCACAGGTTATGTTTCCAATTCCTTGTGCAATCAGTTCTCTGTTTACAGGTGTGATTCGATTGCGCCAATCCAGTTTATCAATTGCTTCTATACAAAGTAAGGTTTCTAACGTTGCCAATAGTCCAATGATAAGTCCATCTTTCCAAATGGAAGTAGATGAAAAAATTTTTGAAATATCGGGAAATGAAATATCGGCAAATATATTTGAAGGGATGTTAACCAGTTGTGTCGGCTTCAGCGAAAGTCCATCTGCAAGATTCATAAAAATTAAATTAGCAACAACAGCTAATACAACTACCAAAAGTGGAGTGGGAATCACTTTTAATTTTTTGGCAACCGGCAATTGCAGGAAAATTAAGAGCAAAAGTGAAATGGCAGAAATAATTATCGTACCTCTGGAAATATGCTGATTGAAATTTTGAAGATTTCCAAAAATCTGATCCCCTGTAAATAAACTTTGAAGACCACTGGTCCAAAAGTCGGGTTGATCGTAGCCCAATGCTACAGGTATTTGTTTTGAAATTAAAATTATACCTATAGCTGCCAGCATACCTTTGATAACGGCCGAAGGAAAATAATTGGCAATCACTCCCAGTTTTAGCAACCCCAACAGCAGTTGAAACAAACCTGCAACGATTACAGCAAGTAAAAAAACTTTATACTCTCCATGCGCCAAAATAGATGCACTAACTACGGTGGTAAGTCCCGCGGCAGGACCAGATACTGCCAAGTGTGACCCACTGATAAGTGACACAACAATGCCTCCAATAATTCCCGACAACAAACCGGAATACAGGGGCGCACCCGAAGCTAAAGCAATACCCAGACACAATGGTAAAGCGACAAAAAAAACAGAGAGACCGGCAGTCAAATCATTTCGAAACCACAATATACTATAATACCTGATTGTCCTTTTCATAGGAAGAAGTTGATGAGAAATGAAATTCGAATATTAATACAGATATAAACATTGGAAATATTTGTCTTAATATGGTCAAGCTTAAAATAAGTACTTACAAAAATAAATTAAACAATAATAATTGTAAATATCATTTTCAAAACCTCATCCTTTGTATTCTTACTGCATTCATTATAGCCAACAATGCCACACCTACATCTGCAAATACGGCTTCCCACATCGTAGCCAGGCCGCCGGCACCTAAAATCAACACAATCAATTTTACGCCAAATGCCAGCACAATGTTTTGCCAAACGATGCGTTTGGTCTGCTTCCCAATTTTAATTGCCATTGGAATTTTGATGGGCTTGTCATCCTTAATTACAATGTCTGCTGTTTCAATAGTAGCATCACTACCCAGTCCGCCAAAAGCAATACCCGCATCACTAAGAGCCACTACCGGTGCATCATTCACCCCATCGCCTGCAAATGCCACTGATTCGTTTCTATTTTTTATCTCGTTTACTTTATTCACTTTGTCTTCGGGCAGTAAATCGCCATAAGCATTTTGAATACCCAACTGCGCAGCTACATAGTCCACCACTTTACGCTTATCGCCACTCAACATAGTAAGCGAAATATGCATACCTTTCAATTGATCAACCGCTTCTTTTGCATCTGCTTTTATACTATCGGCAATGGTAAGATAGCCTGCATATTTTTTATCGTAAGCAATGGCAATAGTAGTGTAAGCGATATCGGATGTATCCACATCGTAATCAATTCCGAATTTATCAAGCAACTTAAAATTGCCAACCAATATTTCCTTATTGTCAATGAAAGCCTTTAGTCCATGACCTGAAATTTCCTCAACCCTTTCTGGTTTTATTGTATGATCGACAGGCCCCACATATTGATGTATGGCGGTTGCCACCGGATGTGTACTTTGACTTTCCAGCACATTTACCATTTGCAGGATTGCTTCTTTGTTTACATCCGGCTTCATGACAACTTCCTGTACTTTAAAAACCCCTTCCGTCATGGTTCCTGTTTTATCTACAACCACGTTTTTAATGCCGGCCATTACATCCAAAAAATTACTTCCTTTAAATAATATGCCATTTCCACTTGCCGCACCTATGCCGCCAAAATATCCCAACGGAATAGAAATAACCAATGCACAAGGACAGGAGATAACCAAAAAAATTAATGCCCGATACAGCCATTCGTTAAACTGATAATTATTTACAAAAAAATAAGGCAGCAGGCAAATGGCAACAGCCAGTAATACTACAATGGGTGTATAAATTTTTGCAAACCTGCGAATAAATAATTCTGTGGGTGCTTTTTGAGCCGTTGCGTTTTGTACCAGTTCTAATATTTTACTGAGTTTACTGTCGGTATAAGCCGTAGTTACTTTTACCAATGAAAGCGTGTTCAGGTTAATCATACCTGCCAGTACGGCTTCACCTTTTGCTTTGGTGTCCGGTTTGCTTTCGCCGGTAAGTGCAGCGGTATTAAATGTAGCGGTATCAGAAATCAATTCGCCATCCAATCCCAGTTTTTCGCCGGGCTTCAACTGTATAATGGAGCCAATGCTTACGTCTTTTGCATGAACCTGTTTTTGCTGATTATGTTCCAACACCGTTACTTCATCGGGCCGCTGATCCAGCAGTGATTTAATATTTGCCTTGGCCCTTTTAACAGCCAGTGTCTGAAACACTTCACCTACGGCATAAAAAAGCATTACCGCAACACCTTCAGGATATTCACCTATCGCAAAGGCACCTACCGTTGCTAAAACCATTAGGGTAAATTCTGAAAAGATTTCCTTTTTGGCGATAGAATCCAGCATTTCCCTCATCACCGGTATGCCAACGGGCAAATAGGCCGCAATGTACCAGCCCAGCCGGATGTATTCTTTAAAAAATACGGGGCGAGGTAACCTGTTGTTATCAAAAGCCAGTCCGAGCATTAACAAAACAAAACTGATGATGGCTGGTAAAAATTGTTGAACAGCTCTGCCAGACGACTCATGATCATGGTCATGGCCATCATGATTGTGCCCATCGTCGTGTGAGTGTCCTTTTTGCAAAAGTTCTTTGGCTCCTGCCTGTGTGTAAATTTTTTCTTCCTGTGTACAGCATAGTTGCCTACCGGCTGCATCGTATTGATGTTTATGATTAGGATCTTCATGAACCATATTCGTTTAAAATTTTTTATAAAAAAAGTGCAATCAGGTTAACTGTTGCACTTTCCATATTATTAATGATTGATTGAATTTACATACCTGCGGCCAATGCCATCAAAGCAGAAAGCATGACTACGCATTTCCAGCAATTGAGTCTGTTCATTTTTATATAATTTAATGCAGTAAAAATACATAGTGTTTCGTTTCAATTATGTTAATGTGCATGTTCTCCTTCGCCGGCATTCGTCAATTTTGCCATTACAAAAAAAGCCCCTTTCACCACTACCCTCGCATCTTTTGAAATTTCTTTCAACAATGTAATTTGCGAATAACCAACTTCGGTCGTGCCTTTTGCAACCGGTATCATTTTAAATGTAATACGTTTATCTTCATCATGCGTTGTCGATGCTTCTTTCTGATCATGATTTTCTTTATCATCATGCAACACCGAATCTTTTCCTTCCTTGTAATCGTGTGCTTCCGCTTCTTTATCTGTTACTATAAAAATATAATCCTGCCCCTGAATGGTTACAATCGCTTCTGTAGGAACAGCTGGCACGGTTGCTTTTTCCAGGCTAATAATGGCTGTTACATTCATACCATCAATCAGCCCGGTTTTATCGCCCATCACTTTTGCGTGTACAGATACTGCTTTGCTTTCTCCTTCAAATGAAGAGCCCAGCGAAAATATCTGAGCATCGTATTCTTTGCCGGGATTATTGGTTAGCGTAAAATGTATGAGTTGATTATTCTTTAATACCGGTAAATCTTTTTCATAAACAGACAGATCCAGATGCAATTGACTGTTGTCCACCACTTCGGCTACCGGTGTAGTTACATCTACATAGTTGCCCATTTTTACTTTTACATCACTTACTACACCACTGATGGGGCTGGTAACTGCCAGTACCGAAATTAATTTGCCACTTGAAAGTCTGGCAGGGTTGATGCCCATTAATTGTATTTGTTGTGCCAGGGTTGATTTTAGGTTGCGCAAGGTTCTCAATTCCGTTTCTGCAGCCTGCAAATTTTTTAAGGCTCCAGCGTTTCCTGCGTTCAATTCTCTTTGACGCTTTACTTCCAGTTCGGCCAATGTAATTTTTGTATTTACATTCAAGTACTCACTTTGTGCCTGAATGAAATCAGGATTGCCAATCGTTGCTATTGTTTGCCCTTTTGATACTTTGCTTCCCGGCTGTACCAATAATGATTTTACAACTCCACTATAAATTGAATTTATACTTGCTTTGTTTTGATTGGGTACCCGCAACACACCGGTAGCTTTTAATGAAGATGTCAATTCTTTGTCTTCAATCACGCCCAGTTCTACGCCTATTGCTTTCATCTGTGCTTGCGTGAGTGAAGTAGTTCCGGGTTCATTGTTTTCGTCTTCATGCTTTTCTTCCTTTGCTTGCGGCTCTTCATTAGTACTGCTTTTACCACCACAGGCAGAAATAAAACCAAGACTGAAAAATAATATTGCTGGAAATAATATTCGTTTCATCGTTCTGATTTTTTTATTGGTTTGAGTAATAATAATATTGAATGACTGATTGATTGTAGCCATTGAGATTATCGAGATAGTTTTTTTGAATCTCAATCGCCTGAGACAGGAATTGTGAGAGCTCAGCAAAACTAATTTCGCCGGCACGATAAGCCAATGTAGCTGCTTTGATAATGGATTCCGCCTGCTTTAATCCAGCACTTTCATAGAAAGATAACATGCTTTGATTTTTTTCTACTTCTTGTTGCAGTTGCAATTTCTGTGTTTGTAATATTTGCGAATCATACGCATATTGCTTTTGTTGCAATACCACTTCGGCCTGTGCATATTTTATTTTCTGCTGATATGCTTTTGCACCAAATAATGGAAACGCCGCTGTTATGGAAAATCCTGATAAAGGATCTTTGGCACCCCACAACCTTTGAGTAAAGAACCTTCCTGAAAACTCCGGTTNNTTACAATCAAAGGCAGGTTCATTTTTTCTAATGACATTCGTTGCGGCAGCAAAACTTCCGTCGTGTTTAATAATTGCATCAGCGATTGCTGTTGAATTGTCATTTCCTTGCTTATCTGTAGCATTTGAGATTGTAGCTCCCTCATGCGTACATTGGCGGCTATACTGTCGAGCCCGGGGCTATCGCCGGTTTTTACTTTAAGTATGGCAGCTGCATGGAGTGATTTATAGATACTGTCTAATCGTTGATACAATAATTGTTTATCCTGCAAATACCAAAGCTCAAAGTACACTTTTCTAACTTCTCTTTTCAATTGTACTTCTATGGCAGCCTCAGTCATGCTGTAGAATTTTAACTGCTCACCATAAAGATTTTTCTGTGCTTTATATAAACCGGGCCAGGCAATAGACTGTGAAATGCCAATTTTTAAAATGCCTTTGTTATCGGAAGGTCTTATATCTTCATTTTCTGCAAATACACCGGTTTTTGGAAATGCCGATGCTGTGTTCATTTGTGTTTTGCCTTTTATTATCTGCTGCTTATTTACTTCATACAGCAGATTATTTTTTGCAAGACCGATGGCTTCTTCACAACTTACACTTTTTGCATTAGGTTGCTGCGCAAATACGTTGTTTGTAAATATCAAAAACAACATCAATAAGCTAAAGGTCGTTTTGGGTTTTAATTTCATATTTCTTCTTGTTGAAAAGATGATATAAAGTAGCGGCAACACAACCAACGTTAGAAATGTAGCCGTAATTAATCCGCCTATTACCACGGTGGCCAATGGCTTCTGAACTTCAGCGCCGGCACCGGTTGATAATGCCATGGGTATAAAACCCAATGAAGCTACTGTGGCTGTCATTAAAACAGGCCGCAAACGGATTTTGGTTCCTTCCAATACTCGTTGAATGATATCTTTCACTCCCTCTTTTTCCAACTGATTAAAAGTGCTGATGAGTACAATTCCATTTAATACAGCCACGCCAAACAAGGCAATAAATCCAACACCTGCCGAAATGCTGAATGGCATTCCTCTTACAATTAATGCAAAGACGCCGCCAATGGCACTCATAGGAATGGCTGTAAAAATCAATAAAGATTCTTTGATAGACCCAAAGGTGAAGTAGAGCAAAAGAAATATCAGTGCCAGTGCAAGCGGTACCGCAATTTTTAATCGGGCAGATGCTTTTTGTAAATTTTCAAAAGTGCCCCCATAAGTATAATAATATCCGGTGGGTAATATTTTTACGGCACTCAATTTTTTCTGAATTTCTTTTACCACACTGGCCACATCTCTGCCTTTTACATTAAAGCCCACTACAATTCTGCGTTTACCTTCTTCCCTGCTTATTTGTGCCGGGCCTTCTTTAAAAGAAATGCTGGCAACCTGTGATAATGGAATTTGGTTGCCATCGTTGGTGGCCACAAATAAATTACTTACATCATCAATAGAAGTTCTGCTGGCACTGTCGAGCCTTACTACCAGGTCAAATTTTCTTTCGTTCTCAAATATCACGCCTGCGGCTTCACCTGCAAAGGCTGTACTGATGGTGTGATTGATGTCTTCTATATTCAATCCATAGCCAGCAATCTTAGCACGGTCGTATTGAATTGTAATCTGAGGCAGGCCCACCGTTCTTTCTACCTGCGGCTCTGTTACACCTTTTACCGTCTNNTGCCAGTGTATCAATATTTTCTCCGAAAATTTTAATAGCTACATCTTGTCTTACACCTGTCAACAATTCATTAAAGCGCATTTGTATGGGTTGCGATGCTTCAAAGAAAACACCGGGAATTACCTCCAGCTTTTCCAACATCATTGCTGCCAGTTGATTATAATCTTTTGTTGTTTTCCATTCGCTTCTGGGTTTTAATACGATAACCAAGTCTGAAGCTTCCGGCGGCATAGGATCGGTAGGCACTTCGGCACTGCCGGTTTTGCCCACTACCATTTTTACTTCTGGAAAAGATTTGATGATACGGCTTGCCTGCATAGATGTTTCTACACTTTGCGTAAGCGAAGTACCCTGTGGCAGTATGCAGTGAAAAGCAAAATCACCTTCTTTTAATTGTGGAATAAACTCGCCACCCATTCTTCCAAATATTATCATTGCAATGACCAGTAAGGCTACTGCTGCACCCACCACCGCATATTTTAGTTTGATAGCCCATCGTATCAATGGCGCATATATCCGCTGAAAGAAATCCATCAGCCTGTCACTAATATTTTTTTTGCAGGTTGATTGCTTTGAAAGAAACAAAGCAGACATCATGGGAATGTAGGTAAGCGAAAGTATCAGGGCTCCCAATATGGCAAAGCCTACCGTTTGAGCCATGGGGCGAAACATTTTTCCTTCAATTCCCTGTAAGGAAAGTATAGGCAGATAAACAATCAGAATGATAATTTGCCCAAATGCTGCCGAGCTCATCATTTTTTTGGCACTGCTTTCCACGGCTTCATCCATTTGTTGTTGCGACAGCCTTCCGGTTATTTTTTTTGTAGCGAGAAAATGTAAGGTTGCTTCTACAATAATTACAGCACCATCTACTATCAAACCAAAATCAATTGCTCCCAGACTCATCAGGTTGGCACTTACGCCAAACAAACGCATCATACCCAATGCAAACAACATAGATAATGGAATGGCTGAGGCTACTATCAATCCGGCTCTAAGGTTGCCCAGAAAAAGTATGAGCACCAGCAGTACAATTAAAGCACCTTCCAGTAAATTTATTTTCACGGTACTCACAGCACGGTTTACCAGTTCTGTTCTGTCCAGATAGGGTTCTATTTCTACATCATCGGGCAGTGCTTTTTGTATGGTTTCTATTTTTTGCTTTACCCGCTCAACCACTGCGGCGCTATTTCCTCCTTTCAGCATCATCACGATTCCGCCTACTACTTCTTTTTCTCCGTTGTATGTTACCGAACCATATCGCACGGCATTGCCTAGCTTTACTTCAGCTACATCTCTTATCAACACCGGAATATTGCTTACTTTCTTGATCACAATATTGTTTACATCTTCCATTGAATGGATTAATCCAATACCACGAATGAAATAGGCATTTGGTTTTTTATCAATGTAAGCACCACCGGTATTTTCATTATTTTTTTGCAATGCAGAAAAAATTTCGGCGATGGTTACATTCATCCCTTTTAGTTTGTTGGGATTTACCGATACTTCATACTGTTTTAGCAAACCTCCAAAACTGTTTACTTCGGCCACACCGGGTGTGCCGTATAGTTGTCTTGCCACAATCCAGTCCTGCATGGTACGCAGGTCCATTGCACTGTATTTATTTTCAGCGCCTTTCTTTGGATGAATTATGTATTGGTAAATTTCTCCCAAACCCGTACTCACAGGAGCCATTTCGGGAGTGCCCAGCCCTTTCGGAATATTTTCTTCGGCTTCTTTTAATTTTTCATTGATTAATTGTCGGGCAAAATAAATATCAATATCATCTTGAAATACTACCGTGATAACCGATAAACCAAATCTTGAAATAGAACGCATTTCTTCAAGGTCGGGCAGGTTGGCCAGGCTTTGCTCAATGGGATAAGTAATCAATTGTTCCGTTTCTTGTGCAGCCAATGTAGGAGCAAGCGTTATGATTTGTACCTGATTATTGGTAATATCGGGTACAGCATCCAGCGGCAACTTTCCGGCACTCCACACACCCCAGCTGATGAGTGCCAGTGTCATTAATCCCACAATGAGTTTATTTCTTATACTAAAATGTATAATACTGTTTAACATGTAAAAATTATGTTGGGTAAAAAATAAATGCAGGCCAGTAGTATGTACCTGTCAATAAATGAGTGCTAAAAAATAAGAATTACCCTAACTGTGGAGGCTGCCATACCGGGAGCGAAATGTCTAAAGCATGATCAGAAACGAAAGGCTGTTTATTTGTAGTTTGAAATGTAATTGTGTGGGCCGGAAGTGCATTTACATTCTCATAAAATGCAGTAGCGCAACAGCTACAGGTACAAAAAGGGGTACAAGCATCTGCATGATGACTTTCGGCGGGACAACCTGTTTGATTGTCCAATTTCAATTCGGTCTGATAGGTTACCGACTCGCAAGCCGCATCATTGCAGGGAAAGCAAGATAGTGTGATAACTACAACCGACATTATGAAAGCAAATAATTTCACCAATGCAAAGGTGAAAAAATAATTTGGGAAATCATAACCGTTTCAGCAAAAATATTGAAGTAGTTTTTATCTCAACAACAGTTCACAGGGCTTCAATCCGGTATGCTTTTTAAATGCAGTGGAGAAGTGGGATATGGATGAATAGCCCAGCAGCATAGAAACTTCAGTAACGCTTAGTCCTTTTTCATACAGCAGGTATTTGGCATGTTCCATACGCTGGCTTTGATAAAAATCAAAAACCGTAGTACCGAATAATTCTTTAAACCCTTTTTTCAGATAACATTCATTAATGGCGACTTTGCGGCTCAGTTCCTTAATGGTAATGGGATTGCCGATATGACCAATTAATATTTCACGGGCTTTGATGATTTTTTCCCGGTCGGCTTCATTGGCCAGAAACTTACAATGAATGGTGTCAATTTCTTTTTCGCCCAGCATACAATCCAGACTGTAGAGTAAGAGCATCTGCGTTTGGGCGTTTACAAAAATATTTTCAAGCGAGCCGGAATAAGTATGATTCAATAAAGCTTCCAGCACCATACGGGTTTTGCCACAAAGGGGCATGGCTTTGCTAAACGAAGTGGCGTGTTTAAAATTCAAAATATCATCAGTAAGATTATCGGCTCCCTTGCGTGGCTTTACAAACTGGCTCAACTGCCTGGCCGAAAAACGAAAGCTCACCACATCCACACTATCCACTCTTTCCATACAGCTTTTAGAAGCACTGTACTGGCACATATCACATTCCGTATCTTTTTTGCGGCAATAGACATTTCCGCTAAAACAATATTTCAATTCCAGATAATTTTCCTTTGACTTATTGCCCTGATAATTATATATCATCAACCCGGTATCTTCAACATTCCAGTGCGGCTGCCGGTAATATCTTTTAATAGTATATTGAACCGAACCGGGAATGGGTTGTTGTTTCTCCTGCAATAATGCCATTTGCTCCTGCATTAAAGGCTGATTGTAGGCCACGGATAATATATCCAGATTAGAATTCATGTTCAACTGCAAATTTACAGTGTAAACATTGATTTTTTACATTCTTCAGTCATCCGTTTGTCTTTGGCCGTTTTTTAACAGTCAAATTGTAAAAAAACTTCAGTTTTTAGGCTTATCTGCTAACTTTGCACGCCTACACCGGAAACGCCGGGTTGCCAAAACCTTTCTACAATATATTATATGATTCATCCGCATACTTACATTCATCCTAATGCCAGACTGACAACGAATGTGAAGATTGACCCCTTTACTGTCATCCATCAGGATGTAGAAATAGGTGATGGCACCTGGATTGGTTCCAATGTAACCATAATGGAAGGCGCCCGAATAGGTAAAAACTGCCGCATATTTCCCGGTGCTGTTATAGCAGCCATTCCGCAGGACTTAAAATTTCAGGGCGAATATTCAACGGTACATATTGGCGATAATACCACTATCAGAGAATTTGTAACTGTAAACCGCGGCACCAAAGACCGCGAAAAAACGGTGATTGGCAGCAATTGCCTCATCATGGCTTATTCGCATTTTGCACACGATTGTCTGGTAGGCGATCATGTAATCGTAAGCAACAACACACAGGTAGCAGGCCATGTTACCATAGGCGAGTGGGCCATACTTGCCGGTATGTGTGCGGTACATCAGTTTGTAAAAATTGGAGCCCATTCATTTGTAGCCGGTGGCTCACTGGTAAGTAAAGATGTGCCGCCCTACATTAAGGCCGGACGTACACCTTTGAGTTATGCAGGAGTAAATTCTATCGGGTTAAAGCGTCGTGGTTTTAGTATAGAAAGCATCAATCATATTCTTGATATTTACCGGGTACTATATAACAAGGGTATGAACACCAGTCAGGCCATTGAATACTTAGAAGAAGAAATGCCGGCAACGGATGAGCGGGATGAAATCGTAACCTTTATCCGCGAAAGTGGCCGTGGCATTATCAAACGCTTCACCAAAGGCAGCAGCGATGACGATCTCCCTATCTGATGCAGGCAAGCGGTACAACCGTGAATGGGTGTTTCGGCACTTTCAATATCAATTTCAATCGGGTAATGCTTATGCTATTTCCGGGCCCAATGGCTCGGGAAAAAGCACATTGCTACAAGCCATAGGCAGTGCATTGATGTTGAATGAAGGAAAAATAATTTATGAGCAAGAGCAAAAACAAGTATCTGCCGAATCGGTGTACAAACATATTTCCATTTGCGCCCCATACCTGGAAGTAATAGAAGAGATGACGGTGAGAGAGTTTCTGGAATTTCATCAAAGCTTCAAACCTTTTTTAGCAGGTGTTGAAATACCATTTATTATTGAAAAGGTAGGGCTTTCAAAAGCGGAGCACAAGCAAATACGCTACTACTCATCGGGCATGAAGCAAAGGGTGAAGCTGGCGCAATGTATTTTTTCTGATACAACTATCGTATTGCTGGATGAGCCTTGTACCAATTTAGATACAGAAGGAATAAGCGTTTATCAAAACTTAATAAAAGACTACTGCACTTCCCGCCTCGTCATTGTAAGCAGTAATGATGAAGTGGAAACAGGTTTTTGTAGTGAGCAGATCAATATGGGTGATTATAAGAGCAAATGACGGGATTTATCATCCCGAAAACTGAGTATTATCATACTCACTCCTGTCAGGTTTTTTGAATTTTGCCTTTGTGAAAAAAGTTATCTCACTTATTTTCCTGTCTTTGTTTTCACTGCAAACATTTTATTCTGCAGGCCTTATCGTATGGTATATGGCAAACCAAAAAGCAATTACGCAGAAACATTGTATCAATAAAAAAAATCCATCGCTTCATTGTAATGGCAAATGTTATTTGAGTAAGAAAATAAAAGAGGCAGAAGAAAAAAATGAAGAGAAGACTAACATAAAAATTAAATGGGAAGAAACAGCTCCCTGCACACTCACACACATTCTATTCAGCATAGCACCAATTGATGCGTCGATAACTGTTACAGCTCCTCCAATTTCCGCTTACTATTTTACATTTTCCAGATCTATTTTCCATCCGCCCTCAGTCTGCTAATCATTTTTTAAATCTATTTTGATTTTATCACTGCTTTTCAGTGATATGGCTTTTCACGTACTCAATATTAACGCATACTAATTTTATAAATTATGAAACACTCCATTTCAAAATATTACCTCATTGCGATTGTACTGCTGACCTTCGCTGCTTGCTCTAAAAGCCCGGTAAATCCAAACTCAGATCCATTGGCAGGATTAACAAAAGTAGCTGAAGGCTATGCAGATGGTGCCGCTACAAAAGTAGCTTTGTACACAAAGGGAACTACACTTTATACCGGATATTCAAAATTTTATTTAGCATTATTTGATTCTATCACCGGTCAAAGAATAGAAAATGCTAAAATAAATCTGACTCCAATAATGAATATGGGCGCCATGTCACATTCCGCTCCATTTGAAAATCCTGAATCTGAAAATTCAATCAACCACCTGTTTCCCTGCAGTGTAACCTTTACCATGCCTTCCGGTAGTGGAAGCTGGACGCTACAAATAAAAGTGCTGAATAATACAACCGACAAAGAAGGACTTATTATGATTCCACTTACAATTACAGAACCTGTATTGTCAAAGCAAAAATCATTTACCGCTCAGCATAATGGCAGTAAATATTTCATTTCATTAATCGAGCCTTCCACTCCAAAAATTGGCATCAATGATTTTGAAATCGCCATTTATAAAAAAACATCGATGATGAGCTGGCCTGCAGATAGCAGTTTATCAGTTACAATAACACCTGAAATGCCTTCAATGGGTCATGGGTCTCCCAATAATATTAATCCTGTACATGTCGGCAAAGGGCATTATAAAGGAAAAGTAAATTTTACCATGACCGGTTTATGGAGAATTAATCTTGATTTTATGTCGGGAACAGCAGTAGCAGATACAACCCAATATTTCGACATAGAATTCTAATAATTTAAAAACAGGCGGGCAGTTGACTCGACTGCCCGCAAAAATTTTTGTGCATGAAAAATTTGTTTTCTGCTGTGCTATGTATCACTTTCTCTCAACTAACATACAGCCAGCAATATATATCAAATATGAGCGACGACAGCAGTCGGATAGTAGAACTTAAAGAACTTACCATAAAGTCATTACAGAAAACTACTCAACAGAAATTAATAGCGTTTTACAAAGCAAACAATGCAGCTACCCTGGAAGAAATAATGAGCAGGTTACCTGAAATTTCTTTGTTGAGAAGGGGTAGTTATGGTATGGAGCCGGCTATAAGATCATATTCTGCGGGGCAGATAAACCTGCTGGTAGATGGAATGAGAATACATGGAGCCTGTACTGACAAGATGGATCCTGCATCAATTTATATAGAGCCTATGAATCTCGAGCACCTTCAGGTACAAACAGGGGTTACAGGATTTTTGAATGGCTCCACAATTGGAGGCACCATTAACTTTAAACTTGCAGAACCTTCTTTTGAAGGAAAAAATAAAATATCAGGTGTTGTACATAGTGGCTTTCAATCGGCTGCTAAAAGTTTTTATGAAGCTATGCAATTAAACTATAGCTTTTCCAACTGGGCAATCAAAGCAGGAGCTACATACAGAAAGAGCCACAATTACAGAAGCGGTAGTGGAGAAACAATTAATTTTTCTCAATATGAAAAAGCTAATTATTCTCTCTCTGTGAAGCATCGATTGACATCGGATGTTTTTATCAAAGCAGATTTACTGACNNTGCCAATGGATGTAGGTTATGCTTCCGCAAGAATTGCAAGCATAAGTATTGAACAAAAAACAAATACCCGAAAATGGGAACAATGGAAAGCTAAATTATACGCTAACAAGGTCAGACACTTTATGGATGATACAAAACGACCGAATGTTTCAATGCACATGGATATGCCCGGAAAAAGTACAACCTATGGAGGATTCTTTGAAGGAGAATTAAAACTTGCAGGTAAAAACAGATTGCAGTTGAAAGCAGATGCATCGTCAAACTATTTAAAAGCATCAATGACAATGTACCAACCCGGCCAATTGCCTATGTATATGCTTACCTGGCCCGACAATCGTAGAGATCAAATTGGTATTGCTGCTTCTTTGTTATTGCCATTAGACAGTTCTGCCAGATTGCAAATAAATACAAGAACAGATTTTATAAATAATTCGCTTTTAACAAATGAAGCCAAGAGCCAACTTAGTATTTTAGGCTATACCTCATCAGAAAAAACCAAACTACTTAAAAATTTATCAGTTCAGCTTTATAAGACCCTGAATAAAAATGTCAAAATAACAAGTGCCCTAAGTTTTACTGAGAGAGCCGGCACAGCAAGTGAGTTGTATGGCTTTTATCTTTTTAACAGTAGTGACGGTTATGATTATATAGGCAATCCAAATCTTAACAATGAGTCTTCATTTCAGGGAGAAATAACAGGAGTATTCAATCTAAAGAACAGTAAACTGCAGGTAACCGCTTTCTACAATCGAATAAATAATTACATTATTGGCATTATCAATTCACAATATAGTACCATGACAAACGGAGCAAGAGGCGTAAAAGTGTATAACAATATTGGCGCTGCTCATATATCAGGATTTGAAATTACCGCATCGGCAAAGCCAATAAACAGAATAGAACTGATTGCTACGTTGAAATATAATTATGGAATTGATAATAAAAAGCAGCCTTTACCTTTTATCTCTCCACTCAAAAATATTTCTTCAATTCGCTATCTCGCCGGTCGGTTTTCGTTTCAACTGGAGTCTGAAGTATCGGCAAAACAAACTCGATTTGATAAAAAATCCGGCGAAGACCTTACGTACGGTTATACACTGCTCAATGCACGTTTTGGATATTTACTTCAGATTTTTAAAAAAGAATTGCAAATACAGTCGGGAGTTGAAAACTTCCTTGACCAAAAATATCATGACCATTTAGACTGGGGAAATATACCAAGGCCGGGAAGAAATCTATATCTGCAGCTTAAATATTTTTTCTAATCAACTCCTAAAACAACCAACGATAATAAATTCAAACCGAACTGTAATTAATTTTAATGAAGAGAGCTTAAATCCGGCTTTTCGCTATTATTTAGCTTTCCACGTATCAGCAATACAAAAGGAACGCAAATAAGAAACATGAGTCCGATGTAATAAAAGACATCCATATATGACATTACTGATGCTTGCTTCAAAACAGAAAGATCCAATAATTTATATGCTTTTTGCAAAGCAATATTCGGTGCATCACCTTTTGCTATTAATGCTTGTTGCATACCTGCCATTCTTGTCTGCACAATAGCATTGTTAACATCCAGTTTGGATGCAAGGTCGGCGCGGTGAACAATCAGTTGTTTTGCCATAAATGTAGTAATGATGGCAATACCAAATGATCCGCCCAATTGCCGCATCATACCTGTAAAAGAGGCTCCTTCTCCTATTTGTTTTCCTTTGAGTGTACTTAATGACAGTGTAGTAATGGGAATAAATAATAATGCCATAGCGACACCTCTCCAAATCAACATCCAGAAAAAGGAATCTTCACCGGTATCAGGTGTCAGGATTTTATATCCCCACATGCAGAAAATAAAAAAGACAAACATTCCTGATGCAGCCATCAGTTGATGTTTCACTCCTGCTTGTAACATTTTTCCGATAACCGGCATCAGCACGGCTGTGGTAAGTGTAGCCGGAATCATCAACAACCCGGCCTGGGTTGCAGTCCAACCAAGGGTAGCTTGTGTGTACAAGGGAATAATAAATGTAGAGCCGTATAAACCAAATCCTAAGATAAATGAAAGAATGGTGCCGGTGCGAAGGTTACCGTTTTTTAATACCCGAAGATTAACAACAGGATTGCGATAAGTAAGCTCTCGCCAAACAAAAAAGAAAGCACCGAGTGAAGCCGTAATGGTAAATATAATAATCAGTGTGCTGTCAAACCAATCTTCATCATGTCCTTTTTCAAGTACAAATTGTAAAGAGCCTACAAAAATTGCCAGAAGGGCAATTCCCAACCAATCAATATCACTTGTTTTACTTTTCTCGGTGTACTTGGGGCTTCTTACAAACTGAAGTGTAAGCAAAGTAGCTATAATACCAAGGGGAATATTTATATAAAAAATATAAGGCCATGAAAAAGTGTCAATGATATATCCGCCCAGCGGTGGACCCAGCGTAGGGCCTACAATAACGCCCATTCCATACAATGCCTGTGCCATTCCTCTTTTTTCCTGAGGGTAGCTTTCAGTAATGATAGTTTGAGATGTTACCAACAATGCACCTCCGCCTACGCCTTGTAAAAAGCGAAAAATCACCAACTCGGTAATACCATTTGCATTTCCACACAAAAAAGAACAAACAGTGAATATAACAATTGAAGCTGCGAAATAATTTCTTCTGCCAAATTGTTGAGAAAGCCAGCTTGTCATTGGTATGATGATAACATTTCCAATAGCATAAGCTGTAATTACCCAACCAATTTCTGATGTGGTAGCGCCCAGATTGCCCTGCATATCTTTGATGGCTACGTTCACAATTGTAGTATCAACAATTTCTAACAGAGCGCATACAATAGCCGTTACGGTAACTACTACTCTTCTGGCTCCATATTCAACCAATGATTCGGTTTGCGACATACTTTGATTAAGCGCTGCTTTTTTTAAATTATTTTTTTCTTAATCCAGATTTACATCCACTTTGACACTCATACCCGGCCTTAGTTTTTTCAACATACTGTCCGCTTTATTAGTGAACTCAATTTTTACAGGTAGTCTTTGTACTACTTTTACAAAATTGCCGGTTGCATTATCGGGAGGCAGCAAAGAAAATGTAGCTCCTGTAGCAGGTGAAAAAGAAGAAAGAACTGCTTCAAATTTATGCTTAGAAAAGGCATCGGCATATACAAACACCTTTTGCCCTTCTGTCATTTTCTTTATTTGTGTTTCCTTAAAATTTGCAACTACCCAAATATCATTACCATGTACAATACTGAATAATGACTGGCCGGCTTGCACAAACTGACCGGGTTGCACATTGACTTTAGATATCATGCCATCTTGCTGTGCTACAATAACAGTATAAGATAAATTGAGTTTTGCTGCATCTACATCTACCTTTCTTTGACGGATAGATGCTGCGGCAACATCTGTTTGCTCACCAACAGCATTACTCTGTGCAGTTACCGCATTGGTTTGCGAACCTGCTTGATTTTTTTGGCTTTCTAAAATAGCTACTTGCTTTTCTGCGGCTTCTTTTGCTGCCTGTGCTTGCTCAAATTGTTGTTGTGTTATAGAATGATCTTTGATAAGGTTCATATATCTGTTAAAATCATCTGTTGCTCTGCGTAGTGATATTTTAGCAGCTTCGATCTGCTCATTGATAGTGCCAATAGCAGCTTGAGATGTAGCAATATTTGCTTTAGCGGCATTCGTGCTTGCTTTGGCGCTATTCAGATTGCTTTGAGCAGTTGCTAATGCTGCTTCTGCCTGTTCCAATCTGATTTCAAAATCTCTCTTATCCAGAACTAATAATGTATCTCCCTTTTTTACCAGCTGATTGTCATCTACTTTCACTTCCAATATATAACCAGAAACCCTAGGTATCACCGGGCTGATATCAGCACTCACTTGTGCATCATCTGTTTCTTCGTGATGCAGCGCATGCTTGACCTTGATATAACCAAACCATCCGCCACCAATAATGATAAGTGCTAAAAAAACAAGAAAGACCGGATTTCTTTTTTTTCTTTTTGTTTCTTGCTGAACTGTTTCCATTAAATTTTCTATTAAGCTGTTAAATTATTTTTTTAAAGAAGATGCTAAAATTCCGGACACCTGCAATAGCTTATTATAAGCTACATAGGCATCTGCTCTTGTAAGAGTATAGCCAAGTGTAGCCTGCAATTGAGCGGCATCTGCGTCGAGCAATTCGGTGGTTGTAGCCAAGCTGTTGTCAAATTTATTTTTTACAATGCGATAGTTTTCCTTAGCCTGGTTCATGGCTAATTCACTTACTTCTATTTTTTTTCTGCTACTCATCAATGAAAGGTAGGCTTTGCTGACTTGTAATGTTATATTATCATTCATCATGGCCTCATTGAGAGTGACCTGTTTTACTTTGGCTTCTGCCTGTTGCACTTTACTCTTCAATTTCCATAGAGAAGATACGTTATAAGAAATACCTAATCCAATATTCATTGCATTGGTTATAGTAATCAGGTTGGGGATATCTGCCGCTATGTATCCGCCGGATACCTGAAGGCCCGGATACTTTTCCGCATTTACAGATTTAACTCCGTTCACAGCTGCTTTTTTTCTGAATGATATTGCTTTCAGATCTTTTCTGGATTGTAATGCTTCAGATATATAATCATTCAGCACTTTATCACCTTCATCTCTTTTCTCGATACCAACAGTATCTAATACAAGCTGTGTATTGTTTGGAAAACCCAACATTAAATTCATATTCAGATTTGCGAACTGCAAGTTATTATCTGCATCCAGCAGATTTTGTTCCACATTAGATGCTTGTAATTCGGCTTTTAAAAGATCATTCCTTGCCAGCAGTCCGTTTTTTTCTAAATTCGTCAAATCTGTTACTCTTTGTTTAGCAGCCTGCAAGTTTTCTTTCATCAACATTACAGCGGTATTTGCTTTATATAAATTCGCAAAAGCCTCTATTGTGTTTTGAATTAATTCATCCTTATCATCTTCTGCATCCAGTTTAACTGCTTCAGCCAGATATTTAGCAGATTCAATTCCATACTTTATTTTACCACCGGTATATAGAGGCATTGAAAGATTCAACATTCCATATAATGCCTGAGATACTTCAGGTGTTTTAGATCCACCGCCACCATTACCCGGATTATTATTTGCCGTCTTCATGTCCACATTGGCATTGCCCAATCTTAAATACGAACCTGATACGCTGGCATTTGGCAATTTATTATCCTCAGCAGCCTTTACTGATGCCATTGCTTCATCAATCTTAGCCTGATTCAATTTAAGCAACTTACTATTGTTTATACTCAGATTGATTGCATCGTCAAGGTTTAATTGTCTTTTTTCCTGCGAAAAAACAGGAAGAGAAGAAAGAAAAAATAAACAAGAAATAGCGATTTGCTTATGATTCATAGGTCAATGATGCTTTAAGAATAAATTTGATATGATTCCGTAGTTTTTTTTCTATGAGTTTATTAAACGCTTCATCAGATAGTTCCTCATAATTATTTAATTGCCTGTAGTAGTGTTTAGTAGTTACCAAATGATTGGCAGTGCCAATAATTGTAGTCATTAATAATGACACATCGATATGCTTCTGAAACTCACCTTTCTTTTTGCCCTTCACGAATAAGCGACAACACAGTATCCATATAGGTTCTTTTCATTTGAAGAATTAAATTAGCAGTATGCCCTGTGGTATTTACTACCTGTTCCCGGGCCAATATCTTGTTGAACGGTTGTTGTTCAATAATCTTTTTAACATAAACATCGATCAACAGATTCATTTTTTCTAAAGAACTCAGGTTAGTTTTGTGGAGAATATCAGACAGCAACTGTTTGGTCATTCCAATTCTGTAATCAAAAACGGCTTCCAGCAATTTTTCTTTTGAGCCAAAATAGTAAGAAACCATTGCCAAATTAATACCTGCCTTTTCGGCTATATCTCTAACCGATGTGCCATTATAGCCCTTTTCGGCAAAGAGCTTTTCTGCCTTTTTCATTATCTGCAATTGCTTTTCACTATACTCCATCAAATTCTTATTAAGGGACGCAAAGTTAAACGCTTGTTTAAATTAAACAAGCGTTTAATTAATTTTTTTAAAAAAATTCTGATTTCTATGGCTCGTTCCGGTTATTTGAAGGATCGCTTTCTGAGCCACCACCCCTTCCGCATACAGGGCTGCTCCACCAGCTTGTAAAATATTGCACTGATGATGAGAACGGCGGCTATTGCAATTGCAGTATAAAAAATAATACCAGCTATGCCCCCAAGGGTGTCCCATTGTTTTAAACCGTTGAACAATGCGGATATAATTAAAGTGTGTAATAAATAAATGGAATAACACATACCCCCGACAAGGGTAAGATATCGGTTTTGAAAAATGTGCTTCAATCTTTCGTTGAAAAGCACTAAATAAAATGCGCAAATAAACAACGCAAACTTTAATATGAACAGGCTAAATAAATTTACACTGATAATAAAAGGGCTGCCCACAAAAATTAAAATACCCAATACAAAGCCTAATCGATTATTCAATAACGGCCGATGTTTAAGCATATATAAATCGGCCAGCAACATGCCCGCCAAAAAGTAACATAAAAAATGAGGTAGTATGGCCGGTTGCACAAAATTTTGCTTCCATGCATATAATGCAAACAGTATGATTAATAAAAACAATAATACTCTTCTGAATATTGAATTGCTGATTAAAAAAACAAAACAAAAAAATGGCGCTAACAAATAAAACTGAACTTCCACTTCCAAAGACCAGGCTACTCCCAATATAGGGGATGCACTATCGTAAATTACATTGTGCATATACACTGCTGAAGCGCCAAAATGCGGCAACATATCTGCAAACGAATAATTTTTTGCCAGCATTGTTGCTAAAAAAGCTATTATCAATGCTACTAAATAAGGCGGCTCCAGCCGGGTAAGCCTTCTTAAATAATATTGACTGAGAACCACTTTTTTTCCATTATTCAATCTTTCATTTATAAATGGAAGCGATAAAATAAAACCACTCACCATAAAAAATAATGAAACCCCATTTCCGCCTTCAATCATTACTGCAAATGCATAATGATTGGAAAAGAGACTACCACCAAATAAATGTTTATCCAACATCGTTGGCAGGTGCATCCATACTACTACCCAAAAAATAGCTACAAAACGTAATCCATCAATTTCAGGTATATAATTTCCGGCAGATGTAATACGGCGAAAACTTTCAAGAAATTTATTACCGGAATTTTGCATTCAGAAAATTTAAGGTAGCGCCGATTATTTCTACTATCGTTGACTGGCAATCAGCAAATTCAAATCAGTATATTTTAAATTGAACCGCTGGCTGAGATAAAAATTGGTAAGTGCACCTTTAAATATATAAATACCACTGCGCAAATGCAACTTATGCCATACCAGCTTTTCAAAACCGCCTTCTTCAGCCGCTTCTAAAAGTAATGGCATGATGACGTTGCTGATGGCCTGCGAGGCCGTGCGGGCAAAACCTGATGGAATATTGGGAACACAATAATGTATCACTCCATACTTCATAAAAATAGGATGCTCATGCGATGTTATCTCCGAAGTTTCAAAACAACCGCCTCTGTCTATGCTTACATCAATGATAACCGAGCCGGGTCGCATATTGCCTACCATTTCTTCCGTTACCACCATAGGCGTTCTGCCCGTTTGCGAACCCAGCGCACCCACGGCTACTTCACAGGTTTTTAATTGCTTGGCCAGCATACGTGGTTCTATTACCGATGTCCATAATCGCTGGCCAATATTATTTTGCAATCTTTTCAGCCGATATACATTATTGTCAAATACTTTTACCGATGCACCCAATGCCAAAGCTGCACGGGCTGCATACTCACCCACTATACCCGCGCCAATGATAATCACTTTTGTAGGCGCAATACCCGAAATGCCTCCCAGCAACACACCTTTACCATGATTGGCGGAACCCAGGTATTGTGCTGCAATCAACATCACCGCACTTCCGGCAATTTCACTCATGCTTCTTACAATGGGATAGCTATCGCTATCGTCTTTCAGGTTTTCAAATGAAACAGCAGTTACTTTTTTAGCCATCATGCCTTCCAGAATGGATGACTTTAATACCGATTGATGAATGGGGGAAATAATGATCTGATTCAATTGTAATAAAGGCAAATCTTCTTCTATCACCGGAGCACTTTTTACTAAAACGGGTGCCTTAAAAACATCTTCGCGGCTATACACAATTTTTGCGCCGGCTTCACTGTAATCCTTATCACGAAAATGTGACGCCTCACCTGCATTATGCTCTATCATTACCTGGTGGCCATTGCTTATTAATACACTTACGGCATCCGGCGTAAGTGCCACCCTGTTTTCCTGAAAAGCAATTTCTTTTGGAATGCCTATCATCATTCCTTCTATTCGAGGTTTTATATCCAGCGTTTCCTCCAAAGTTTCGTAGCTAAATGAAGTGCTGATTGATGGTTTTGGCTGGCTCATAACAAAGAATCAGTTAATAAAATTTGTGAAGTGTTTTACTCAAATTTACAGTTTACTATTGACAGTAAATAGTAAACTTTTTGAAATTAAATTATTGATTTTCAATAGATAAATTTCTGATATTATCTCCCATATCTTTTAGCGTGAGGTGAATGGTTGCTTCCGGAAAAATTCCCGGAGCCCTTTCGGGCCACTCTATAAAACAAAGATGCCCGCTATACAACACATCTTCAATTCCTGCCCTTAAGGCTTCTTCCGCATCTTTCAATCTATAAAGATCGATATGAAAAACAGGTTTTGACGTACCCTCACAGTTATACGCATATTCATTAACGATAGAAAATGTGGGACTCGACATGGTTTCTTTCACACCTATCACATTACATAATGCCTGAATAAAGGTTGTTTTACCGGCGCCCATTGCACCATGAAAGGCAAAAACTTTTTTATCTTTTTGCAATTGCCAAAATTCTTTTGCGACAGCATCCAGTTCGTTTAAGGAAAAGGTCCAATTCATGATGCAAAAATAATCAGCCAAATGCTCTCCCTTACATAAATAATATTTTCTCTTTTTCGCAAACCCGCCATTCAGTAGCTACCATTTTATAATAATAACTTTGCAAAATGCAAACGGTTCAATGGAGAGTTTCGGGGATGGATTGCAACACCTGCGCCATCCATATCCATAAATATCTGGAAAAGCAGGGCATGCAAAATGTAAAAGTAAATTTTGCCACCGGCGATGTAATTTTTGATGCTGCCACTGATTTTGAAAAAAGCAGACTCACTCATGGTATTGCCGATTTGGGCTATACCGTTATCAATGATGAAAATGCCGTTTCCCAAAAAAGATCCGAAGCAAAAAGAAATGCTTTTCTTTCTACCCATCTGCAACGTTTTCTTTTTTGTCTTCCCTTTACCGCCTTGCTGATGCTGCACATGATACCGGGGCTGCATATTCACTGGCTCATGAATCATTGGGTACAGTTGGCTTTGGCTACACCGGTTTACATAGTAGGAATGAGTTTTTTTGGACGCAGCGCATTAAAGAGTATTCGCAACCGGATGCCAAACATGAATGTGCTGATTGCTATAGGCTCCACTGCTGCATTTTTTTACAGTCTTTATGGATCGCTTACCGGACAGGCACACCAGTTTATGTTTTACGAAACGGCTGCTACCATCATCACACTGGTTTTCATGGGAAATTATCTGGAAGATGCGGCCATTGCCTCTACACAAAGAGAATTAAAGAAATTAGTGAAGTCGCAAAAAGTAATGGCTACCATGATTGCTTTCGACGATAAATATCAGGAGCAATTATTTCAGGTAGAAAATACGCAGTTGCGTGTAGGCGATTTAATATTGCTGAAATCAGGCGACCAGGTTCCTATTGATTCCAAAATTCTTTGGGGTGATGTGCAGGTAAATGAAGCCATCATCACCGGCGAAAGTATTCCCGTTCACAAAAAATCAAAAGACTCGCTGATAGGCGGCAGCATCATTGCCGAAGGCACTGCAAAGGCACAAGTAACTGCTGTAGGCGACGACACTATTTTATCGGGCATTATTACAATGGTGACCAAGGCCCAGGGTGAAAAACCACCCATGCAACAACTTGCAGATAAAATAAGTGCTGTATTTATTCCCATAGTTTTGATCATTGCCACTGTTGCGCTTATTGCCAATTGGATAATTCTTAAAGATTTTACACCTGCCTTATTAAGAAGCATTGCCGTATTGGTGATTGCCTGCCCCTGTGCTATGGGGCTTGCTACGCCGGCTGCAATTGCAGTAGGACTCAGCCGTGCCGCTAAAACCGGAATCTTATTTCGCAATGCCACNNCTGACAACGGGAAAATTTGAACTCAGTAATTATAAAATTTTTGAAAGCGAAACAGAAACGCATTTTAAAAATCTGGTTTACTCAATTGAAAAACATTCAAATCATCCCATTGCCAAATGTATAACCGAGGCCTGGAAGCGTAAAGACTTCATTCGCTGGAAAAAAATTGAAGAGATCAAAGGATTGGGAATGCAGGCCAAAGACAATGAAGGAAACATTTACATTGCGGGTTCCTTTAAGGCTGCTGCAGCGCATACGCAAGATGATACCCACAATGTCTATATTTTAAAAAATCAGCAACTGATAGGCTGGATAGATGTAAAAGACGAAATAAGACCCGNNGAAACCATTTTATTAAGCGGCGATCGATATGCAAAATGCAAACAACTGGCCGACACATTAGGAATAGATACGGTACTAGCCGAACAAACACCCGAAGAAAAATTGCAACATATAGAGCAACTTGCAACAAATAACCCAACCATTATGGTGGGCGATGGCATCAATNNTTAAAAAACCTGCCCACAGCATTGGGGCTTGGAAAACATACACATCTTACCATCAAACAAAATCTGTTTTGGGCATTTGCTTATAACATTGTAGCCATACCGGTTGCTGCATTTGGATTTTTAACACCCACTTTTGGTGCCTTGATAATGGGATTGAGTGATGTGGTGCTGGCAATAAATTCTGTAAGGCTGTTTGTAAAAAAAGTGGTGTAAATTGCAAATAAAGAATTGCATGACTATCGTAATTCCAAAAAATTCTACGAAAAAAGAGATTAAACAAAGTCTTGAAAAACTGCGTATCAAAAAAGAAGCAGAAAAAAAGAAAAGACGTAAAGGGAAATCAGCTTCGCTATTTGGCAGCAATCCAAATGAAGGGGATGGTCTTGCCTTTCAAAAAAAAGTAAGAGCTGAGTGGAAACACTAATAGTAGATACGAATATTGTTATTTATTGCTTAAAGGGCATTCAAGCAATGGAGCCTTATATACAGGATTACGACTTTTCTATTGCTGACATTTCCCTGATAGAATTGTTTGGAGTAAAGGGAATTGATGAGCACACACTTCAAAAAAGAAAGAAATTTATTAAGACATGTTTTGTTTTGCCATTTAATAATGAAATAAGGGAAATTGCCATTTCTCTTAAACAAGATTATACTATTAAAGTTCCTGATGCCATTATTGCAGCCACTGCCATACATTACGGCCACATACTACTTACTGCAGATAAAGAATTCAGAAAAATTGCAGAACTATCTGCCATTATTCCGGAAATATAAATTTAGCAGGCAAATCAAATTATTTAATGAAAAAAATATATTTATTTTTTCTATTTGTTCTTTTCANNCTTTTCAAGAGTACTTGTCAAGCCCAAAATAACCTATTACTCAATGGCGGATTTGAAGATGTAAATGTGTGTACCGAATATAGTGCCGAGTGTGGTGTAGAAGCCTGGTTTTATCTAAAAGATGTAAAAGCACAAATGCTAAGCAATGATGATACAACCGGTAAGAACGGTACCAATTCATTTGGCATATTTTATAATTGGAGAGGTGATACTGAATTTTCTCCATTGATAGGCACCCTGCTCCCCTGCAAACTTCAGGCGGGCAAAGCATATATCTTTAAAGGATTGATTTCTGCAAAGCTTAATCCAAAACTTTTGTTTGTACCGGGAATATGCATGGGGCCATTTTTTTATGTTCCCCGCAGGAAGTTTGCCCTTGATATGCATGTCGATAGTGTAACTAACATAAGACCCGTGCCCAACTCTTTATTTTATCAAATGGAGTATCGCTTTATAGCGAAAGGAGATGAAAAATATCTGACCTTTGGTACTTATGTAACAGAAGATACGGTTGGCGGTAAAAAGAAATTAACAGGTGTACAAACTGTTTCTGTAGTATTTGATAATTTTCAATTGTTGCCCGCCGATAGCAACATTACTTGTTGTCCTGCATTTGAGCAAAATAAAAAAACAATATACAACTACAATTTTCGTCATCGGGATATGGACTATTCATTGTTTGGACGTGGCTATTTGGATATAAAATTTAACCTACCGCCGGATAGCCTTGAATTGCAGGTGCAAAAAAAGACACCACCCCCGCTATCGGTTATCATCGATACGTTGCGACTGGACGATGTGTTGTTTGATTTCAACAAGTCAGTTTTGAAACCGGATGCCGAAAAAATTTTAAGTCAGTATTTTCTGATTGACACAAATTCAATTATTGATAGTATGTATGTAGAAGGGCATACCGATGCCATGGGTAGCGATAGCAGCAATATGGTTTTGGGCAAGCAAAGAAGCGAACAAGTAAAATGGTGGTTGATAAATCATCAGATTGCTCCTGAAAGCAATATACACACACAGTCATTTGGGAAAGCCCGACCAATTGCTACAAATAAAACACCCGAAGGAAGAACAAAGAACAGAAGAGTCGAAATCATTATCTTCAGAAGGAGAAAATGATTGTAAGTATATTAAATTAATTTTTTTTAGAATCTTCATTCACTCATATCGTATTTTTCAGTTTATAAGTATCTCTCATTAATTACTTTTGCCAACCTTATGATGAAATCAAAAGTTCTATTTACGATATAAAATAATCAGAATGCGAGAAAATAAACTAGTTTTTGATATTGGGATGCATATAGGACAAGACACCTGTCATTTTTTGAAAATGGGCTACAATGTAATTGCGGTTGAAGCCAACCCGGATTTAGTAATTCAAAATAGAAAGAAATTCAGAAAAGAAATTGAAAAAGGGCAACTTATAATTCTTAATGTTGGCATATGTCCAAAAAATGGTAAAATTCCTTTTTTTAAAACCTGAGACTTTCCGAATGGAGCTCTTTTGATAAAGAAATCGGAACCAGAAATAATACACCTTATGAAGTGATTGAAGTGGAATGTATCACTACTCAGATTTTATTTCATCAATATGGCATACCCTATTATTTGAAAATTGACATAGAAGGATATGATTATTTATGTATTGAAGCTATCAATGAGAATGCAGGGCTTCCCCTATATGTTTCCTGCGAAAGCACCAGTTTGAATTTGGTACACACCCTTTATTCTAAAGGATATAGAAAATTTAAAATGATTAATCAAGCCGATAACTTTAGACCATTAAATATAAGCAAAGAGAAAAGTTGGGTTTTTCCAATATATCTAAAAATTAAAAACGGAATTTTACTCAGGTTTCAAAAATATCTTCCCATAAAATATCCTTATAGCTCTTCCGGCCCTTTTGGAGAAAACACAAAAGGAAGATGGGTTTCTTATGAAGAAATGATTTTAATGTATCAGTCATTTTATGGTAATGGTGTACGGCAAGAGCCGGTAAATCAATATAGCTGGTTTGATTTTCATGCAAAAATTGATTAAAGAGTGACTAGTAATTTTTCTACCTATTACTAATATTGTTAAAGACATCGGTAAACCAGTTTAAGTTTTTTGTAAAAACTGACGGTTATTCTACTCAAAATTTCAACACAATACAGAAGAATTGAAATCATTATCTTCAGGCGAAGAAATTAAGATGAGTAGCACATCCCAGTTTTCAATTCATGATATACTCAAAAAGCATTGGGGTTATGCTTCTTTTCGCCCTTTGCAGGAAGCAATCATTCAATCCGTTTTGAATGGAAATGATACGCTGGCACTGCTGCCCACGGGTGGTGGCAAATCCATTTGTTATCAGGTTCCGGCTTTAATGAAAGAAGGTTTATGCTTAGTCATCTCGCCTTTGATAGCACTGATGAAAGATCAAATAGAAAATCTGCGTAAGCGAAACATCACTGCTTTCGCCATTTTTTCGGGTATGAGCCGCAAAGAAGTCATCAATACTTTAAAAGTAGCCTCCAACAGCAATTGTAAATTTCTGTATGTATCGCCTGAAAGATTGGAGACTGCACTATTCAAAGAATATTTACCGGGATTAAATATTAATCTTATAGCGGTGGATGAGGCGCATTGCATTTCTCAATGGGGTTACGATTTCCGGCCACCTTATCTGCGCATGGCAACCATCAGAAAAGAACTGCCACAAATTCCTGTGCTGGCACTTACCGCTTCGGCTACACCCGATGTACAGCTGGATATTTGTGAAAAGTTAAAGACAGAAAACACATCAATTGCTTACAAATCAAAAGAGACAAAATCTTTCGCAGGATGGAATGTGTATCGACAGTCTTTTGAAAGAGCCAATCTTTCTTACAGCGCTTTTCATGTTGATTCAAAAATTAATAAAATATTGGAGGTGCTGCAAAAAGTACCGGGTAGTTCCATAGTGTATTGCAAAAGCCGGAGGCGTGCAAAAGAAATAAGTGAGTTACTTCAACTGCAAAATCTTTCTGCAGATTATTATCATGCCGGTTTGCCGCAGGTGGAAAGAAATAAAAGACAGGAAGCCTGGATAAAAAATGAAACGAACATTATTGTTTGCACCAATGCATTTGGAATGGGCATCGATAAGCCCAATGTAAGAACGGTAATACATGCCGATGTGCCCGAGAGTCTGGAATATTATTATCAGGAAGCGGGACGGGCCGGTCGAGATGGTAAAACAGCTTATGCCGTTTTACTATACGATGAAATGGATATGAATGAATTGAAGGAAATGGCCTCCTGGCGTTTTCCTGAGTTGGAAGACATCAGAAATATTTATCAGGCCGTAGCCAACTATTTGCAATTGCCTACAGGAAGCGGCGAGGGGCAATATTTTGATTTTGATATATCGGATTTTATGCGAAAGTTCAAAATGCAAAGTCATACTACTTTGTATTCGCTAAAAGCATTGGAACAGGATGGCTGGCTCACTTTCAATGAACAAATATTTATTCCTTCAACATTGGTTTTTGCTGTTCACAAAAACGATCTATATGCATTTGAAGCACAAAACCCATTGCTTTCGGAGTTGATAAAAACCCTGTTGAGGGCTTATGAGGGTATTTTTGATTTTCCCACTGCTATTTCTGAAAAACTAATAGCAGGGTTGCTTAGAAAAAAGGAATCTGAAATAAAACAACAACTATTTCAATTGCACAACGCAGGCATTGTTTCTTATCAGGAACAAAAAGATAAACCACAGTTGTATTTTTTGCACAATCGCATAAAAGCTGCTGACCTGAAGATTGATATGGTTCAATATCAAAAAAGAAAAAAAGAGTTTCAAAAGAGAATGCAACAAATGCAATCCTATGTAAAGGAGGAATTGAAATGTCGCAGCCGCATCATTGGAAATTATTTTGGCGATGAACAAATAAAAAACTGTGGCATTTGTGACAACTGTTTAAAACAAAAAAATACAGTGTTAAGCAAAGAGGAGTTCGATAGTCTGCATCATCGCATTGTCAATATTGTAAAATATGCGCCCTTGCCTGCAAAGGAATTAATTGCAAAATTGGGAAGTATAAAAAAAGAAAAAGCCTGGAAGGTTTTAGAATTCCTTCAGGCTGAAAATAAAATTGAGATGAACAGCGAGGGCAAAGTTTCATTAAAATAAAGATTTGCGGCTACGGCCTCGGCCGCCCAATCCCAAAACGCCCAGCAATCCACGCACAATCTGATTTCCCGCTGTACGGGTCATACTTTTTACCGTTGGGTTATCAAAAAATCCTTTTTCTTTAGTTGTCGACTTTCTGGTTTGTTTTTCTTCAGCCTCCTGCTCCTGCTGTGCCGCTTCTCGCTTGGCTGCATCATTCAGTTTGTCCGTTAGTATTTCATAAGCACTTTCGCTGTCGACTACCGTGTTATACTTTCCTGCAATTTTTGATTTCGATATCAGATTATCAATTTCTCCATCAGTAAGTACATCCATCCTGCTTTGTGGTGCACGCAACATACAATGTACAAGCGGGGTAGGAATACCTTTTTCATTAAGAATGGTAACCAGCGCCTCACCAATACCCAGTTGCATAATCAGATCTTCGGTTTTATAAAAGCTTGTTTCCGGATAATTTTCTGATGTTTGTTTAATTACCTTTCTGTCTGCTGCAGTAAATGCACGTAATGCGTGTTGAATCTTTAATCCCAACTGTGCCAGTACCGAAGCGGGAACGTCCATAGGATTTTGTGTGCAGAAATAAATACCAATTCCTTTGGAACGAATCAGTTTGACGATGGTTTCAATTTGCTGCAACAGAGCATCATTAGCTTCCTGAAAAATAAGGTGTGCTTCATCTATAAACATCACCAGTTTGGGTTTTTCCATATCGCCTTCTTCGGGGCAGGTTGCATAAAGCTCCGCCAGCAGTTGCAACATAAAAGTTGAAAACAACTTGGGGCGGTCTTGCAAGTCGGTAACCCGTACAATAGAAATCATTCCTTTGCCATCATCGTTGATGCGCATCAGATCTTCTACTTCAAAACTTTTTTCGCCAAAGAAAACTTCGGCTCCTTGTTGTTGCAGCTCTACTACTTTTCTTAAAATAGTGCCGATTGAGGAAGTTGAAATATTGCCGTAGGTTTTTTGCAGTTCTGCTTTTCCTTCATTGCTTACGTACTGAAGTACTTTAATAAAATCTTTTAAATCGAGTAAGGGAAGTTTATTATCATCACAATATTTATAAATCATAGCAACCAAACCACCCTGTGTATCATTTAATCCAAGAATTTTTGAAAGCAGAACGGGGCCAAACTCACTCACGGTTGCCCTTAGCCGCACCCCTTTTTCGTGGCTAAGGGTCAGCAAGTCGGCAGGATAAGCCGTTGGCTTGTATTCAATATGTAGTTTTTGGCAACGGTCTGTTATTTTATCATTCACAGTTCCCGCGGCAGCAATGCCACTCATATCGCCTTTAATGTCCATTAACAGTACGGGTACACTTGCATCGCTCAGTCCTTCGGCAAGCACCTGCAAGGTTTTTGTTTTTCCTGTACCCGTAGCGCCGGCTATCAATCCATGCCGGTTCAAGGTTTTTAGAGGCATCAAAACATCAGCCCCATCCACAACTGCGCCATCGAGCATGGCACAACCTATTTTATATGATTCGCCTTTGAATGTATAACCTGCTTTTATGGTATCAAGAAAATTCTGAATGTCTGCCATATTGTACTTTGAAAAATTAAAACAATGATTTTTTAAAAATTGATTTGAAAAAAATTAAAGAGCAGGTAGCTACCCTTAATTAAAATTTAAAGGTCTTCTTTAGCATTTTGGAAACAATTTTTGCTTTCTGTACAGGCTTTTGTTCAAACTTTTTTCCATTATGATAATAAGAAGTTACATCTTTTGTATTCGGTGCAACAATAAAAAATTCTTTTACTCCGTGTTTTTCGTAGATTTTTTTCTTTCTCACTCTGTCGTCATCTGCATTGCCTGGCGATAGTACCTCAATAACTAATTCCGGAGCTCCATAAACTTTTCCGTTTTTTACTTCAGCCATCGCATCTTTATGAGCAATATAAATAATATCGGGCTGAAATACATTGTGCTTATCCAAATAAACGTCAACCGGTGAAACTACACATTTGCCTAATATTCTTTCCGAAACAAATAAACGTATCTGCATTGATAATTCAGTAATTATATCCCGATGTTCAAAGCTGGGTGCTGGTGACATATATATTACATTATTTATTACCTGACACAAAACCCCTTCCGGTAGCAGATTATAAACATCCACTGCAGTTTCAGGTCTTTTTATTAAAGCTTTTCTCATGAATTAAAGGTAAACTATTTCTACAAATCCTCTTCCCGCTCCAGCATCAAAATAACACTTTGCGGTACTATAAAATATTTTTCGTTTTCATACATCACTTCAGTGGCGCCGCTCAATTGAAAAATGGCAAGATCTCCTTCCTTTGCCTGTAGCGGCACATATTTTACTTTATCATCTTCACCCTTCCAGGGCTCATCTTCAACCGGCATGGGTATAGCATACCCCGGACCCGCTTTTATTACATAACCCTGTTGTACTTTTTCTTTTTCCTGTACGCCCGGCGGAAGGTATAAACCCGAGGCTGTTCTTTCATCCGGTCTTGTGGGCTTTATCAGCAACCGATCGCCGATTACGATTAATTTTTTCAGCCGATTATCGGGAGTGATATGCATGGCATAGTTTTTTTTATAATACAAATGTAAAAAGCAAAATAAGGCCAAATAGCATCCTTTTAACAAAAAATTGAATCAGTATTCTTGAAGCCTATAAATGCTTTATCTTTATTTGTAACAATAAATAAAACCACCTAAAATGGAAGAAAAGAAACCTAAGCTTTTACTCTGCGAAGATGATCCCAATCTCGGCAGCGTTTTAAAAAATTATCTGGAGCTAAATGATTATGATGTAACGTTGGAACGGGATGGCCGACTGGGGTTGGCCGCTTTTCAAAGAGAAAAATTTGACCTCTGCCTGCTCGATGTAATGATGCCGAATATGGATGGCTTTACACTGGCTGAAGAAATCAGAGATATCGATCCTGATGTGCCTTTATTTTTCCTAAGCGCCAAAACGATGAAGGAAGATGTAATACAAGGATATAAGCTGGGAGCCGATGATTATATTACCAAACCGTTTGACAGTGAAGTATTGCTGATGAAAATAAAAGCAATATTGAAACGAAATGAAGAGCAAAATAAAGAAAGCGAAAATATGGAGTTTGATCTGGCCAGCTACCATTTCAATCCCAAACTGCGTCAACTCATTCATGATGGCATTACACAAACGCTTTCGCCCAAAGAAAATGACTTGTTGAAGATGCTGGCTGAGCATTTAAATGATTTGTTGCCCAGAGAGCAGGCGTTAAAAAAGATTTGGGGCAGCGATTCTTATTTTAATGGCCGCAGTATGGACGTTTATATTGCCAAATTGCGCAAATACCTGAAAGATGATCCAAAAATTGAAATTGTAAATATCCATGGAAACGGCTTCAGGCTCGTAGTACAATAATTTAATAACTCAAAAGAAAATAAAAAGGGATTACCGATTGTTGTAATCCCTTTCTTGTTTTAAGAGAACAAAGTACCTGTGGTGCCCGGTTTGCTTTTTCCGAGATGTTCATAAGCTTTTGCTGTAACCTCCCTGCCACGTGGAGTACGTTGTATAAAACCTTCCTGTATTAAAAAAGGTTCATACACTTCTTCTAAGGTGCCGGCTTCTTCGCCCACGGCTGTGGCAATGGTAGTAATGCCCACGGGACCACCTTTAAATTTTTCAATAATGGTTGAAAGGATGCGATTATCCATATCATCTAATCCATGTTCATCCACATTCAAAGCTTTAAGTGCATGTTGGGTAATACCCAAATCAATCTGTCCATCATTTAATACCTGGGCAAAATCTCTTACCCTTCTCAATAAGCCATTGGCAATACGTGGTGTGCCCCGGCTTCTTCTTCCTATTTCTTCAATGGCGTCTTTTGAAATATTTGTTCCTAGAATATTTGCAGAACGATGAATTATTTTATTCAACACTTCGGCTGTGTAATATTCCAATCTTGATTTTATGGCAAAACGAGACAATAGCGGAGCCGTCAGTAATCCACTTCTGGTAGTAGCGCCAATAAGCGTAAAAGGGTTCAGATTAATTTGCACACTACGGGCATTGGGTCCACTGTCTATCATTATGTCAATACGATAATCTTCCATCGCTGCATATAAATATTCTTCCACTACAGTGCTGAGGCGGTGTATTTCATCAATAAAGAGTACATCATTTGGTTCCAGATTTGTAAGCAGCCCTGCCAAATCTCCCGGCTTTTCTATTACCGGTCCTGATGTTTCTTTTATGCTCACTCCCATTTCATTTGCTACAATTCGGGAAAGCGTTGTTTTTCCCAGTCCCGGTGGGCCATGAAACAATACATGATCTAAAGCCTCGCCCCTGATTTTTGCAGCTTTAATAAANNAAATATGCGTAAGTTTTCAATTATTTGCGCCTGCCCCGAAAAATCATCAATGACCGATGGGCGAATCGTATTTTCAAAAGCAATATCGGCAGCAGCCAGATTTTCTTTAGCACTATTTAAATTGGAGTTGGACATGAATTTATCTTCTCTAGATTGTAAAACTAAATATTAATTATCAAATCCAATTTTTGCTTAAGTTATCATTCCCAAAATCTAAATAGCATTACAAAAAAACATCCCGCCGGCTGGCGGGATGTAGTAAGAAATATGATGTGCTTGACTATTTCAATATCTGAATCACATAACCTTTCTTGGAAGTTCTTACACCATCATCATAGTAGAACTCAACCAGATAATTACCGGAAGGCAAATAGGTCAGATCAATCGGAATTACTCTGCCATAAACCAGATTGCTCCAGGTAGGCGATACTAATTGCTGATCAATACCACTCTTTGTAACCTTACCATTTACTAATCGGCCTGTCATGTCAAATACTTTCATACCAAGATAGTTGTACAAGGTACTATTGATACGAATGTTGAACAGACCGTTATTTGGATTTGGATACACCAGTATGGCATCATCTCTCAGTAATCTTTGTCTTTCAGGACAATCAACCACTTTCACCAAAGTAGTATCACGGGCAGTACAGTTTACACTATTTGTATAAGTATAAGTAAGCGTATATGTTCCTATTGCTGTTGCTGTTGGCACAAAATTGAAACCGGAAACGCCAATACCTGTCCAGGCGCCACCTACAGGTGATCCTACTAATGGAACCAATGTATCGCTGATACAGATTCTTTGATTAAATAAATCATTGGCAACAACAACCGGCGTAGCACGTACCGTTAAAGTAGCAGATCCGGAGTTGGTTGATTGTGCACAGCTATTGGTAACCACCGCTCTGAAACGGGCACCATCTAATGAAGTGGGAACATTTGAAACGGTAAGCGAAGCAGTAAACACTCCGGTATAATATGGACTAGCAGCTGTAGAAACCGAGTTAGCCAGATTGTTCCAGGTACCACCACCATCAGTGCTTATTTGCCATTGATAAATAGTAGGTGTAGGAACGCCGGTACCGGTTACACTAAATGTCGCTGAAGTTTGACTGGTAGCACCTATTGCACAAATATTTGCATTTGCAGGATTGGTAACTGAAGGTGCAGAAGCAACAACCAAAGCAACAGCATTTGATGTAGCTGGCGGAGGACAAACACCACTTACTACACAATCATAGTTGCCCGCATTTGCAGCAGCTACATTAAACAATCTAAGTGTTGCTGTATTTGAGCCTAATACCTGCGGACCATCCACTAAGTTTACGCCATTTCTTCTCCACTGATAAGTAATACCGGTACCTGTTGCAGATACTGAATAAATAATATTTGCACCTGGGCAAACTGTTTGTGTGGCAGGTGTAGGCTGCACTGTTATTGCAGGCAGTTGATTTACAGTAACGGTTACATTCGCAGATGCTGTACAACCGCTTACTGTGCCTGTTGCAGTATATGTAGTAGTTGTTGGTGGTTTCACCCAAACAGTATTTACCGGTGTGCCCGTATATGGAATTGTTGCGGCTGCATCTGTAAATACATTTGTTAGCGGACTGAATACAACTGGCGAGTTAACGGTTGAGCTATATGTAATTGACCAGTCAACAAGCATACCCACATCACCACCTCCATTATCTGACACATTTAATGTCCAGTTTCCTGTACCTGTACAAGGGAAAGTAAGCCCGGTCCAGTTATGTGCAACACCGGTTGTATTGGAAGGAAGATAACTACCGGTAGGAATAAAGCCTGTACCAGGGCCCGATTCTGGCATTACCGTGGCAGCAGCCAAATCAAATGTATAAACAGCAGGTGGTGGTGTACTTGCACTTGATGTACCCAGATTTGCTGAGTTTCCAAATGTCAATGGAGGAACACCCAATCTGTCAAACAGGTAGGTAGTACCACAAGGGCTTGTTACTTTAAAGATAAGATCACCCGACCAGGAGTGTCTTGCATTAATACTGATTTTTAAATCAGCAGGGTTGGTAATGGTAACACCCGATGGAATGGAGATAGGTTCCGTAGTAACACCCGCAGCAT